>Ga0070694_100001561_pt1 | contig 13466 bp, 16 predicted proteins | sample KBSK1251metaG_FD_65470 | JGI IMG/M metagenome (GOLD analysis project Ga0070694, IMG submission 65470) | Corn, switchgrass and miscanthus rhizosphere microbial communities from Kellogg Biological Station, Michigan, USA - KBS K1-25-1 metaG | ecosystem: Host-associated > Plants > Roots >... | reverse complement strand
GATATAGCCTTTTGCCAATAGCGATTCACACGCAAGGCCCGCGATATGCATAGCTCCAAGTGAATGCTCAAAGCGGGAATGTTGTGCGCTGGGATATACCAAGTGAGCACCTGCAAGTTGCCTAATACGTCGCAGGCGCTGAAAGGTAGGCGTGTCGATGACTTCCTTCTCGACCTGTGAAAACCTAATCGACCTGTGGACGGGATCCGTTATCTCGCCTACAAAGTCCATACTCGCGATGGAAAGCGGCCGGACTTAAACTTTAAGCTCTTTCCTTACTATTTTCATTATTTCTTGGTGAACATTTTCCTTGCTCTTTGAGCCATCGAGGACTTTCCACTTGAATTGCTTCGCATACTTTGTGTAATTCCTATATGCGGCGGCCGCTAACCGGGCGTCTGACTCAAAGGCATCCTGAACTTGTGCCCTCTTTCCAGAGGTTGCAGGGTTCACAAGGAGCACGATGACAAGATCTTCTTTTGGGAGCCCTTTATCAAGGCGCAAGAGCCAGTTTGCATCCATGCCGTTTGCAGCACCATAAGCTAGGTTCGATTGCCAGTACCTGTTCATTACGACAATTGTTCCTTTTTCGACCATGCTCTCTATCTCTTTCTTCTTTTCCCACCTGTTGGCAGAAAAGAGGAGGTGCTTTGCCTCTGGCGGATATTCGCGCCTGCCGTCCAGAAATGCCCTAATCTCCACCCCTATTGCCGTAGCGTAGTCCGGAAAGTCAAGAATAACGCAGACCTTTCCGAGGTTCTTCAGCGCCTCGAGTAGCATTCTTGACTGCGTGGTTTTGCCCGCCTTGTCAGTGCCTTCCAAGACTATTATCTTGCCCTTCGTTGCCACCGCCATAGCTCAAGGATGGATCAATAAAAAGATGTTGAGCAATATTTGGCTTGGACTGTTCATTGTTACATTTTACATTGGCGTCTTGCCAAGAATTTATTATCATAGACCAACAAATTAAAATAATAACGGACGTTTTAACTAGCATCCCTGGAGATAGCTGAGTGAAGGACGAAAAGACAACCATCGCCATATTTGATACTTTCAAGACGAAGAGGAACAAATTTACTGGCGAGGCGAAGCGGCAGAGGGGAATTATCGCTCATCTTGCGACGGAACAAAGCCCAGATCTTCGAACGAGGACTTCCATAGCCCACGCGATTGCAAAGCAGCATGGGATATTATGGCAGAACATCTACTCGGGCATTTTCCGAGACCTAGATGAGGTTCTGATACCTGCTGGGGTAGTGAAAGAAGGAGGTAGGCTGCCACTGAGGCGTGGTCCAAAAGCACTCCAGCTGGAAGGAGTCCCGTTCTACGAGCTCACAGACACAGGGATGCTGGTTGCATCATCTATCGAGGAGCTTGGAGACAAGAAAATGGAGATATTAACGAAGTATGTATCCTCTATTTCTGCGGCTGACCCGGCCTCAAAAGCGATGAGGGAAGGGATGCTCTATTTGATCCAGGTTAGTCCATCCTTTGTGTCCAAGGTAATCAACGAGTACATCTATTCTTACAGCACAGGGGCAATCGACAGCATTGCTCCGATGGACGCAAAGAAATTGCGGTCTGTTATCTCTCAGCACGTTGCTGTAGAAAAAGAACTTGTTGAAGCAGTCATTACGATGAAGGACACTCAAAGAGAACTTGTAAGCAGCTTTTTCAAAACTTTGACCTAGTGCCCCTCGTACCCGCACGACGTGCACCGGTACTTTTTCTGCTTGCCCTTACATCCTTCGCAGCGCCAGATCCTTGCATTCTTGCATTTGGGGCAAGAGAAACTCTCTGACAGCTCACCGGGCCTCACTTCCTTTCCGCAGGCGTTGCAGCTTGGCATGTCGTATGAGCCCGCATACATTTGCATGAATATCGCTGCGGGAACTATTTTTACTTTTATCGGATTTCTCACGGAGAAACGAAAGGATTTATACCATTCTGTCGAATTTACAGTATGGGCATTGGAAGATACATGGCAAAAGAGCTGGCCAAGGAATTGGATAGCAAGTCGCGCGAATTTTTCGAGTTTGTGATGCCAGCAATTGACATGGCCGAAGATGGCAATGAGCTTGCCGTTGTAATCGATTGTCCAGGATTTGCAAAAAAGGACATAAGCCTCAGAATAGCCGGCAATATCCTCTCAATAAGCGCGAAGAGAGAGCAGGAAGAATCGCTTGGGACCGTCTACTACAGGCATAGGCCGCTAAAAATCGACAAGAAAATAATCCTCCCGATTTCAGTAAAGGAGGATGAAAAGATAGTAGGCAAGGCGACCTACGAAAACGGAGTAGTGACGCTGCGGATACCTATACCAAAATCCACAAACATCCCGATCGCCTAGTCTAGCATTGCAGAGCAAAGAAGTCGCAAGAACCACTAGACTTCTGGCTGATCCGGCCACATCATCTTGCGCATGTCTTTTCCTACCTTTTCGAGCTGGTGGTTCTCTATTGTCTTCATGTAGCGAGAAAATGAATTCTTGCCCTCTTTCTTGTACATGCTGACCCATTCCTCTGCAAATGCGCCCGACTGGATTTCGTTGAGCACTTCTTTCATTTTTGCCTTGGCTTCTTTGTCTACGACGCGAGGTCCGCGAGTAAGCCCGCCGTAACGCGCAGTTTCGCTTACCCTATTGTACATTCCGGTTATCCCATATTTCTGAACTAGATCGACTATCAATTTCATCTCATGGAGGCACTCAAAGTAAGCCACTTCTGGTTGATATCCGGCTTCGACAAGTGTCTCAAATGCGTTCATCATTAATGCATGTGCTCCACCGCAAAGATCAACTTGTTCGCCAAACCAATCAGTCTCGACTTCTTCCTTGAATGTAGTTTGGATAACGCCGGGCCTTGTGCTGCCAATTGCCTTTGCAAGCGCAAGGGTTCTGTCAAGGGCAGTTCCGGTATAATCCTGATAAACTGCAACTAGCGATGGCGTTCCAAAGCCTTCCTGGTAGAGTTCCCTGACTCGTTGACCCGGTCCTTTTGGCGCTACCATAATAACGTCAACATTTTTGGGAGGTACTATCCATTTCCAGTGGACAGCTGCGGCATGTGAAAAACACAGGGCCTTGCCTTCTGTCAGGTGCTTTGCAATTTCCTTCTTATAGGTCTCGGCCTGCTCCATATCGGGGATCAAGATGTGTATAATGTCTCCTGCCTTGGCCGCCTCTGATACTTCCATCACTTTGTGTCCATCGGATTCGGCCTGCTTCCAGGTCTTACCGCCCTTTCGAAGCCCCACTACCACCTCAAGTCCAGAGTCTTTCATGTTGGATGCCTGGGCGCGTCCTTGGATACCATAACCAATAACTGCTATGGTCTGTTTCTTTATGGGGTCAATCTTTACTTGATTATCAAGCCATCTTTTTGCGGGCATGAAATCAGTCGCAGAGATGTATTATATTATTGTTCGCGGGAGGTGCTGTTTCTAGACGCGCAGAGGACATAAGTTCTCTCCCAATGCTACCCCTTTTAGATAAATCATCTGGAGGTTCATTATATGGTCAACTGGTGAGCTATTGACTAATGGCATTCTATGTTTCATGGAATCACGATCTTGAAAAAACGGACTTGTGGAAGCAAGAAATTGAATGTCAAAAATGTGGCTCTGTGCAGCAGTTTACTATCAGGTTGTATGTTGACAAGACAAAGCTATATGGTCTTGCTACAATAAGCAAGAAGCGATTTATCACGCTTGTCTGTCACGGCTGCCTCACTGAATTTGAGTCCACGAAAGAGTTTCAGGGCATGGCACTGGGACACTACGATAAAGCAGTGGAAGAATACAAACAAAAGGAGAAGGCAGAGAAGCAACTGAGTAAATGATCTGATATTGATTATGCAAGTGCGGCTTCCTCCTACGCCATCGTACTCGTGCAGAGATAAACATTGAGAAGGATCATACAGCCCGCTACATAGCTGAGTAATAGCCTACTACATACTTGACTATTTAGTTTCGCAATCAAGATCTTCCAATGCAATGAAAGCTACTTCGCGACTTGTGTGGTCAGCGACCGCCAAGAGTATACCGGATTCGATTAATTCAAAGCTCGTGGGAACCTACCCTTCAATCGTTCAGGGGGATGATGGGAACACAACCTGTGCTTTCTTTGTGCGAGCGGCAAAGGAAGAATCCTTCAATTCAATGTGGAATGGATATGCCAAGTGTCTTGTAAGACCGCAGTTCGTCAAGACACCGCATGGTCCTCTGGTTGTTGCCTACTGTATGGCGGCCCCAAAGGACGCGGAAGGTTCTCAACCATTTTTTTCAGAGACTGCTATCTTTCCTCGGCTCGCTAGCATACCAGCCCATCGAGAGTTCGCTGAATTGCTGCAAGCTAGAAGTGAAGCATATCTAATAGTGTGCAATGAAAATGGAGTCTGCATTTTCAACTCCAGAGCCGGCATCTCGGAACAATGGAGAGCTGAACTTGCCGAGAAAGCAAAGGCCTTTGACGAGGGAAAGCAGATAACCGATGAAAGGACGGCAATCATGTCACTTTACTGGTACCAGGAACGATACAATCCCTCAATCAGGATTTTTGAAGTCAGCCACTAGGCCTTGGCGGGCCTCGGGTAGTCATGCTGTTTGTGCAGCAGTGGCAATATTTTCTCTTGAATTAGCCTGTCGACTGCATTCACATCTGCATCAAATGAAACCAACAGCAGATGGCTATCTTCAGTGGTATAGAAGCTCGTGTGAGGCGTTCGTACCTCGTGATTGAATAAAGCGTCCTCACCATTTTGCTTTCCCAGCTCTGTCTCGTAGAATGGCGTATGACGAAAAAAAGTGCGTTCTTGACCGTCTCCTCGTATGTCATTAATGGAGTCAATCCTTCCCTGCACTTGTAGGCTATAATGTGCCCCCGCCTGTCAACGACGCCACAGAATCGTATCGATTTATCAAGTGCTATTATGCTCGTAGGAAGGTACAAGTCATCTGGTTCATCAGACATCCTCGAAGGTAATTTGACCGCCGAATTAGTATCGACTACAGATGTAATAAAGAAGTGGCAATCGCTAAATATCATGTTGCGTATGAAAATGACACCCCCGTGGGAAGTGGTTCGTTCGCAAAAACAGTAGGTTTAGGCTTGCTTTCTTGCAAGCAAACCACCAACACGGGGTTTTTCATCAAGATCGATTTGTAAATTGAAAATTTAACCGCCCGAGCCTTTACACGGTCAATATTACTCAATCTTGAATCCAATGTTAGCCTGCGAAATCAGCAGTGGAATTGGCGTTATATATGACCAAACCAAATAGTGAATGCGGTGCGGTATCTCCTAGGCGCCTCTGTTGCGCTATTCATTCTTGTGTTGGGCGTGATTGGAAGTACTCAATCATTTGGGCAGCCTTCCGGGTCGCGCCCTGGTTACATCTACGACGATGCAGACGTCATAAGTTCTGACTATGAGGCACTCCTTGATCAGTATGCTAGGCAGCTGGACGACGCAACTACTGCCGAGATAGTTGTCTACACGATTTCAAGCTTTGTAGGACATGGCATCTCAAAAGACGGAATTGAAATTCAAGAGAGGGACATGCTTGCTAACTTTATTTTTAATGAAGTGACTCTCGATGGAGTCACGGGAATCGGAAAGAAAGGAAAGAATAACGGTGTCCTGGTTTTATTATCGCTAGAGCGCGACATTGGCGGAGGCTCTATGCGGATTGAAGTCGGAAGGGGGCTTGAAGGAAACATTACCGATGGCACTGCCGGAGAAATTCTGGACTCGTTCCTAGTCCCCGCGAGGCAAGAATATGAGTCATCTGGCGACAAATCGTATTTTGACGAGGCATTTCTAAACACAGTCGTTTCGCTTGGCGCAAAGACCGGATATATTAGCGAGGATTTTCAGGCACCTCCACTGACTTCAAATGAATCGCCTACGTCACTAGATGATATTGACTTGATTTTGGAATATGCGATGCCTGGTATATTTATCGCCTTTATCGCAATAATGATTGTACTTTCATACTTTGGCCGCAAGCGCGGAAGGCGAGGCTATGGAAGCGGTGGGTGGTCTGGTGGATCAAGTGGCGGAGGGTTTGGCGGCGGTGGAGGTGGCGGAGGCGGTGGAGGCAGCTCCGGGGGCGGTGGCGCTGGAAGATAATTCCACAATTATATATGGCAGATTATTCTAACACCCCAAGTTGGTTCGCAGGTTAGCGATCATTGGCGGAATAGCGGCCGTAGCAATCGTCGCAATCATTATAGGCGTTCTATATTCAATGTATTTTTCTGGTTATAACGGCGCCCAGTCCAAAGATGAGAATGTCAAAAGGCTTTCAGCGGACGTCGATGCACAGCTTCAGCGCCGCTATGATCTGATTCCAAACCTTGTCGAATCAGTCAAGGGGTACATGCAGTTTGAATCAGAGCTCTTGCAGAACGTCACAAAGCTGAGGACCGACTGGCAGAGGGCAGACACGGTAAATGAAAGGGTGGAGACCAGCAACCAGCTAGAGTCGGCTCTGAGCAAGATAATACTGGTATACGAATCATATCCCGACCTAAAGTCTGACGCTCAAGTCACCAGGTTGATGGACGAGCTTGCAGGAACTGAAAACAGGATTGCAGTTGCCAGGACCTACTACAACGATGGGGTCAGAGATTATAACACGCATCTCAGGACTTTTCCGAACAACATGTTCAACGAGGATGGTTTTCTAGGTGCCAGTGCCTGGGGTCTGCAACCGTATCCGCCGTACGAGGCAACAGCTGGAGCCCAGACGAATGTTCCCCAAGTAGACCTTACAAACTAGAGAAAACCCGACGACTGGAGGAGGTCGCTATCCCTTGTCCACCTCTTGCCAATGTCCGTCCTGTAGAACATGTTTGGTATCATGATGTTTGAAACCCTGTTGTACGCTTGGTTCCTTGCATCCTCCATGGTCAGGCCGGAACCGGTAACGACCAAGCAGTAGCCTGATCTTCCCGCAACCCTCCAGTCATTTTCGACCTTCTTGACCTCTCCAAGGTGGACGCCGTCGGTGCTGTTCTTTTTGAAAAGAATAGCGGCATCTTCAGAATACTTTTTGAAAGTCCGCTCGTCGTTAAAAGGAAATGGAGGAACCGCAACCACAACTCCGACCTGGAAGCCCCTTTTGGTTCGAATATCGCTGACCTCGCCACCTGCCATAGAGTAAAGCGATTTACCCCAATCGCTGGTCACTCCTTCCATTTGTATAGATATTGTCGGGTATCCAAATCTCGATGTAAACTCGAGCGGATAAATCGACTTGCTGTTGGCGATGCAATTTATGTCGATGTACCCGCAGTACTTTGCCTCAACCAGCCTGTCCTTCATTTTTGCCAAGGTCATGTCAAAGATTTTGTTTTTCTGTGACCACATCATCGATGTTCCCATCTCGCCGGTGCTCGGACCAATTTCACCGGGGAATAATCGCTTGTGCTCAAAGTTGATGTTTATTGGATTGACAAAATCTTTGCCATTAAAGAATGCCCCCACTCCAACTTCAACCCCTGACGCATACTTTTGAATCTGAAATATACGGATCTTGTTCGACCAGTTCTTCTTGTAGTGAGCCAAGACATCAATGACATCGTTGCCGTCTTCTTCTTGCCCAACGAATAGCAACTCCTTTTCATTCTGCGCCCTGCCGCTTGGCTTGATGACATACCTCTGGGGGTTTCCCTGGACAAATTTTATGGCCTCATCAAAATCTGAAAAATTCCAGTTTGCGAGAACCGAGACTCCAGCCTTTGCAAGTTCCTGCTGCCCAAATTCCCTCTCGTTCTCAAGCCTGTCGGTGTACGAACTCCCGCCTATCACTCTTTTTCCTTCTGACCTGAGCTTCTCCGCAACCTTTCCAAAGCCAATATCGTCGAAAATGATAACGTCTGCCCAATCCACCAGATTGTCCCACACGGTGACCTTCTCTACGAATCCATCACCGACATCTTTTTCAGTGTCGCTCTGGACAAAAAATTTTACATCGTTATTTTCCTGCAGCACTCTATAAGCCAGATCAATGCTCAGAGCTTCTGGGGAAACAAAGAGAAATTTCATAGCGCATCAAATTCTATGGACTGCTGCAGCTGCACGGCTTGTATATCAAGAACAGTGATGTTTATAACATTTGCACTTTGTTTTTCCTAAAACTTTGCGGACACATAACGCAGCAATCACACTCAGTTTTCGAATTGAAAAAAATGCTTCCGTCCGTTTCTGTCTCCTGCGACCGATACCTACACAGGTGATTATTGGTGAAAATTCCGTCCAACAAATTAAGGGTTACCTGAAAGGGACACGGGAGGCTGCATAGAACCAGAATAATGAATAGAGTAATGGCGTCACCTTTACTGTTTCACTTCCACCAAGCATCAAAAAGGAAGTATCGCAGTTGGCCGAAGCCTATGGCATGCTCAAGCTAGGCAGCCTTCGCAAAATCCCAGGCAGAGAAGAATTTTGGCGAAATTTCGATCACAACCTCTACTCCACTTCTGGCATTATCTAACAGCATTTTTGCCAATGGATGATCTTGCGTACCAAGATACTTTAGATTAGTCTTTTCTATAATGCTCACATTACGCTGGATGTCTTCAATAATGCGAGCCTCCCCGCGTCCTTTTACTCCCTTGTACGGGAATGTCTCTTCGTCAATTGAAAAGTAAATCTTGTCAGGGTTTTCTCGCAAGTTCCGAACTTTCCTTGATTGTTTCTGCGTTCCTGTATACAATTTCCCTGATTCGGTTTCATGATAGAACCAGACTGGCTGGATTATGGGGTTACCGTCTGGGTCTAGCGTCGCGAGCTGCATGTTGAGCTTGCTCTCAAGGAATTTCTTGACTTCTTCCTCTGTGACCTTGGACGGCATTCCTGGAATCGCCTGAATTACCTTCACTGCACAATTGAGTGCTGATTTGGTATAAAAACTGAATCGGTCTTTTCAAAATTCATCGCTATCGGCCATGGCTACAGTCGCCTTTGATTTGCTAGCTGCCTGTTAGGTAGACATCAAGAACGTGACGCAACGAGAATAGCTTAACCCTGGATTCGGCAATGGCGGTAATGTGTGTTCATGCACCCCCTCCCCCTTCGGTGCCAGCTCTGTTATAAGCAAAGTAGCATAATGTACACCAATGGGTACTAGGGTTGACGATGCAATAATGGAGCGCATAGCTTTCCTGAAAGAGCAAATCAGCCCTGACAATGACGCACGGGCGAATGAAACACTACAACACCAGGTAACAATCTTGGAGACAGCCGACATTCAGACACTCGAAAGGTCCATCGTTATCCGAAAGAACCATCTCCGAAAAACACCCGACCCGCGTGAAACAGAGAGGCTCTTCTGCGAACTTGAAGCCTTGGAGTGGCTGCAAAGTGAGGTGGAGAGGCGTCAGACATAGAAAAGAATCTGAGCTAGTCCATGCAAAAAAGCCAAAGCCGCTTCCTCCGAAAGGACATGAATATCTGCCGCCTCTTAGGCAGAAATATGGTTACTGCAAGAGATGTGCCAGGAGGAGTACTCCATGCGAAAAATGCGGCCACTGTTATCTCTGCCATCCTTTCAAAGAAATGGAAGAGATCGCGGAATATCTATATCAGCAGCGGACAATGACTTCTTATGAAGTCTGATCGCGCTCTAGCTCTTGTATTTTGAATACGGCCAGACACCCCCTTACCGCGATGACAAGAATCAAAACTCCAGCTATTATTGGTACAAGCAAATCCTCTACGATCTGACCCGCTGACTAGGTATGCGGTTTATGGAAAAGTCCTAGTATCATAACCCTTGCATCGGAGAGCTAGCTAACCACGATTTCCTTTTTCCTGCCATCCAAGCAAATTCTATAGTTATCGAGTATGTCCCTGCCCAAGAGCGCTCTGGCTGGTGTTCGCTCCGGAAAGTCAAGACATCCTACATGAACATTCTCATGAACGCGGCCAAATACCTCGATTTCCACTTCGTAATAGGGAACATGAATTATTCCCGCTCCTGTGATCGTTTCGTCGCTCCCTGCAAACGAAAGGTTTAGCTCGTTTGCAATGTACGTAGGCATGATAGTCTTTGAAGAAGCGAAATCGAGATGAGCGTCGACAATTATTCTCTTGTTGCTTCCGGCGTCTACTATGCCCATGCTCACCAGAGGAAGATTATTCTTGTACTGGATGACCATCTTGCCAGTTACCTCTTTTTCCAACGCGTATAGTAGCGACTATCTAGGATAATTAGGTGATCCTATTTCTGGATTAAATGATAGTTTGTCTAGAGATCCGTGCGAGCCCAAAAGTACTGTATGGATTGATTGTATCATTTTGCGTATTGAGGGACGATTTTTCTGATAAAAACCAGCATCGCAGAAATTGCTATGACACTGACAATCGAACTGTATGTTACAGCTGCAGAGAGTCCGTAGACATCCCAGAGGAATCCAAAGAGAACGTTGCTTACAAAAAAGCAAACGCCGACAACAAGGTAGTATAGACCAAACGCGGTTCCTCTCAGTTCCGAAGCAACATATCTTGGAATAACTGCCCTTTGTACAGTCTCCGAGACGCCAGCGTACAGGCCAAACACAGCTGCGAGGAGATATGCGTAAAGTGCGTTTCCTGACATCGAGATCATGAGTACACTCGAAGCCAAGAAAATGCCAAATCCGATTACAAGCATCTTTTCCTTTCCAATTCTATCTGCAGCGATCCCAGAGGGGATACCTATCGCCGTGTGAGAGATGTTAATGGCGGCATAAACCAGAGGAATCATGCTTTCTTGCACTCCAAGCTCTGAAGCCCTTATCAGGACGAAAGAGAAATTGAAGGCGCCCAAACTGAAAATACCCGTTATGATAAGAAGGAGTAGGAGAGGTCTGTTGCCTCTGGTTAGCGCTACAATATTTCCAAAGAAGGGCATCCTCTCCTTCTTCTTCACTACAATTTCCTTCACAAAGAATACTAGAACGAGCACTGCGATCGCACCTGGAATGAGCGATGCCAGAAACACGCCCCGTATGTCAACAATTTGCAATAGCGCAAAGGCGGCCACAGGACCCACTATTGCGCCCAGCTGGTCTATCGTCCTGTGTAGGCCAAATGCTCTCCCGACACGTGACTCTGAAACAGAATCGGCAATAAGCGCATCCCTTGGAGCGGTTCTAATCCCCTTTCCAACTCTGTCTCCCGCCCTGACCAAAAAGGCGTCAACCCAGCTAGCCGATGCAGCGAAGAAAGGCTTGCTTGCTGTGGAGACTGCATAGCCCGTAACGACGAAGACCTTTCTCTTTCCTGTCTTATCCGAAAGCGACCCTGAGACCATCCTAAATGCGTGACTTACGAGTTCTGCAGACCCTTCAATGGCTCCCAACAATGCACGGGTTGCACCGAGCGTGGTGATAATAAAAAACGGCAAGACTCCCAGTACCATCTCAGTAGAGAAATCCGTGAAAAAGCTCACGAGGCCCAAGGCGGTAACGTTCCGCATACCCCCGGTGTTCGATGATGATTTGGGTTTGTTTGAGCGGTCATCGGGCGAATCCATCGGAATTGCCTAGTTGTGAGCAGGATTCTGAAGTTATAAGTACTCGGTTGTTGTGGAAAGCATGGAGGCAGTGCCAACAGGCAGGCCTAGACGGGACATCCCTCGCTGCTTTGACGTTCTATTGCTTCTTTATCGCACTTTCGTCCATCCAGAATACTTCCCAAAGATGTCCGTCAATATCCTGAAAGTTCCGTCCGTACATCCAGCCGTGGTCTTGAGCCTTCCGAGGTTCAGTGCCGCCCGCCCCAATCGCCTTGCTCATCAGCTGATCTACCTTCTCCCTGCTTTCGAGCGATAATGCGATTATCGCTTCTGCATCTCTAGACGTATCGCAAATTTCCTTACTTATGAAAGTCTTGAAGAACTTTTCAACTAGTAGCATCACGAATATAGTCTCGCCGATAACCATGCATGTCGCATTCTCATCAGTAAATTGAGGGTTAAAGGAAAACCCAACTTTTGTAAAAAATTCTACTGTCTTGCTGAGATTTTTTACGGGAAGATTTACAAAAATGCTTGTTGCCATTGAACCATTGTTAAGATTAATGATTATAAACGCTTTGAACTATCATACGCGAAAAAGTGGCTCGGAATTACTAAGTGTTAGCTGAGATTGACGCTCCACAGAAAGCAAAGTAAAGACAATGTTCAATAACTAACGCTCCCTAAATCTTGGGGATGCTCCTTAACATCAAGCCGCTCAAGAACACCGCGCAGGTGAGAGCCGAGATAAAGAAAATTGTCGCGAGACAAAAGAAGGGAACTGTCGACGACCTAACACCCTTTAGCGTCGAGATAGACAAATTACTTCTGGAGCTAGAGTTCAAACCCGACTGGAAAAAGCTCCCAGTTGTAGCGCGGGCAGCAATGATGGACATTGAAGGCAAGATTGTCCCCTATAGCGAGGATATCGTTCTGCCAAACACAAAACACGATCTAGAGCTTGTAGTAAAGATGCTGAACTACTTGCGCGAGCAAAAGAAACTGAGCGCAGTCAAGATGCCATTATTCATACAACCAGACGAGGTTTCATTGGCATACAAGGAGGGCAAATTTTCACACGAAGGCGGCAAGATATCTTCCCAGATATCAGTCGTCTTGCAGAAGGGAGCAATAATGTACGCGGGCTTTGTCTTTGGTCGCGATTATGTAATATTGCAAGGCTGAACTCGCGTTATTCTCTTCCTTGCGATTCCTGTCTCTCTTGAGTGGCGCTAGATCAATGTTTCTTCTTCAGTAGTAGGCAAGCACATGCAGTGCTGTGGAATTTTGGCGGGATGTTAGAAGATACAACTCTATCCGCTCTGTCCTGGCTGCACCGTTGCCACTTGCCCGAGCTGTAGCGGTAAAATTCCTTCTTTGCTAGGGAGAATGGCTTAGCAAGCTTGTTCAGAGAATTGCTGTCGTAGACTCGGTGCTCCTGCCTGACGATCGCAGTTCTACCATAAGGAACACTGATTATCGCACTACCTCCCTTCTTGAGTAAGCGGAAGATTTCCTGCATCGCTTTTGTATCTCCATTTCCGTCGTTCATGCCAAAACAGAGGCCAACATGCTCGATAGTGCTTATGCTGATGACTTGATCGAATGTTTCACCGCGAAACCCCGTGGAACACGCGTCCATCCTTGCGTCACATCCCTCTCTTGCCAGGTCGATCCCAATCACCAGAAACTTTCCTTTGCCAAATTCTCTGACGGATCTTGCAAGGTTTGATCCGGCCGAACCCACTTCCAGGATCCTGCCCCGATTTCTTTTAGGCAAAAGATTCCTGGCAACAAAGTCGTACTCTACAAGTCTTTCTGACGTAACTCCAGCAAGGAGTGGGTGTACATCAAATTTGTTGTTGTCGCCTGAACCAAGTGCATAAATGGGTATATCAAGACCAGACCGCTTGCTCTTGCGATAAGCGAAAACATGAATGGCTTTCCGCTGTTCGAGCGTAG
>Ga0070694_100001559_pt1 | contig 13474 bp, 4 predicted proteins | sample KBSK1251metaG_FD_65470 | JGI IMG/M metagenome (GOLD analysis project Ga0070694, IMG submission 65470) | Corn, switchgrass and miscanthus rhizosphere microbial communities from Kellogg Biological Station, Michigan, USA - KBS K1-25-1 metaG | ecosystem: Host-associated > Plants > Roots >... | reverse complement strand
GTCGAAAGCCCTGTGACATTCCAGGTAACGCCCCCGTCCAGGCTTTTATAGACACCCGCATCCGCTTCTGCATACAGAATGCTTGGATTATTCGGGTCGAGCGCCAGCACCCCAACAGAAAAGGACCCTCCGACGGAATGACTGGACCACGTCTGCCCTCCGTCGGTACTCTTATGAAGCCCCTGGCCATCAAATCCGCCGGCATAGACGACGCCTGCCGGATCAACGACGACCGTATTCATACACAGACCCAGAACAGAGGTCGCCGACCACGTGGCGCCCCCATCACTGCTACGATAAATGCCGCCCGGTTCGCAGGCGGCTACGTACATTCTTGCAGGATTGCTGGGGTCAATGGCGACCGCGTTATTGAAAGTGTCTGGAATAGTCCCGCGAAGCGAAACCCAGTTCGCGCCACTGTCAGTGGTCTTGTAAATCCCCTCGCCGCGAAACGAAGTGACTACGACGGTGTTGGGATCGGTCGGATGAATTGCCACGCCACTCACGTTTGCCGTCGACAATCCCGCCAGAGCTGGCGCCGCGTAGTTCGCGCCAACGTCTGTGGTCTTGAGCATTTGCGCTCCGCCGCGTTTGCTGTTCTGAAAAGCCGGCCCGGCGGTGGGAAAATTGAAGGACTGAGTTTGGCCGGCGACATACACGTTGCCGCTCGCATCAACGGCAATGCCGTTACCGCTGTCCAACGCATCTCCACCGAAGTAGCTTGAATACACGACGGCCGTTCCCGCCGCATTCAGTTTCACGACAAACGCATTGGCACCTGATCCGTTTGCACCCGGAATCGGCGCACCGGGAAATCCCAGGGAAGGCGCGGTCCCGGTGATGAAAGCTTCGCCGGCGCTGTTGACGGCAATTGCCGTGGCGCTCTCGCTCCCGGTACCCCCGAAGTATGTTTGGTAAACCAGGACCGGATCGATTACGAGGGGCTTTGCTGCGTCATATTCACCCAGTTCAAATTGTACCTGGTTGCGATTACCGAGAATGTAGCGACTGCTAATCTCGCGTCTCTGCCCATCAACCTCCTGATAAGCAACGGGCTTGTGTTGACGCACCTCACGCCCATTGACCGTCAACACCAACTCACCTGCATCATCAAGCTTGATTTCGTCAGCGCCTTCAATGCCCAAAGCAATCTGTTTCGGATCGCTGCCCGGCTTAACGATAAAGTCGTATTCCAGTTGTCTTTGATTTCCGTAATAGGTCAGATCAATTCCTGGATAGATTGCCTCGTAGCGGACTCTGGCGACGCTGGGGACACCTTTGACCCACTTGCGGCTGTCGTTGCCGATAAAATAATTACTCTTACCGCTCAGCTCGTTCTCTCCCGAAATTTTTGCTGCTGAGTTGGCGTTTTCAATAGCCATTCTCAAGACTGAGCGCGTAACCGATGTCTGTGCTGAAGACTTTGTCCTCGCAACGTCACTGTCGCCATCGGGGGCAGGTAATGAAGCGGTGCTCAGCGCCAGCACCGCCTCGCCTGGAGTGAGGAACAAACTGTACCCTGAACCGCGAGCCAGGTATTTAACCTGCGGGTCTGCCTGCCCGCGGTTAGCCTCAAAACTCAATGGAAGCGATCCGTACGTTTCTCTTGTCCGCGCTTCAAGTCCGCTGCCGCCGGCTTTAGAGTCAATTCCGCCGCGAAGATTTTTCTCTCGCATCACCAGAACGATACTGGCGAACAGCATCACACCGGCTAAACAGGCGAAGACGAACGATCTCGCAAGTCGCCCGAAAGAGGGACCGGACTTTCGCGAAGACACAGAACCAGGCGCGTGAGAATTCGAGTAACGGGGCATCATTTACCTCCAGAGAGAGACTTGGGGCTAAAGGGTTCACTTCTATACGCGCCATAAACAGCGCAAACCTATATCTGAGATCTGAAAAAATCGCGCCGGGAGAATCGAGCGGCTCATTGAGATCGGTTTGCCAGCGCCCGTAACATCTCCAGCACGTCCAATTGTCTTTCGCGCGACAGATGCCGGAAATAAATCAAAAGCCTGGCTTCGTCGGCCTGCGCTTCCGTATCGGGAAACTTGCCCTGCGCGACCGCGATGATCTCGTCGTCAGGGACGCCCAGACCCAGGGCCAGAGCCTTAAGCTTTATCAGCGAGACACTTCTGACGAGGCCGTTCTCAATGCGATTGATGTGAGTTTTCCCGATCCTTCCGCGCGAGCGAGCGCTTACCAGGGCCAGCGAGAGATTCCTTTCATGCCGCAGCCGTCGCACATAGTCGGGTAGAGAGCCAACGACGGACTTTTGGTTTCGAGACGATTGATGTAACACATCCTCTGGCCGTTCTGCGGTACGATTCATCCCTGATAAGCCTCAATTGCTTACGCGATGAATCGGCCTGAAAGCTATAAATGCCACCGCCGGTTGATCTGCGGCTGGCTTGCCATTAGGACATCACGGCCCAAATCTTTGCCGGTATTCGATCGAGGAAAGAAAGGCCTTAACCATCTCGGCATTGATGTAATTGCCGCCGAACTGATTGAGCTTCGACAGCCAGAAGTCATAACCCGTATAGTCCGAGTCCTGCGGATCATTTGGGTTTCGGCGCAAGTACCCGAAGTACTGCATCAGCACAAACGCGCGATTGAATTCGTTTTGCGACAAGGCTGGATTCTCAGCCACACGCCGCAACGCACGGCCTCGTGCGGCGGCACTCGTGGTATTTACCGCGCCGCCAAACTCGTTAATGGCCGCATCGCGATCGGCTGATGAAGGAGACAAACCTGCATTACTGAAAAGTTTGTCGACGAATTCCCCCGGCGTCAAAGTTGTGGGGAAAGCGTTCGCGAACCGCGTGCGCTGGACAAACTCAGCCGAAAACGCATTCTTATTGTCCTCGAGTTGCTGCTCCCAGTTGCCCTGGAGTACCACTACTCCATTACCGATTTCCTGCGTATCTGCCAAAAACTCGTTGAGCCTGACGATCGGCACCGGCAAGTTGTGCGAGCCACCAAAAACTGAATTGCCAATCGCATCACCGTACGCCGTCTTGTAAACCCGCTCGACCAAATAGCCCGTTCCCTGGAATTCGATTGAAAGGAAGAAAGCGGCGGACGCATTGATGCGATGAACCTCGATGCATTGCAGATCGCTGCCACAGTTGGTAATGCTGTTCGTCCAAAAATCCCAACCTCCCTGGTCGGGCTGACGATTCAGAAAATCAAGATAGTTCTGTCCCACGAAGAACCTCTGACTCGGGTCGTTAAGAGGGTTTCCGGTGGCAGTCGAATCGTTATCGACAATCGTCACGGTCGCCGTTGAGGGCGTGCCAAGCCCTGCTCCCGAGGCGTCAGCAAGAGTCACCGTCAAGGTTTCGGGGCCTTCAACGTATGCATCGTCAATAATCAGAACCGAAATTGTTTTCGAAATTTCACCAGAAGCAAAATCTACAGTTGCGCCACGACGTTCGTAGTCGCATCGTGACGACGCCGCGCCGGTGGAGTTATTGCAGGGCAACACGCCGGCTTGATCGCCAGTGACGAGACTCACGCTCGCGGCGCCGCTCGAACTACCGAGCCGGGTAACCTGGACATCGACGTGGCCCGCGCCTTCTCCCACACTGTAAGCACTGGCGCTGAACTGAATTGTCAACGGAGTTGGCGTTGGTGTCGGCGTCGGCGTCGGCGTTGGCGTCGGCGTTGGAGTTGGAGTTGGAGTTGGAGTTGGAGTTGGAATTGGTGTCGGCGTCGGAGTTGGCGTTGGTGTCGTCGTTGGCGTCGGCGTTGGTGTTGGCGTCGGCGTTGGTGTTGGCGTCGGCGTTGGTGTTGGCGTCGGAGTTGGTGTCGGCGTCGGAGTTGGCGTCGGAGTTGGCGTGGGATTTGGCGTGGGATTTGGCGCAGCGTCTTGTGTGACGGTGAATGTCTGCCCTGCAGCGGTAATCGTCCCTTGCCGCGATGGGCCCGAGTTCGCGGTGACTGAATATCCGAAGCTGCCCGAGCCAGTGCCGCTCGCGCCCGAAGTAATAGTTACGAAAGATGAGTTGCTTACAGCCGACCAATTACATCCATTCTGCGTAGTGATGTTGACGGTGCCACTGCCGCCGCCCGATGCAAAGTTCTGACTGGATGACGACAGACTGAGAGTGCACCCGAGCAGGTCTGCCCACTGCGGGTCGTTTACGTCGATGTTCGGAGTGACACCTAACTGCAGGTCCAGATGATTCGCGGTCGCGTCATGTGCGACCTGACCTAAACCCTCATCCAGCTTCCAATAGGCGATCAGACCCTGCTCACTACCGCTCAACACACTTGATGAGTTGTAGTAGAGATCGAACGGGGTCAGGGCGCGCGACCAGACACGGGCCTGGCGCAAGCGCGACGGCAGCCCATTTCCATATGTAAGACCATTGCGAATGCCGGCTCCCAGAGAGAATGGAGTTGTGACGTTTGTCGGAGGGCCGGCGCTGGCATTGGAAGCTACCTCGACACCATTGATGTAAAGGTGAAGCGTCCCGTTCTTTAGAGTTCCCGCGACGTGCGTCCAGGTATTCAGCGGCAATGGAGTCGATGAACCCGCCGAACGATAGGAACCTGGTTGTCCGGTTGTTTGCACAAATGCGATTTTCGTCCCGGTGTCGTCAAAGGTTAGCGAATAGCTGCGGAAAGGATCGCTGCCGGGGTCGGTGTGGGTCTTGCCCATGATGTCGCAGAACGGCAAGGCTCCTTCGCGATAAATCCAGACTTCCATGGAAAACTCAGCACCTAGATTCAACAGGGGAGACTGCGGAGCAATGGCTGCGCGCTGATCGTTTCCGGCAGAAGGCTGGAAGTCGAGGACATAATTCTGCGCTGGCGGTAGTCCAAACGTAGGTGAGGTTGCCTGAAAATCAACTGCCGTTTGATCTGCATTCGTCAGCGTCACGGTCTGTTTATCGGGGCCGAACAGATAGTTACCGGCTGTGGGTGTGATGGCGTAACTTCCCGCGGGCAATTGCGTGAATTGATAACGCCCGTCTGGCCCCGTGGTTGACAGTCGCGTGCTTACATTGTTAACGCTGAGATAAATATTGATCCCGTTCAATGGACCATTGGCCGTCGAGATTTGCCCGGAAATGGTGAACGTCGGAACTCCCGCCTGCGAGATCGCAAAGCTCTGCCCGCCGATGATGATCTTGCTGTTGCGAGCCGCCCCGTTGTTACCATCAACAGAAAAATTCACCGTTGTATTTCCGGCGCCGGTCCTGGGATTGGAGGTTATGTGAATCCAGTCGGCATCGCTCGAAGCCATCCAGTTGCAACCCGCCCCTGCGGTTAGATTGACTGACCCCGGCCCGCCCCCGGTGACAAAAGATTGAGACGGCGGAGAGAAAGAGAAACTGCATCCTTGATTGATCACGATCGGCTGAAGATTACGCGCAACCGCTGATTGGTTACCGCCAATCATCAGCAAGTCCCTGTCACCATCGCCATCAAGATCGCCACCATAGATGCGGCCATACGGAATCCCGTTGCCGATCGCGGAAGTCTGTTCAATAAACTGCGCCTGGCCCATATTGATGAAGAGCCTGGGAACCTGGCCCGGACTGCTCCGGCAAACGAAGTCCATTTGGTTGTCGTTATTAATCTCTACTGACTCAGAGTGATAACAACGGCCGCTACCCTGCGGAATACGGTCCGAAGCGTCTCGAAAGGTTCCGTTGCCGTTACTCAGAAGTAAGATTAATTTGTTGCCGGCATCGCTGGTACCGCTTTGACTCGTGTACAGAATGTCGGGCAGGTTGTCATTGTTGAAGTCAGCCGAGGTCATCTGGATCGATATGCCATCAGCTCCATTCGCCCGCAGGGGAAGCGCCGTGGCGGGCGCCCGTGTCTGAAAATCTCCGCTGCCGTTGTTAAGCAACAGAAGATCGCGTGAGGTGTCGAACGAAGTACTCGATCGGTTTGGCCCCAGAACCAGATCCAGATCGCCATCGTTGTCCGCGTCGATCAAGAGGGTGCCACCAAATTGTGGATTGGGATAATCAACTGAGGCGACCCAGGACGGCAGATTGTTATTGCGCGAGGTGAAATGTCCGGCGCCATCGTTAATATAAAACCGCGGCCCCACTGACGGCAGGCCGTTTCCCAGGTTGTTGGCGATGTTCCCCATGAAGATATCGATGTCGCCGTCACCGTCGATGTCTCCAATACTCGCGGAATGCACGAAACTCTTGATTTGCGGGAGTCTTGTGGCTGTCTCATCGACCAGGTGACCGTCAGCCGACTGCACGAGCAGGCGGCTCTGCCCGCCGGGCCAGGGCGAGGTATCCGGGCCGCCATCAGGAATAAATATGTCCATCCGGCCGTCGCCGGTGAAATCAGCGGTGAACAGTCGCGCTTCACCTGGATCCTCAGTCGTAACGCTGCTGGTGATCTCGGTATTCGTCACATCGTTGAAATGACCCTGGCCATCGTTTCGGTAGGCGAGGACCGCCCGGGGTGAGAAACCGGGACCCACCTGCACCAGCACCAGATCGAGATCGCCGTCGTTATCGAAATCTATTAACCGCCCGCTGGCCACATTAGCGGGAACTGAGAAAGGCTCGAGATTGAAATAACCTCCACTTCCTGAGGCCGCCTGCGTCACGGTGAAGGTTTGACTGCCAATGGTCACGGTCCCGGTTCGCAAAGCTCCCGGGTTGCTGGCAACGGTGTAGCCGACGCTGCCATTGCCCGAACCGTTCGCACCTGAGTTGACGGTAATCCAGGAATCGTTGCTGACCGCGGTCCAGTTACAGCCCCCCTGGGTCGTCACGTTTACGCTGTTGGTGCCACCGGCGCCCGCGAAGGCCTGGCTGGCAGGTGAGAGTGAAAACGTACAGGACGAAGCATCCTGGTTTAGTGTGATTGTCTGGCCGCCGGCGAGAATTGTGCTGCTGCGGGCCGCACCACTGTTCGACGCAACTGTAAAATTGATCGTTCTTGATCCCGATCCGCCGCGTTCACCGGTAAAGGAAATCCAGCTCGCGTCAGTCGACACCAGTGATTGGCATCCGTTGCCCGAAGCGACGATCCCGAACGTGCCGTTGCCACCCGCCGCGCTGAAGCTCTGTGTGCCGGACGGCGTCAGCGAAAACGTGCAGCCGGCGTTTGGTGTGTAAGGTTTAAGATTGCGCTCGACCGCGAAACCGAATTGGTTGTAGTCCATCTTAAAGATATCAGTGTCGCCATCGCCGTCAACGTCGCCAAATAAATCTGAGCCGCCATTCCCAGGCATTTCAGCAGGCAGAATGCCCGTCTCTTCGACGAATTGGCCGTTGCCGAGATTCATGAAATACCGCGACAGGAATGTGCCGGTCGTGGTCATGAAGTCCGGCTTACCATCCTTATTAAAGTCCACGACCTTGATCCAAATGATCCAAAAACGTCCGCCACCGGCGCTCGCACTCACCGGCCACAACTGCTCGATCCTCGAACTCGCATCGCGAAATGTGTTGTCTCCGTTGTTTAAGAGTAATTGCACGCGTGAGTCAAAATCATCGTGGCTGTTGGCCATCACCGCGTCGAGTTTGCCGTCGCCGTCGAAGTCGGCAATGGCAGAATCGTTTGTGCCGTTCATGCCGCTCGGGTGAAGTGGTATGGCCGACGCTGGTGCAAAGCTAAAGTTTCCGTGCCCGTCGTTTATCAGGAGGGCGTCGCGGCTAAGCCCCGCATAACCGGCCGCGCCAAGGATGATGTCCTGGTCGCCATCATTGTCGAAGTCTCCAAACCGGCCGGTGGCATAGACACCGTTCGTCAGGAGTCCTTGAGGAAGGCGCGAACTATTTTCGGTGAAGTGCCCAGTGCCGTCGTTGATGAGAAACTCGGGGTTCTTGTTATCGACTGCATTGCCAAGATTGCAAAGAAAGATATCGATGTCACCATCTCCATCGATGTCAGCGGCATCAGCGTGATGGGTGAACATGCGACGCACCGGCATGCGCGCGGCAGTCTCGTCAACCACCGTGCCATCGCCATGATTGATCAGGAGCCTGCTAAATCCGCCGGCGAAGGCAAGCGGGCCTGATTCTGGACCGTGATCAGCCAGAAACAGATCAGGGCGACCGTCGCCATTAAAGTCAGCGACGGCGTAGTCACGTTCGTGTTCAGTTTGCGGCGGCGAATTCCCCAGGATGCTCGTCGTGGCGTTTGTGAAGCCGCCGGTTCCGTTATTGCTCATCGCAAACATCGGTAAGAGGCTGTCACTGTCGAATCGATTTGCGATGAGGTCAGGCTTGCCGTCGCTATTCACATCCAGCAGGCGCCCTTCATTGCCGCGCAACGCAAACCCCGGATTGGCGACGATTTCGTTTTGGAAGTAAGGCCCGTTGGTTACCGAATCAAAGTCCGCGAACTTCGGTTCTGCGTCGTCCGAACCGTACTGCCTCGTGCCCAGCTGGAGCGCGAGATTACTCGGACCCGCGTCGCGAGCCCTAAAAATTTCAATCTGATCAAAAGGATAATAAGCGGCAAGACCAGTCTCGTTCCCCAGCAGGTACTGGCTGGCGAAAGTTTGAATCTCGCTTTGGTTCAGAGCGCGATTCCAGAGGCTTACCTGCGCGAGTGCCCCTGAAAAGCCACCGCTGGAATAACCGCCATTTTCCGGAGTAGTTCCGCTAAATATTAACTGGTTGTTCGCCGGCAGAGAGGCCCCCGCTGACGCGCTGGCCACCTGTTGACCATTGACGTAGAGGAGAATCGCGCCGGCGTTAAAGGTTGCGGCAACGTGTGTCCAGCTCCGTAAGGTTAAAGCGGCGGGAGCCGCCGCCACAGTCCCACCGTCAAAAAACGCAATCCGCCCGGAACCATCAACCCTGAATCCGTAACTCGTATTGTTACTGAAAACGTGACCGTTCGGTGACGCAGCCTCCAGACAGATCCACGCTTGCAGCGTCGCCTGGTTGCTAAACGCCAATGTTCCACTCGCCGGAGAGTTAGCCGTCAGGCGTGGTCCAAATCGTAACGCATACCGCTGGGCGGGATACCCTGAATCTGCCTGAGTCACTCGGAATCCCAGGCCTGCCGCGACCAGGACGGCCGTTAAAAGAACCATGAGAACCAGGCTGCGCTGGTTACGGGTCAAGGGGTGGAACATTGTTAACCTCCAAGGGGAATTGAGACTGCCAGACCAACCGGGGCCTTCTGGTTAATCCACCCTGCGTTCAAACAATCGCCTCTGCCATCGCAGCCGATTCACTCTGATAAGCCTCAGTCAATTACGCGACAAAAGCGCATGAAACCTATACCGGGGATTTGGCTTCGAGGTATATCGTCGCCCGAGACTCCTGGCGAGGTGTGCTGAGACAGGAAATTGAGTAAGATAAGGCCCCGGCGATTGACTATTATTCAGCAGATTTTTTAATCCCCTTGCCCCAGCAGATCACAGAACTGCTAATCGACTGGAACAACGGTTCGCCCGAAGCCATGGAGAAACTTATGCCCATGGTTGAGAGCGAACTGCGACGCATTGCTGCGAATTACATGCGGCGCGAGCGACCAGGCCACACTCTGCAAACCAGCGCGCTGGTTAACGAGGCTTATTTAAAACTCGTAGATCAACGGCAGGTCCGGTGGCAAAACCGCTCTCACTTCTTTGCTTTGGCTTCCCAACTAATGCGCCGCATTCTGCTCGATCATGCGCGATCACAACGGCGCGCGAAACGCGGTGGCGATGCTATTCCGCTCAACCTGGACGACGTGGCTGTGTTGGCGCCGGAGAAATCTGCGGAGCTGGTCGCCCTCGACGATGCTCTGACCCGCTTGGCCGAGTTTGATCCGCGAAAGGCTAAAATTGTCGAAATGCGATTCTTCGGTGGATTGACGGTCGATGAAGTTGCCGAGGCTTTAGGAATCGCTCCGATTACCGTCATGCTTCACTGGCGGCTGGCCCGGGCGTGGCTGCAGCGCGAAATGCGAGGTGAAGCGGACTTAGTGACCGACGAACGATCGAAATAAGACTTCCCTCACTCCGGATTTATATACTTTTTCCTGAATCAGCGCGTAAGGATCGGGAGTTTGTAACGCTCACCTGTCAATGGACATCGACCGCTGGCAACAAATCGAAGCAGTTTTCAATCAGGCGCTCGCGGTGCCGCTCGCGGAGCGCGAGCCGTTCCTTATTACCGCTTGTGGCGATGACCAGGATTTGCGAGCGGAATTGGATTCGCTGCTAAGCGAAGTGAGACACACCGATCCTTTTCTGAGCGAGACGAACTTCACGCTGGGCGCTGACTTGCTGCGCCGCGATTCTGAGTCGCTCGTGGGACAAACTCTCGGCTCGTACACGCTGGTGCGGCGCTTAGGCCAGGGAGGCATGGGTGAAGTCTACCTCGCGCACGATGAACGTCTGGGCCGCAAGGTCGCACTCAAACTGCTGCCCAGGCTGATTGTCGAAAACGAAGAGCGAGCCCGCAGATTCAAGCATGAAGCTCGCGCTGCTTCCGCGATCTCACATCCGAACGTCGCATCCGTCTACGAAATCGGCGAAGCCGAAGGCAGGCTTTTCATCGCCATGGAAATGGTTGATGGTCCGACGCTGCGCGATCGATTGGAGCAATCTGACTTGACCGTCGGTGAAGCTGTCGAACTTACCATGCAGGTGGCGGCGGGAATCGCGGCGGCCCACGCGCAAGGCATAATTCACCGGGATATCAAGCCTGAGAACATCATGATCAGGCGCGACGGACTGGTGAAGGTAGTCGACTTCGGTCTGGCGAAACTCAGCGAACCCGCCGCCGCCAGCACGGACGAAACGCAATTCAACACCCGCATCACTCGCGCGTTTCACACTGAGCCCGGTCTGCTGCTGGGAACCGCAACCTATATGTCGCCTGAACAGGCCCGTGGCCAGCACGTCGATGCTCGCACCGACATCTGGAGTCTGGGAGTAGTTTTCTACGAGATGCTCGCGGGCAAACCACCTTTCCACGGCGCCACCAATAGCGATGTCATTGCAGAAATCTTAAAGAGTGAGCCGTCGTTATTGGTCAAGGGCTTCCGCGGTTTTCCGCGCAGTGCCACACAGTTGATTAGTCAGGCATTAGGGAAGGATCGAAAAGATCGTTATGCGACGACCGCAGATCTCCTCAATTCCCTGCACCAGTTACATCGAGAACTCGAAGCTGAAGCCCTTTTGAACGTTAGCTTGCCGTTGCCGAAAAACGCAGTTGAGACCGCTGACAGGGAAAACCACGAATCGACACTCGGCGAACCAAACAAGTCAAAGCGCCTGGCAACCCGTGATTCTTCAATCAGCCCCGAAGTCTCTGGTCGTAGCGGCGCCTCGACCCGTCGCTCACGGTGGTTGCTTTTTTCCGCCGGGCTGCTCGTCGCGGCGGCAATGGTGACCGGCCTGGTACTGGTGAGATCCCGTCTAACGTGGCGGCCGACCGGGGCGCATGCGGCCATGCCGCTGGAAGTGGTCCACCTGACCACCAACGGGAGGGTGAAGGACGCGGCCGTATCGCCCGATGGCCGGCTGCTCACCTATGTTCCCTCCATCGCGGGAAAGCAAAGCCTGCGAATCAAAGATCTATCGTCCGGCGAAGACTGGGAGATTCTGCCACCCGACCTGGTAGTTTGTTGGGGGATGCGATTCGCCTTGAATAATCAGAGTCTCTTCTACGTTTCAAAGCAAGCTGGCGGCACCGTCAACGTGCTCTATCGCGTGCCCGTGCGCGGCGGACCTTCCGAGAAGTTGGTGGTGAATATCGATAGCCCGCCCGGCCTATCTCCTGATGGTATGGAGATCGCTTTTGTGCGCAGCTACCCGGTACAACACCGCGACTCGTTGATTGTGGCGAATGTCGACGGATCGGATGAGCGTGAGATTCTGGTGCGAAAACATCCGGACAAGCTGGTGGGCGCAGGAGTTTCATGGTCGCCTGACGGGAAGATGATCGCGGTGGGCGCGACGCGCCAGGACAACACGGAAGGGGCGGTTCTGGCGGTGCGACTGGATAGTGGTCTACCTGCGGAGGTTACGCCGTGGATGTGGGCAGAAATTGCCGGCATTGTCTGGGTGAATGACGGACGCACAATTTTATTCTCCGGGCAAAAGCCCGGCAGCACGGCATTGCAGATCTGGAAGGTGACCTATCCCGGAGGCCAAATCACCCAGGTCACAAGTGACGAGAACGAATATGAAGAGGCGACGCCCGGTCCTAACATGCTCGTCGCCACCGAACGTTATGAGGTTGCCAACCTGTGGTCCACCGATCAGGCGAATGGCCTGCTGCAACTGACCAATGACGGCCATAGCGGCATCGACGGGCTCGCCGTAACAAGTACCGGTCGAATTGTCTACACGCAGGGGGAATCATTTGCTTCGCAACTGTGGAGCATGAACCTGGACGGCAGCAACCGCATGCTCCTAACCAGGAACGCCGGCATTCATCCTTCCGTGTCCAGCGACGGCAAGACTATCGCTTACGTAGCCTTTGAGGGCGGACATCATGTTTGGATGGTCGATAGCGACGGCCAAAACAATCATCAACTTACGTTTGGCGGCGGAGAGAATTACGCGGACATCGCGCCCGATGGCCAGTGGGTTTTTTATGTATCCCGTGACAAGAACCGCGGCACACTTTGGAAGATTGCCGCTACCGGTGGTGAGCCCGTGCAGCTAACCTTCGCCGGAATTATTTTGAATCCACGGGTCTCGCCTGACGGGAAGAAAATCGCCTGCACCTTTCGCGGTGATGAGGGCGACAAGTGGAAGCTAGCCATTCTGCCAAGCGATGGCGGTGAGCCGCTCAAGACCTTCGCTTTTCCATCGCCTTTCTATCAAGTTGTCCGTTGGACACCTGACAGCAAAGCCGTCACGTATCTCGATCAAGCGAATGGAGTGCAAAACATTTGGCGACAATCCCTGGACGGAGGGGCACCGGTAAAGCTGACCAATTTTGACGAAGATCGAATTTGGCACTATGACTGGGCGCCCTCAGGAAGGCAATTCGTTCTTTCGCGAGGCGGGAGACGAAGAGACATCGTGATGATAAAGAATGTTCATTGAGCGACGCATCTACAAAGTCAAGATGCTCACATCTTATAGCAGTTTCAGAAGGTCCGGATGCCCGTGGCGACGTGCCCATGCGGCAGGCATGGACCACGGTTCGTCGTCGGGTAAACTCCGCAATGCGCCACGGGAAAGCAGCAACTCGATCATCTCCGCTCGACCAACGCGCGCGGCCCATGCTAATGGCGTCGATTCGAATTCGTTGTCGCGTCGGTTGATGTCGGCGCCTCGATCGAGAATCCACGAGGCGGCCGCTGGTGTGCCGAGCCCAACCAGAATGTGAAGAATGGTCATCCCCATCCCATTCGCATCGTTCGCTGTGACTCCGTGGTCCATCAGCATCGACGCCATCTCGTAATTCGGCCGATCGTAACGCAGCGAGTGCATGAGCGGCGTTAACCAGCACGACCAGCGCCAGGGTTTCGTGGGATCAGCACCACGTTCGAGCAGAAGGCGCGCAAGCTTCGAGTG
>Ga0070694_100001558_pt1 | contig 13485 bp, 10 predicted proteins | sample KBSK1251metaG_FD_65470 | JGI IMG/M metagenome (GOLD analysis project Ga0070694, IMG submission 65470) | Corn, switchgrass and miscanthus rhizosphere microbial communities from Kellogg Biological Station, Michigan, USA - KBS K1-25-1 metaG | ecosystem: Host-associated > Plants > Roots >... | reverse complement strand
GCGCGCAGAGCTGCATCTCCTGCAAGGGGACCTCGAGCTGGCCAGCGCGGAGCTCACCCGGGCGGCGGCCGCGTACGAGCGCCTGCACCATCCGGTTGGGTTGGCCGAGGTGTGGCGGCTCCAGGCGGGAGTGGCGCGGACGCGGGGGGACTCGGTGGAGGCGACCGCGACGCTCCGCCGGGCGGCCGAGCTCGCGCGAGGACACGGGAGCGCGCACACGCTTGCCGAGATCGAGCGCGACCTGGGCGCGGTCCTAGAAGCGACTGGTGATGCCGGCGGCGCGCGCGCGGCGCGCGAGCGCGCGGTCCAAGTGTACCGTGGCCTCGGCGCCGCCAAGGCGGCACAGGCGATCGCCGATCTGATCAGGCAATAAAGAAGGCGGCGCAACCGCGCGCCGCCTTCGCTCTTCAGCCGGCAAGCGACCGGTCAGTGTCCGCCGTCGCCCCCCTCGTGATGATCGTCCATCCCGTCTTCGTCATTGTCCTGAAAACCATTGACAGAGTTGACGATGTTGTCGCGCACCAGGCCCTCGTTTACGCCACCTGGAGCCGCCGTCGCGGGATCGACGAGATCACCAGCACCGTTCCGGAACCAGCCGCTCAAGTCGAGCTGCACGGTCAACGATGCGGGCACGCCGGCTTGCACCACGACCGGTGGATCGAACGTCAGCTCCTTCTCGACGTCGAGGTCGCTCGTGAAGGTGAAATCTGCGCCGTTGAAGGTTCCCTGTACCCGGATGCTGATGCCGGCGAAATCGGGATGCGCCGCGAGAAACGCCTGATCCGCCGCATCCCCGTCCGAGACCTTGTGAATCTCGAACTCGAGCTGGTCGAACGAGCCGGCCGGCACGACGGCGGAGAACATCCGCGCCGTGCCGCCCAGGGGCAGGTCGACGAGGAACGGCCCCGCCTCGATCTCCTCGTCCTGCTCCCCGCACTCCCCGCCGTCCGAGGCCGTGATCCCAGAGGAGCTAGTCGGGCAGTCCGATTGGGCCGCCATCTCGGCCCGCTTGAGCTCCACCTTCCGCACGACGAACTCGACGCTCGAGATCACGAGCGTATTGTTGCTTCCATCCGTGAACTTCTCGGGCGTGCCCGATTGCGGCGCGGCGGACGCCGACGCCGCCGTCCCACGAGCACTCGATAACGCGACGCTGACCGGCGCCACGCCACGTGAGCCGGCGGTCTCGGCGCATCCGGCGAGGGCGATCGTGGCCGCGATCACATATGATGTGGTCACATGATTTCGCATGGTGCCTCCAAGACGAGGTGAATCAGCCACTTCTGTCCATGTTCGCGCATGAGTCGTGCCCTAGGCAGCGGAGATTCGTGCGCCTGGAATTGCTTCCCTGCCATCGCCGCGCCTGGCTCAAGACGGCGCAGACTGACTCGCCGCGAGACACGCGGCTTGTGTGGGGCGAGGTCACGTGTATGATGCTCATCGAGTTCCGGACCGAGTGAAGGAGCGCTGGTGACCACAGGGGCGGGGGCGGGCATGGCCGGCAGGTCGTCGTTGGCGTCCAAGATTCGGGGGTGGAAGGACGAAGCCACGGGTCTCGAGCAGCGGCTCAAGGACCTGGAGACCATCGCGCGGAGCCACCGGCTCCGCCGCCTCATGGTGGCCGTGGGGTTCGTGTTCGGCTTGGTGGGGGTGGTCTCCGACGAGGTGAAGACGCGTCCCGGGACCATGGTCTTGGTGGCTGGCGGCGCCGCGTTTCTGAACGAGCTGCTGGGCCTGATCAACGAGCGCGGTTGGTATCGCTGGTGGCTCGTCTACGCGCTGTCGCTGCTCGACGTCCTGCTGGTCGCCGTCCTCATCGTCTGGTTCGGAAACGGCGGGCTGGTGGCCGCGTTCTTCATCGCGGTGCTACCATACGCGTTCGATCAGGGTCATGGCGTCGGGAATTTCCTCGTGCTTACGGCAGCGCTCGCCTATCTCGGCGCGAGCTTCCTGCACAACAGCCTGTACGCGCCGCACGCGAGCCTCAAGGCGGCGGGGCTCGAGACGGTCGTGTTCATCCTCGTGGCGATGTCGCTCAAGCGGATCCCGGCGACGTTGATCCAGCGCATCCGCCATGCCCGCAGCGTGATGGGGGAAGCGGAGCGGGGCTATCTGGCGGTCCGCGCGCCGGCCGGCGAGTCGGACGAGCTGGGGTTTCTCGAGCGCAGCTTCAACAAAATGATCGAGGAGATCGGCGGGACGATTTCCACGGTGCAGCGCGAGGCGGACGAGGTAGCGGCGTTCGCGGAAGAGCTCGCCGCGTCGGCCCAGCAGCTGCACGCCACGTCCGAAACCGTCACGCACACCGCCCAACGGCTCGCGGTGGACCTCGGCACGCAACGCGAGATGGCGGAGGGCGCGCGGGGGGAAAGCGCCAAGGCCGCCGAGCAGGCGGAATCGTTGCGCGCCCGCGCCGAGTTGATGCAGGTCGACGCGGCGCGCCTGGTCGCCGCGGCGGAGCGGGGCCGCGAGCGCGTGGCCCGGGCGAACCAGACGTTACGCGCGGTCGGCGAGGAGGTTCGGGCGACGGCCTCGACCGTGGCCGGTCTGTCGGGAATGTCGGAGCGGATCGGCGTATTCGCCCAGACGATCGCCCGCATCGCGCGGCAGACGCATCTCCTCGCCCTCAACGCCGCGATCGAAGCGGCGCGAGCGGAGCAGCACGGCGAGGGATTCGCGGTGGTCGCGGACGAGGTGCGGGCGCTGGCCGCCGAAGCCGGAAAATCAGCGCGCGAGGTGGCCGAGCTCGTCTCCGAGCTGCGGGCCGGCATCGATGCGGCGGGGCGTGCGATGCAGTCGGGGGAGACCAAGGTGCGCGACATCGGCGCCGTAGCGGCCGAGGCCGACGGGGCGCTGCAGGAGCTGCACCAGGGCATCGAGCTCGTGGGCGACCTCGTCGACGCGACGGCGGAGGTATCGCGCAGCCAGGCGAAACGGCTCGCCGAGCTGGCCCAATCGCTGCAGCAGGTGGCGGCGATCTCGAGCTCATCGTCGCAGAGCGCGGACGGCGCCGCCGCGGCCACGCAGGCCGAAATCACCTCGATGGGGGACCTCACCGCGACCTCGCAGCAGCTCGCGCAGCTGGCCGAGCGACTGCGCGCGAGCATCGCCCGCTTCTCAGTGCTCTCCCGGGAGCAGGCGACCCGGGAGCACCCGACGGCGCGGGCCGCCGCGGACTGATCACCCCGGCCGGGACACCCGGCTCGCGCTCGGTCCTTGGTCCCACAGTCCCGCGTTGAGTGGGCGAAACGCGCGCAGGGTCTCCCGGTACGGGGTGATGAGCAGGTCGACGTAGCGCTCGAGCGACACGTCGAAGGGAAAGCGACGGCGGAACTCTCCGGCGGTGACGCCCAGCATCGCCTTGAGATGGCGCCCGAAGCTCTGGGGAGACGAATAATCCAGGCGGTAGGCCACGTCGGCCACCGAGAGCCCTGGGTTGGCGAACAAGTACGCCGCGTGCAGCAACCGCATTCCGGCGAGGTACGTCTTCGGGGACGGCAGGCCGGCCCGATAGAACCGGGACATGAGCGTGCTCGAGCAGATGCGCAGGTGGCGCGCGAGGCCGCGGACGGTCGCGAGCGCGGGCGCGAGCCGCGCGACCGCTTCGAAGAAGGCGCGCACGTCTCCGGTCGCCGCGCCGAGGCTCGGCACCACGCGCGCGAGGATCCGGACGGCCACGGGCGACGCCGGGTGGCCGACCAGGTCCCGCAGGCGCCGCCAGCCCGCCGGCTCGGTGCAGTCCACGGCCGAGCGCACCCCGGTGGCCCCGAGCCGCAAGAGCGTCTCCGTCGCATCGCGGTCGTGGCGCGAGACCAGCGCGACCGCCGGGATGGCGGGGAACTCGCGCACGAAGCGGGCGACCGCCGGCAGCTCCTCCCCGCGGCAGGCATGGACCGACAGCACGAGCGCGTCCACGCGTCTGCGACGCGCCGCTCGCATCGCATCGCGGAAAGACGTAGCGTGGAGCGTCAGGAAGCACCCGTCACCCACGGCGTCGAGTCGCGGGCGCTCAATCGGGGGTAAGACCGTGCACACGGTCACCATGCGGGAGGAATGCTAAGGTGGCCCCATCAATGCCGGCTCAAGGTGACCCGGGGCCGGGGCCGGACGCGCCGCAGGGAGCGCGCGCTGCCTCAACCGCCGGTCAACTTGCCGAGCTCGTCGAGCGGCTGCGCGGTCATGTGGCCACGCTCGAAGGCGTGCGCCATCCGGCCGCTGCACCGGAGCGCCACCGCGCGGCCCGAGATCACATCGCGCGACAACTCAGCGCGCTTGGTCTGGAGGTGGAGCTCCGGCCGTTTTCGTTTCGCGGCCGCGCCTACCACAATGTGGTCGCTGTCCTGCCCGGCCGAGACGCGCGTCGCCCCCATCTGCTCGTCGGCGCGCATTTCGACTCGACCCCGGACACGCCGGGAGCGGACGACAACGCCAGCGGCGTCGCGGCGCTAATCGAGTGCGCCCGGCTCATGGCGACTCGGCAGCCCGAGGCGAGCGTCGAGTTCGTCGGCTTCGATCTGGAAGAGCTGCAGACGGTGACCGGGCGCTACCGCGTCGGGAGCCACGCCCTGGCGCGCGAACGACGCGCGCACCACGACAAGCTCGCCGGCGCGCTGGTCCTCGAGATGGTGGGGTACTGCGATCCTACGCCGGGAGCCCAGATCGTGCCACCGCTGCTCGGCATCCCTGTGCCCCGCACCGGCGACTTTCTCGCCGCCGTCGGGGACACGCGATCGAAGGAGTTGCTCGAGGGTTTCGTCGCCGGAGCCCGCGGCGCGGCGCCCGGGCTGTCGCTCGTTCCATACCGGACACGCCTGCGCGGCTGGCTGCTCCCTCTCACGCGCCTGTCGGACAACGCGTCGTTCTGGGACGCGGGCTATCCGGCGCTGATGCTCACCGATACGGCCTTTCTCCGAAACCCGCACTATCATCGTTCGACCGATACCAGCGCCACGCTCGACTTTCGTTTCATGGCACAGGTCACGGAGGCGACCGCGGGCGCGGTCGCGCGGCTAGCCGATGGAACCTAACCGGCGTGTCGCGCTGCTGTTGCTCGGGGCGTCCCTTCTCGCCGTGGCCGGCGGAGCGCTCTGGTTCACGCGTTCCGTGTCGCGCGTGCAGCGCGACCCGGCACTCGTGTATCGGGATCCCGCGGTGCTCGAGAAGCTCCTGCGGCGAGGGAACGACGCCGAGCGCGCCGGTGACCGGGCGACGGCGGTGACCACGTACCGCTTCGTGTTAGCCGTGGCGCAAGGAGGCGGAGTCGCGCTGGAGCCGTACGTGGCGGCGGCTCGAGCCGGACTTACCCGTCTAGGAGTCGGCGATACACTGCCAGGTCAGGCGCGCTGAAGCAGACGAACCGCACCAGCTCTATAGACGGCGTAGAGGGAAGCACCTCCCGCACCGTCCGCACCGCGACCGCGGCGGCTTGCTCGATCGGGTAGCCGTACGCCCCCGTACTGATCGACGGAAACGCGATGGATCGAATGTTGTGCTCCCCGGCCAGATGCAACGCGTTGGCATAGCAGCGGCGCAGTAATTCCGGCTCGCCCCGATGTCCCCCTGCCCACACCGGGCCCACCGTGTGGATGACGTGTGCGGCGGGGAGCCGATAGCCGCGCGTGATCCTCGCCTCCCCAGTCGGGCAGCCGCCGATCCTACGGCACTCGGCCAGGAGCTCGGGACCAGCCGCGCGGTGGATCGCGCCATCCACACCGCCGCCCCCGAGCAACGTGGAATTCGCGGCGTTGACGATCGCGTCGACCTGCTGGCGGGTGATGTCGCCCTGTGCTGTCTCGGTTCGCGCCATGCCCAGATAATGTAGGCGGGGCGGGCCGAACCGCGGTCGTTAGGCGGAGTAGCCGCCCCCGGCGTCGCCCGGTATCGTTAGCACGGACGGCACACCATGCCGGGACGCGACCTGATTGACCGGGTCCGCAAGGCCCTGGGGGACCGCTACACCGACATCAGTTCGGTGGGCCGAGGCGGCAACGCGTCCATCTTCGCCGCTCGCCGGCCCGATGGCGCCGCAGTGGCGATCAAGGTGCTGCACCCGGAGCTCGCCGTCTCGGTCGCGGCCGACCGGTTCTTGCGCGAGATCCGCTACGCCTCGCAGCTCGATCACCCGCACATCGCCCGCCTGATCGACAGCGGCGAGACCGACTACCTCCTGTGGTACGTGATGCCGTTTCTCACGGGCGACAGCCTGCGTCAGACGTTGCGGCGGGAGCCCCGCCTCGCCGTTTCCCGTGCGGCGACCATCGCCGCCGAGGTGCTCGATGCGCTCGGGCACGCGCACGCGCACGGCATCGCGCACCGAGACATCAAGCCGGATAACCTCGTGCTCACGGCGCAAGGCGCGGTGCTCGTCGATCTGGGCATCGCCCGAGCGATCGCGACCTCCGGCGATGATCGGGTCACCCGCAGCGGCTTCGTGGTGGGTACCGAGGAGTACATGAGTCCCGAACAGGCTCAAGGCTTGCCCGACGTGGACGGCCGCACGGACCTTTATTCGCTCGGCGTGGTCCTGTTCGAGTCGCTCGCCGGTCGACCACCATTTTCGTCGCCCTCGGCCGCCGCCGTCTTGGACATGCACCAGCACCAGCCCGCGCCCGACGTTCGCGGCCTGCGGCGGGACGTGCCAAAGCCCGTCGCCGCGGTGGTGGCACGCGCCCTCGCGAAGTCTCGCGACGAGCGCTGGCAAACAGCGGCCGACATGCGCACCGCCCTCCTGGCCGCCGCGGTGGAGGAGGGGGGCCGGTGACCGTCGCGCGCGCCCTTGTCTCAGGGCTCCTGCTCCTCGCTGCCGCGCCGGTCGCGCTGTCCGCCCAGTGCCCGGACGGCTCGCCGCCGCCCTGTGCACGCCGCGGCGTGCCCCTCGACACCTCACGGTACCTGATCCTCCCCTTTGCGCATCGCGAGGGTGGTCAGGCGTCACCGCTCGATGGCGCGGGGTGCGCCGAGCTGCTCGCCGAAGCGTTCGCCCGCTGGGCCGAGATCCGGCTTGCCGATAAGACCCGGATCTACGACGCGCTGGCGCGGCGCGGGGCGCGGGTGCCGTTCCGGATTCCGTTCGACACCGGGCTCGCCATCGCGCGCCAGCTGGGCGCCGGCAGGCTCGTCATGGGGCAACTGTGGAGCTTCGGGGACACGCTGCGCCTGACGGCCGGCCTGTACGACGCGGCTCGAGGAGGGGCGCCGCTGCGTGAGGCGACGACGCGGGTGCCCGCGAATCAGGGGGGGATAGGGGCGGCGTTCAACGCGCTGGCCGATTCGTTGCTCGGTGCCGATGCCAGCGCTTCGCGTGGCGCCGGCGCGGAGCAGACGCGATCGTTGCGTGCCCTGCGGGCCTATGCGCTGGGCGAGCGAGCCATGCGGTCCTGGGACCTGGCGGACGCGGCGCGCGAGTACCGCGCCGCGGTCGGCGCCGACTCGGAATTTGCACACGCCTATCTGGGACTCGGACAGGCGCTGTTGTGGGCCGGCGATTCCGATCAGGACGCGGCGCGCGACCGCGCCGCGATCACGCACCGGGCCGCCGCGCTGCTCCAGAGGCTGGGGCCCGCGGATGGGACGCTCCTGCTGGCGCAGCAGGCCATGTTCGAGCAGCGCTGGCCCGAGGCCTGCGCCAAGTACCGCGAGCTGCTCGCCGCTGATTCGACGAGCTTCGCGGCGTGGTACGGGCTCGCGGAGTGTAACGCCGTGGACCGAACCGTGATCCGCTATGCGGGCGACACCACTCGATTCACTTTCCGTGGAAGCTTTGAGACCGCCGCGCAGGCGTACCGACGGGCGCTGACGCTCGCACCGGCGTTCAACCTCACGTTCGAGCGCCGCGCGATCAATCACCTTCCACACTTGTTGTTCACCGAGCGCTGGTACTGGCGCGAAGGATTCGTCGACGGGGCAGCGTATTACGCGTTCCCAGAGCTGGAAGGGGACACGATGGCGTTCTATCCGGTGCCGGGCGCCGTGGCGGCGCGTGGAGACATCGAGCCAGCCGGCCACCTCGCGGCCGTGGCACGGAACCGCCGCATCCTGATGGAGGTGGCGAACGCGTTCGCGGACGCGTTTCCCAACGAGCCGGTCGCCCATCGCACCCGCGCGCGCGCCCTCGAAGCCGTAGGGAAGCTTGTACCCGACGCCGGCGAGCCCCGCTCCGCCGTTGGAGAACTTTCCGAAGCCCAGCGGCTGGAACGAGAGCCGGGGCAGCGTCTGCGCGATGCCGTCGATCGCGTGCGTGTCTTGCTGAAGGCGGGCGAGTTCGACGGCACCCGCCGCCTGGGTGACTCCGTGCTACGGGTTGCTCCGCGGCCAACCGCAGGAATCGCCGGTGTGGCGGTTCTCCTGGGTCGGCCGATCTTCGCTCGTCGCTCGCTTGCCACCGCCGATACGGCATGGCTGTCGGGAAGCGCGGACAACCGGCCGGTCATGTTTCCGCTGGAGGCCGCGCAAGCGGGACTGGTGTTACTCACGTACGCCGCCGCCGGCGCGCCACTGGACAGCATCGTGGCTTATGAACGCCGCACGGAGGATCGGCTGGTGGGGATTCCGGCCTCCAGGCGCTCAGCGATGCGGAGCGCATTACTGGACGTGCCGGCCGAGCTCGCGTTCGATGCACTCGGGATCCGACCCGTCCACAGAGCCGGGCCGCCCGGGCCGCATTTGGTGATGCTGCTCCAGTGGCGCTTCGCGCATGGCGACACGGCACTCGTGCGGGCGACACTCGACTCCCTGTCGCGCGCCGGAGGCGGGAGGCTCGCGACCGGGGAATCGACGCCTGACGGCGTCTACCTCGACGCGCGCCTGCTCCTCGCGGTAGGGGACAGCGCCGCCGCCGGCCGCACCCTCGATGCGCCGCTCGATAGCCTCGTTGCACTTCATTCGGCGACCCTGCAATACCTGCCGCTGGCGGGGTGCCTCGTCCGGATAATGGCCCTCCGCGCCGATCTCGCGGCCGCGCAGGGCGACGCACGAACGGCTCGCAGCTGGGCAAGCGCGGTGGTGAGCCTCTGGTCGGGAGCGGAGCCAGCCTTGCAGCCGCTCGTGACGCGGATGAAGCGAATTGCGCTGATGGTGAGGTGAAAACACTCTCTTTCCGAGGAGGCGGTATGCAGCGGGCCACAATGCGTCGTCTAGAGATCGGGGCATGCGTGGCAAGCGTCGCCCTCGCAGCAGCTTGTCAGTACTACTACACGACTCCAGCGCCACACCACTTCACCAATGTGGATTCCATCCCGTTCGACAGCATTCGAGCATATGCACACACGCTCCGGTTCGACACTGTGGTGTACGCGGCGGATGTGAGACGGGTGAAGTTCGACTCGACCGGAAAGAGCAAGGTCGACGCACTCGGTGATTCCGCTCGGATTGAGCCCGAGAGCGGGGCATGGAACCTCACGCTGAGCGAGCTGGCCCAAGGCCGAATCATCGCCCGCATCCGGACGGACTCCGCGCACTCCGCGAACGGCTACGGGCCGTGGTGGACGTGGTGGTGGGTCGACAAGCGCGGCGCACCCGGCGACACGTCGTGGCGGTCGGTGTTGTTACCGGACAGCTTGAAGACGCTGATCCACGGCGACATGGTATTCGCCGATCACTCACCCTTCGAGTGGCGCCAATCCATCGCGCGGTGGGGATCGCAATGGAGCACGTGCACGAGGAGCGGGTGTTGCATCAAGGAGTAGCGACCGCTCGTGCCCGCCGATCCGCTGTTTGAGCGGCTGGCCCGCGCGCTCGCGGGTCGCTACAGCCTGATTCGGGAGCTCGGGCAGGGGGGCATGGCGACCGTGTACCTCGGGACCGACGTGAAGCTCGGCCGCCGGGTCGCGATCAAAGTGCTGGCGCCGGCCACTCGAGCATACCTGGGCAGCGACCGCTTCCAGCGTGAGGTCCTCCTCGCTGCCCAGCTCTCGCATCCGCACATCGTGCCGCTGTTCGAAGCCGATGAAGCCGACGGCCTCCTCTTCTACGTCATGGAGTACATCGAGGGGGAATCGCTGCAAGACCGGATCAGCCGGAAGGGGTCTCTCCCGGTCGAAGAGGCGGTTCGACTCGCCACCGAGGTAGGCGACGCGCTGCAATACGCCCATGACAGCGGCATCATCCATCGCGACATCAAGCCGGCCAACATCCTCCTGTCACGCGGTCACGCCGTGGTGAGCGACTTCGGCATCGCGAAGCTCGTGGAAGAGCGGGGTGGGGGGGGCGCTGACCGGTCCTCGCTCACAGGGCACGGCGTGGCGGTCGGCACGGCGGAATACATGAGCCCGGAGCAGGCGACCGGGGACAAGCGCGTGGATGCTCGGAGTGACGTGTACGGGTTGGCGGCCGTGCTGTACGAGATGCTCGCCGGCGAGCCGCCGTTGACCGGAGACAGTGTCCAGGCCATCGTCGCGCGCGTGCTCAACGAGACACCGCGGCCGATCCGCGCGATCCGGCCGTCGGTGCCAGGCCACCTCGAGCGGGCGCTCATGCGCGCGCTCGCGAAGCTCCCGGCCGACCGCCCGCCCACGGCCCGGGCCTTCATCGAGATGCTCGTCGATCCAGCCGCGGCGCGCCGGCTGACGCCTTCCCAGCGGGCTTGGGTGCTGGTCGGGAGCACGGCCGCCGCCGTCGCCCTCGGCTGGGCGCTGTGGCCTCCGCGGGTCGTGCATCCGCCTGCCGGGATGGTCCTCGTCGCGGGCGGCGCCTACCCGGTCGGGGGCCGCCCCTGGCGCGAGTCGACCACGGTTCGTCTCGACTCGTTCTTCATCGACTCGACGGAGGTCACGGTCGCCGCGTTCGAGCAGCAGCGCGTCGCCGCGGGCGCGTCGGCGCTCTGGACGACGAAACCGCCCGACGGGTTGCCCGCCACGGGCGTCCTGTGGTCGGAGGCGTCAGCCTACTGCGCCGCGCGGCAAGGCGGGGGACGTCTGCCGACCGAGAACGAATGGGAAGCCGCCGCGCGCGGGCCGAAGGGGCTCCGGTATCCCTGGGGCGACCGCTGGCAGCCGGGCCGGGCAAACGCGGACTCGCTCCATGGTGCCCTGGCTCCCGCGGGGGAAGCGGTCCTCGGGCGATCCTGGGTCGGCGCCGTGGACATGATCGGGAACGCCTGGGAGTGGACGGCGACCGCTGGGACGGGCCCGCAGGGAGTGGCGGGCCACGTGATCAAGGGCGGAGCGTTCGACACGCCGCCGGAGAACGCGACCGCGTCCTTCCGCGCCGTACTGCCGGACACGCGACCGTGGCTCGCGCACACCGGGTTCCGCTGCGCGCGGGACGCCGTCGTGCAGCCGGCCGGCAGTCCATCGCCCTCGAGCGTGGCCGTGTTGTACTTCGACAACCAATCGAGCGACACGGCGGACGCCTACCTCGCGGCGGGCTTGACCGAGGCGATCATCACGCGGCTCGGCCGGGTGGAGCGCCTGGCCGTGAAGTCGCGCAACGCCGTCCGCCGGTTTCACGGCGTGCCGGTGGATGATCCCGCGAAGGTCGGACGCGCGCTCGGCGTGACGTTCCTCGTATCCGGCGCGGTCCGCCGCACGATGGGAGGCATCCACGTGACCGCCGAGCTGGTACGCGCGGCGAGCGGCGTGCACGTGTGGGGTGCGCAGTACGATCGCGGCGACACCGCGCTCCAGGCGATCGAAGCCGCAATCACGGACACCATCGCGACGCGCATCACGGGTGAGCTCGCGCCCGCCGAGCGGAGCGCGCTCACCGGCCGCGCCACGCGCGATCCGGCGACGTACGACCACTTCCTGCACGGGACCTACTATCTTGCGGAACGCACGCCGCGCGCCGTGGGACGCGCGATCCGGGAGTTCGAGGCCGCGGAGCGGCTCGACTCCGGGTTCGCGACCGCCCCCGCGCGCATCGCCCTGGGGTATGCGCTGTTTCTGGACTGGGGCTGGGACTATCCGGGCCTCCGGCCCGAGGTGGTGCTTGCCCGGGGGTTCGCCGCGGCTGATCGCGCTCTGCGACGCGACTCGACGTCGGCCGATGCCTGGATGGCCCGCGGGTTTCTCCTGAGCTTCCGGAATCCGCGATCGTTCGCTGGAGTCGAAGACGCGTTCCGGCACGCCACGGCGCTCGACCCTTTGAACGCCGAGGCGTATCACCAGTACGGGATGACGCTGTTGTGGCTGGGACGTGATTCCGCCGCCACGGAGATGTATCGCCGTGCACTGATCCTCGATCCGGAGCGCCCGATTACCCTGTTCAACCTGGCGCGCCTCAGCCTGCGCCGCGGGGAGTACCGGCCGGCGATCCACTGGCTCGACAGCATGCTCACGTTCGACCCGGCGGCCGATTACGCGTACGTGCTACGGGCGCTCGCGCATCTGCGGTTGGGCGACCGCGCGGAGGCTCGCGCGGACGGAGAAACCGCCGTTCGACTCGGAGCGGGGTACCGGGTGCCGGGCGAAGCCGTGCTGGTCCTGACCGACCTCGCCACGGGCGACACGACCGCCGCGCGGACGCGGCTGACCCACTTGGCGGAACAGATCGGCGGCACGGGCAGGCCCACCGTAACCGACGCCGCCTGGGTGGGTCGGGCGTACGTCGCCCTCGGCGAGCCCGCCAAAGGACTCCAGCTGCTGGAACAGGTACGTCCCCGGGGGGCCCGACTGTGGTATTACCTCAGATCCAGAGACTTCGAAGCGGTGCGTGACAATCCACGGTTCCGAGCCCTACTGGAGGAATCGCAGCCGAAATGAGAGGCGCTCTTTCCATCGCCGTTTTGTTTCTGTTGTCCGCCTGCCAGCCCCAAGCCACTCGCCTCCTACTCCTGGACCTCGCGCTCTCGGAGCCCGCGGTCCTGAACAGCACCGCCCGCCCCTGGCGTGAAGAGGGCTATCGAGTGGAGTACCGCCGCTTCTATCCCCACTTGGCGCGCGCGGATCTGGAACGGTACGGGACGCTGATCTTCCTGCTCGGCCGGGAGCCGGAAGCACCGTCGGACGCCCTCAATACGGGCGATCTTGCCCTGCTGACGGAGTGGGTGCTGCGGGGCGGCGTCGTCATTCTCGCTTACGACGCGGACGGCGAAGGCTACCTCGATCGCTGGACCGCGAATCGCTGGCTCGAGTTCGTGGGCGCCGGGATCTCGATCGGCGATCGCCTCCTCGAAGATACGACCGGCCGCGTGCCCACGACCACCGGCCACCCGCAGCCGTGGGCCGAAGCGCGCGCCGTAGGTGACGAGCCTCTCGGCTCGGTGTACGACCCATTTCCCCTCGAGCGGAACAACGTCGTGAGCGCTCGCGATACCGCGCAGCTGCTCGCGGTCACATCGCGCCACGCCTTCGTGCGCGCCCCGAGGACGCCGTCGGGACGAGCGGGCGCGGGGGTTGCCGCGGCCGCGCGCGTGGGCGACGGGTTGGTGATCGTCATCAGTCGCCATGCCCTCGGCACCCTGGGCGCGCAGTTCCGCCCGACCACGGCGCCCGTGTTACAGCTCGACGCCCTCGCCCGAACGCACGCGTTCCTCACGGCGTTAGCGCG
>Ga0070694_100001557_pt1 | contig 13486 bp, 5 predicted proteins | sample KBSK1251metaG_FD_65470 | JGI IMG/M metagenome (GOLD analysis project Ga0070694, IMG submission 65470) | Corn, switchgrass and miscanthus rhizosphere microbial communities from Kellogg Biological Station, Michigan, USA - KBS K1-25-1 metaG | ecosystem: Host-associated > Plants > Roots >... | reverse complement strand
GGTCGCTACCGCTCCCTGTACTGACTGTGTCCAAGCCCAACGTCTGACTTGAGGCCACGCAGCGTCCAGTTCCTTTTAGAGATGACGTGGGCAACGCACTCGTCGCATGCTTTCAGGGTTCAAACGATTCTTTGTTATGTTTTACCCAGAGTTCTCGCTACGCTCCAACCACTGGGTTGAAATTAGCCAACGCCTTCGGCGTTATTTATCAAACTTTCGAACCGTTTAAGTCTGTAAGAAGTTCTTCAACGATGGAGAAGTCAATTGGTTTGACAATGTGATGGTCGAAGCCGGCTTCGTAGGAGCGGCGGCGGTCCTCTTCCTGGCCCCAACCGGTTAGCGCTACCAGCACAACACCGTTGCATTCAGGAGCGTTGCGAATCAGGCGGGCGGCGTCGTAGCCGTTCATTCGCGGCATGCCGAGATCCATGAAGACGAGTTCGGGTTTCGAGCTTTTCGCAATTTCCAGCGCTTCGAGTCCGTCGTGCGCCAAACAAACTTCGTGTCCGAGCATCTCGAGCAGCATCGCGAGACTATCGGCTGAATCGCGATTGTCGTCCGCTACGAGTATGCGACGAGCTTTGGTTGCGGGCTCGTTGTTTTTATTTTCTGACCTGTTCTCACCGTCCGGTTTCGCCACAATGACAAGCGGCAGACGCACGACAAACTCACTTCCGCATCCCGGACCATCGCTGCGCACTTCAACACTGCCACCATGCATTTGGACCAGTTGACGAACCAACGTGAGACCAATTCCCAGTCCGCCTTGCGCGCGCTCCAGCGATCGATCAACCTGCATGAAGATGTCGAAGATGTTTGGCAACTTATCAGCCGGAATTCCGATACCAGTGTCGCGCACTTTGACGATGATCTCATCACCCGCCTGCTCGGCGTGGAACCAGATCTGACTTCCCTTTTCACTGTATTTCGAAGCGTTGTTAAGCAAGTTTGAGAACGCCTGTGCGAGCCGTACCGGATCACCATCGATCAGCACGGGTTCAGTTGGCAACGAAACGAGCAACTCCTGTTCGGCAGCTTCGATGAGCGGACGACTTGTCTCGGTGGCACGATTGACTACGGTCGCGAGCTCAACAAACTCCTTGCGCAGCTCGAGCTTGTTGCGGCTGATGCGCGAAACGTCCATTAAGTCGTCAACCAGACGTTTCATCTGCTGAAGCTGTCGTTCCATCATCGCGCGCGCGTGTTCGAGCGTCGCGGGATTACTCGCCGCCAAACGCATCAACTGCAAACCATTATTCATTGGCGCGAGCGGATTTCGCAGTTCATGGGCCAACGTCGCCAGAAACTCATCCTTGCGACGATCCTGATCGCGCAACTGTTCGATCAGGTTTGCGATCGACTCTTCAACGCGCTTGCGCTCGGTGATGTCCTGAAACATCACTGCCACGCGATGCTGGTGAGGTTCGCCGATACGCTGAACAAAGATGTCGTACCAGCCAACCAAAGGCTCAACCGTGATTTCGTATTCAAAACGCGTTGCTTCACCAGTCAGTGCCACCTCGCCATAAATTCCCAGCCACGGCACTTCATCGCCAACAACAATTTCACGAATAGTTTTGCCAACCATTCCGAGGGGCAAACCTGTGTGTTTGTAAAACGCTGCGTTCGTCTCCAACACGAGATAGTCGATCGCTTCTTTAGTGGTTTCGTCGAACATCACCTCCCCGATCATCAGGCCTTCGTCCATCGATCCGAGCACGGTGCGATACTTCTCTTCGGATTCGCGCAACGCTTCTTCAGCTTCTTTCCGACGCGTCACGTCGGTCGCAGTTCCGAGCCACTCGCGAATCTCGCCCTTGTCGTCGAGAATCGGAACCGCACGCGACACGGTCCAACCTAAACTCCCGTCACGGCGCACTACGCGATGCTCGAGTTCGAACTTGGCGCGAGTGCGAATCGCGAGATTGATTGCTGAGATGACTCGTTGCTGATCGTCAGGATGGATATACTTTTGCAGCCATTCACCGCTAGGTTGATTTGTATCGGCAATAAACTCACGTCCGTCGAGCTGCCGCATCTCGCTCCAGTCAGGACTCATGCGATAGACCACGTCAGCACTGGCGGTGACAAAAGCCCGATACAGCGTTTCGCTTTCGCGCAGCTCATGAGCGATTCGAGCACGCTCGATGCTTTCCCAACATCGCGCAGTTACGAGTCGAACGAGTTCAAGCTCGTCGGTGGTCCAATTGCGTGGCGTACGCATGTATACTGCCATTGCAGCCACAAACTTTGCTCGCTTGTATAGCGGCACACAAATAGCTGATTGAATCTCCGTCAAATCTTCAATCGCACGAGTGTGTGTGTCGACGTAAGCACATCGATCCACGTGGAGGTGGCGGCCCAGCATGTGCTCGGCTGTCATGGTGATCTGCTCGGCGTCGTCAAGTGGACGAATCGCGTCGTCAAGCTGGACCAGGAACAGGTTCCTGGCTTCCGCCCGTTCACGCCCTCGTTCCGCTTGCCGGCGTTCGTTGCGCATCTGAGCCAGCGAGATACTGCTGCCGACACGTGCCAGCAGTTCGCGAGCAGCGAAAGGCTTCACCAGGTAATCATCAGCGCCTGCTTCCAAACCCTCGACACGCGAATCCTCGCCGGCGCGCGCCGAAAGCATCACGACGGGAATTGACTGGAGTCGATCGTCTGCGCGCAACGCGTTCAACAGGCCGAACCCGTCAAGCTCCGGCATCATCACGTCCGCGAGAACAAGATCCGGTTCATGCTCGCGCGCTGCGATTAAAGCTGCAGCGCCGTTGTCCACTTCGATCACTTCGTATTCGCTGCTCAACAGTCGACGCACGTAATCGCGCATATCGGCGTTGTCGTCAGCCAGCAAGATTTTTTTGCGTCGCCCGCTAGCAGTGCGAGGACTGATGGGCAAATCAGTCGTTTCCGTTGCATCGCCGTCGGTTGGTTGCAGCCAGCGTAATGCTTCCTCGACGTACGATTGACCGCGCAGTCCGGTCGAAGGAAGCTGTCGCTCTGCGCCGATACGCTCGGACGGAAGGTGAGCTTTGCCGAGCGGGATTGAAATTGTGAAAGTAGTGCCTTGATCGACTTCGCTTTCGACACTCACGTTGCCGCCGTGCAGTTTTACCAGTTCCTGGACCAGCGCGAGGCCGATCCCCGAGCCTTCGTAACTACGGCCGCGCGCGCCTTTCACGCGATGAAAACGTTCGAAGATGCGCGGGAGCGCTTCCGCGGGTATTCCGGTGCCGGTATCACTAACCGAGAGTTCGGCCGTTTTGCCCGCTCGCCGGAGTCTTACTTTGATCTCGCCGTTCAACGTGAACTTGAAAGCGTTTGATAACAAGTTCAGGACAATCTTTTCCCACATCTCGCGATCGACGAAGACATGCTGCGGCAACGGTTCGCAGTTAACGCTAAATGTGAGTCCTGCGCGTTCGATGATAGAGCGGAAGTTCGAAGCCAGTTCCCTCGTCAACGCAGAAAGATCAACAGGCTCGTAGACTGCTTCGATGCGGCCCGCCTCGATGCGCGAAAAATCGAGCAGCGTATTGACGAGCTTTAGCAGACGTAAACTGTTGCGATGGGCCAACGAGAGTCGCTCGTGAACGTCCTGCGGCAGAAAAGGTTCGCCAATGACGTCCTGCAATGGACCAAGCATCAGCGTCAGCGGCGTGCGGAACTCATGCGAGACATTCGAGAAAAACGCGATCTTCGCGCGATCGATTTCCGCGAGCGCTTCGGCTCGTTTTCTCTCCTCTTCATAAGCGCGCGCATTTGCGATCGCGGTTGCGATCTGAGTGGCAGCGAGTTCGATGAAGCTCAGATACGAGTCGTCAAGTCGAAGACGCGAACTGATGCCGGCGATCAATACGCCGGCAGGTTGATGAGCGACGTTCGAACGAATCAGTGTTACGACTGCTTCGCGCGGCGGATCCGACCATGGTCCAAGCGGTACGTCGGCCCCGAATCGTGCTGCGAGATCGTCGACCGTCTGTGCTGTTTCAGTTTGCAGCGTGTGTGATAACGGCCACGGCTGTTCGCGTTCGAGATCGATCGTTAGCGGACTCAGCGACGTTCCAATGCTGATACCGGCGGCTCCGGCCAGTCGCATTTGTTTTGCGTCGTTGTCGATCAGGTAAAGCAGAGCGAACGGAACGTCTTTTGAGTGACGATCGAGAGTTGTCGCTGCAACCGCGCAGGCTTCTTCGGCAGTCTTGGCCTCGATGGCTCGCGTGCCGAGATCGCGAAGCACGACGATGCGACGTTCGCCGACAACCTTTTCGCTAATCTCATGCACTGTTGCGATCACGCCGCCGATGCCGCTGGCCGCTGTGTCGTCGGGCACCGGACTGTAGGCGATAGTGAAATGAGTTTCCTCAGTGAAGCCGTAGCGATTGATCTCGAGCTGGATGTCTTCCATCCAGGTGGCGGGCCCACCATTAAACGGAGTCTCGATCAGAGGGCGCAGGATGTGCCAGATCTCAGCCCAGCATTCAGCGGTTGGCCGTCCGAGAAATTGCGGGTGCTTCGTGCCGAGGATTGGACGGTAAGCGTCGTTATAAAGCTGGCAGAATTGAGGTCCCCACCAAAGCAGTATTGGAAAACGGTTGACGAGCAGGAAGCGCGTCATCGTTTTCAGTGTTGGCGACCACGAATCCAGCGGACCGAGCGGTGTTTGTGACCAGTCGAGCGCGCGCATGAGCGCGCCCATCTCACCGCCTCCCGTCAGCCAATGGGGACTCGATTGGGCAACGGATGTGACATTGCTAGTCATAAAGAGGCACAGGGCAACACTGTCCGGCGTGGGGGTAGGCGTTGTGGGGGGGTAATAAAGTTTACTGACTTGACCTTGAGAGGGAACGCAACGCTATTACATCACGGGTGGCGTGATAATTCCAACAGCGTCACGGCTGCTCTAGTTCAGAGCGCCAAGGGCGCGGAATATGAAAGCCAGGGGCAAGTGCGAGCGAAGCGAGCACGTCGCCCCTGGTTGCGAATCTATTAAGGCGTTGAGGCCTGAAGGGCCGAAATAGTAGCCCGCCCTTTCAGGGCTGGTGCGCTTCTTTTATTAACGTTACCAGGGGCGACGCGCTTCGCGCTTGCCCCTGGCTATTATATTCCGCGCCGTTGGCGCTGGGCGGTCCGAGCCTTTGGCGCTGTTTGCGCTTGCCGGTAGATTTCGAGGGTCTCGCGGGCGGCGCGTTCCCAGGTAAATTGGGCGGCGTGATCGATGCCGGCGCGTGAAAGTGATTCGCGCGCAGCCGCCGTTGTGAGCAGCTCGACGATGTGCCGTGCGAGGGCGCGAAAGTCTTGCGACGAGAAAAGCCACGCGTTGTCGCCAACCATCTCGGCGATGGCAGGAGTGTTCGTTGTGATCACGGGTGCGCCGCAGGCCATCGCTTCCAACGTCGGCAAGCCTGCGCCTTCGTAAAGAGCCGGGTAAACCATAACCCTGCACGCCGAATAGACCGCGCGCAGTTCGTCATCGCCGAGATAGCCGGTTAGGCGTATGCGATCGCCGAGTTTCGCCGACTCGATGTAGGTGAACAACTCGTCAGTGAGCCAGCCTTTCTTTCCGGCGATGACGAGCTGCGGGCGCAAGGTGGTCGAACGCAAAACTTCTTCGAACGCTTTGACTAAAGTGATGAGGTTCTTGCGCGGCTCGATTGTGCCGACGTAAAGAATGAATTCTTCCTCGATGCCAAGCTTCCTTACAGCCGTCGATGCTTGTTCGAACGGCATTGGCTGAAAACTACGTCGCGGCGCTTCGTTGACGACGACGACCTTATCGGCCGGAACACGCAGGTGCTCGCAGACTTCCGTCTTCACTGCGTTCGTTGGTGTGATGATCAACGTTGCCTGACGTGACATCGCGGGCAGACGTCGCCGCGCACGCCTGACGCGACGTTCTTCGTGCGTCGCTGGAAACAAAAACAACGAGAGATCGTGAATGGTCAGGACAGTTGGGCAGCCGCCCCAGATCGGAATGTCGTAGTTGGTGCCGTGAAAGAGATCGAGTCGAGCGCGCTTGATGTAGAGCGGCAGACCGATGGTCCACCAATGATGTGTGACCCAATTGACGGGTAGTTCGATAAAGCTCAGGTTCGGGAGATCAGATACTGCGCCGTCAGCAAAAGGCAGATGCGAAAGGATCTCAAACGAATCTGACGGCGCGTGACGCGCGAGCTCGAGCGCGATCTCATAAGTGTAATGACCTACACCAGTCTTCAGCTCCGCGAGCGGTATACCGTCAATTCCGATTCTCACATTAAAATCCATCCACAGATTACACAGATAACTTTTTAAATCTGTGTAATCTGTGGATAAGTTAGCTGTCTTTCCAGATCGCGCCGAGGCCGGCGTCCCACAGGCGCTTATTGAACGCTGGAATATCTCTTTCGAGAAGCTCAGTGCCGCGTGCTTTCAACGTGGTCCAGGTGGCGTTGAGCTCTTTCATGCGGTCGAGTGACGGCTGGTTCACTTTCGGAATGTCGCTCTCGGTCTGATTGATCATGAACAGGTAATTCGCCGTGAACTTGTTCGGAAAGTTTTCGACGTCGTCGTACGCCTTCGACTTGCGTTGGACCATATCCTCATCCCACGCCTTCAGCTTCTTCAACAGCGCCTCGCCGTCTTTCTTCACGCCGGCGTACTTTTCGCCCGCGGGTAACGAGCCGAGCAGTTGTTCCAACTGCTTCTGCTTCTCGTAAAGACTGTTGATCATGCGATGCATCGCCGTCAGTTCAGTTTCCATGCTCAGCATGGTCTGATGATATTCACTGTAAATCGCAGGCGTGGTTGAATAAAGAGGATTGGCGAGTATCTCAGCTTCGGTTGAGACTGTCTGGCCACCAAGCTTCAACGTGATGTTGTATTTGCCCGGCGACGCCTTATGTCCCGCAAAGCCGCCTTCGATTCGCACGTTTGGCACGCCAACCATCGTCGGATAACGCGTGTCCCACACAAAGCGATTCAAGCCTTTAGCTTTCGGCAGCAGCGGATCCGGTTTTGGACCACTATCGTAAGTGATGAACTTCTCATCAGCCTTCGAAGAAAAGCTGTGTACGGTGACGCCCGCCGCGTCTTTGATCTCGAGCGAGATCTCGTCGGTCTTTTTCAGCTCGGGCAACTGGTAGTAGAGAACAACGCCGGTCGCGGGATTCACACCTCGGAACGTACTTGCCCCGGTAAACTCGTCGTCAGTCCGGTCGAGTTCGCTCGATCCATTCACGTAATAAGTCGGATCAGGCCGGTAGATCGTGAACGAAGGCGCGGTTTTCCGGTACTGGCGCAGCACGCTCAAGTCGTCGAGAATCCAATACGCTCGACCCGACGTCGCTGCGATCAAGTTGCCTTTGTGAACGCGCAGATCAGTGATCGGCGTGATCGGCAGGTTCAACTGAAAAGGCGACCAGTCGCGACCGCCATTCCACGATATGAAGAGCCCAATTTCCGTGCCCGCAAACAACAGATCGCGGCGCACGTCGTCCTCGCGCACAACGCGCGTAAACGCATTAGACGGCAGACCGTTGTTGATCTTCGTCCAGGTAGCGCCGTAGTCGGTTGTTTTGTAAAGCCCGGGTGTGTGGTCGTTGAACTTGTAACGCGAGGTCGCGATGTAAGCAGTTGCCTTATCGTGCGGCGAGACTTCAATCGCGTTGATCAAACATTCCGCGAGACCGTTTGGCGTGACGTTTTTCCAGTTAGCACCGCCATCGCGAGTCACGTAAACAAGTCCATCATCGCTGCCGGTCCAGATGACGCCTTTCTCGTGCGGCGACTCGATGATGTAACTCAACGTGCCGTAGTTCTCGGCGCCGACAGCTTCGTTCGTGTATGGACCACCGCCCTTGCCCTGCTTCTCCTTGTCGTTGCGCGTGAGGTCGGGTGAGATCTCTTTCCACGTGCGACCCATGTCGCTGGTTTTCAAAACGTATTGCGCGCCGTGGAAGTAAGTGTTGGGTTCGTATTTGCTCCAGACGATCGGCGCGTTCCAGTTGAAACGATACTTGATGTCTTTCGCGTCCATGCCGAGGTATTGAATCGGCGCCGCCATGACGTTCGTGCTCGCCTTCGCATTGACGTCGAGCACCTCGATCGTTCCCTGGTAACTGTCGCCAAGCACATATTTCGGATCGTTCGGATCAAACGCGAGGAACGCACTCTCACCACCCGCAGAATTCGTCCAACTCGCATTCCCAATTCCGCCGCTGCCTAACTCGCGGCTCGCGATCGAGACAGACGTGTTGTCCTGTTGCCCGCCGTAAATGCGATACGGAAACTGGTTGTCGACGTTGATGCGATAAAACTGCGCGGTCGGCATGTTGTTCTGCGTGCTGAAACTCTTGCCGCCGTTGAAAGTGATCGCCGAGCCACCGTCGTTGGAGATGATGAAGTTGTCAGGATCATTGGGATTGATCCAGAGATCGTGGTAATCGCCATGCGTGCCTGACAGCGTGTCCCACGTTTTTCCCGCATCGTCCGAACGCATCGCCGACGCGCTCAAAACGTAAATCGTATTCTCATTTTTCGGATCGATGAACAGCTCGATGTAATACCACGCTCGTTGCACCAGACGATGATCGTTGGTGATGCGACTCCACTTCTTCCCCGCGTTGCTCGAGACAAACAGCCCACCCGCTTCTTTATCAGAATCGCTTTCGATCAGCGCATAGACTTTTTCAGGATTCGAACGACTGACAGCGATCGACATCTTGCCCATCTCTTCGGGCAAACCGTCTTTCAATTTTTCCCACGTCTCGCCGCTGTCAGTCGATTTGTAGAGACCACTGCCGGGACCGCCGCTGATGATTTTCCACGGCAGGCGCCCGTGTTCCCACATCGCCGCGTAAAGTATGCGGGGGTTGGTCATGTCCATTGAAAGCTCGGATGCGCCGGTCTTGTCGTCGACATACAAAACCGATTTCCAGGTCGCGCCGCCATCGACGGACTTGTAGACGCCGCGCTCTTTCGAGTGGCTGTACAACGCACCCTGAACGGCTACGAACACGATGTTGGGATTCTTCGGATCGACCACGATACGCGCGATGTGCTGCGACGATTCGAGCCCGATCCGCTTCCATGTCTTGCCTGCGTCAGTTGATTTGTAGACGCCGTCGCCGTGGTGCGTCATCACACCGCGCACAGCGTGTTCGCCCATGCCGACGTAAACAACATTCGGATCGCTTTCCGCAACGGCGATCGCGCCGACGGAACCCGTCTTGAAATAACCGTCGGAGACGTTGCGCCAACTGATGCCCATGTCGTCTGTTTTCCAGAGACCGCCACCAGTTGTTCCCATGTAGTAAGTCTTAGGATCGCCGACGACACCGGTGCCGGCGACCGAGCGCCCGCCGCGAAATGGACCAATCGACCGCCACTTCAACGGTTTGAAGATGGTGTTGTAATCATCGGTCGACTGTTGGGCTGCGAAGCTGCCGGCACATAAGCAGAGAAGAAGGATCGAGAGAAGGGTCTTGGTCATGGCGCGAAATAATACAATATAGGTCCTATAAGTCGGGAGTCGCACTTGTAAGTCGCGAGTCGCACGTGGATACAGTCAGTACCGTAACGCGGTAGCGTCGGGTCAGTCCCGCTCATCGAAAGCAACCCGACGCTACCGCGTTACGGTACTGACCTCCTCCAAGAACGATTCCAAGTCCGAGAAGCACGAGGAAGGCGCAGAGGTGTTTTACGCTACTGGTCATTCTGAAGAAATTTCCGACTCCGCAGGCCACTCACCCGACGCTGTTGCATCTCATACCCGGTAGGAGTATTAAGGTAGCAAATCGTAATGAGTTTGACTGCAAAAAGAACAGAGCATCGCTTTTATAAACTATCCGCGGCGATTCTGTGCCTTTTTGTTTTGGCAAGCACTCAGATTTTCGCGACCGCTAAGACGAAATTGAAAGACGGAAGAGTCATCGCAAAGAGCGCCGGCGCTGTGATGCTGACTCCGGAAGGAGTGCGTGTCGCGGTTCAACTGGTGCCCGAGGAGCGGCAGAAGAGTCAATCACTTTCGGCGCGCATCGCGCAGCTTGCTCCCGGAAAAAGTCTCTACCTCGTTTTCAAAAACCTGCAAACAGAAAAACAACCGGGTGAGCTTTACCACGTTTACCTGAACGTCGAACCGGGGAAGTCTCCCAACAAAGGCGAACCGCCCGCTGGTGTACTCAATTTCTACAACGCTCGCAAAGAACCGCGCGCGGACATCTTCTTTAGCTTTGACGTCACAGACGCTCTGCGAAAGCTGAGCGCAGAAAAACAACTCACCGAATCGCTCACGCTCACGATCATTCCAGCCGAGCAACCGGAGGCCGGCGCAGTGCCCACTGTCGGCCGGATCGAACTGGTCGAACAGTAGAAACATTTCCACCAAAATTGCATTGACACTGTAGCCCTACGAGAATAGGATGCGCCGCTACTGCTATGGTCTCGCGCACGCTTGTTCAACTGGCTCAAAGTCAACCAAACATAAAGCTCACCAGGAGGCTCTATGACCACTTTCTCGCGTCGCTCTTTCATCGCAGGAATTTCTGCTGTTCCCTTCGCACTCTGGCTTGAACAAAATGGGGTGCTCGCTCAGCCGCCACGCATCCGCCCGAACGTCATGTCGACGCAGGGGCAGGCAATGCTCAACATCTACTCCAACGCCGTCAAAACAATGATGGCAACTCCCGAACCGAATCCCGTCGGCTGGCTCTTTCAGTGGTACATTCATGGTGTTAGAGACGATCGCGGTAAAGCCAGTGAACTCGCGCGGGTCTACCCGACACCAAGCGCGCGCAAAACGCTCGCGACACTAACGTGGGACACATGCCAGGCGCACATAGATCCTGCTATGGAAGACTTCTTCCTGCCGTGGCATCGCATGTATCTCTTCTTCTTCGAACGAATCATTCAAAAGGTCAGCGGCAACTCGAGTTTCGCGCTGCCCTATTGGGACTACACTAACTCGTCGTCGCCGTCGGGCCCGCGCCTGCCGAATAAATTCATCAGTCCGGCAAATGCGACTAACCCGTTGTTCCGTACGAACCGAAGAGCAACGGTGAATGCCGGCAATCCGATCGATGCGAGCAGTCCGGGCGTGTTGAATCTCAACTCGCTCGCGCAGTGTTCGTATTCAAAAGTGGGTGTGGTGCAGGGGTTCAACAGGCATCTCGACTCCAATCTGCACGGCACTGTTCACGTGCTCGTTGGCAATGCTATGGGAATGGGACAGGTGCCGTGGGCCGCAAACGATCCGATCTTCTGGCTGCATCACTGCAACATCGATCGACTATGGGCGAGTTGGAATGATGCTGGTCGGAAGAATCCGATGACCAGTGCGTGGCTCAACAAGACGTTCACATTCGCAGACGAGAATGGCGTGAAGGTAATCGCGAAAGTCAAAGACTTCAACAAAATCATGCCCCTCCACTATCGCTACGAAGAGCTGGCGCCGGTTCCTGCCTGTCCGCCGGGATCCGGCGCGGTTGGTCCACCTCGAATACGTGCGAGAGTTGCAACTGCGCTCCAGTTGACCACTACGCCGGCCAAGGCTCGTTTGCTGCCGCCGCCGAGCCCGGCTGCGGGTGTTGGTAACCTGGCAGAACGCGTCAGAAACCTGACCGGCAACCGGCGCTTGTATCTGGTAATCACGAGACTATCGGCGCAGGAGGCGCCGGGCACAGTGTTCGACGTGTTTCTGGAACTGCCCGCCGGCGCTAGTGGCACTGCTGCCGAGGCAAACAAGATCGGCACCATCCACTTTTTCGATGCGGTTCGACATGGCGGTCATGCACCAGCAACGGCAAACGCGAATCAGAAGTTCTTCAGTTTTGACATCACTGATCTGGCAAAGCGATTGGTGAGTGAAGGCCGGCTCACCGCGACGCCGGAGCTAACCATAGCGCCGGCCGACGAGGTCAACGCGACATCGAGACCTGTGGTTGGTGAAATCACATTAGTCGAGCAATAGGTGCTGATTCCAATTAGTTCGCGAATATGTCTACTCCAGCACAGAGTATTAGCGGACAATACGAAGGCGAAATGACCGCTCCCACGAGCGGTCTTTCGTTTCTCGATCTCCGCATCGATGTCGATCAGCGTTATCCAAACTCGCCCGTCATGAAACGGGTGAGCGGCGATTTTTATCAGTTGAACAAAATCAACGTGCCGGGCAGTCCACCAAAAGTGACCCGCGTTTATCGAGAGTCGTGGATCGTCAAAGAGCCGAAAGTTACCAAGTCGGCTAACAAAATCCAGATTTCGGGTAAAGTCACGTTCTGGAAGGGCAAACATCCAATCAACACGTTGAAGATAACGATGGCGCCGCCGCAGCCAGGCGTTGCGCCTGCGTGTGTTGTGACATTCACCAGACCCGGCGGGCAGGCTGCAGTTTACAACTGCACCAAGCACTCAGATGCGTTTCGGTCAGTCAATTTCGAGATTGACGTCTGCAAGTCAGTTAACCAGTCGCCGCTATTGCCTGTGTGGGACACAAGTGGTCATCCAGGCAAGCCGGCCAATCTTCCGCAACGCGTTCTAACCATAGAAGAAGCGTATCGCGAAGCAGGCATAGCTGTAACCATCCGCCCGGCACATACGGTTGTGGACGACAGCAATCCCCAATTCGAAAAGTGGTCGGATGCAGAGTTACACAACGCAATGGAGAATTACTTTAGTCGAAAGGCTGGTCCATGGCCCAGATGGGAGGCTTGGGGCTTGCTCGCAGGCACGTACGAAGACGACTCGCTGGGCGGCATCATGTTTGACAATGCCGCCGCACTCGGAGGAACAGGCAAAGCACCGGAGAGACAGGGCTTTGCTATTTTTCGTCACCACGAGTGGTTCCAGGATCTAACCACCGGCACAGCCACTACCGATGCACAAGCCGCAGCAATGCGCCAGTTTCTCTTCACCTGGGTTCACGAAGCCGGTCACGCTTTTAACTTCATCCATTCGTGGGAAAAGGGCCGGCCCGACGCGCTCTCATGGATGAACTACGATTGGGTGTACGACGGAGCACATGGCCCGGACTCTTTCTGGTCTGAGTTTATGTTTCGATTCGACGATGAGGAACTGCTCCACCTGCGACATGGTAATCGTTCCGGAGTGATCATGGGCGGAGACCCGTGGGGTTCGGGTACTGAGCTCGAATCCTCTCCGGACGCGGGAAGCGTCGATTCGCCATCAGCCGCAATGGCCAGCGCTGAAGGAGAACAGGTAGTTGAGCTGCTGGTGCGGTCGAAAGAGTATTTTGAGTTTATGGAACCCGTCTCGATCGAGTTGCGGCTCCGCAATCTGCTGACTGACATTCCGATAAGTCTCGACCCGCGGTTGAATCCCGAATACGGCGGAGTGGCAATCTACATTCGTCGCCCTGACGGCCGGCTGCTCCAGTATGCGCCGGTGATGTGTAAGCTGGCTAAGCGCTACCCCAGTCCACTGACGCCTTCGTTGCCCGCGGAGGAAGGTCACGATCGATATAGTGAAGACGTGCTGATCAGTTATGGGC
>Ga0070694_100001556_pt1 | contig 13488 bp, 14 predicted proteins | sample KBSK1251metaG_FD_65470 | JGI IMG/M metagenome (GOLD analysis project Ga0070694, IMG submission 65470) | Corn, switchgrass and miscanthus rhizosphere microbial communities from Kellogg Biological Station, Michigan, USA - KBS K1-25-1 metaG | ecosystem: Host-associated > Plants > Roots >... | reverse complement strand
ATCATCGCGATGTCGCTCCGAACGCCATCGAGGCCGACGGTTCGGTCCGCAAAGAGGCCCTCGACCTGGCCCCTGCCTTCCAATTCCATGCCGAGCTCGGTGAAGAATGCGACCGCGGCCTCCAGGTCGTCGACGACAATGGCGACGTTGTCCATCCGCTGGATGGTCATGCCTGCAGCTTACGGCTCGAGCACACCGGGAAGGAGGGTCGACGAACCGGTGGGGACTCGCAGGTTCATCCTCGGCAAGATCCTGCAGGCGCTGCTGACCCTCGCTTTCGTCCTCGTCTTCAACTTCTTCCTGTTCCGTGTGATCCCGAGCGACCCCCTGGAGCAGCTGCTCGGACCGGACGCGTTCGAGCCGCCGAACATCGAGCAGTTGACGCGAGACCTCGGCCTTGACGAACCCTTGCCGCAGCAGTTCCTCATCTATGCACGCAACACGCTCGCGCTCGAGTTCGGGGACTCGTTCTCCTTCCAGGGTCAGGACGTGAAACAGGTGATCTCCGAACGCATCTGGCCCACCCTGCTCCTTGTCGCCACCTCCACGATCGCCTCCGCGGCGATCGGGCTCCTCATCGGCATCCACGCCGGGTGGCGCCATGGCAGCAGATTCGACAAGGGATCGCAGGTGCTCACACTTTTCGTCTACGCGATGCCGGAGTTCTGGTTCGGGATCTTGGTGCTGATGGCATTCGCCGAAGGGATCGGTCCGTTCCCCTCGCTCTTCCCGGCCGGGGGGTACTCGACCCCGGGAACGGACATCACGGGCTTGGCCCACGTGGGCGACGTCCTCAACCACCTCGCGCTCCCGTGGTTCGTCCTCACCGTTGCCCTCATGGGCCAGTACGCGCTGATCATGCGCAACTCACTGATCGGCGTGATGAGCGACCAGTTCGTCGTGACCGCTCGAGCCAAGGGCGTCCGGGAGAAACAGATCCTGTGGGGCCACGTCGTGCCGAACGCGTTGCTGCCGACGTTCACGATCGTTCTGCTCTCCCTCGGGTTCGTCTTCGGAGGTGTGATCGCGGTCGAGTACGTCTTCTCCTACCCCGGACTGGGCCTGCTCACGGTGCGGGCGATCAAATCGCAGGACTTCCCGCTGCTCCAGGGCCTGTTCCTGCTGTTCTCCGCCACGATCATCGTCGCGAACCTCGTCGCCGACATCCTGTACACATATCTGGACCCCAGAGTCAGGGCCATGCCACGCGTGCACCGTTCCCGGGACCGTGCGGACGTGATGCTGTCGGAGATCAGCCGCGACGGGGCACTCGCGGGGCGGGCGTTCTCGCTGACCCTGCTCGCATCCGCGATCGCGTTGACCGCTCTGTCGTGGGACGACGTCTGGCGCGTGTGTGGTGCGGTCCAGGGCGAGTGCGTGGAGCGATCAGCCGGCGCGTTCATCCTCACGATGGGCTCCATCGCGGCGATCGTCTGGGGCGTCGGCATCCTCGTTCGGATCGGGCGCCGACCCGTCGACCCCGCAGGGAGCTCCAGGTACGTCTGGGCGGTCGGGGCCCTTTTCGCGCTCGGATTCATCTTCATCGCAGGCAGGATCCCCGCGTACACGTGCGATCGTGGCCACTTCAACGACGTGCTCACCGTGTGCATGCACCCCCCATCGATATCGAACGCCACGAGCTGGATGCTCCTCAAGGGGGCGATCGTCGTGATCGGACTCCTCGGAGGGCTGCTGGTGTCGGGTCGGCCGCGGAACGTCAAGCTGACGGCACCCATGAGCGTCGTGGCATGGTCGATCGGGTTCGGTTGGCTGATCGCCGACACGATGGGGTGAACGGCATTGCAGCGTCGATCTGACCGCCCATGACGCCGGTCACGCTACGGCGGCGTACAGCCGACCAGGCCCCCAGCGGCAGGGGAACGGACAGGGCCGTAGGTGGGCTTCACCTGACGAGCGAGGAGTGGCAGCGCTTCCAAAGCTTCGAGCGCTGTTGCTCGTCAAGGTCAGCATGGAACCCGTCGATCAGGTCCGCGATCTCTGGACTCATAACCGCCTAGGTGACGTGCCAGGCGCGTGAGGCCGTTGACTTTCCGGAACGACATGAGGGCGCTAGAAGCTTGGGTCGAACACCTTTGCCGGTATCTCAGCCGGGTCCGTCTGGTGCGTGTGCAGCTTCCCGCCAATCATGACCGCGTAGATGTACTCGGCACCGTTATCTAGGCCCTTGACTCCCAGCTTGCACAGGTACAGGTCCTGTCCTTGAAAGGCCTCCTCCTCTTCGACTCGGCACTCAATCTGCCCGTCGTATGGGTTGCTCCCCGGGACTAGGACCGCATGCGGGGGCGGGAAGGCACCATCCTCAGCAGCCGACAGCACAGCCTTCTCAACCTCGCTCGGGCGATGCACCAGCCAGATCCCACCGACGACGACCGACAGGACTGTGATCGCGATAGGAAGCAGCAGCCCCAGCTTCCTCACAAGGTCAGCGTAGGCCCTCGTCTGGTCGCGTGACGCCGGTCACTATTCCGGAACGTACATCAGCTCGAACGTAAGGAGGCCGCGGTCCGGCTTCGCACCAACTTGATGACCCCGACTACGATGGATACGGCGCCTGAAGGGACCAAGATGAACGCCGTCCACCAAACAGCGAGGCCGACGCCTATCGCCAGTACACCGCCAGCGAGCCATGGCCAAGCAACCTTCACCGACGAAGGGTACTCCCGTTGGCGGATCGACCGCGCATGTTTGGATGAAGCAAGTCACGCTATACGAACGTACATTTCCTTCACGATCCGCCCGCCAAGGCTCTGATGCCGCGGCATGCTCGAGGGGTGATTTTTGGAAACGCAGGAGGCTTGGGAGCCGCCCGACCCAAGGCGCTCGATTTCGAGGGACGCAAGTGGGAGCGATTGTTCGAGGGCGACTACACGAAGGCGAAAGAGATCATGACCCGTCTCGACGCCGAGCAGGTCCCCAATCGGTTGGCCCTCCCGCCAGACCTGCCCACTTTCCACGTCGTGGTTGAGGTCATGCATCGGTGGATTCCTCTAGCCCGTGAAGTGGTGGCTGCTCTTGAGTCCTAAGCGACGACCGGCTTGAGCCGCTGAGCAGAGATGCAGTAATTCGATTGCACATCCCTTCTCCGCCGCGGAGAGGGTCAAGCGAGAGCCCGCCGGGCCGCCAAGAGTTCTAGGCTCTGTTCGTGGACGCAAGACCGGCTCCGGACGTCTACGACGACGAAGCTTGGGAGCTGGCCGCCGCCTACCGCGTCACCCTCTGGGAGCAACCCGCTAAGCCGCCCAACATCGACCAGCCCGCGCGTGAGTGGTTGCCCTTCCCGGGGGCGCCCATGGGGTGGGAGGAGATGACGTTCGAGCTTGCTGGTGCTCAGGACGTTCGCGAAGCGATCCAGTGGGCTGAAACGACCCTCGCGTCGGGCGAGGGTCCGGCAAGCCGTCGCGGCGTTCCAGTACAAGACAGCGAATACGTGATCTACGCGAAGGCCCAGAGTGAGGATCGTTGGCTGCACGTCGCGGGCTCGATCCCAGTTCTGCCGCCGGATTCCCCGTTGAATCTGAGACGCCTCCGGTGACATTCGCGAACGTCCTGGCTCGACGGTCCCCGCCGACGCGGATGGTCGCGTGACGCCGGTCACCCTTCCCACACATCTTGTTGCGGTTCGAAGCAGGGGTGCCGTTTGAGAGGGCCTGTAGCCCTATGTACCGCGAGTGCCTAGGTATCCGATCAACTCTCCCTCATCACCCGTAATCGTCAGGATCATCGGCTCATCGGCAGGGGCCTTGGCTGCCCGAAAAGCCTGAGTTGGGCTAGGAGGCAGGGTGCCGTTTCGCAGTGCCCTATCTCCTAACCCATCACGTGGAGGAACGTCTCCTCTCCTTCAAACAGACGGTCCTCCAGCCTTCGATCGCCCATGGTGCTCCCGTAGACGACACACGGCCTACGCCGCCGCGGCTCGTCTCGATGAGCGCTGCCGAACGATCAAGCCAACAGATACCTCCGACTCAGCGGGACCTCCGAAACCGGCTCGACCGCCAGGACCCCGCCTTCGAGCGTCACGGTCCCGTCACCGGGATCGACCTCCACGGGAAGCACCACCGTGTTCTGCACCAGCGATCCCCTGCTGGCCGAACGCGTACCGCTCACCGCCACGAACCGCCTCCCGCTCCCGAGCCGCTCCCGGATGCCTCCCTCGAAAGCCGCCCTCGAGACGAACGTCGTCGAGAGCGCCGCTGCCGCGTGGCCGAGCGCGCCCCACTGCCCGCCGTAGCCGACCGGCTCGACGAGCTCCACCGTGGCATTCCCCTGGCCGAGGGCGCCCCAGGCGAACGCGCCGGCCTTCAGGATCAGCTCGGGCTTCACCCCGAACGCGGCGGGCCGCCACAGGACGATGTCGGCCAGGCGACCGGGGCGAAGCGAGCCCACGTCGGCCTCGACTCCGTGGACCCGCGCCGGCTCGGCCGTGACCTTGGCCAGATATCGAAGCACGCGGGCGTTGTCGTCTGCATCGCCCCCACCCGCCCATGCCTTCATGACGTGGGCGAGCTGCCAGGTCCGCCGGATCGTCTCCCCGATGCGCCCCATGCCCTGCGAGTCGCTGTTCACGATCGAGATCGCGCCCAGCTCGTGCAGCGGGCCCTCGGCCGCCATCGTCGCGGGATGGATCCGTTCGCGGGCGGCCTCGACGTCCTCGGGCACGTCGGCCGAGCCGCCGTGCACCGCGAGGATCATCTCCAGGTGCTCGGCCGCGGTCCCTCGGCCGTATGGGATCGTCGGGGTCGTCGAGGAGCAGACGATGTTCGGCTCGCGGACCAGACCGATCACGTCCGGCACGTGACCCCCGCCCACGCCTTCCACGTGATACGCGTGCACCACGCGGCCGGCGATCGCCTCGACGGTGTCCTCGAGCTCACCGGACTCGTTGAGCCCGTCCGTGTGCAGACACACCGCGACGTCGTGCGCCTCGGCGCGTTCCAGCGTGGCGTCGATGATCTCCGGGTACGCGCCCCAGTCCTCGTGGATCTTGAGGCCGCAGGCGCCGGCCTCGATCACGCGGTCGACCTGCCCCGGGACGTCGGTGCGGGCGCTCGCCTGCAGGCCGAGGTTCACCGGCAGCCCTTCGAAGGCCCGGTAGGTCACGTCCATCACGTAGGGCGGCTCCTCGAAGCCCGCCGTGATGAGGGTGGTGACGCCCGCGGAGAGCGCCACCGGCACGAGCCGAGGCGTGATGAGGTGCACATGGCTGTCGATCGCTCCGGCCGTGGCGATGAGCCCGTACCCGTTCACGGGCCACGTGTTCGGACCGATCGTCAGCTCGACGCCGTCGGTGATGTCGGGACTGCCGGCGCGACCGATTCCGGCGATCCGGCCGTCCTTGATCCCGATGTTCGTCTTCACGACGCCCAGGAACGGGTCCACGACGAGCACGCCGGCGATCAGCATGTCGAGCTCGCTCTCGGAGGTGGCGCGGTCGAACTGCGCCATCCGCGAGCGGAAGTTGTTCGCGTACCCCCAGATCGGCTCGTCGCCGTAGCCGACGTGGTCGTCCTCCACCCGGATCCAGAGATCGGTATCGCCCAGTCGCACGCGGTCGCCCGTGGTCGGCCCGTACCGCCGCGCGTATTCCTCGCGCGACAGCTCAGCCATCGGAGCCTCCGCGGCCGCCGTACCGGACGAGCGTGACCGCTCGGGTCTCGCCCGGCGCGAACCTGACGGACGAGCCCGCGGGGACGTCGAGGCGGAACCCGCGCGCGGCCTCGCGGTCGAACTCGAGACGGCGGTTCGTCCGCCAGAACGGGTAGTGGGACGACACGCGGACGACGCGGGTCGACGCGTTCGTTACCTCGAGCCGGATCCGGTCGCGCCCGGGCGCGAGCTCGATGCGATCGCTCATCCCCACGGCCTCCGGAGTACGACGAGCCGGCTCCCCTCGTCGAGGAGCACCTCGAGCCGGATCTCCTCGATCAGCTCGGCGACGCCATCCACGAGCCGATCGGCCGCGACGGCCCGCCGGCCTGCCTCGACCACCTCGTCGAACGTGGCACCGGAGCGCGCCGCCATGTGCATCTCGTCGCAGATCAACGCCGTCGCCTCCGGGGCGTTCAGCGCCAGCCCGCGTTCGAGGGTGCGCCGCGCGAGCTCCGCCGCGGCGAAGATCCGCAGGCGGTCCTCTTCGGTCGGGTTCAGGTACATCTCACGCCGGGACGGCGACGCCCGCCGGACGCTGCTGGGTGATGCAGTGTGGTCCCCCGCCGCCCTCGTTCAGGCAGTTGCCGGGCACGGGCACGACCTCGCGGTCGGGGAGCATCTTCGCGATCTGCTCGATCGCCTGCTCGTCCTCCGGGCGTTCGGCGATCGGGACGATCGCCCCGCCGTTCGCGAGGTAGAAGTTCAGGTAGGGGACGACGCCCGGCGGACGGGTCTGGAACGGGATCACCTCGAAGCTCCGCCCCCTCGCATCGCGCGCGCCCTGCAGCCGTTCCAGGTTTTCGCGCCCGCGGTCGTGGTCGGGGTCGGCCGAGTCTTCGGGGAGCAGGAGCGCCACCGTCGCCGGGGCCAGGTACGGGGCGATGCCGTCGATGTGGCCGTCGGTGTCGCGATCGGTGGAGTGGCCGAACCTCAGCCACACGATCACCTCGACGCCCAGATAGTCGCGCAGGCCCTGCTCGATCTGCTCGCGCGAGAGCGTCGGGTTGCGGTTGGGGTTCAGCAGGCACTCCTCGGTGGTGATGAGGGTCCGCTCGCCGTCGACGAAGAACGAGCCACCCTCCAGCACGAACGGGGCCTCGTAGCGACGCACGCCGAGGTGCCCGGCGATCAGGTGCGGGACCTGCGCGTCGCGGTCGTATGGGAGGTATTTCTCGCCCCACGAGTTGAACCCGAAGTGGACCAAGGCGATGCGGCCCGCAGCGTCCCGGACGAAGATCGGGCCATTGTCGCGCATCCACGAGTCGTCGATCGGGAGCGGGAGGACATCCACGCCCTCGCCGCAGCGCCGGCGAACGTCGGCCTTCTGCTCGGGAGCGCAGACCATGACGAGGGGCTCGAAGGCCGCGATCGCGTTGGCGACCGTCGCGTAGTCGCGCTCGGCCTCCTCGAACCGCTCCCCCCAGAGCGCCTTGCGCGTCAGGGTCGGCCACTCCATCAGGCATGCCTCGTGCGGCTCCCACTCGGCCGGCATCGAGAACCCGTCCGCACGTGGAGTGGAATCTTGTTCGGTCATCGGCCCCCTCCCTAGGCCCATTCTGCGCCATCGCCCGGCGTCGGTCCGGACGCCCGCTTCACATCTTGTGTCGGAGCGGCTTCGTGATGCCCTCGAGGACCCGCCGGCCGACCGAGCGATCCTCCCATCGGCCCGGCTGGATCTCTTCGCTCCGCTCGAGGTCGACGTCGAACTGCCGATCGAGTTGACGGGTGACGTCGGGGTCGAGCGCCACCAGGTTGATCTCCTCATCGAGCTCGGTGGAGCGCGCGTTGAAGTTCGCGGAGCCCACGCTCGCGACGAGGCCGTCCACGGTCATGATCTTCGCGTGCAGCATCGTGGGTTGGTAGTGCCAGATGCCGACACCGTGCTCGAGGAGCCGCTCGTAGATCGCCTGCCCCGCCAGCTGGACGAAGCGCTTGTCGCCGTGCGGTCCGGGAAGCAGGATCTCGACCTTCACGCCACGGTCGCTCGCCGCACTCAGTTGCCCGATCAGCTCGTCGTCCGGGACGAAGTACGCCGTGGTGATGCGGATCCGATCCTTCGCGAGCTGGAGCAATGCGAGGAGCAGGGTCGAGATGTCGCTCCAACCCACCTCCGAGGCTCCCCGGACGCACTGGATCACCGCCCCGCCCGGCTGCGGCTGATCGGGGAAGCGATCGATCGACGCGTCGAACACCTCGGGGTCGGTCTCGAGCCAGTTGTCCAGGAACGCCGCGCGGAGTCCATCCACGGCGGGCCCCCGCACGCGGAAGTGGGTGTCCCGCCACTCGTCCTCGTTCCGGGCGTCGCCTTTCCATTCATCGGCGATGCCGACACCGCCCGTGAACCCGGTCTCCTCGTCCACGATCATGACCTTGCGGTGCGTCCGATGGTTGACCTTCGTCGGCTGCAACCGGTGCAGTGGTCGATACCAGTGGACGCGCACACCCGCGTCCTTCATCTCGGAGACCAGGCCCGGCTCGATGGACGACGCGCCCCATGCGTCCAGCAACACCCGAACCCGAACACCCGAGCCCGCCTTGTCCGAAAGCGCATCGGCGAACCGCGTGCCGATCTCGCCGCGCCAGTAGACGAAGGTCAGCAGATCGATCGTGCGCTGCGCCTCGCCGATCGCGTCGAGCATCGCGGGGAAGATCTGGTCGCCGTTGACGAGCACGTCGACGAGGTTCCCCTCCGTGGCGGGGACCCCGATGACTCCCTCGAGCGTGCGGCGGATCTCGTCGGTCCGGTCCTCGGACGCTCGCCGGGGCCGGTTCGTGTCGATGGTGGTCACGAGGCCACGCCGGCCGAAGCCGTTCGGGCCGGCGTGGCCGATCTCGCCGATTCCGGCGTGACCACGTCCGGCTCAGCGGATCTGCGAGGCGCCGGCACCCCCGCGCGGACCGCCTCCAGCTGGGCCGCTACGGCGACCCCGTAGAGCAGGGCGATGGAGGTCAGGACGGTCCAGAGCAACAGCGCGACGAACCCGGCGAGCGGGCCGTAGGTCTGACCGAGGTTCGAGCTCAGGCTGAAGATCCCGCCGAGCGCGATCGTGACGATCAGCACGAGCGTCACGGACAGGAGCGCGCCCAACGTGAGCCAGGACCACGAGGGTTGGTGACGGCGCGGGCTCCAACGGAAGATGCAGACGGTCGCGCCGACCAGCAGAACGAACGCCAACGGCCATCGGACGATGTTCCAGATGTCCCGGGCGGCCGGGGTCTCCCACAAGGTGGCGGCCCCGCGCCCCAGCGTCGTTGCGAAGAAGGCGGCGACCGCCAGCAGGCCGGCGCTGATCGTCAGGACGAATGCCCTCGCGTACTTGCGCAGCGTGGGGCGATCGCGCTCGTTGCCGTACATGCGGTTCATCGATCGCTCGACCTGTCCCAGGAGCGTCGTCCCGGTGACGAGCGCACCGATCACCCCCAACGTGAGCGCGAGGGAGCGTTGCTGTGCACCGGCCTCGTGCGCCTGGCGGACGGCGTCGGTCAGCACCGTTCCCGCCGGTCCCGGGAAGACGTCCTTGAGCATCCCGACGATGGCCTGGCTCACCCTGCCCTCGTCGAGCGCGCTCGCGAGGCCAACGAGGGCGATGACCCCCTGGACGAGGATCAGCGCGGTGAGGAACGCCATCGAGCGTGCGTGACTGAATCCGTCCGAGGCCCGCAGCCGCTCGAACGCGTCGCGCAGCAGCCGGCGTGAACCGGCCTCGGCGAGGGTCTCCTTGGCGTCGGATCCGGTGAGGTTCCAGGTCTCCGGGACATAGTTCGCGCTGCTCATGAGGACGCTCCTTCGGGGACACAGACGGTGATCGCCGACGGCTTCACCTTGACCTTCAGCTTCTTGCTCGCCTTTCGATCGCCTCCATCGAGCTGATACGGCATCGGGGAGGCCAGGCGGACCTCGAACGATCGGCCGGTGGTCGTGTTGACGAACGGCGACCCACTGACATCGCCAACGACCGCGCGGCCGAGGGTACGTGCCCACTCCCACGCACCCTCCGCCGTCACGACGCCGAGGTCGAGATAGCCGTCGTCCGGTACCGCGTCGGTGAACACCGACAGGCCTCCGAACACGTCGCCGACGTTCCCCACCAAGACACAGCTCGCCTCCCCCTCGAACCAGCGAGCTCCGTCGACATCGATCGACATCTCCACGGGGTCCAGCTTCACGTTCTTCGCGCCGGTCCACACGTAGGCGATGCGTCCGACCCGATCCTTCAGTCCGGCATCTGCCGCCCGGATCATCATCGCGTCCAGCCCGGCACCGGCCATGACGCCGAAGTGCTCTCCCTTCACCTTCCCGACGTCCAACCCGCGGCGGGCGCCGTGGAGGCCGATCCGGACGCAGGCCTCGAGATCGTCGGGCAGGCCGAGGTTGGTGGCGAGCAGGTTGGCCGTACCGGCCGGCAGGATCGCCAGGGTCACGGGCTTTCCGACGACGGCATCGATCGCGCGCTGCACGGTGCCGTCGCCGCCCCACACGAAGAGCAGGTCGACACCCTGTTCGACCAGCTCATCGACGCGGTCCGACACGTACTTGCTCTTCGGCACCTGGTGCCAGGGCGGGTCGTTGATGCCGTACTCGGCCAAGATCTTGCGGAGCTCGGCGAGCCCGCCGCCCAGCTGCTTCTCGGCGTGTGCCACCACCCCGACGGAGGTCACGGCGACACCTCGATGTCGGCGGGCCGGTTCGGGAAGGCAGGAGTGGCCGCCGTGGCTGGAGGTTGTCCATCGAGAGCGGGCGGTCGGGAGTCCTCGATCGCGGCACGTTCGTTGGCCTCGGCGACGGCCACGCCCGTCCTCGTCGCGAGGAAGGCGAACGCCAGACAGCCGAGCGCCCCGATCACGCTCCCGATCACGTCGGTCGGATGGTGCATACCTCGGTACAGGCGCGAGAGCGCGACGAAGATCGGCAGGGCGATGGCCGCGATCCACGCCAATGTCCGAACGAACCTCGACCGAACGAGCGAGGTGATGATGAGCGCGAGGCCCACGTACAGGACGATCGACGCCGCCACATGTCCCGAGGGGAAGCTCGAGGTCGGGGGCCCCGGGTCCAGGTGCGGCACGGTCGGGCGCTCGCGGTCGATGACGAACGAGGTGGTCACGAAGGTCGTCACCTCGATCACCAATGCCCCGACCAGGAACGCGATGTGCGCCCAATGGCGGCCGATCGCCAGGACCACGACGGCCACCGCCGCCACGCCGACCACCGCCATGGTGTCGCCGAGCATGGAACCCCACTCGGTGATCGCGTCGAACGTGGCCTGGCGCTGGAGAAAGAACCAGCGGTCGAGCGCGTAGTCCCACCGTCCGACCGACCCATCGAGCAGGACCTTCGTCAACAGGAGGCCGAGCGCGACCAGGATCGTGGTCAAGACGACGTAGCCGCTCACCCCGACCGCGATGCCAGCCACGACAGGGCGCCGCGTCCGCGAGCGCCGGGCGAGTCGGTCGGGCAGGCTGCCAGCTCGTACCGGTTCCAAGGGTCTCCCTTCCGTCTGGGTGGTGTTTCCCACAGACGGCGTCCGGGGAAACCTCGATCACCACTCGGAAGGAGGTTTCGACACCGTGGTGTTGCTCGTGGTCGCGGCGCTCGGCGTCGTCGCGGCCCTCACCGGCTTCCTCGTGGTGCGTCACTGGCCCAGGGCGGATCCCGCCCTGAGTGCGTCCGAGTCGATCGGGGCAAAGCTCCGGAACCATCCGAAGCCCCGGAATTTCCTGCGCTCGAGATTGGACCCCGCGACCGCGACGGGTCTGGTGCTCACCGCTGCCCTGATCGGCATCGTGGTCACGGGCACGGTGGTCGGCCTGTTCGCCTGGATGATCCGGCGGGATCTCGGGGTCGTCACCGTGGATCTCGCCGTCGAACGGTGGGCCGAGGCGCGGGCCACGGACTTCACCGACGGCGTGCTCGGGGCGCTCACGCACCTCGGCGATACCGAGACGATCATCGGGATCGGCATCGCCGTCGGCGCCTACGGGCTCTGGCGATGGCGTCGATGGGCCGTCCCGATCTTCGTGATGATGGTCGTGCTCGGGCAGATGCTGATCTCGAACACGATCAAGGTCCTCATCGACCGGGCCCGACCCGAGTTGCGTCCACGTGCGGACTTCACGGGCACGTCCTTCCCGAGCGGTCATACCACGGCCGCCACGGCCACCTACCTGGCGGTTGCCCTCGTCCTCGCGATCGGCAGCTCGCCGAAGGCCCGCGCCGCGCTCGCCGGCGCAGCCCTTGCGATCGGCGTCGCGGTCGGGTGCACCAGGGTGCTCCTGGGCGTGCATTTCTTCTCGGACGCGTTGGCCGGGCTCGCGATCGGCCTGTCGTGGTTCGGCCTGTGTGCGGTGGCGTTCGGGGGCCGGCTGTTGAGCTTCGGCGCGCCCGCGCGGGTCGAGGCGGCCCCGACGATGCGCCCACCGCCGGTCCGCGCTCGTGCCGGGACCGGACGCGATCCGTAGAGGAGGTCAGCGCGATGAACGAGCTCGGCGGCAGCAGCTCGATCACGATCGGAGCACCCATCGACGAGGTCTGGAAGGCGATCACCACCCCCGAGCTGATCAAGCAGTGGTTCTTCGGGGTCGACACGGAGAGCGACTGGGAACCCGGCAGCGAGCTGATCCATCGAGGCGAGTGGCAGGGCAAGCCGTACGTGGACAAGGGACAGATCCTGAAGATCGATCCGCCCGCGTTGCTCGTTCACACCCACTGGAGTGAGGTCTCGGGTGTGCCCGACACTCCGGAGAACTATCAGGAGGTCACCTGGGCGCTCTCGGGGCGCGACGGGTCGACCGAGCTGACGATCACCGAACGCAACCTGCCCTCGGAGGAGGCGAAGGCCGCGTCAGAGGAGGGTTGGAAGACCGCCCTGACGGGCCTGAAGGCGCTGCTGGAGCGGTAGACGAGACGCCCCGTCTCGCGCCGGGGCGTACGATGCGGGCGACGTCGGCCCCTCTCCGCATGAAGCCCATCCTCGACGAACTCGACGCGCGCGATCGTCGCCTGCTCCGGCGTCGTGCGATGCCGGCCTTCACGCCGCTCATGTTGGCCACGCTTGCCAAGGACCCGTTCTCCGATCCCGCGTGGGTGTTCGAGGCCAAGCTGGACGGGCAGCGCTCGCTGTTGTGGAGGCGTGGTTCGACCGTCCGGTTGATCACGAGGAACGAGAAGGACCGCACGTCGCACTACCCGGATCTCGCCGAAGCCATCCTTCGCAACGAGACCGCCCCGCTGATCGCCGACGGTGAGATCGTCGCATTCCGGGGGGATGTCACCTCGTTCTCCCGCTTGCAGGAACGGATGCAGAACGCGAGACCGAGCGCGGCACAGGTGGCGGCCGTGCCGGTGGTCTTCTACCTGTTCGACCTGATCTGGTTCGACGGCTACGACCTGTCCGCGCTGCCGCTGGTCGCGCGGAAGTCCGTGCTGCACGGCGCGCTCGCCTTCACGGACCCGATCCGCTTCTCGGAGCACCTGGACGAGGAGGGCGAGGTCGCGTTCCGCGCCGCGTGCGAGAAGGGGTGGGAGGGCCTCATCGCCAAGCGCGCCTCTGCCGCCTACACGCACGGGCGCTCGAAGGACTGGTTGAAGTTCAAGTGCGTGAACGAGCAGGAGTTCGTCGTGTTGGGGTGGACCGATCCCCATGGGTCGCGCTCCGGGCTCGGAGCCCTGCTGGTCGGCTACCACGAGGACGGCGCGCTGCGGTTCGGCGGCAAGGTGGGTACGGGCTTCAACGAGCGGGAGCTGGCCAGGCTCACGGGACTCCTCCGCCCCCTCGAGCAGGCGGTTCCACCGATCACCGACGCGAAAGGCGTGTCGACGAA
>Ga0070694_100001555_pt1 | contig 13489 bp, 12 predicted proteins | sample KBSK1251metaG_FD_65470 | JGI IMG/M metagenome (GOLD analysis project Ga0070694, IMG submission 65470) | Corn, switchgrass and miscanthus rhizosphere microbial communities from Kellogg Biological Station, Michigan, USA - KBS K1-25-1 metaG | ecosystem: Host-associated > Plants > Roots >... | reverse complement strand
CGTAGGCGATGCCGACGCCGGCGCCACCGCGCGCGTACCGCGCGGGGGTCATGCCGAGCTGCGCGTGGGTGCGCTCGTAGACGCGACTCGTGGAGCCGTAGCCGGCTTCGTACAGTGCGGGACTCACCTGTTTCCTCCGTTTGAGTTCGTGCTTGAAGCGATCGACGCGGCGCGCCTCGGCGTACGCGCGGGGCGTGATGCCCAGGACGCGCTTGAACGCGCGCGTGAGCCGGCGCGAGTCGCCGTGCGGTCTCTCGCCGGCGGCAATCGCGCGGGCGGCATCGCGCACGACCGCGACAACGGGATCCGCCCCATTTGCATCAGCAGGATGGCAGCGCCGGCAGGCGCGGTAGCCGTCGCGCTCGGCGGCCTCGGGAATCGGGTAGAACGTGACCTGGGTGCGGCGGGGCCGGCGGCTGGCGCAGGACGGACGGCAATAGATGCCGGTGGAGCGCACCGCATATACGAATGCGCCGTCGAACCGGCGATCTCTTGCCATCACGGCCTGCCAGCGCTCGGTGGGGCTCATGGTGGTGAACGTAACAGGGGAGCCCACCCGGGTTCTATCCGGTTTTTGCGCTCAAATCCTCACTGCCAGGGCTCGTCCTTGGACGGGCCGTAGATGGACGGCACCTTCCCGCCCGCCATCCGGAGATAGACGGAGAACTGGCCGCGGTGGTGGATCATGTCGTTCAGCAAAAACCAGAGGACATCGAGCCGGCGCATATCCGTCATTTGTTTCGGACCGGTGAAGAATTTGACCGTGGTCCCAAGCTGGGAATCATCCGCCCGGCGCACCTTGTCGGTGATCACCTTCAAGGCCTTCTCGACTTCCCCGGTGATCCCCTGCCACGTCGCCGGCATCGGGGGCATGTCCGGCGGCGGGAACTTCAGCTCGCCCTGGACGGCGCCCGCCCCCGCCACGCCCTCGAACACGAACGCCCACGCGAGATCCTTCGCGCTGCGGCATGAGTCGTGTGGTTTCAGGTCTTCTTTGCCGGTAGGATAGGCACGCAACACCTTGAGCGTGGTCTTCGCTTCGCGATCCCACGCATCGAGAAACGCCTGCTTCTCGTTCATGGACTCTCCTCGTTGAGGCTGTTTGAATCTAGCCTCTTGACAACTGTTATAGTGTACCAATACACTAGAACTGCGATGTTTCACGGTATCGATCCGCGCAGTCCCATTCCTCTGTATGTCCAAATCGCCGAGCGCGTGCGCCTGGCGATCGCGACGGGCGCGCTCGACCCCGCGGCGCCGTTGCCGTCCGTCCGGCAACTCGCCGCCGAGCTGCGCATCAATCCCGCCACGGTCGTCCAGGCCTATCGCGACCTCGAGGCCCAGGGCTTCGTCGAAATCCGGCACGGCGCCGGCACCTTCGTGCGCGAGCTGGCGCCGGGTCGCCGGGCGCGCGAGCGCTCACAGCAGGCCGTCGCGCTGGTGCGGAAGCTCGTCGCGGAGGCACGACGCTCCGGAGTGTCGCTGGCGGAGCTGCAGCGGGCGCTCGAGACGGAATTGGGGGTGAAGGCCACATGAACCACGCAATCCTGATCGAGCGGCGTATTCCATTCTCGGCGTGTGCGACAACGATTGCTCGAGGCTACAGCTGCTCCTGCGGACGCAGAGTCATGAGCTTGCCATCGACCGCAATAGTGAAACCTTCCCCGTCCTGCAGTTCACGCCCAGCGCGACCACGGTGTACCGCATTCGCGTCGTAATGGAGGGATGTCGTTGGAACCCTTGCTGGTACGCGGTCGCCGTGGTGCCCGTGGGCAAAAACCCGCCCTAACAGATAGTTTTCCGGTGTGCGTCAGTGCGTTCCCATTATCATCCTGGCCCTCATCGCCATCGGCGGTCTCACCTGGACCGTCCTGGCGCTCCGCCGTTCGCTGGCCCGCGAGCGCCGGCTCGCCCGCGTCGATGACCTCACCGGGGTGCGCAACGCGCGCGCCTTCCATGAAGCGGCGGGGGCCGAGATCGAGCGGGCCCGCCGCTACCAGCACCCCTTCAGCGTAGCCGCGGTCGACCTCGGCTCCCGCGTGGGGGACGACGTCGTGCGTGCGGCGGCCACTGTGCTGCGCGGTGCGCTGCGGGCCACCGACACCGTCGCGCGCCTGGGCCGGGACGAGTTCATCGCGCTGCTCCCGGAAACCTCGGCCGCCTCGGCCCGCATCGTTCTGGACAAACTCCGCACCGGACTGGCGGACTTGCGGATGACCGACGGGCGGAACGCCATCCCTGCTATCGGCGGCGTCACGTTCCTCAATCCGCCGCATGCGGTGGAAGAAATCGTGCGGGCGACGGACGAGCGCATCATCGAAGCGCGGTCGACCGGCGCCCCATCCCACGTCACCTGGAACGTCGCACCGCCTCCGGTCCCCGGTTTCGAAGGACGATGAACGAAGGGCGCCGCAACATCGCGAGCGGCGCACCATGGGAGCCCGTCGTCGGTTACTCACGCGCGGTGCGGGTGGGGCGAGTGGTCCACGTTTCCGGCACGACGGCCACAGACTCGAGCGGCAAGATCGTCGGCGCCGGCGATCCCTACGCCCAGGCGGTCCAGGCGCTGCGCAACATCGGCCGCGCCCTCGAGCAGGCAGGCGCGCGATTTCAGGATGTCGTCCGCACGCGCTTGTACGTGACCGACATCGAGCATTGGGAGGCCGTCGGCCGCGCGCACGGCGAGGTGTTCGGCGACGTCCGGCCGGCATGCACGCTCGTCGCGGTCACGCGACTCGTCGATCCCACGATGCTGGTCGAAATCGAGGCTGAAGCGATCCTCCCCGAATGAAAATCGTTGTGAGCGGGTCGACCGGCTTGATCGGCACCGCACTGCAGGAGGCACTGCGCCAGCGCGGGGCCGACGTCATGCCGTTGGTCAGGCACCCCGTGTCACCGGGTGAGCACGCGATTGCTTGGGACCCATCGCGCGGGACTATCGATCGCGCCGGTCTGGAAGGCGCAGACGCGGTCGTGAATCTGGCCGGCGAGAACGTGTTTGGCCGCTGGACGGCCGCAAAGAAACAGCGGATCCGGGACAGCCGAGTGGTGGGCACGCGAATCGTGAGCGATGCAATCGCCGGACTGCAGCGGCGCCCGCGCACGCTCCTCGCGGCGTCCGCGATCGGCTACTACGGCGATCGCGGCGTTGAGGTGGTGAGCGAAGAGAGCGCACCCGGCGAGGACTTTCTCGCCCACGTCTCCCGCGAGTGGGAGTCGGCAACCGCGGCCGCCACGCGGGCCGGAATTCGGGTCGTCAACATGCGCTTCGGCGTCGTGCTGACGCGCAGAGGTGGGGCGCTTGCCAGGATGTTGCCTGCGTTTCAGCTGGGCCTCGGCGGGATTGTTGGGAGCGGGGATCAGTATCTCAGCTGGATTGCTGCCGACGACATCATCGAGGCCATCCTCTACCTGCTCGACACGCCGAGTCTCGTAGGACCGGTGAACATGACGGCGCCGCATCCCGTCACCAACCGCGAGTTCACGAAAACCTTGGGGAGGGTGCTCGGCCGACCGACTGTCGTCCCCGTGCCCGCGTTCGCGCTGCGGATCGCGTTCGGCGCGGAGGGCGCGGCAATGCTGCAGACCGGGCAACGTGTCGTGCCGAACCGCCTGCTCGCGGCCGGCTTCCGGTTTGCGTTCGAGACGGTGGAGCCCGCGCTGCGGCACTTGCTTGCCCCGGCGGAGAGCCGCCGGTAGAATCGGGCATGACGCTCCCCGAGGTATACGGCGACGACTCCGACGAAGAGCCGCAGGGGCCCGAGATCTCCAAACGCTCGCGCGGGGTCGCGCTCCTGCTGTCGTTCTTCGGCGGAATATTTGGACTCCATCGCTTTTACGTCGACAAGCCGCGGACGGCCATCGCGATGCTGGTCACGTTCGGCGGTTTGGGTGTCTGGTATCTCTACGATCTCGTGTTGATTGCCGCGGGGGAGTTCCGCGACAGTGAAGAGCTGCCATTGCGCAACTGGGGGTTGTCGGATTCACCGTACGAGCAGCGCCGGCTCACCGGGCGCGCTGAGCAGCGCGTGAACGAGCTCGAGGAGCAGTTCGACGCGCTGCGCCAGCAGTTCAATGATCTGGCCGAGCGTGTGGATTTCGCGGAACGTATGCTCGCCCAGCAGCGCGAGCCGCCGCGTCTGCCGCGCGGATCCTAAAACCCATGCGGATCGGCGTACCGAAGGAAATCGCCCCCAATGAGCGACGGGTCGCCCTGACGCCCGACGTCGCGGGCCGCCTGATCAAAGGCGGCCACGCAGTGACGATCGAGCGCGGCGCCGGATCGGCCGCGTTTTTTCCGGATGACGCCTATACGAAGGCGGGTGTGGGCCTGGGGACTCGGGACTCGGTTCTCGGACAGTCCGACATCATCGTTCAGGTACAAGCGCCCAGCCCCCAATCCGTCGGCCAAATTCCCGAAGGCACTGCGCTCGTCGCGTTCTTCCAGCCGGCGCCCGAGCTGCTCCGCGCGCTCGCGCAGCGCAAGCTCACCGCGTTCAGTCTCGTGTTGTTGCCGCGCATTACACGGGCGCAACCGATGGACGTGCTCTCGTCGCAAGCGACCGTGGCCGGCTATAAGGCGGTCCTGCTTGCCGCGACCGCGGCCGGCCGGCTGTTGCCGATGCTGGTCACGGCGGCAGGCACGCTCCGGGCCGCGCGCGTCCTGGTGCTCGGTGCCGGCGTCGCCGGGTTGCAGGCGATCGCCACCGCGCGCCGGTTGGGCGCCATCGTCTCGGCGTTCGACGTCCGCCCGGCGGTGAAGGAGCAGGTGCAGAGCCTCGGCGCCACGTTCCTCGAAATGGCGATCGCGGAGCACGCCGAGACGGCGGGTGGCTACGCGAAAGAGCTGTCGGAGGAGACGCATCGCCAGGAGCTCGCGTTTCTGGCGAACGCCGCCAAGGATGCGGACATCATCATCACGACCGCCGCGATTCCAGGAAAGAAGGCCCCGATCCTGATCACGGCGGCGGCGGTGCAGGGGATGAAGCCCGGCTCGGTGATCGTCGATCTCGCGGCCGAGACCGGCGGCAACTGCGAGCTGACGCAGGCGGGGGCCGAGATCGTGCAGAACGGCGTGGCGATTCTCGGGCCGCTCAATCTGGCCAGCACGATGCCGATCGACGCCAGCCAGATGTACGCGAAGAACGTGGCGGCGTTCCTCGGGCATGTGGTGCAGGACGGCAAGCTCCGGCTGGATTTCGAGGACCAAATCATCCGTGACACCTGCGTGACTTACGCAGGCGAGGTGCGCAAATCATGACCCCCACCGATTTCGGATCGATGCTGTTCGTGTTCGTGCTGGCGACGTTCATCGGCCTCGGCGTGATCCGCCGCGTCTCACGACTGCTCTACACGCCGCTCATGTCGCTCACGAATGCGATCTCGGCCATTGCTGTCGTGGGCTCGATCGTCGTGACCGGCGCCGATCATCCCCTCACGATCCGCATTCTCGGCGCCGTCGCGCTGTTCGCCTCAATGACGAACATCGTGAGCGGCTTCATGATCACCGACCGCATGCTGAAGATGTTCAAGAAGCAGTGATGCACCTCGTCGGCGAGCTCTCCGCCGTTCTCGCTACGGCGCTGTTCATCTTCGCGCTGTATTGGATGAACGATCCCAAGACCGCGCGCCGCGGCGTCATCGCGGGCGTGGTCGGGATGACCGTGGCCGTGCTGGCGACGTGGATCCAGCCGGAGATCATCCACCACGGCTGGATCGTCGGCGCGATCGCGCTCGGGTTCGTGGTCGGCGTGCCGCTATCGCGCGTGCCGCTGACCGCGGTGCCGCAGCGCACGGCGCTGTCGCACGCGTTCGGCGGCCTTGCCGCCGGTCTCGTCGGCGCAGCCGAGTACTTCCTGTGGCGCGGCGGGTCGTCAGCCGTGGAGATGACGCATTTCCGTATGAGCGCGCTGGCGGCCGAGGTGATTCTCGGGTTTCTGACGTTCACCGGCAGCCTCATGGCCGCGGGCAAGCTGCAGGAAGTGAGATGGATCCCGCAGCGCCCGGTCACCTATCCCGGCCAGAACTTCGTCAACATCGGCGTCCTCGCGATCGCCGTCGGGCTGGGCGTCGCGGTGGCGATTCATCCGGGGGCGCCGTGGTCACAGCAGGCATTCCTCGGGATTGCGGGACTTTCCCTGATATTCGGCGTGCTGCTGATCATCCCGATCGGCGGCGCCGACATGCCCACCGTCATCTCGATTCTCAATGCCTACGCCGGGCTGTCCGCGGTGGCGATGGGATTCGTGCTCGACAGCAAACTGCTCGTGACCGCGGGTGCGCTGGACGGCTCGAGCGGCCTCATTCTCTCGATCATCATGTGCCGCGCGATGAATCGCTCGTTCACGAACGTGCTGTTCGGCGCGTTCGGGAAAGCCCAACCCGCGCTCGCCGCCGGTGAGCAGAAGGAGTGGAAGCAGGAGACCGTCGAAGGTGCGGCCCAGCTGCTCGAGCAGGCGCGCAACGTCGTGATCATCCCCGGCTACGGGATGGCGGTCGCGCAGGCTCAGCACAAGGTGCGGGAGCTGTACGATGCGCTCACCAAGCGCGGCATCACCGTCAAATTCGCGATCCATCCTGTCGCCGGCCGCATGCCGGGCCACATGAACGTGCTGCTCGCCGAGGCCAACATCCCGTACTCGGCGCTGGTCGAGATGGACGAGATCAATCCCGAGATGCCGCAGACGGATGTCGCCCTGGTTCTCGGCGCCAACGACGTCGTGAATCCCGCCGCGCGCTATGCGAAGGCCACGCCCATCTACGGGATGCCGATCATCGACGCCGACAAGGCGAAGACGGTGCTCGCGGTGAAGCGCAGCAAGAATCCGGGCTTTGCGGGCATCGACAACGAGCTGTACGTGCTGGACAATACGTGGATGCTGTTCGGGGATGCGAAGGCTGTGCTAAGCGACCTGGTGAAACAATTTGGAGGAGGGGGGATCCATTGATGAAACACACAGCGCTGGTTACGGCGGGCCTTCTGCTCGCGGCCTGTACGTCGGCGGACCGGCCCGTCCGACCGGTGGTCTCCGGCCCGCAGTTCGAGCACACGCAAGACCTCGAAGGCACTCCCGATCTGATCGTCGACGCCAAAATGCTGGCGACGTCATGGGTGGTGTACGATCAGGACCTTAGAGAGAGCTTTTGTACCCTCCAAGAGGGTGGCGTCCCACCGGGCAAGCATCGCGTGCTCAGGTTCACGGTGTCGACGCCCAACATCGGTGACGCCGATGTGTTCATCGGCGACCCCAATCGCCATTGGGACCCCAACGGCGACGGCAACGGCGACGATTCCGATGGGCTGTTCGAGAATGACGCCTGTCATCAGCATTACCATTTCCGCAATTACGCGACCTACGCCTTACTCGCCGCGGACGGGAACACGACCTGGCAAGCGGCGAAGCGCGGGTTCTGCATGATCGACATCACACCGTACAACACGAACACCGGCGGCATCAAGCCGTGGTTCTATCGCGCGTGCGGCCGCCCCGCGCGTCCCGCGCTCGGCCTACCCGAGGTGACCGGCAATCAAGGCATCAGCGTGAATTACGCTGACACATACGTGAAGTGGCTCGGCGGGCAGTATTTCGTGCTCGACGGTGCCGACGGGCAGTCCGTCGTGCCGCCCGGCCAGTATCTGATCCGGATCGAGGTGAATCCGGGATTTGTGCCGTCGCGCAAGAACCCGTGCCGGGTGCTCGACGCGGCGACGGGACTTTGCCACAACTTCGCCGAGTCGAATTACGCCAATAACGTCGCGCTGGTGTTGATCACGATTCCCGACCATCCCGGCAAAAAGGGCTTTGGCCCTGGCGGCGGTCAGGATCCGGTGGATGAGCTGATCGACGACGAGAACCGGCCGATCAAATAAAGCCAAATCAGACCGAGGTGAAAACAATAGGGGCGCAGCATGCTGCGCCCCTACTGTCTTCTTTCTGCTGTCTACTTCAACCTCGCATCAGTGCCCGCCGCAGGACGCCGGATCCGCGAGGCAGAACGAATTCGCCAGCCGCTCGCTGATGGTGATCGGCAGGAACGTGCCGGGTTTGGTGATCGCTTCCGATCCGCCCTGCCAGATGTCTGCATTCACGCCGAAACGGTATTCATCAATCAGACGGCGGCCTTGCATGAACAGATTCCGCTGCCGCTCGTACTGCAGCAACGCCAGCGGTGTCGGCCCCGCGCCCGTGTACGCCGTCAAAGCGTCCAAGGCGCGCTCGTTGCTGATCGCGGTCTGAAATCCCGCGTTGTTCCCGGCCGCCAACGCCGCCTCTGCCAGAATCAGATGCATCTCGCGCGCGGAGAGGAACGTCAGCGGTCCGTACCGCGTGTGCTTGAGGAAGCCATCGGTGTTGTTCGACAGGAACCGCGTGAGCTCCGGATCGGCCTTGTTGTCGATCGGATCCTTGAGCCGGAGGCTGTCGACCACGACCGTCTTTCCACCTGTCCCACACCCGGACACCGTACAGATCGGGTACACGTACGCCGAGCCGATGCGCATTTCGAGGCGCTCATTCACCTCGAACCCGATGTCCGTACTGATTGTGGCGGGATCGTACTTGAATTGATAACGCCAGTCATTGTTTGCGAGCGTAGCCGCCAGTGCCAGCGCCGAGTTGGCGTCAGCGACAGCGGCGGCGTCGTTGATCAGCGCATTCGCGACCGGGACCGTAGTGGGTGCGGGGTTCAGCTTGGTCCACACAGCCAGGTAGTACCGCGCGACGGCGCGTTCCGCCGTCAACGCCAGCTGCAAGTCCTTATTGCCGGTGGCCTGCGCGATGGCGAGACCGCTCGTCGCGTACGCGATCGAGACCTTGTACACCGAGTCCATCTTCGCCGCGCCGAGTGGCGCGGCTGGCGTGGTGCGATCGGAGCCGATCGGGAAGTTGTCGAACAGGTTCCCGATCATCGTGTAGATCATCGCCGCGTACAAATACGTGCGGGCGAGATCGTCGCGGTCCGGCAGCGTGTTGGCGGCATCGAAACCGCTCAGGCGCTTGATCGTCTCGTCAGACCACCAGCGTGCCTCCCCGACGTAGAAGAAGGCCGCGTCCACAAATTCATTCGTAGGTTCCGAGATCGATCCCTGATCCAGGCTCTGCCACGCGTCGCGCGAGCCAATCCACGTCAGCTCGTCGGTGGCGATGGAGTACGGAGTCAGAATCTGTCCCCACGCCCGCGACACGCTCGCCAGCACGCCGCTGGCCTGCGACGCGGCGGATGCCGGGTTGCTGAGGTCCGACTGGTTGACGTTGTTCGGGTTCTTCACGTCCAGCAGGCTGCTGCACGCGGCGAGCGCAACCATCGCGCCCGCGACGCCGAGCAGCCGGTATGAGCGATTGGTGTTCATGGATCACTCCTTTCCGGTGCTCGGGTTAGAAGCCGAAGCGGACGGCAAAGGTGAAGCGCCGCGGCAACGCCAGTCCGAACGCGTCGATGCCCTCGCCGAAGTTGGCCTCGATGCCGTTCAGGTCGGAACTGCCTGCGCCCCGTCCGTATTCGTTCAGCTCGGGATCGATGCCGGTGTACGGCGTCCAGAGCATGAGATTGCGCACCGACGCCTTCACCGAGACGTAGCGCAAGCCGAGTCGTTTGGCGGCCCACGCCGTCGGCACGTTGTAGGTCACGCCGAGCTCGCGCCACCGTACAAAGCGGCCGTTTTCGTTTTGATTGAGCCCATCGTAGGGCGTCAAGGCGCGCAGTTTGAGCCATTCCTTCGCTGCGTCCACACGCTGCTGCGCGGTGCTCGCCGGGTTCAACATCGTGGACTCGACTTTTGCCGCGGCTTCGGAATTCCGCCCGATCACGGCGTTCGCATTCCGGAACCCGAACGTGAGGTTCGTGATCGTGTAATTCCCGCCTTTATACTCGAACAACGACGAAACCTCGATGTTCTTGAGGAATGTCGCCGAAAGACCGAACGAGCCCGCCCAGTCGGGAGTGGACTTGCCTTCGTAATGATCGAGGAAGTCGCCGTCTCCGTCTTCGTCCACGCGGATGGGATTGGTGTTGCTCAGCGTTCGCGGCGTCGCGAGCGCGGCCAGCATATCGGCATCGGTGTCGAATTGCCCGTCGCCGTTCAGGTCGTACGGGTTCTGACCCGGCTGCAGGCACGCGTACGTGGCGCCGGCGGGCCGCGCGCTGCACGGCTGCACCAGCTTGGCGCCGAACAGTGAGTTGGGCGCGTACCCCTCGATGACGAAGTTACGGTAGCGCGGATAGCTGCCGCCGACCTTGAGCGGCGGCGAGCCGCCGAGGCTCGTCACGATCTGGTGCAGGAACGCCGCGTTCCCGAACAGCTTGAGCGAAAACGCCGGTCGGTTGATCGGGAGCACGTTCAGGCCGAACTCCCAGCCATGCGCGTCGATACGCCCGATGTTGGAGAGCTGCACCGCGCGGAAGCCGCCGGACGGCGCGTACTGGCGCTGGTACAGCGCATCGCGGGTGACGCGATTCCAGTACGTCACCTCGAGGCCCGCGCGATCGCTCAAAATGCCGATCTCGCTCCCCACCTCCCACTCGGTCGACTTCTCAGGCTTCAGGTCGGGATTCCCGAGGTTACTCGGCGCGAGACCCGGCCCCAAATCGCTTGCGAGTGGGGAGAATGTCGTGAACTTGTCGAACGCACCCGGCTGCAGGCCGGACTGCCCGATCGCGGCGCGGACGCGGAACGTCGACAGATTCGAGGGCAGGCCCGAGCTGCTCCAGCCCGAGAGCGAGCTGGGCTGCAACGAGATGCTCGCCTTCGGATAGAACACGCCCTGCGACGTCTTGCCGAACGCGCTGTTGCGGTCGTACCGCCCACCGACCGTCACGAAGGCCCAGTCGCGATACGAGAGTTGATCTTGCGCGAAGACACCGGCGTTCACCGTTGAGAGGAAGCGCTCATAGATCGTGGGTACCGACCCGGCGCCGACGACCTCGAGCCCCGGACCGGGGAAGTGCTCGCCGCCTTCACCCACGTCTTCCACTTTCGCGACGAAGCCCTGGCCGCCGCCGACGAGCGTCGACGTGAAGTATTCGCCGAGCTTCGTGGTCCACGTCGCCTTCGCCTCGGCCGTGATTTCCCGGCGCGTGCGATCGTCGAGGAACTTGTAGCCGTCGGGATCGAAGCTGATGAATTCGTCGACGTTGTAGCCGAACGGCGCGAAGTCGGTGCTCACCTGGTTGACCACGTCGACACCGAGCGTCGCGTCCAGGGAAACCTGCGTCACCGGTTGGTAGGCGATGTTGACGCTGCCGGTGAAGTGCTTGGCGTCCTGCTTGATCTCTTCCTGCATGTTCTCACGCACCGTGGCGAAGGCCGCTTGCCCGAGCGGATTGCCAGGCGCGAGCGGACTGTTTGGATTCCCGTCAGTCGTGCACCAACCGGTACCCGTGGGTACGCCTCCCGCATCGCAGTTCGCGAGCTCCGGTTTTCCAAAGATCGCCGACGAAATCGTGCCGAAGATGTTGTTGTTGTTCGACGGCGTCATGTGGAACCGATCGACGTACTCCGCATTCACCCTGACCTTCACATTGCTCGCCGGTAGTATCACGATGCTCGCCGAGCCTTGCGCGGAACGGTCGACATCGTTCGCTGGTCCGAGATGGCGGTTCCCGAATGGGCCGTCGTCATGGTTGTAGCGGCCGTTCACGTAATACGTGACGGCGCTCGTGCCGCCGCTCACCGAGCCCGAGAAGGTGTTGGCGTACCCGGTTTCGAAGATGTTGTCGGTGACGATGTTCCGCGAAAACGGCACGAACGGCTGGATCGTCATGCCGTAGAACTGACTCAAGCTCGTGGCCTGCGCGGCGGTGCGCGCGAAGCCCCAGTTCGGCATGTAGCGATCCTTGGGGAAACGCGAGATGCCCTGCTCGGTCGTGAAATCGAACGACGGCGCGCCGCGCGAGCCCTGCTTCGTGAAGATCTGAATCACGCCGGCGGACGCTTCGGTGCCATACAGCGTCGCGGCGGCGGGGCCCTTCAGGATCTCCATGCGCTCGATGGCCTCGGGGTTGATGTCGTCCAGGCGCGAGGGATAGCCGCCGCCGCCCGTGCCGACGAAGTCGCCGAACCCGCCACCGCGGTCCACCCGCACGCCATCGACGTAGATGATCGGTTCGTTGGGCTGCGACAGGCTCGCGGCGCCACGGATCCGGATGCGCGCGCCTTCGCCCGTCAACCCACCGGACGGCAGAATGCTCACGCCCGGCTCCCGCGCCGCCAGCATCTCCGACACGTTCGTAACCGGCGCGTTTCTGAGCTGGCTCGCATCGATGCTGGCGACCGTGTTGCCCAGTTTGCGCCGTTCCGTGGCGACGCCCGTGCCGGTCACGACGACCGCGTCGAGACCGATCGCGACCGCCGGCATCGCGAAGTCAGCCATCGCCGGCGCATCAGCGCCCACGGTGATGGTTTTGTTGCTGCTGCCGTAGCCGACACGGCGGATCCGCAGCATCACCTGTCCGAGCGGCACGTTGAACTGATACTCGCCCGCGGCATTCGTGAGGGTGCCAAGGTCCGTGCCGACGACCGAGATTTGCGCGCCGTCCAGCGGGCGTTGGGTCGACGCGTCGATGACCTTGCCTTTCACCGTACCGGTGGACTGCGCCGCGGCAAAGGATGCGCACGCGCAGACCAGCGCCATGCCCGCACCCAGAGTGCGCAGCACACTCGTCCAACGAAGCGGAGAGTTCATCTCCACCTCCTGTATTGGGGAAAACGCGATGGAACAGCGCATCGGCTCGAAGACCGCATGCTGTTCGCTCACCTACTCCGGTTTTGTGGAACTGCTTTTACAACACTCCGACCGAGGACGGCGGCGAACCCGGCCGGCTGGATGGTAGGCTAACGCTGGACTCCATTCGCGAGGTCGTCAAGGAGGCTCTAGATTGATCGACAGTATGCGGGTCGCCGTCATGCTGTGCCTCGCCGCCGCCCTTGCCTGTCAGGGCTCGGAATCCGTCGAAGTCCCGCCGCCGGTTGATGCCCCGTTGACCGCTATGACCGGTGGGCTCCTCCACACGTGTGCCGTCACGACCACCAACCATGTGTATTGCTGGGGGTGGAACCGGGACGGCGAAATCGGCGACGGATCGACCACCGATCGCCCCTATGCCACGCAAGTCGGCACGACGCTGACGTTCGGCATTCCAAGCGCAGGTGCGGCGCACTCATGCGCGGTGGCGGGTGGCGGTGGCGCCTTCTGCTGGGGGCTCAACCTCACCGGTCAAGTCGGCGACAGCTCGGTCGTCTCTCGAACCACACCCACCCCGGTGAAAGGCACCCTCTCCTGGGTACAGGTGGCAGGTGGCGGGACGTTCACGTGCGGCATTAGCGCCGCGGATTCAACTGCGTACTGCTGGGGGTGGGGCCGCGATGGCGAGCTGGGGAGCCGGCCCGTGGTGAACTGCATCACCTCCGGGGGACTCGAGCCGTGCAGCCGTGTACCGATCGCCGTTGGCGGCGGGCGGCGGTTCCTGACGATCAGCGCCGGCGCGCGACACG
>Ga0070694_100001554_pt1 | contig 13497 bp, 13 predicted proteins | sample KBSK1251metaG_FD_65470 | JGI IMG/M metagenome (GOLD analysis project Ga0070694, IMG submission 65470) | Corn, switchgrass and miscanthus rhizosphere microbial communities from Kellogg Biological Station, Michigan, USA - KBS K1-25-1 metaG | ecosystem: Host-associated > Plants > Roots >... | reverse complement strand
CGGCCGCATACCGCGTCGCTCGTCGTCGGCGATGGACCCGCATCGCTCTCCTCCTCGCTCCTTGTCTGCGAACCGCAAGCCCCATGCGCGCGGCCCGGCCGAATACTCGGACAGGCTCCTTAGTTGAAGAACCACAGGCGGCGCAGCCGGCTCATGCGCCGGTGCCGGGCGGCGTCCCGCTCGCTCAGGAGCTCGGGCGCCAGGAGCGATTTCCACTTCAGGAGGGCGCTGTCGTCGATGCGGCGCATGATCGGGAACAGGATCCTGGCCCCCAGCCCCGCTGGGTCGAAGCAGAACGAGGCGTTGAAATCGATGATCCCCGGGCGCCCGTCGGCGGTCACCAGGATGTTGTCGCGCTTCCTGAGATCGATATGGGCCACGCCGCGCGCGTGAATGCGCCTCACCAGCTCGGCGAGCTTCTCGAACATCGGGCCGGCCTGCTCGCGGTGCCCGCGGCACCAGCGCGTGATGCGCTCCCCGTCCATCGGCTCCATCAGGATGCCCACGCGGCCGGCCTCGCCGTAGCACTGGGGGATCCCGGGGATCCCGTGCAGCCGCCGCAGGGCGCGGATCTCGCGGGCCACCTGGCGGCGGCCCAGCAGGCGCACCGGCCACGACTTGTCGCTGAAGTCCTTGAGGACCGCCCGATCGCCGCCGAACGCCACGCTCTTGATGTCCGGCTTGGCCCAGCCCCCCTGCCGGATCATCTCGATGGTGAGGGGCTCCGGGGCGGTCGCTTCGAGCGTCTCGGCCATCGGCGCTCCTGTGCTATTCTCCGGGGGCAGGACAGGACACCGATCTTACCATAGCCCCGCACGGGGCTTGGGTGTGATGCCCCCCTTCACGCGCGACCGTCTCGCCCGACTGCCCCGCCGCCGCCTGGCCGAGGGCCGCAACGTCACCAAGGCGATCGTCGACCTGGTCGAGATCGAGGGACGGCCGGTCGTCCTCAAGGACTTCGCGTCGCGCCCCTGGCCGGTGCGGCAGGTCTGGGGGCCGTGGCAGCTCGATCGGGAGGCGCGCGCCTACGGGGCGCTGGCCGGCCTCAAGGGGACGCCGGCCTTCCTCGGGCGCGTGGACCGCCAGGCGATCGTCCTCGAGTACGTGCCGGGACGGACCCTGGCCTCGCTCCGGCCGGGGGACCTCCCCGGACCGTTCTTCGACCGCCTCGATCGGCTCCTGGAAGAGATCCACGCCCGGGGGGTGGCCCACGGCGACCTGCACCGTCACGACGTCCTGGCCGCCCCCGACGGCGAGCCCTGCATCGTCGACTTCTCGACTTCGGTCCTGGGGGGCAGGGGGGCCGGAGCCTGGAGCCGGTTCCTGTTCGATCAGATGCGCCAAGCCGATCGGCGGTCGGCGGCGAAGATGAGGCGCCGGCTCCTCCCCGGCTCGAGCCTGGAGGTCCCGGATCGGCGCGGGCTGTACCGTTTTGGGGGCTGGGGAAGGCGAATCCTGGACCGTCTTCGGGGACGGCATCCCTGATATAATCCCGCGCTCATGATCCAGGGTGTGCGCACCAAACCGCTGAAGGTGATACCCGACGAGCGCGGGCGTCTCATGGAGACGCTGCGCGCCGACGACGATCTGTTCATCAAGTTCGGCCAGGCGTACATCACCACCGCCTATCCGGGCGTGATCAAGGGCTGGCACTTCCACAAGGTCCAGCTGGACAACTTCATCGGCGTGAGGGGGATGTTCAAGGTCGTGCTCTACGACGGCCGCGAGGGCTCCAAGACGCGCGGCGAGGTGAACGAGTTCTTCCTGGGCGTGCACAACCCGATGCTCCTGCAGATCCCGACCTTCGTGCTGCACGGCTTCAAGGCGATCGGCACCGAAGAGGCCATCATGCTGAACCTGCCGACCGAGCCGTACCGCTACGACGCCCCGGACGAGTACCGCGTCGACCCGCACAGCCCCGACGTCCCGTACGACTGGGCTCTGAAGGAGAAGTAGAGATGAAGGGCGTCATCCTCGCGGGCGGGCTGGGAACGCGGCTGAACCCGCTGACCAAGATCACCAACAAGCATCTCCTGCCGATCTACGACCGGCCGATGATCCACTACCCGCTCATGACGCTGGTGGGGGCCGGCATCCGCGACATCCTGATCGTCACGGGCGGGAACCACGCCGGCGAGTTCCTGCGCCTCCTGGGGAACGGGCGCGAGTTCGGGCTCGAGGACATCGCCTACACCTACCAGGAAGGGGAAGGCGGGATCGCCGACGCGCTCGCCCTGGCGAAACACTTCGCCGACGGCGACCAGATCGTCGTGGTCCTGGGGGACAACATCATCGAGGGGGACATCAAGAAGCCGGTGGCCGCCTTCAGAAACCAGGGCGCGGGGGCACGGCTGCTCCTCAAGAAGGTGCCCGACCCCGCCCGCTTCGGCGTCCCCGAGCTGCGCGACGGGCGGATCGCCGGGATCGAGGAGAAGCCGAAGCAGCCGAAGTCGGACTACGCGGTCATCGGGATCTACATGTACGACGCCCAGGTGTTCGACATCATCTCCACCCTGAAGCCCTCGGGACGCGGCGAGCTCGAGATCACCGACGTGAACAACGCCTACCTGAAGCGCGGCCAGCTCGAGCACGACATTCTCGAGGGCTGGTGGACCGATGCCGGCACGTTCGAGTCGCTGTTTCGCGCCAGCCAGCTCGTGCGCGAAAAAATGATCGAGAAGCTGACGGCGCGGATCGGCTGAGATGTCGCGCGTCGTCATCACGGGCGGGGCCGGGTTCATCGGATCGCACTACGTCCACCACGCCATCAAGGCCCATCCGGACTGGCAGGTCACCGTCCTCGACAAGCTGACCTACGCCGGCAACCCCGCCAACCTGAAGGACCTCGAAGGGAATCCCCGCTACCGCTTCGTGCGGGGGGACATCGCCTCGCGGCAGGACGTCGAGCGCGCCATCGACGGGGGCGTCGATCTCATCTTCAATTTCGCCGCCGAGACCCACGTCGATCGATCGATCGGCGACCCGGAGGGGTTCATCCGCACCGACATCTACGGCACCTACACGCTGCTCGAGACGGCCCGCGCCCGGGGAGTCAAGTCCTTCGTGCAGATCTCGACCGACGAGGTGTACGGCAGCGTGGCGAAGGGACGGAGCGTCGAGACCGACGCCCTGATGCCGACCAACCCCTACTCGGCGAGCAAGGCCGCCGCCGACCGGCTGGCGTATTCCTATTTCGCCACCTACAACCTGCCGGTGTTCATCAGCCGGGCCTCGAACAACTACGGCCCGAACCAGTACCCGGAGAAGGTCATTCCCCTGTTCGTCACCAACGCCCTCGAGGACAAGGCGCTGCCGCTCTACGGCGACGGCCAGAACGTGCGCGACTGGCTGTACGTCCAGGACCACTGCGAGGCGATCGACGTCATGGTCGAGCGCGGCACGCCGGGGGAGGTCTACAACATCGGCGGGGGGAATGAGAGGCGCAACCTGGAGATCACCGAGCGGATCCTCGATTCCCTCGGGAAGCCGCGCACCCTCCTGCGCTACGTGCAGGACCGGCCCGGGCACGACCGGCGCTACGCGCTCGACTGCTCCAAGATCGGGACGCTCGGCTGGAAGCCCCGCGTCCCGTTCGAGAAGGGGCTCGACGAGACCATCGCCTGGTACTCGGCGAACCGCGCCTGGTGGCAGCCGATCAAGACCGGCGAGTATCTCGAGTACTACCGGACACAGTACAGGATTTAAGGTCCTGTCTAGCGCGGAACCTGCCAGTACGCCCCATCCTGATCGATCATCTTGATGTCCACCTCGATCCCCCGCTCGGCCTGGAAATCCGTCACCGCCTTCCGGCAGGACCGCCAGGACTGATAGTCGTCCACGATCACGTATCCGCCCGGACTCACGCGATGATAGAGGGCGCGCAGCGCATCCATCGTCGAATCGTAGAGATCCGCATCGAGCCGGAGGATCGCCAGCTTCTCGATGGGGGCGCCGGGGAGCGTGTCGCGGAACCACCCCTTGAGGAAGCGCACCTTGTCGTCCAGCATGCCGAACCGAGCGAGGTTGGCCTGCACCTGCTCCAGCGAAACCCTCAGATAACTCACGTGGCTCAGGTCGTCCCCCGCATCCAAGCCATGGGCCTCCGTGTCGGGTTTCGGCATCCCCTCGAAAGAATCGGCGAGCCAGACCGTGCGATCGGTCACGCCATGGCACTTGAGGATGGCGCACATGAAAATCGAGGTCCCGCCTCTCCACACTCCGGTCTCGATGAGATCCCCGGGAACGCGGCTCTTGATGACATCCTCGACGCAATGACGGACGTTGTCCAGGCGACGGTGGCCCGCCATCGTGTAGCCGAAAAACGGCCAGTCCTTGCCGTTGTCCCGAATCACCGGATCAAATGCTCTCCTCTCCACAATCAGCTTGGATCGCCGCTCGACCGCGCCGTGGGCCCAGCGCTTGAGGAAGGTCCGCACGAGTCTACCGGGTCGTCGCCAACTCAGGTTGTCGATGCGAGGGCGCTCCATGATTCTCCACGCGCTCTCGTCGTACAGAGAAGCCGTCAGACACTTGCTCAGGAGATCGAGGTAACGATCACGCTGGGCTTCCAGCGTGACGCTCGGTGCTGCGCCTGCGGTACCCCCGGCGGGCTCTTCCATGACCATCCTATCCTTTTACTCCAGCGCACGGAGAAGAGGCAAGCAGGGCGCTGACAGAGAAGGGGCTCGACGAGACCATTGCCTGGTACTCCGCGAACCGCGCCTGGTGGCAGCCGATCAAGACCGGCGAGTACCTCGAGTACTACCGGAGCCACTACAGGATATAGGCTCCTCCGCCCCGCTTCCGGCATCCGGAGCCGGAAGATCCCTCTGTGATGGACGGGCGACCAGCGATCGCAGGACCCCGTCCTCTTCGAGATCGAACTCCATTTCGATCACCGGCCGCCCCGGGCTCGACGCGTCCCAGTAGATCAGGGCGGCCCTGAAGCCGTCGAGCGTCCTCTCGGGGTCGATGCGCTGCAGGGCATCCGGCTCGTCCAGGCTGTCGCCGAGGCGGAGCATCTCGTCCTCGTCCCCCCCCGTCGATTCGAGCGCGAACAGGGTGGCCGGCGTCAGGACGAGCTGCGGCAGAAGCCCCTCCAGGCGCATGTAGCAGCCGATCATCTCGCGCGCCCCGTCCACGTCGAGCCGGAGCCCCTCGGCCGCGACGGCCGCATTGATCTTCTTCCGGGACTCCCCGGCCGGCTGGGGCGGGACGCGCCCCAGGTTCGCCAGGTTCTCCGGTACAAGGCCGCGCACGCCGACGATCATCCAGGTCTCCGAGCATTCCTGGGTGCAGACCACGTAGAGGCGGAGGTGCGCGAGCGGCGGGCAGGGGATCCTCTCGACATCCGCCCCCCCGATCGACCCGGGGTGGAGGGCCGACACGGCCGCGATCTTCCGTGTGAGCCCCTCGGGGGGCGCGACGAGCCCGGTCCCCCACAGGAGGACGGCCGCGACCACGGCCAGGAGCGCCCCCGCGGCCACACTGCCCCACTTCATGGCGTTCCTTCCTTGCGCAGCAGGTGGAAGGTGTGTCCCGCCACGGTCCCGCTCAGGACCTCGACGACGCCCGGAAGAGCGGCCAGGTCCGTCTTGCGCATCAGGTCGTCCTCGAGCAGGAGCTCGCGCGGGCCGGCGCGCCCCAGGTAGTCCGCGATCGCCTCGGGCGTTTCGGTCTCCTCGGCGAACCGCCCGATGTAGAAGACCCAGGCGTCGCGCTTCTCCTCGGTGGTCGCGAACGGCGCCCCCGGCAGGAGGCTCGCTCGCACCTGCTCCGCGAATCCGCGGATGTTCTCGTGCCGGTTCACGAAAGGCAGGACCCGCTCCGTCGACACCAGGACGACCAGGACGAGCGAGCCGACGAGCGCCGCCGCGGCCGAAACACCGCGCGATCGCGCCTGCAGCACGGCGGAGGCGAGCGCTCCCGCGGCGAGCAGGGCCCCGATGCCGGCCGCCAGGAGGACCATCTCGGGATGGTGGCGGCGCGTCGCGATCGGGGCCGCCACGGCCAGGAGGACCGCCACCGAGCTCCAGACGATGAGGGGCGCCCGCAGACGGCGGCGCGCCTCGGCCGCCCCGGCGGCGGCCTGCGCCAGGAGCCGGGCGACCAGGATGGCCGCCGCCGGATAGAGGGGAATGATGTAGACGCCCCGCTTCCCGGTCGAGAACGAGAAGAACAGGAGGATCGCGGCGATCCAGATGACCAGGAACCGCGCCGCCCCCCGCCGGTCCTTCTCGTCCGCCGAGAAGGCCTGCGCCACGCCCCACGGCAGGAAGACGATCCAGGGGAAGAATCCCGAAGGGAAGCGCCAGAGGTAGAACCAGGCCGGATGCGTGGAGTTCCAGGCGCTGACGTAGCGCTCGACGTTCTGGTGCATCAGGACCTCGATCGCCTCGCGCGTTCCCAGCCGCATTGCGAACGGCCCGAACCACGCCAGGGTGACCAGGAGGAAGAGGGCCAGGCCGGTCGGCAGGAACATCCGCCGGGCGGTCCTGAAATCGCGCTCGACGAGGCAGCACGGCACGACGGCGAGGAGCGGCAGGATCAGGCCGACCGGGCCCTTCGCCAGGGTGGCGAGCCCCATCATGACCCAGGCCGCGCGGAACGAGGCGGCGCCCGTCGCGGGGCGGAGGCGCCCGCGCCAGAGCAGCATGATGGCCGCGAGGACGAACAGGTTGAGGGTCATGTCGATCGAGGCCCAGCGGCCGCGCGCCAGGATCTGGACCGAGGTCGCGAACACCAGGGCCGCGAGGATTCCGGTCCGCCGGTCGTACAGCCAGGCGCCGAGCCGGGCGATCAACAGCATGGCGAAGAGCGTCGCGAAGGCGGACGGAAGCCGCGCCGCCCATTCGTCGATCCCTCCGAGCAGCCGTCCGAACCCGTTGATCGCCCAGAAGAACAGCGGCGGCTTGTCGGTATAAAGATGATTGTTGAGCGACAGGACGACGTAGTCATCCCGCTGCCACATCTCCTTGGCCACCAGGCCGAAGCGCGGCTCGTCGGGAGGCCAGAGATCGTGGGAGCCGAGGCGCCAGAAGAACAGGAGAAGACCGGCCACCACCAGGATCAGGAGCCCCGCCCGGCCCGTCCTCTCCGGCCCGTTCGCGTCCGCGTTGACAGTCACCCGTCCCTCCATCTACGATGCCCGCTCTTCGATGACCGACGACACGTTTCCCTCAGACACGCACGCGCCGGAAAGGAGCAAGGCGCTCGGCCGGATCCGTCTCGCGGCCGTGTACCTGTTCATCGGCGCCCTGGTCTGGATCTCCCACCCGACCCCGGCCCTGGTCGCGGCCGGCGCCGCCTTCGCCCTGCTGGGCGAGGCCCTGCGCCTCTGGGCCGCGGGGCACCTGACCAAGTCGGTCCGCCTGATCACGTCCGGGCCATACGCCTACACGCAGAACCCGCTCTACCTGGGCCGGCTCCTGATCCTCACCGGGCTCGGGATCGCGGCGCGGATCGACGGCTACCTCAACCTCGTGCTGCTGGTCGCCGGCTACGCCGTCTTCTTCTTCTATTACATCCCGCGCAAGCTCCGGGTCGAGGGGGGCCGCCTCGCCAAGCTGCACGGCGCCGCCTTCGAACAGTATCGCAAGAGCGTGCCGATTCTCCTCCCCGCGCTCGCCCGCTACCCTGGCGGGAACGACTCCTGGTCGTTCGGCCTGATGGTGCGCAACCAGGAGCCCCTGGTCCTGACGGGCATTCTAGTGGTGCTCGGCATCCTGATCTGGAAGAGCGCTCATCCCTGAAGGGACGATCCCCGGGGCGGCCTCATCGCGCCGGAGCGACCGTCGCCAGGGACGCGATCCGATCCGCCAGGCGGGCGCCGATCAGCCTCGCCTCGTAGCGTTCCCGCAGGAGCGCCCGTCCCCGATCTCCCATCGCGGCGCACAGGGCGGGATCGGCCAGGAGCCGCCCCAGCCCCGCCGCCCACTCCTCCGCGCTCGCCGCGAACAGACCGGTCTCCCCGTGCACCACGAGGTCGCGATTGGCGCCGACCGGCGAGCAGACGACCGGCAGCCCGGCGGCGTAGTACATCAGGATCTTGAACCCGCACTTCCCCTGGGAGAACGGGCTCTCGTCGAGCGGCATGACGCCGATGTCGCCGTCGAGGAGCGCCGCCGTCTCCGCCTCCCGGCTCCAGGCGATCGTTTCTGCGTTCACGCCCGGCAGATCGGCGAAGGCGTTGCACACCTGGACGAACCGGACCGTCGGATCGCCCTGCGTCACCCGGCGCAGAGGCTCCGCCAGCGCCTCGAGATACCTCAGGCTGGGACGGCTGCCGACCCAGACGATGCGCATTCCGGAGGCGCGCTCGCGGCGCGCCTGGCGCGCGCGGCGGATCGCCTCGTCGGGGAACGGCGCCAGGTCGACGCCGGTCGGCAGGACGGTGACGTCGGAGGCGAAGCGCCGCGCGTAGTCGGCCAGGAACCGGTTGCCGGCCAGGACTCCGCGGCTGCGCCTCAGGACCGAGGCCAGGCGCCTTCGGCGCGACTCGGCGCGCCGGGCGGCGCGCTCCTCGCCGAAGCGCTCCCGCTCGTCCGGGCTGACGGCGAACACGGCGTCGTCCAGGTCGAACAGCACGGGGGACGGCCCCAGGAGGAGCGGCAGCTTCCAGCGGGCGAACAGCTTCTTCTGCACCAGCACGAGGTCGGCGCGCCGGGCGCGTCCCGCCAGGTCGACGAGGTCGACCGCTCTCGTCCCCTTCGCGACGAACACGTCCGGCTCGACGCCGCGCTCCTTCAGGAGCTCGACGTGCTGCAGGACGCGCAGGCGGCTGCTCGGGTGATCCGCCCCGCCGTTGAGGACGCACAGGAGGCGCATGGTCTCAGTTCCAGGTCAGGCGCAGGCCGCCGGGCGTGAACTCGAGCGCAATCCGTCCCCGCCCCGGCCCACCCCCCGCGGCAGCGTGCTCGTGCGCATCCCGGGGATCGGGAGTGTCCCGCCAGGAACGTCCCCCCCGGTGCGAATCGACCACCATCCGCCCGATGCCGAGCCCGTTGGCGTAGCCCAGGAACACGTCCGGAGCCCAGTGGCGGTCGCGGTCCATCCTCTGCAGGGCGGTCAGCCCCGCCGCGCCGTACAGCCCCCACGCCCCGAAGCGTTTCCAGAAGCGCGCCGCGCGCGTGTCGTCAGCGTCGACGCGAAGATGGCGGTCGATGATCGGCGCGAGCATCGACGAGGCGATGGTGACGTCCCCGGAGATGCTGTGGCCGTTCGGCTTGAGGAAGCGGACCCGGTCGCCGTCCTCCGGCCGGTCGCTGGCGATGACCCGCTGCGACGTGCCGGTGATCGCCCCGGCGAAGGCGAGGGTCTCCAGGATCATGGCCCCGGTCTCGGTGCGATAGTCGGAGCGTCGGCCCCGGCCCGCCAGGCAGAAGCCGAGGGCCGCCGCGAAGGGGGTCCCCAGCTTCCCCATGGTGCGCGCGTCGTCCAGGAAGCGATCGCGGGACTCGGTCCGGTTGCGCTGCACCGCGTCCCGCACGTCGTCGCGGACCAGGTACAGAGCCGCACCGGTCCCTACGACCGACAGGAGCCTCGCCCAGCCCGCGCCGTCCAGGTGGGCGGGCCTGCCGTAGACGTACCGCGCGTCCCGGCCGATCTGCCGCCATTCCAGGCGCGCGTCCGCCGGCCGGGCCGGAGTCGTCCCGTCGGGGTCGGCGGCCCGCGCCGGGGCGTCGGCGGCCCGTACAGGGGCGGCCGCGATCCAGCCGGTCCCCAGGAGCAGGAGCGCCGCGATCAACGCGCGCCTCAAGGCGTTCGTCCTTCGGGCGGCTGGGGCCCGCTCTTCGATCCGCCGGCGACGAGGAGCATCTCCCGGTGCCCCACCCGCTGCCGGTCCACGATCTCCGTCGTGACATCGAGCCCCCACTTCTCCGCGGCGAGCACGTTGTCCTCGATCAGGCAGAAGGCGCGCTGATCTCCGCCGAGGTGGCGGCGCAGATCCTCCGGTGTCTTGAGCACCGTGATGAAGCGTTCGGTGTAGTAGACGTAGGTCGGGCGGTAATCCGGGTACATGGCCAGGGGGGCGTTGCCGACGGCCGCGGCGACCCGGGCGCAGAACGCGCGCGCCGACTTGTAGGCGTTCATGGCCGGCATCACCCGGACGGCGATGACCAGGTAGACCACGACCAGTCCGGCGCTGAACGCCGCGAGCGCCGCCGCGCCGCCGTAACGCCGGTGCACGACCAGGGCCGTGACGGCGGTGAGGATGCAGGCCCCGGCCAGGGCGGCCGCGGGCGCCCGCAGGTCGGGCGCGATCCCCGAGACCTTCGGCAGGACGACGCCGGCGCCGCCGATCGCCAGGACGAGGGCCGTGCCGAGCGCCCAGGTGATCGGACGATCGACCGGCGACGGGTCCCAGCCCATGAGAGCCAGGTCCCAGGTGCGCGCGACGACGAGGGCCAGAAAGGGAAGGAGCGGCAGCAGGTAGACGCCGCGTTTCTCGACCGAGACGGCGAAGACCGTGAAGATGACGATGAGCCACGAATAGAGATAGGCGTTGTCCTTGTCCGGCCGCGCGCCGCGCCGCGGGAAGGTATGCCACAGGGCGTAGGGCAGGAGAAGCACCCAGGGGAAGAACTCCGCCGGCAGGCTGGCGAAGACGTGGTAGAAGGGCTGGGCGTGGTGCTCGCCGCTGGTGAAGCGGTGCCCCAGGCGCAGCAGGAGCGCCTCCAGCGGGAAGCGCTCTCCGGTGCTGCGGTACGCCGCGACCCAGAATCCCACCGGCAGCAGGGAGAGCGGGATCCCCCACCAGAGCCCCATGCGGCGGACGAATCCCAGATCGTGCGTCGACGCCAGGAAGACCCCCACGGCCAGGAGCGGGATGAGCAGCCCGTGCGGCCCCTTGGTCAGGTTGGCGAGGCCGAGCGAGAGATAGAAGACGGCGAGCCAGGCTTCAGCACCCCTCTGCTGGTAGGCCCGGTGGAAGGCCAGCGCCGAGAGCAGCAGCCAGAAGGCCCAGAGCATGTCCGGGTGCGCCCAGCGCGCCTCCATGAAGTAGCCGTAGGTCGTCGCCAGGATGATCGACGCCAGGGCCCCGGTCCGCCTCCCGAACAGCCCGCGCCCCAGCTGGAACAGGACGAGAAGGCCGAAGAGGCCGGCCAGGCTCGAGGGGAGCCGCAGCGTCAGCTCGGTCGGCCGCCCCGAGGGGAGCGCGAACAGCGCCGCCAGCCAGGGGTAGAGAGGCGGCTTCTCGAAGTAAAGCTCGCCGTTGTCGTGCAGGACCTGCCAGGTGCCCGTGAGGTGGATCTCCCGCACGACCTCGCCGATGTCCGGCTCGTCCGGGGCCCAGAGATCGTGGCCGCCCAGCTGGATGGAGAAGAGCACGAGCCCGAGGAACAGCAGGAGCAGGAGGCAGGCGCGGTCGCTCTTGAAGAGGCGGGCCGCCACCGACATCAAAGGACCGAGGCCTCGACCGGCGGGCTGTCGTCGCGGAACTGCAGGGCGTCGAGCCGCGCGTACAGCCCCTGGCGGGCCAGAAGCTCCGCGTGCGAGCCGCGCTCGACGATCCGCCCCTGGTCGAGGACCAGGATCACGTCGGCGCGCCTCACCGTCGACAGGCGGTGGGCGATCACGAACACCGTCCGTCCGGACATCAGGTTCTGCAGCGCGACCTGGACCTCGGCCTCCGATTCCATGTCGAGCGACGAGGTCGCCTCGTCCAGGATCAGGATCGGCGAGTCCTTCAGGATCGCCCGCGCGATGGAGATCCGCTGCCTCTGGCCGAGCGACAGGCGGTGGCCGGCCTCCCCCAGCGAGGTGTCGTAGCCCTTCGGCAGCGCCTCGATGAACGCCTCGGCGTGCGCCGCGCGCGCCGCCGCCACGACCTTGTCCTGCGGCACGCCGGTGCGGCCGTAGGCGATGTTGTTGCGCACCGTGTCGTCGAACAGGATGACCTCCTGCGTCACGAGCCCGATCTGCCGGCGGAGCGACGCCAGCGTGACGTCGCGCAGGTCCACGCCGTCGATCAGGACCGCCCCCGAGGTCACGTCGTAGAAACGTGCCAGCAGGTTGACCAGGGTCGACTTGCCCGCGCCGCTGCTGCCGACCAGGGCGACGACCGTCCCGGCCGGCACGGTCAGGTCGATGCTCCGCAGGACCGGCGCCTGGCCGTAGTTGAACTGCACCCCCCGGAACTCGATCTGCCCGCGGAACGGCGGCAGGTCGGCGGCCCCCGGCTTGTCGCGGATCAGGTTGGGCAGGTCCATCAGCTCGAACACGCGGGTGGCGGCCGCCATCGACTGCTGCACCTCGTTGTTGATCTTCACCAGGTTCTTCAGCGAGGCGTAGATCATCCAGAGGGCCGCGATGAAGGTGGCGAACTCTCCGGGAGACAGCTTCCCCGCCGCGATGCGCTGGCCGGCGTAGGCGAACAGGGCCGCCGCCCCGATCGCCCCGATCATCTCCAGGACCGGGGCGGTCATCGACACCACCCGGGCCGCGCGCTTCTCGGCCGACTGGATCCGATCAAGCGCCTTGCTGAAGCGGTCAACCTCAAACTCCTCCATCCCGAAACCCTGCACGACGCGCGTGCCGGTGATCCCCTCCTTCATGATGCTGACCATGTCCCCCATCTTCTCCTGGCTGCGGCGGCTGGTCGCCTTCAGCCTCGAGCCGAAGCGCGCCACCGGGTAGATCACCAGCGGGAGGAGAATCAGGCAGAACGACGCCAGGCGCCAGTTCAGGTAGAAGAGCCAGGCCGCCTGGCCGATGACCACCGCCCCCAGGCGGAAGACGTCCGCCAGGTCCCCCGACACCAGCTTCTGCAGGCGGCCGACGTCGTTCACCACCCGCGAGATCAGGGATCCCGTCGGATGGTCCGAGAAAAACGCCAGCGACTGTCTCTGGATGCGGGAGTACAGGTCGGCCCTCAGGTCGCGCACCGCCTGCAGCCCCGTCCAGCGCGTCAGGTACGACGCCAGGTAGGTGAACACGCCCTTGAAGACGAACAGGACGATGATCGCGACGGCGACGAGCGCGACCGTCCCGACCGACTCTCCGTGCGTGCGGGAGGCCCAGGAGGTCAGCGGGGCGAGCGCCCCGTCCGGCCCCAGAAGCCGGCGGATCGGCTCGAACGGGTGCATCTTCCCGGCGGTGGCGGCGGGGGCGATGGCGTTGCGCGGCAGGACTTCGTCCAGGATCGGCTGGATCAATCCGAGAAGCCCGAGATAGATGACGGAGAGCAGGATCGAGCAGGCGACCGCCGCCGCCAGCCTCCCGATGTACGGCCGGACGTAGCGCAGGAGCCGGAGGACGTCCTTCATCGGGCCTCGGAGGATGGGCCCCGGAGCGCCCCGGTCAGCGGGGGGGCATCTCCTGGGCGTTGAAGAAATACCCGATCTCGAAGCCGGCGGTGGCCGGGGAGTCCGATCCGTGGACGATGTTCTTCTCGATCGAGTCGGCGTGGTCCTTGCGGATGGTCCCCGCGTCGGCCTTGGCCGGATCCGTGGCCCCCATGAGCTTCCGGACCTTGGCGATGGCGTCCTCCCCTTC
>Ga0070694_100001553_pt1 | contig 13498 bp, 13 predicted proteins | sample KBSK1251metaG_FD_65470 | JGI IMG/M metagenome (GOLD analysis project Ga0070694, IMG submission 65470) | Corn, switchgrass and miscanthus rhizosphere microbial communities from Kellogg Biological Station, Michigan, USA - KBS K1-25-1 metaG | ecosystem: Host-associated > Plants > Roots >... | reverse complement strand
GAGGGTCTTCATCGCCTGACAACCCTCCAATGAAACGGTGTGCGGGCGGACTGCGCGAAATAGGCCTCGAAGTCGAACTGCGCGCCCATGTCGGGCCGCGAGCCGTCGAGGTCGGTCAAGCCGTACTCCTTCGCAAGCCCCCACGAGCTGTAGAGACCGCCCGATTTTTTCTGCACGGCGGGATCGCCAGCGAGCGCCGCGACCGCGCGGCCGACGAAGCACGGCGTTTCCGACGCGATGAAGTTCGGATCCTTTTTCACCCCGTCGCGCCAGTTCGCCTCGGTCACGCCGAAGTGCTCGAGCATCATCTCGGTGCGCATGAAGCCGGGCGAGATCGCCAGCGCCGCGACGCCGTGCGGCGCCAGCTCCTCGGCCATGGCATACGCGAGACGGCTCACGGTGATCTTCACGAGATCGAAGAACAGCGTCTGGCGGTAGCCGAGCGTGTCGCCGTCGCCGACTTCGACGATGAGGCCGCGGCCCCGCTCGATCATCAGCGGCGCGGCGTAGCGGCTCGTGATGATGTGCGAGTGGATCCCCTGCCGCAGCGCCCGGAATCCCAAGTCGAGCGACAGCTCCCAGAACGGCTTCCAGTCGTGAATCTCGCCCTCCGAGATGTCGTTGACGAGCACGTCGAGCCGCCCCTGGTCGGCGCGGACGCGCGCGAACAGCGCCTCGACCTGCTCCGGCACGAGATGGTCGACGCGGACCGCGATGCCGGCGCCGCCGCGCGCCGTGACCATCTCCGCGGTTTCGTCGATCGTCTCGGGTCGGCCGGCGTATGTGCCGTCGGCCGGCGGGTGCGCGCGCGTGCTGCGGCCCGTGCAATACACCGTGGCGCCCGCCTCGCCGAGCATGGACGCGATGCCCCGGCCGGCGCCGCGCGTTGCCCCGGCGACCACCGCCACGCGTCCCGCGAGGGGCTTGGGGTCTGGTGTCATGGCGGCGGATCATAAATGAACGGTCATTTACTAATCAAGCTGAAAATGAACGGCCGTTTATAATCGTGGCTGCAACGGAATTCCCGGTGTAGGGGCCGACCCATCTGTCGGCCCAGCGGGTTGCTCCCTATGTCTCGCCCCAAGGCCACCAGCGACGCCGACCTCCTCGCGGCCGCCCACCGCGTCGTCATGCGGCTCGGCCCGAACCTGACGCTCGCCGACGTCGCCAGAGAAGCGGGCGTCTCGGCCGCGACGCTGGTCCAGCGATTCGGATCGAAGCGCGGTCTGCTGCTCGCGTTCGCGGCGACTGGGGCGGCCGGCATGAGCGCCGAGTTCGCGCGCATCCGCCAGCACAGCCGATCGGCGCTCGCCGCCGTCTACGCCACCGCCGATTGCATGGCGTCGATGGCCGAGACGCCGCAGATGCTCGCGAACAGCGTCGCGTTTCTGCAGATCGATCTCACCGATCCGGACTTCCAGAAGCACGCCCACGCGCACTCGCGCGCGATGCAGGCCGGGCTCGAGGCGCTGCTCGACGAAGCGGTGTCCGAGGGCGACCTGATGTGCCGCGACACGTCGCGCCTCGCGCGCGCCGTGCAGACGATGATTGGCGGTTCGCTCCTGCAGTGGGCGATCGATCGCGACGGAAAAGTCCACGATCGCCTGCGCGAAGATCTCGACACCCTGCTGAAGCCGCGCGGCAAGGCGAAAACGGCGGCCCACGCCGCAGCCCCGCGCGAGCGCCGCCGTCATCGGCGGCGGAAGGTCGTCTGGCACACGTAGGCGACAGTGGACTGCGGTTTGCACACAGTCGAGGCATGGACCGCGCCGGGGCTATCTCGACCATCGAATCGTACGTCGCATACCTCGAACGCCGGCGGGACTCTCACGTCCGCGTGCTCCGTTGGACATTCCGCCGCGACGAGGACGAGCGCGTCGTGTGCGAGCTCGCGCTCACCGGCGAGGATCGCGAGTACGAGTTGCGCGTCCCCGCCGAGTGGAGCCCGACCCACCGTGCGATCGAGCGCTTCGACGATGCGCTCACGGCCTTTCAGCGGCATGCGATGATCGAGCGAACCCTGCTCGACGACGGGTGGGTGCTCGACACGTTCGATTCCGAGCGTGTCACGGTGCACTGAAGCCGTTCATTGTGATCGTCACTGTCGACTGACGCCCGACTGACCGTCGACTGTGAACTGTTAACTGTCGACCGTCTCGATTACACTACCCCCCGTGACTCGCCAGCAATTTCTCCGGCTGCTTGCCGGTGGGTCGCTCGGTTCCATGGCTGTCCCCGCCGCTTCCTCACAGCAGGGCGGATCCGGAACCGGCGGCCCGCGACCACCGGCCTATCCGAGCGGCGTGACGAAGGCCGTGACGGCCTTCATCGACGCCACGCGCTTCGACGCGATTCCCGAGAAAGCGATCGTCGAGGCGAAGCGCTGCCTCATCGATGGCTTTGGCGTGGTGCTCGCCGGCGCAACCGTTCATGGAAGCGCGATCGTTCGCGATCACATCAAGAGCAGTTTGACGACACCGAGCGGGGGCGGGACCCCGCGCGCTGTGATCAACACCGCGACGATCTTCGGGCCCGAGAAGATGTCGGCGAACGCGGCGCTCGCGGCGCTCGCCAACGGCGCCAGCGGACATGCGATGGACTACGACGACACGCAGTTGTCGTCGACGCCCGACCGCGTGTTCGGCCTCCTGACGCATCCGACGGTCCCGGTGCTCGCCGCTTCGCTCGCGGTCGGCGAGCGGCTCGGCGTGTCGGGCCGGACGTTTCTCGAAGCGTTTCTCACCGGCTTCGAGGTGGAATGCAAGATCGCCGAAGCGATCAATCCGGATCACTACCTCCGCGGTTTTCACAGCACCGGCACGATGGGCACCTTCGGCGGGGTCGCGAGCGCGGCGAAGCTCCTGAAGCTGACACCGGCGCAGACCGCGCATGCGCTCGGCATCGCCGCGAGCATGAGCAGCGGCATCCGCGTCAACTTCGGATCGATGACCAAGCCGCTGCACGCCGGCCGCGCGGCGGAAAACGGCGTGACCGCGGCGGAGCTCGCCTCGCGCGGCTTCACGGCCGGTGACGACGGGCTCGACGGCGAATGGGGGTTCTTCCGGGTATTCGGCGGCGGCGCCGACGTCCCGCGCATCGTCGGGGCGCTTGGAAAGCCGTACTCGATCGTCGATCCGGGCGTCTCGTTCAAGCCGTACCCGTGCGGCTCGCTCGGGCATCCGACGATGGATGCGATGTTGAAGCTGGTGACCGACCACGACGTGAAGCCCGACCAGGTCGTGCGCGCGCGCGTCCGCGCGGGATCGAACATCCTGAACCCGCTGCGCTACAAGACGGCGAAGACCGAGCTCGAAGCGAAGTTCTGCCTGCCGTTCATGATGTCGGCGATCGTCCTGCGGCGGCGCGCCGGCATCCGCGAGTTCACCGACGAGTTCGTCGCGTCGGCGCCGGTGCAGGCGATGATGACGCGCGTCGACACGGTGTTCGATCGCGAGATCGAAGCGCGCGGCTTCGACAAGATGCGCAGCATCGTCGAAGTGGATCTGAAGGACGGCCGGACGCTCAAGCAGGCGTCCGACGAGCGCTACCGCGGAGGCCCGGAGAATCCGTTCAGCCGCGCCGACCTGCACGCGAAGTTCACCGACTGCGCGAGCCTCGTGCTGCCGGCCGACCGCATCCGCCGTGCGCTCGAGACGATCGAGTCGGTCGAGAAACTCGCGAACGTTCGCGAGCTCGCGTCCGCGCTCTCGTAGGCCGGCCATTTCAGGCTCGCCGCCTGAAAGGCCCGCGCTACCGCCGCCGCTCCTGGACGTTGCGGACCATCGACGCCACCATTCGCCGCGGGGTGAATCGTGGGAGTTGGATCGTGAGCTTGTTCATGAGGCCGGGCACCACGAGCGGCTTGCCGGCCATCACGCCCGCGTACGCGGCGCGCGCGACTTCGCGCGACGTCGGGAGCTTCCGCCCGGCCACGAGCTTGGATTCCCCGAGCGCGGCGGCCGTTTGAAATCCTGACTCCGTCGGTCCCGGCGCGAGCACGGTCACGGTGACGCCACTGCCTGCGAGCTCGTTCGCGATCGCCTCGCTGAACGAAAGCACGTACGCTTTGCTTGCGTAGTACACGGCCATCAACGGGCCTGGGAGAAACGCCGCCGTGGACGCGACGTTGAGAATCCGTCCGCTCTTCCTCGCAACCATCGCGGGCAACAGACGCTTGGTCAGCTCCGTCAGCGCCACGATATTGACCTGAATGATGCTCAGCTCGGTCTCCCACGGCGTTTCGAGAAACGGTCCGTAGGTGCCGTGGCCGGCGTTGTTGACGAGCACGTCGATCGTGAGCCCGAGATCGGCGACACGCTGCGCGACCAGCGCGGCGCCGCCGGGCGCGGACAGATCGCTGACGATGACCTGCGCGCGGACGCCTTTCGTCTGCAGTTCCGCGGCGAGCGTCTGCAGCCTGGCTTCGCTGCGCGCGACGAGGACGACGTCGTAACCGTGTTCCGCGAAGACGCGGGCCAGCTCGAGGCCAATCCCGCTCGACGCGCCGGTAATCAAGGAAGTCATTCGTTCATCTCGCGTCTAAGATACCCCCATGTCCATCGACGCCGGCCTCGCGGCGCTGCTTGTGCGTGCAACGGCCCGCGTGTCGGCGGTCATCCTCTCGGCGAGTCTTCTCGTGGCGGCGCGGCGCCTTGGCGGCCATGAAAAGGCCGCCCTGCCAGTGATTGCCGGCGCACGACGCCTGGATGTCGCGACGTTCACGGCATTCATCGCATCGCAAACGATTCATTTCATCTGCGTCGCGCTGCTGACGATCGCCATTTCGGGCGCCAACATCGACGGTCCCGGCGGCTACCCGGCCGTCGTCGCCGTCGGTCTGCTCTTTTACGCCGGATGCGCCCTCGTGCGGCGCGCGAAGCAGCGTCCGGACGCCGAGTGGGCCAGCCGTCCACAGTGGCACCGCGAGGTGTGGCCGCTCGTCGCCATCTGGCTCGTGTTTTTCGTGGCGTACGCCAGCCGGCCGCTGCAGTCCTGGTTCTTGGCGGGGCTGGCGCTCGTGCTGCTGTATTCGCTGGCGCGCTTCCTGATTGCCGCCGTCAATGTTTCCCGCGGGATAGGCGCCGCGCGGAGTGAGCTAAGATCACAAAGTTTCGCCAAGCCCCTGTGAGGATTTCATGAAGAAGCTCGCCGTGCTGCTGGCGTTCGCCGGCCTCGTTTCCGTGTCGCTCGCCGCGCAGCAGCCGTTCGCCCGCGATCCGAAGATCGCGATCGACGAGGACTACACGAAGAAGATCAAGGAGTACACGACGCAGCCCTTCTTCACCTCACCGCTCGTGGATTATCTGCCGGCGTCGAAGACCGTGCCGACGCCGAAGGCGGTGCTGGGCGACGTCGCCGGCGCACCGGGCAAGCTGCCCTATGCCGAGGAGGTCTACCAGTACATGCGGATGCTCGAGAAAGCGAGCCCGCGCGTGAAGGTGTACTCGATCGGGCAGACGGAAGAAGGCCGCGAGATGATCGCGGTCGCCGTGACGTCCGAAGCGAACATGGCGAAGCTGCAGCAGAACAGCGACCGCCTCGCGAAGCTCGCCGATCCGCGCACGATCAACATGGATGACGCGCAAGCGGAGAAGCTGCTCGACGGCGCCGTACCGGTCTACTACATCACCGGCACGATCCATTCGCCCGAGACCGGCTCGCCAACCGCGGTGATGGAGCTCGCGTATCGCCTCGCCGTCGACGACCACGCGTACATCAAGTCGATTCGCGACAACCTCATCACGCTCATCACGCCGGTCGTCGAAGTCGACGGCCGCAACAAGATGGTCGACATCTACAAGTGGCACCTCGCGAACCCGGGCAAGAACTGGCCGGGCCTCGTGTACTGGGGCAAGTACGTCGCGCACGACAACAATCGCGACGCGATGGGCGTCACGTTGAAGCTCACCGAGAACGTGATGAAGACCTATATCCAGTGGCACCCGCAGGTGCTGCACGACCTCCACGAGTCGGTGCCGTATCTCTACGACAACACGGTCGGCGACGGTCCCTACAACGCGTGGATCGATCCGATTCTCGCCGACGAGTGGCAGATGATCGGCTGGAACAACGTCTCCGAGATGACGAAGTTCGGGATGCCCGGCGTCTTCACGCACGGGAACTTCGACACCTGGTCGCCCGGCTACCTGATGTTCATCGCCGCGCTGCACAACGGCATCAGCCGGCTGTACGAAACGTTCGGCAACGGCGGCGCCGACACGGTCGAACGCACGCTGCAGCCCAACGATTACGCGCGCACGTGGTACAAGCAGAATCCGCCGCTCCCGAAGACGGTCTGGTCGCAGCGCAACAACAACAACTATCAGCAGACCGGTCTGCTGACGTCGCTCCACTACTTCGCCGCGAACAAACAGCTCTTCCTGCGGAACTTCTACACGAAGAGCAAGCGCTCGATCCTCAAAGCGAAGATCGAAGGCCCCGCGGCGTACGTCTTCCCCGCCGACGATCCGCGGCCCGGCGCGCAGGCGGACCTGCTGCGCGTGCTGCAGAAGCAAGGCGTCGAGATCATGCGCGCGACGTCATCGTTCACCGTGACCGTCCCGTCGAAAAAAACGCCGCCGCGTCCCTCGACGACGACGACGGATGGGTCTGATGGGTCAGGTCTGGCGGGTGGGCCTAACGTCCAGGATTCGCAGGATAAACAGAATAAACAGGAGAAGCAGGACGCGAAACCGCAGCCGACGACGAGGACTTTCCCGGCCGGCACCTACATAGTCCGGATGGATCAACCGTACAGCCGCATCGCCGACTCGCTGCTCGACTATCAGTACTGGAGCCCGAACGATCCGCAGCGCACGCCGTACGACGATACCGGCTGGACGTTCCCCGAGCTGTTCAACGTGCAGGCCGTCCGCGTCGCCGACATCAAGGTGCTCGACGCGCTCTCGGAAAAGATCACCGACGTCCGCGTGAACGGCGGCGTCACCTCTTCGACTTCGCTCAGGGCAGGCGCTGAATCGATCTTTCTGGTCAACCACAACGCCGACAATGCGCTCATCACGCTGCGCTACCGGTTCAAGGACGCCGCGTTCGAGGCGGCCGAGGAGCCGTTCGAGGCGGAGGACAAAAAATTCTCCCGGGGGACTTTTATTTTAAAGAGCGTCGCCGCTGGCGACCTGCAGGGCCCTAGCGCCGCCGACATGCAGCGCGCCGCGAGCGAGCTCGGCTTGAACATCGTCGCCGTCAATGCGGCGCCGACCGTGAAAACGCATCCGATCCGCGCGCCTCGCATCGCGATCATGCACACCTGGGCGACGACGCAGACGGAAGGGTGGTGGCGCCAGGCGTTCGATCTCGCGAAGGTGCCGTTCACCTACATCAGCACGCAGGACGCGGCTGCCGACAACAACCTCAACGCGAAGTTCGACGTCATCGTCTTTCCGCCCGTCGGCCGCGGCACCGACGCGATCGTCAACGGCATGCCGATGTGGGGCAACCCGCTGCCGTGGAAGAAGACGCCGGAGACGCCGAACCTCGGATCCGAAGACGAGACCGACGACATGCGGCCGGGCCTCGGCTGGATGGGCGTCGCGCATCTCCAGGATTTCGTGCGCAAGGGCGGTCTGCTGATCACGTCGATGGACACGACCGACCTGGCCGTCGGCACCGGCTTCACGCCGGGCGTTTCGATCGCGGCGCGGCAGCGGCTGCGCATCGTCGGCAGCGTCGTGCGCTCGAAGATGGTCGACGCCACGAGCCCGATCGCGTACGGCTACACCGACAACCTCGGCCTCTGGTGCGACAACGGACCGATCATCAACGTGTCGAACATCTACGGCGGCCGCGGCGGGCGGCGGCTCGGGCCGGACGACGGCGGCAACCGGCCGACGGGGCGCGGGACGGCCGACGATCCCGACGTGCCGCAGGGGCGCCTCGGCGCGGAAATCACGCCCGAGCCGCGCGTCGACGCGTGGCAGGCGACGCCGGTCACCGACGAGCAGCTGCGCAACGGCATCAACGTCATTCCGCCATCGGCGCGGCCGCGCGTCGTGCTGCGCTACGCCGACAACCGCGAGCTGCTCGTGTCGGGACTGGTCGAAAACGGCTCCGAGATCGCGCAGCATCCGGCGGTTGTCGATGCGACGCTGGACAAGGGGCACGTCGTCATCTTCTCGAACAACCCGATCTGGCGCGGCGAGACGCTGGGCAGCTACTTCCTCGTCTACAACGCGATCATGAATTTCGATCAACTCGGCGCCGGACGTAAACTCGATTCAAGGTAGGGGCCGACCCATGTGTCGGCGCCGGCAGAACGAGATGGTTTCAAGCACGCACCTAGTACTACTTTGTCAGATCGTTCGGTTCCCGAACGATCGCGTAAGTGATCGGATTTGAAGGCATTGTACTGGTCGCAAGATTTCGGTACGCTGGCGTGCGGTGCTGCTGCCGCGGAATGCGCCCGCGTGGCTGAACCGGTTGGTGACATGGCTCGAACCCTTCGAGCAAGAGTTCGGACACGTCGCCCAGCGCGGTGCGTTTCGCCGTTACCTGGTCGGGCTGCTCAGCGACAGTCGCCGCAAGTCGATGAGCGCGATGTTGGAACGGATCAAAGATCCGGGCAGTTACCAAGCGTTCCAGCATTTCGTGACGCACGCGCCGTGGGAACCCGAGCGCGTGTGGCGCCGGCTGCGCATGGTGACCCCCACGCGCGCCGGTGTGGTGATTCTCGACGGCACCAGTTTTCCCAAACAAGGCACGGCGTCCGTTGGTGTGGCGCGCCAGTACTGTGGAGCGCTCGGCAAGATCGCCAACTGCCAAGTCGCGGTGACTGCGGCCTTGTGGACGGGCGTGCGCGCATGGCTGCTTGGCGCACTGTTGTATCTGCCCGAAGAGTGGCTGACACCGGAGGGGCGCGCACGTGGCCACATCCCGCGTGCGGTCACGTTTCAAGAGAAATGGCGCCAAGCGCTGACATTGTTGCGGCAGATTCGCGCGAGCGGGTTCGAGCTCACGGCGGTAGTCGGCGATGCCGAATTCGGCGACAACGCCACACTGCGGCGCACGCTCCATCGCTGGGGTGTGCCGTATGCGCTGGGGATTTCGTCGACGGTCACGATCTTTCTCGGCACGCCGCAGCTTCACGCACCGTCGCCGCTCGTCGGACTCGGCCGTCCGCGGACGCAGCGCGTATTGCCGTCGACCGTGTCGGCCATCGCGGTCGCCAACTGGGCAGACGGCCAGGCCGCGCGACGCTGGCGTACAGTCAGCTGGCGCAACGGGACCAATCGTCCATGGCGCGCGCGCTTCATCGCGGTGCGCGTCACGCCGGCGCACGACTGGCGCGACCGACGGCTGGCGCCCGAAGTCTGGCTCTTGTGCGAGCGTGGGCTCGGGGCGAGACCGCGAACCAAGTACTACTTCGTCGCGCTGCCGATCTCGGCGCCATTGAAAGCGCTCGTCCGTCTGGCGCATCAGCGGTGGGCGATCGAACAGCAGTATCAAGAGCTGAAGGACGAACTCGGACTCGATCACTTCGAAGGCCGCAGTTATCTCGGTTGGAACCGGCACGTCGTGCTGACCGCGCTCGCGTACGCGTGGTTGCAACACGAGCGGGAGCGCGCGGGCACACGGGCGCCGACGTTGCCCGTCGTGCGCGCCGTCATTCAAGAAATTCTCACCGCTCACTTTTTCATCACGCGACGCGGCTATCTCGAATTGATGCTCAAACTCAAGGAAGTCGAGCTACTTATCTGACAAAGTAGTACTCGGTCGCGGCGAAGTAGGCCGTGCCAGTGAATTTTGGGACCATGAAGATCTTGAGCGCCTTCTGCGCGTGGCTGGGCATGCTCCGTTCTCCTTTCGGCATCGATTGCGGCGCGACAACCGGGGCTCCGATCACTGAGCCCGTGATCGCGCTAACGGTCAAGAATCTTTGCAATGTCATCGTGCCGTCCTAATAGCGGTCGACTACTTGATGCGGGTGAATATGAAGCTGCCTACGGACTCACTCGTAAACCAGTCCGATCTGGAAAGCGAGTAGATCGGGCGCCGCTGTGGTTCTGGCGGCTGGTGAAGCGCGAACGCGAGATTCTGCTGTGTGCCGGCGTCGAACGGATAGAGCGGGATGACCTCCTCGTCTACCCAGTCTTCGTCGTCGAGCAGCGATAACCCTGAAACGCCAGTAAACCAATCCGGAGTTGACCGAAACATCGTCACGAGAGTGACGAGCGGAAAGTCCTTGGTAACCTTAAACCAGGCGATGGTGTTAGACCCCGGCGAGTCGGTGGTCACCGAACTGGATAACACGCTCAACGCGCGGCCGCGACTGACGTCAGCGTTCACCTCACTCGCGAGACCGTCAAGAATGCCTTCCTCCGCCATCAATTTGATCCCAGGCGATGCGATCTCGCCGACTTTCCAATAGACGGCTCGATCGCTGTGCACTCCGCCGACGAGCGGTGAAAACATTGGGTGCGCCGGAAAGCCAGCATGAGGGTGCGTCTTGCTGCTCCAAGTGGCGTGGAAGGTAACGCGGTAGGTAGCTGTCTGGCTGCCGGCGAGCGCGAGATGGGGCAGTACAACGGCCGTCAACGCAAGAGCGACTACGAACTGCTTCACCTTCATCGCATTCATCGTTTGAGCCTCCTCCGCGTTTGAGCAGCAACTTCGGGGCCCACGAGATCGGTGCTGGTGGGCCCGTCGCAAAAGGCCTCACACGCTTCGCCACCGCCTTGGCGAGGTCGACATATCGACACGGTGACATCTATTCGACGCGGACTCCCGCATGTTTCGTGACTACACCGGTATCAATCGCGCGACCGAGTGCGGCATTCGTCTTGCCCCACACGAACGACGTCTGGTGCACGGCACGCAGAGGAAGGAAAAAGCGAATGAGCGAGGAAGACAAGAAGGCGAAGGAGGATGCGGCCGTCATTCCTCGCCGCGAATTTCTCAAGCGAACGACGCTCGTCGGCGGCGGAATGGCAGTGTCCCAAGACCATCGCAGGTGAAAGCGATGGTGACCCATCTCGCGTCAGGCGAGGCCGTTCCGACGGAACGGCCCGTTCCCACTTTGTCCACCAGACCAGCGAGCCACGCCCGGCCAGCTGCGGCACTCTGGAAACTGAGGAACTCGTATCTCGCTGCGAGCGCCGGAGTCCGAGTCAACAGAAAGTGCTGAATGTCGTTAAAATCGAGGGCGGACATCGGCCTACTGCATCTGATCGAGCATTGAAGAGAACGGCTGCTTCAGCGCCAGCGCCTTCTTGATTTCGCCTGCGATCACGTACGGGTATTCGCCGTACTCCAGAAAGCTTGGGCACTGGTGCTCACGCACGAATGTGATGAAGGCCGGTGCGTTCGTCTTCCAGTCTGCCGGGAATCCTTCGAGCTTCTCGAAGATCGTGTTGACGCCTGTCGCCTTGAATAGCTCGATCGCGTCCTCGGTGTACTTGTCGAAGTCCGTATCGAAGATGCCCTGATACATGAAGTACTTGTCGGGACCGATATCGAACAACACCCACCGCAAATAGTGCAGTTGAAGCGGAGCGAGTGCATGCGGACTCGCCTTGACCGTCTCTTCGATCCGCGTTCCGTATGCGCGGATCTCTTCCTCGGTTCCCGGTTTGATCTTCGCAATGATCGTAAATCCGTGACAGGCGGGCGTTCTCGGATACGTCGGTCCGTATCGACCCTGCTGAAGGGTGAAAAAACCTTCCTTTGGAATCGCCATCGCTTTTGGTGTGTTCCATTCGTTGTCCGATGCCATCACGTTCTCCTTAGGAAGGCCGACGTTTGACGTTCACGCTGCTTGGCGATGGAACTTCGTTGCCGTCAGGCACACCGCTGACCGGCCACGAAGCCGACTAGCGTTGTCGGAAGGAACACAGCACCTGAGTCCGCGACTGCCGTGCAGAGCATCGATGATGCCAAGATCTGTCGACGGGGCTCGTCCACCGAACCGCTACAAACGAAACGAGCTCGCGGCATTCGGAGGTGTAACAACCACAACTGGTGCTCCGGTATTTCGGAGTCGATCGTGAACGTCCGTAAGTGATCGGACGACATTGAGAGGTCTGACAAATTTCCGCGCGGGTCGGTTTCGATGTGCCCGCAAACCGCTGCATCGCGTTGGAATCGACAGCTCACGCCGTCGCCCATCGGCTCATGTCGAGAATACGGCCGTGCCCGGCGCCCTCAGGCCCGCCGCGACGGCGGCGCGGAGATACCGCCGCACGGTCTTGGGATCGAGTCCCGGCTGGGCGGCAAGCCGTTTCGTCGGCACGCCCTCGCGCCACCGGCGCAGCACTTTCTTGACTTCGAGCATCGTGACTTCGCGATACATCTCCCCTCCTGGCCTGCGGTGTCGGCCCAGGACGGAGATATCGTTCGCGCGGTCAGGCGAGGAGGGAAAGGCTTTGAAAAAGTCGTCAGACCGGTCCCTAGGTTCTGAAAGCCGACAGGCATACCGCACAGTGCTTCCTCGCCGCACTTTTGAATTCATTCCGTCAGCATGTGCTAGGCTAGCGCCATGTCCGCGCGCTGGAGCTTGCTTGCGAGACATGACGCCAGTGCGGACACTGCTGTCACCGCGATCGCGGCCCAGACTGCCACAAGATTTTCTTCATCCATATCACCTCTGCGGGCGCGTCTTCGCCGGCGGTGACTGTGACGCCTGAATGCCGCTGAGGATTCTCGTCGTCGAGGACCATGAGCCGTTCCGCCATCGCATTTGCGCGGCGCTACACGGACGGGCGGAGTTCCAGACCATCGAGGCGGCGGATGGGTTGGAGGCCGTTCGGAAGGCCGAAGAGCTGCAGCCGGATTTGATTCTGCTCGATATCAACTTGCCGAAGATGAACGGATTCGAGGTCGCGAAACGGATCCGCAGGCTGGCCCCCCATGCACGACTTCTCTTCATCAGCCAGGAGTCCTCGTCGGACTTCGTACGAGAGGCGCTTCGTTTGGGCGCCCATGGCTACATTCAGAAGATATCCGTCGCGACTGACCTGCGGCCCGCGATCGACGCCGCACTCGCGGGCCAACGATTCGTGAGTCGCAGTCTCGCGTTTACCGGACCGACCGATGCTCCCGCTCCACGTCGTCACGAGATTCTCTTCTGTCCGGATGATGCGGCGATTATCGATGGCTTCACTCGCTGTATTGCGGTCGCCCTGAACGCCGCCGATGCAGCGATCGTCTTGGTGACGGAGTCTCACCGCACAGATCTTGTGCAGGAGTTGCGCGCGCAGGGTGTGGACATCGATGGCGCCATTGAGCGCGGCGCCTGCCTTTTATTTGATGCTGACGTCGCTCCTGACCCCGTCCGATTTCTTGAGGCGATCGACGGTGTGCGTGCGGCCGCTGCCAAAGCCGGGAAAGCACATCCCCGCGTCGCTTTTTGCGGGGAACGTGCGGGACGCTTGTGGGCCGCAGGCAGAACGGCAGAGGCGGTTCAGCTCGAACAATTCTGCGGCGAACTGGCGGATGACGTCGACATTCTGTGCGCGTATCCGGTGCCGTACACGAACGACGATCA
>Ga0070694_100001552_pt1 | contig 13500 bp, 19 predicted proteins | sample KBSK1251metaG_FD_65470 | JGI IMG/M metagenome (GOLD analysis project Ga0070694, IMG submission 65470) | Corn, switchgrass and miscanthus rhizosphere microbial communities from Kellogg Biological Station, Michigan, USA - KBS K1-25-1 metaG | ecosystem: Host-associated > Plants > Roots >... | reverse complement strand
ACGAAATGATGGAGGCAGCGTTTCGGCCGCCGGCGCGGACGGGAGCGAGGCCTGATTGGATGGAACCCTTCGCCCGGACGATCGACGCGGCAAAGAAGTACGTCGTGTCGAGCACCTTGGACCGGGTCGATTGGAACGCAGAGCTCGTGCGCGGGGATCTGGGGAAGGCGGTTCAGCAGCTCAAGCGGGAGTCGGGTAAGGGACTGTTCGTGGCAGGCGTGAAGCTCCCGATGGCGTTGGCGGAGCTGGGATTGATCGATGAGTACGAGTTCGTGGTACAGCCTACGCTAGCGGGCCATGGGCCGACGTTGTTCGCGGGGCTATCGAAGCGGATCGACTTGAAGCTCGTGAGTCGGCTGGAGTTTGGCTCGGGGGCGGTGGCGATACGGTATGAGCCGAGAAGGTAGCAGAAAGGCCTCGTGGCGACGAAGCTGGGGGCCGCCTAACATGCGCGTGCAGCGGACTCGCCGCCCGTTAGATGGACTATAAGGAGAACACCTATGCGAAACGCGATTCTGGCAATGGCGGTGGCCCTAACTTTCATGACCGGACACCTCCAGTCAGGTCCCCCCAAGCCATTCCCGGCGGACGTCGGCCCCGGCCGCATCGCCTGGTTCGACATCACCACGTCCAATCTGCCGCAATCCAAGGAGTTCTACGGCAAGCTCTTCGATTGGAAATTTACCCCGTTGCAGGGAACTGATCAGGCGGTAGAGATTGTCGCGCGCGGCACAGCGATCGGGACGCTTCGAGTTGCGGAAGGCAAGATCAGTGGGTTCAACGGAGTGGTCTATGTTCAGGTGACTGATATCCAGGCAGGCTGCAAGAAGTCGAAGGAGTTGGGGGGAACAGTCGTGGCCGGGTTCCCCTTCAACCTGTCAGACGGCACCGGAGCCATCGCCCTCGTCCTTGATCCAGTCGGCCATCCGGTGGGCATGTACTCCAGAACGCCCATCGCGTCGGGAGGGCGCTCAGCCAAGTATTGAACAGCAGGGTGACTAAGTCAGACGGCCAATAGATTGGAGAAAGCATGAGCAGATCGCGCGCCAACTGGAAGAAGGGCCGAGGCAAACTCGGCATCTTGGACCCTCTCATTGGAACCTGGAGGGCCGAAACGAGTTCACCTGTCGGGCCAATGAAGTGTGTTCGCAGCTTTTCACATGTGCTCGGAGGAACAGTGGTGCAGCTCTCAGCTCGTTGGGAGTTTGGCAGCAACAAGTATGAGGAGTTGGCTCTCTTCGCGCCGGGTGAGAAAGGGCTGTTGCAGTTTTGGTCATTCACCTCAGACGGCAAGCGGTCAGAAGGAAAAATAACCGACGTGAGCGACATCCATGCGGAAGCGGTAGGTTTTGAAGCGGAAATGCCTGCGGGACTGGCGCGTATGGCTTATTGGCCCGATGAGCAGGAGGGGTTCCACTGGGTAGTGGAGGCCAAGACAAAGAAAGGGTGGAAGCGATTTACTGAGCACCACTATCGGCAAGCTTAAGCGGCTCGACCGTCAAATGAATGTGCTCACTGAAGCAGGACACAATAATGTCAGATCTAAAAGGAAAAGTTGCGCTTATTACCGGAGCGAGTCGCGGAGTTGGCAAAGGTATCGCCCTTGAACTCGCCCAGGCGGGCGCTACGGTTTATATCACCGGGCGAACCGTTGAAGATCTGAAGTACATCGAGAACCAGGGTGTCGCTCTTGCCTGCGACCACCGCGATGACGAGCAGGTGCAATCGGCATTTCACCGTCTGGCTGATGAACAAGGGCGTTTGGATATGCTGGTGAATAACGTCTGGGGTGGCTATGAAAACATGATTGAGGATGGAGAGTTCACCTGGTCGCGCCCCTTTTGGCAACAGCCGCTTTGGAGATGGGATGCCATGTTTCAGGCCGGTGTGCGGGCGCATTACTTAGCCAGTCAATTGGCAGCGAATATGATGGTTGCTCAACAAAGCGGCCTGATCGTCAATATTTCATTCTGGGCAGCTCAGAAGCATATCGGGAATGTCGCTTACGGAGTATCAAAGGCCGCCACCGACAAGATGACCGCCGACATGTCGCACGAATTGCGCCAGCACAATGTCGCCGTCGTCTCGCTCTATCCAGGACTCGTCAGAACAGAAAAGGTCATGGAGGCAGCCGCGTGGCTCGATTTGAGCAATTCGGAATCTCCGCAGTTCATCGGGCGCGCAGTAGCGGCTCTGGCGGCGGACGCAAAGATCATGGAGAGAACTGGGCGAGTGCTCATCGCAGCGGGATTGGGGCAAGAATACGGTTTTGTGGACCTTGATGGAAAAACACCGCGCCCGCTGACGCTGAGCGATGTGTAACCGAGTTCTATTCAAAGGCACTTTATGAAACTAACGAATCTCAGACCCATGCTTGAAACCGAAGATCTCAGGCAAACGATCAAGTTCTATACCGAGCTACTCGGGTTCAAGTGCCAGGGTCTTTACCCGGATGCTGATCATCCATGCTGGGCGAGTTTGGTCAAAGACCAGATCGAAATTATGTTTACGACAAGAAATGCGCACTCGGCCATTGAAAAGCCAATGCTGACCGGCTCGCTCTACTTCAACCCAGACAACGTAGACGAAGCCTGGGAGCAGTTGAAGGATAAGGTCACGATCGAGTACCCCATCGAGAACTTCGATTATGGGATGCGCGAGTTTGCGATCAGAGATTGCAATGGTTACTTGATTCAATTTGGACGGGAAATTCCAGAGAGCTAAACGCGCTGGAAAGGAAAGATCAACTACATAACCTAAGGAGAATAATTATGTCGAAGTCAGTCAAACCGATTCCTGATGGATTCCATACCTTGACGCCCTACGTGATCGTGAAAGGAGCCGCCGAGGCTCTTGAGTTCTACAAAAAAGCCTTCGGCGCGGAAGAGCTTTTCAGAATGCCAGGCCCGGATGGCAAGACCATCGGGCACGCGGAGTTTAAGATCGGAGATTCAATCGTCATGATTTCCGATGAGTGCCTGGAGTTCGGGGCTCAGTCGCCTCAAACGCTCAAGGGGACGCCCGTCTCGTTTATGGTCTACGTGAAGGACGCGGATACGGCGTTCCAGCGCGCGGTTGACGCCGGAGCCAAGGTGATACGCCCGCTCGAAAATCAGTTTTACGGAGACCGCACGGGCACGGTGTCCGACCCTTTCGGGCATACGTGGTCGATTGGAACCCACGTCGAAGACGTCGCTCCCGAAGAATTGGAAAAACGAGCGGCAGCGCTGCATGCCAAAATGGCGGCTAAGTAACATGCAGACGAGTCGCGGGAGCAGAGGAAGAGAACGTGATCAATACGCACGGCACATCCTCTGCTTCCGCGAAGCGCTCCAGATAATCAAGCGGCAAAGAAAGGATTGAGGTATCAATGAAGAAGACGAAGAGCCTACTGCTCGCCGGCACGCGCAAGGGTTTGTTTTCGCTCTCCAGCACTGACCGCAAGCGCTGGAAACTGGAAGGCCCATTTCAATCCGGGAAAGAGATCAATCATGCCATCTATGATCGGCAGACAGGCCGCATCTTCGCGACCGCCAACGATGCCTGGTTCGGCTCGGAGTTGGTGTGGAGCGATGATCTGGGGAAGAGCTGGGAGTCAGCCAAGGAAGGATTGGCTTTCCCGGAGGATTCCGGTTTGAAGTTGGAGCGCATCTGGCACATTGAACCAGCATTAGACGGCGGCTCTTTGTATGCGGGTGTTGCTCCTGCCGCGCTCTATCGCAGCGCTGATGGTGGACAGAATTGGCAGGAAGTCACCGGCCTCACCGAGCATCCAAGCCGCCCACGCTGGCAACCCGGCGGTGGCGGTCTTTGTCTTCATTCCATCGTCCTTGATCCAAGCGATCCGCAAAGAATGTTTGTCGCCATCTCCGCGACCGGCGTTTTTCGCACGGACGATGGAGGCATCACTTGGGCGCCGCGCAACAAAGGCACGCGCGCTGAATTTCAGCCGGAGAAGTACCCGGAGTTTGGCCAGTGTGTGCATAAACTGCTCATGGCTCCCGGCAATTCATCGCGCCTCTTCCAGCAAAATCATTGCGGCGTTTACCGCACCGATGATGCGGGCGAAACGTGGCAGGAGATCACGACCGGCTTGCCGTCGGATTTCGGCTTTCCGCTCGCGCTGCATCCGCGTGATCCAGATACGCTCTACGTCATTCCACTCAAAGGCGCCGAATTTCGCTGTCCGCCCGAAGGCAAGCTGCGCGTTTTTCGCAGCCGCAACGCGGGCGAGACATGGGAAGCGCTCGGCGATGGCTTGCCGCAGAGCGTTGCCTATTGCAGCATCTACCGTGAAGGCATGACCTCCGATCAGTTGGATCCAGCGGGCATCTATTTCGGCACTAACACCGGCAAGGTTTTCGCTTCGCGCGATGAGGGCGATAGCTGGTCACTCGTTGCCGACAATCTGCCGCCTATTTATTCGGTTTCGGTCAGCACATTAGCCTAATCAAGAAGAAAGAGGATCGGGGGTAATCGTTGCCAGTTCTTTTGCAAATGATGATTTCTGTTGGAGCCGCCAGGCGCTTAGCGGCATGCCGATGATGAAGCCTGGCCGATGATGAAGCCTGATTGACTAGGTGTGAGCGAAGCGCATGACTCGATGTGCCCTTAGAAGGAGGCCTGAATTATGTCACGGTTGATGCTAGGCACGATCTGCGGTCTGGTCTACGGAGGTTTGGTGATGGCAAGTCTGATCCCGCTTGAATTCCCGGACAAACGAGCCGTGTTGCTGGGCGGGTTTCTCAGTCGCTTTTCCATTGGTTTTGTGATTGGCGCGGTGCAACTGGATTGGCCAGGGTGGTTGATAGGTTTGGTCTTCGGCCTTTTACTTAGTCTGTCAAATGCGATCATCACCAAAGTCTATGCGCTCATTCTGACCTTGGGTGCAGTTGGCGGAGTTATCATCGGAATCATCGTCGGCAAGTGGGGCACTTAGAGCTGTAAGCTATTACTAAACAATCATTAAGAGCCATGGTTAAGACCTACGGACTAACTCACATCAGCCTGGCGGTGCGCGATCCTGAGCGGTCGTTGCGGTTCTATCATCAGGTCTTTGTTGTCGAGGAGATGTATCGCGACGAGGCGAGTATTCAGGCGCAAACACCGGGGAGCCGGGATGTCCTGGCCTTTGAACGCAACGCTTCGTGGGCTGGGCGGAGTGGAGGTGTAGCGCACTTCGGCTTCCGCCTCGTTGAGCCGAGCGATATTGAGATCGCTGTGCAAGAAGTTGAGCGCGCAGGCGGAAAGGTAGCCAGGCGCGGTGAGTTCGCTCCCGGTATGCCCTTCGCCTACGTCCACGATCCTGACGGTTACGAAATCGAGATCTGGTACGAATAGGGGCAGCGCAAGACAAAGATGATGAGCACTAATGCCACTGAGATTGATCGTTACCGCCGCTGGTTTGAATACGAACAGGAGGCGCATCGCAAAACGCTCGCCTCGCTCCATGCTGTGCCAGATGGGCAACGCTCGTCGGCGCTGTTTCAGAAGGCGGTGGATTTGTTTGCGCACCTGATGGCTGCGCGGCGGATGTGGCTTTTCCGCTTCGGCGCATCGAGCGAGGCTCCCCGCGAACTCTTTCCGCAAGGCGTGGCAGTGGAAAGGCTCGCAGCGGAAATGGAAGAAATGCACGCGGTGTGGGAGGCGTATCTGAATCGTTTGGATGAGGCGGAACTCGCGCGCGTGTTTGAGTATCGAAGCTGGGATGGGGCATGGTATCGCAACAGTGTCGAAGACATCCTCACTCAGCTCTTCGGGCATTCGTGGTATCACCGCGGCCAGATTGCGTTACTGCTCAGATCGTGCGGTGCTGAACCAGCGGTGACGGATTTTGTGTTCTGGTGCCGTGAAGCAGTTACGGGTAAGACCAATTGAAGAAGGAGGAGCGAAGATGGAACGAGTCACTGGCATGGGAGCCGCCGAAGGAAAAGCAAGCGGATTGATGAAGCTACTGGAATCTGCCACGCAAAGAGATTGACCACTGAAGGAGGATCTAACATCAATGGGCTATAAAGAGGTGATGTCAGAACTGGAATCTCTCGGCAGCGAGCAGACCCGCAAAACCTACCGGCGGCACGGCGTCAGCGGCGAAGTCTATGGCGTGAGCTATGCCGACCTGGAACGGCTCAAGAAAAAACTCAAAGTAGATCATGAATTGGCCACGCAGCTTTGGGCCACACGCAACCACGACGCCCGCATTTTAAGCACCAAGATTGCCGATCCAGCTTTGATGAGTGCGAGCCTGCTTGAGGCCTGGATCAAGGATTTGGGCGATGATGTGGTGGCTCAGGCCTTCGCGCTTCTGGCGAGCCGCACCGTTTCAGCCCGTCAGAAGATGGAGAAGTGGAGCAAGTCGAAAGATGAACGGATCGGGAGCGTGGGTTGGATGATCCTGGGGCAACTGGCGATGAATGACGAGTCGCTGCCCGATGCTTACTTCGAGCCGTATCTTGAAACCATCGAGCGGGAGATTCACACCCACCTGAACCGCGTGCGTTATGTCATGAATGGGGCGCTCATCGCCATCGGCATGCGCAATCCCGTATTGCAAAAGAAAGCGCTGGCCGCAGCAAAAAAGATCGGCCAGGTCGTGGTAGATCACGGAGACACCAATTGCAAGACTCCTGATGCTACGACCTACATTTTGAAAGCCGCCAATCGCAAACGAGCCGCAAGTCAGGCTTGACGAAAGGAGAAGACAATGGCTGACATATTTCATCACTTCCCGATCAACGCATCAGCGCAACAAGTCTTTCAGGCCGTGTCCACACCTGCTGGTCTCGACACGTGGTGGACGGAGCGTTCAGCGGGGCGGCCTGAGGAGGGGGCGGCATATCAGCTCTGGTTCGGTCCAGAGTACGACTGGCGCGCGGTCGTGTCCTGCTGCGTTCCAAACAGAGAGTTTGAGTTAGAACTGACCAGCGCACAGGTGGATTGGCGGGGAACGCGCGTCGGCTTCTTGCTTGATGAGCGCGAAGGGGTGACGCAGGTGCGCTTTCATCACACTGGCTGGCCCGAATCGAATGAGCATTATCGGATCTCCTGCTTCTGCTGGGCCATGTACCTCAGACTTCTCAGACGATATGTCGAGTATGGAGAAGTGGTGCGATATGCAAACCGTCTCGATGCATGACAATTCTTTGCTAATGGGGCGGGGCAATTGTCGGAAGGGACTCAAAGGGCTTTAACGATAAACGTAGGAGAGGACAAAATATGCTGAGAACTATTGGAGGAGTAATCGTCGGCTACCTGGCGATGTTCGTATTTGTGTTTGTTACTTTCACCATCGCGTACCTCGCGATGGGAAGCGAAGGAGCGTTCAAACCAGCCTCGTATGATGTGACCGCGCTTTGGATTGGAGTGGGCTTTGTGGTCAGCTCGATAGCCGCCATCATCGGCGGGTTTGTTTGCGCAGCCATCGCTAAAAACTCCAAAGCGCCGATGGCGTTGGCCGGGTTGGTTCTGGTGCTGGGGCTGTTGATGGCCATTCCAGCATTGATGGCGTCCGACAGCGGCCCGCCATCGGTGCGTGCAGGAAACGTCAGCAATTTTGAAGCGATGCAGAATGCTAAACAGCCAGGGTGGTGGTGCCTCCTGAATCCATTGATTGGGGTGGCTGGCGTTATGCTTGGCGCGCGGCTCAAAGGCGGCGGAAGCGGCAGCCAATAAATCGTGCGAGGCAACGGGACGCCTTGCGAAGCAGTGCGTCATGACCTTAACTCGATGACGTTCATCTATCTATTTTGAAAGGCAGGAAGCTTATGCCGCGAACATCAAGCAGCAAACCATCGAACTCTCTCTACAGCCTTCATCCCAGCTTTGCGACGGAGAATGCATCCATGGCCAAGCTGCAAGAGCGTACTGGCAAAACGCTGGAAGAATGGATCAAGTTCGTCAAAAAAGCCGGCCCGCCAACTGAAAAAGATCGCCGCATCTGGCTCAAGGAGCAGCAGGGCTTGACGACGAATTATGCCTGGTGGGTTGCCGAGCGCGCTGAAGGACGGGGCGCGGCAGAAGACTACGACCCGGAGGCGTATGTCGAAGCCATGTTCGCCGGATCGAAAGCTGGGCTGCGGCCCATCTATGACCGCTTGCTGCAACTCGGTTTGAAAGTGGGCAAAGATGTAAAGGCTTGTCCGTGTCAGACCATCGTCCCGCTCTACCGCAAGCATGTCTTCGCCCAGATCAAACCCACCACGCGCACGCGGATTGATTTCGGCTTCGCGCTCAAAGACACGCCAGCGAGCGGACGGTTGATAGATACGGGCGGTTTTGCCAAGAAAGACCGCATTACTCACCGCATCCCGATCACCTCGCTGGCCGAGATTAACGACGAGGTGAAATACTGGATGAAGGTCGCCTACGATCTCGATGTCTAAGGAGGCCACAATGAAAGCAGTATTCAAAACCGCCTGGCCGTATCTCGAGGACGCGATGAACCTGCCGGTGGAGAATGTGGAAGCCGCGATTCCTTTTTACGAAACGGTCATGGGGTTCCAGGTTCTATCGCGGAAAGATGCGCCGCATAAATCCGTGGCTCTCGGCAGAGATGGCATTCAGATCGGCCTGGCCGAAAATGGAGGCGATCCGACCCAGGAAGGATGTTTCTTCGAGGTTGATGATGCCGAAGCGGCGTTTGCCGAATTGAAGTCGAATGGCTTGGAAAAAGAAGAGGCTGACTTCCAAATTGACCAGCACGGAGAGACTGCCTACAAAGTCTTTTTCGTCATCGCACCAGACGGGCTTTGTTACTGTCTGGGTGAACGGCAAAGTTGAGCATCGCCTCATGGAGGTAACAGATGTCATCGAAGCAAACCGGAAAACTGCTCCGCAGCGCGCCGTATTTTCCCATCTCCAATGTGGAACAATCGGTGGCCTTCTACGAACAAACGTTAGGCTTTCAATGTGAATACTCGGCGGGCACGCCTCTCCAGTTCGCCATCTGCAGCCGCGATGGCTTAGCGATTATGCTGCGCCGGGTTGCGGCCCCTGAACGGATCGTTCCAACTGAAAAACAGGGAGGAACCTGGGACGCCTTCTTTTGGGTCAGCGATGCGCAAGCTTTGCACGCGGAGCTTACCGCGAAGGGAGCGGAGATCGTCTATGGCCCTCTGATTCAGGAATCGTATCGGATGAAGGAATTCGCGGTTCGCGATTGTGATGGTCATGTTCTTGGCTTCGGGCAAGCGCTCGCATAGCGGAGCCGAGCTTGGATGAGCCGCGTGTCCGAATCAGTACCGCGAGCGGTAGCGAGCGTGGCTCTCGGAGTGAGTACGTTGGGGAGCCACGCTCGCTACCGCTCGCGGTACTGATCCAGCACTCCGCACACTTATGGGAAATGAAGCGATTCAGCAAAAGTTCACCGTTGCGCTTGATGCGCTGATTGAACAGGTGAAAGAAGACAAAGCCGTTCTCGCTGCGATCCTTTGCGGTAGCCTGTCGCACGACAAGGTATGGGCGAAGTCTGACATTGATCTGGTACTCGTAACGATTGACGACAAGAAGGTAGATTCGTCGGGCCTGGCGCTTTACGCGGATGGAGTGAACGTTCACGCCTTCCTCATCTCGCGCGCGGAGTTTCGCCAGACGGTCGAAGGCTCAGTCCATAATTCGTTCATGCACTCGCTCTTGGCAAAAGGGCGGTTGCTCTATACGCATGACCGGACCATCGCTGATCTCTGCGCCAGACTCGAGAAAATCGGAACTCGCGATACGCAGGTGCAACTCCTGCGCGCGGCGACCAGCGCGCTCCCGGCGATCTACAAGGCCCACAAATGGTTCATCACGCGCGGCGATCTCGACTACACCGCGCTCTGGATTCTTTATGCCGCAACGCCGCTGGCAAAGGTCGAGGTGTTCGGCGCGCGCTTGCTGGCTGACCGCGAGGTGATCCCGCAAGCGATGAAGCTGAACCCGGCGTTCTTCAAAACGATTTATGCCGATCTGCTCAACGCCAAAAAGACGCGGAAGAGCGTCGAAGCGGCGCTCAATGCGATTGACCGTTACGTCGCGGAGCGTGCGGCGACGCTCTTCGGGCCGGTGATCGAGCATCTGCGCGAGGTCGGCGAAGCGCGGAGCTGCACCGAGATCGAGGACTACTTCAAACGAAACTTCGGCGTAGAAGGCGTGACCACGGCGTGCGAATACCTCGCCGACCAGGGCATCATCGGCAAGGCTGGAGTCCCCGTCCGCATGACCAAGAAGAGTAACGTCGAGGTGCAGGAGCTAGCATTCTTCTATCTGGGGGAACCATAAGATGGCAGCTAAGGCGAGCGCGAAGATGAGAGTTCTGTTCATCGGCAACAGCTTCACGGCGCGGAACAATCTTCCCGGTCTGGTCGCGCAACTAGCCGACTCTCGCGGCCAGCAGTTGGAGTATCAATTGATCCAGGGAGGCGGAGCATCGCTGCGCATGCATTGGAACAACGGAGAGGCGCAGCAGGCCATCGAGCGAACACGCTACGATTACGTGGTGCTCCAAGAGCAAAGCACATTGCCGATCAAGAACCCGCTCCGCTTCCACGAAAATGTCCGTCTCTTCGATCAAGCGATCAAGGCTTCTGGGGCGCAGACCGCGTTGTATCTGACGTGGGCACGCCAAAACGCGCCGGAGACGCAGCAGGCGCTCACGGACGCCTACCTGGCCATCGGTGAAGAGCTTGGCGCGAAGATCATTCCCGCCGGAGTCGCCTGGCAGAATTTTATCCTCGGGCACCGTTCTCCCGTGTTACACGACAAGGATCAGAGCCATCCCACACTGGCAGGTTCTTACCTCGCGGCTTGTGTCTTCTTTGTCGTTTTGTTCGGCGAAAATCCCGTTGGCCTGGCCAGTGACTTGAAGGGAGTAACTCAAACAGAAGCAGAACTGCTGCAAAAGACAGCGTGGGCGGCCGTGACTCCCGCCCGACGCACGAAGAAGAACAAGGCCGAGGTGCAGTAGCTCGCATTCTTCTAGGAGACGACATGGAAACTTCGGCAATTGATCCGCGCGCTGCGACCTACGACCAGACTACGACTGGCTCGCCGGAGCGCTCGGCGCCGCGCATCGCGTCGCTGGACTTGGTGCGGGGCGTCGTGATGGTCCTCATGGCGATTGACCATGTGCGCGTGTACTCAGGTCTCCCGGCGGGCGGCCCCACGTCCGGCATTTTCTTCACGCGCTGGATCACGCACTTCTGCGCGCCGACATTCGTCTTTCTCGCCGGAACCGGAGCGTTCCTGCACGGAAAAAAACTCGGCGACAAACGCGCGCTTGCGCGCTACCTCGCGACACGCGGCCTCATTCTCGTGTTGCTCGAGTTGACCGTGATTCGCCTGGCCTGGACCTTCAACTTCGACTACGCGCACTTCGTCCTAGCTGGCGTCATCTGGATGCTGGGCTGGTGTATGGTGCTCCTGGCGGGACTCGTCCGGCTGCCGACAAAGGCCATCGGGACGATTGGACTGGTCATCATTTTCCTCCAGCAAATCTTCGCCCTGCCGCCGCGCGTCTTGCCGGAGTCGCTGCGCAACTCGGTGGGCTGGCTCTGGGAATTCGTCTATCCTGCCGGACTAGAGGGCTGGCCAGCCCTTTCCATCCTCTACACTATCGTGCCGTGGATCGGCGTGATGGCGGCTGGTTATGCCTTCGGTGCAATCATGATGCGCGAACCTGCTGAGCGCCGCCGACTCTGTCTGAGAATCGGCTTGTCCGCGACCACACTCTTTCTCGTAGGTGGCGGTCTCATTGTCTTCTTGTCTCCTCCATCTGCTGACGCGCCGCCCGCTCTTTTCCAGCTCCTAGGGCAGCAAAAGTATCCCGCGTCGCAGCTTTTCTTGTTGATGACGCTTGGCCCGATGATCGCCTTGCTCCCGCTCACCGAACGCGCGCGCGGCTGGATCGCGGGAGTGTTCGTGACATTCGGTCGCGTGCCGATGTTCTACTACCTGCTGCACATTCCGGTCATCCACGTTGTGGCGCTCGTAGTCACGCTCTTGCGTGAAGGGAGTGTTCACCCGGAGCGTTATGCGCAAGCCCCGTACGCGTCGGTGCCCGAAGAGTACAAATGGGGGCTGCCGCTGCTCTACCTGGTGTTCGTCATCGTCGTCGCGGCGCTGTATGTGCCGTGCCGGTGGTTCGCAGGCATCAAGGCTTATCGGGCTTATCGGCAGAAGGGCTGGCTTCGCTACCTATAGTTAAGGACTACTTCAAATTTCTACACGAGGCAATGACAGGATGGTTTCTAAAGCGGCGGTGAAGAGGAACAGTAAGAAGGCGGCGTCCTTTGTCCCTGCTCACTCCAAGGGCGGAGCTAGGCGCGAGTCGAAAGAGAGCAGCGCCACGACGAAGACCACAGCTCGCACGACGGTCGCAGTGCAAGGCGCGCGCGTACATAACCTCAAGAACATCTCCCTGGAGATCCCGCGCGACAGCCTTATCGTCGTCACCGGGCTTTCCGGCTCAGGCAAATCGTCCCTCGCCTTCGATACGATCTACGCTGAGGGGCAGCGGCGCTATATGGAATCGCTGTCGAGCTTCGCCAAGCGGTTTGTCGCTCAGGTCGCCAAACCCGATGTGGACTTCGTCTTCGGACTCTCTCCAGTGATCTCCATCGAGCAAAAGACGATTGCTAACAATCCGCGCTCGACCGTCGGCACGATGACGGATGTCGCCAGCTATCTGAACCTCCTGTTCGCTACGATTGCCCAGCCACACTGTCCGCGCACCGGCGAGCCGATGTCCAGCCGAACATCAAACCAGATCCTCGAAGCGATCCTTTCCCTCCCGGATGGCGCGGAGATCGAGTTGCGCGCGCCGGTCTTCAAGGTTTATGGCGAAGAATTGGACTTCGTCTTCACTGAAATTCGCAAGAAGGGTTGCCGGCGGTTGATCGTTGACGGCAAGCCGGTGGACATTTCTGAGCAGGTCGAGCTGGATGAATCGAAGGTTAGGGACATGGACGCCGTGGTGGATCGCTTTCTAGTCAGCCGGAAGCACGAGAAAGCGATCAAGGCGGGAATCGCCGCCACGCTGCTCGTCGGCGATGGGCTTATGCAAGTTCACATTATCAAGGGCGCGAGCAAAGCGGAGGCCGAGCGGTTTTATCGGGCCTCCTGTAGTGCGACGCATCACTTCGTCTACGGTGACATCGCGCCTGAATACTTTATGTTCAATAACCCAGAGAGCGCCTGCCGGACGTGCGGCGGCCTGGGAGTTGACAAGCTCACACACCCGGAACTGCTTGTCCCCGACCCGCGGCGGAGCATTCGCGGCGGTTGCTTTGTCCGTGAAGCGCTGAAGTATAACCCCGACACCTGGGACGGGCGGATGATGTACAGCCTGTCTAAACATCTAGGTTTTTCTCTTGATACACCGTGGGAGAAGCTCACCCAAACAGCCCGGCAGGCGATCCTTTACGGGATTGAGAAGAAGATCAAGGTTTCTCTCCCGCCAGACGCGAAGGTAACCCGGGAAGAGTTTACCAATCACGAAGTCGGCTTCGGCGGAATCGCGCGGCG
>Ga0070694_100001551_pt1 | contig 13513 bp, 12 predicted proteins | sample KBSK1251metaG_FD_65470 | JGI IMG/M metagenome (GOLD analysis project Ga0070694, IMG submission 65470) | Corn, switchgrass and miscanthus rhizosphere microbial communities from Kellogg Biological Station, Michigan, USA - KBS K1-25-1 metaG | ecosystem: Host-associated > Plants > Roots >... | reverse complement strand
AAGCAAATCCTCGCAACTGCCCGACAGAAATACTACAACTTAAGACGATCAGGACTAATTGAATTCGAGGCGAGCGTCAAACCGAATTGGCAAGTGGTCGCGGACTTTCAATCCAATTCTAACGCGCTAAAAGTACTTGAGGGGATGAATCTTTCAATTTCCATCGATTCGGAAAGTAAACTCCGGATGGATCATCCGACCGATTTAATTCCGGCTACGGAAAAAGCTGCGGATTACATGAAGAAGATTTTCGACGACATGGACCAGGCCGTTTCGCGATTCATCTCGACCTGGTCGGTGTTCATGCTCACGTCGCCATTTTCACCTGTGGACAGTAGCTATGAGATCAAGGAATCTGCCGATCGTTATCAGTTTTCAAGGCAGGAAGGTGCGACCAATGTCGTGACGCTCACCGACCGAGGCTTCAGGATTAATGAAATAAGAGTAACGGGCGACAACCTTAAGGCCTCGCTGAAACCTTTGCTGAAAGAAACCCCAGGCGGATTGATCCTGAATGGGTATGTGGCCAATTACGAAACCGGCTCACGCCACACGCGAGTTGAAACTAGCCTGGAATATCAGTTGGTCAATGGCCTGCAATTGCCGCGCAAGGTGAACGTGAATACTCTCTATGAAGGAAAACCGGCCCAGATCGAGTGGTTGTTTAGCGACTATAAAGTTAAGGTTCGTTGATTAAAAGAGTCATATGAAGAAAGTTGGATTTGTCAGTCTGGGTTGTCCCAAGAACCTCGTCGATAGCGAGGTGATGATGGGGCAGCTCCAGCAAAAAGGTTATCAGATTACCGCGAACGCCGAGGACGCCGATACGTTGGTGGTTAACACTTGCGGCTTTATTGATTCTGCCAAGCAGGAATCGATCGACGCGATTCTGGAAGCTGCGCGCTTGAAGACAGAAGGAAAAGCGCAGCGCCTGATCGTCGCGGGGTGTTTGGTCGAAAGATATCGCGATGAATTGAAGGCCGAAATGCCTGAGGTCGACGCCTTCATCGGCACGAGCCAGATTAACGACATTCTCAGCGTCTGTGATCCAAAAACAAACACGCGGTCGCTCCCGGTAATTCCGCTGGGAAATCAGAGCGCGACTTATCTCTACGATGAATCGACGCCGAGAGTGCTGGCCACGCCGAGTCATTACGCCTTCATCAAGATTGCCGAAGGATGTGACCGGCCGTGCGCCTTCTGCTTCATTCCGCAGATGCGCGGACACTTTCGCAGTCGCAGGTTTGGGTCCCTGGTGGCTGAAGCACATCAGCTCGCTGAAGAAGGCGTGAAGGAGTTAATTCTCGTGGCCCAGGACTCGTCTCGTTACGGCGAGGACCTGGGCAAGCCGGACGCTTTGGCGAAGTTGCTGCGCGAACTGTCGCACACTGAAGGGATCGAGTGGGTGCGCGTCATGTATACGTATCCGACCCACATCAGCGACGGATTTCTCGACGTGTTGGCCGAAGAGCCGAAGGCCGTGAAGTATCTGGACATGCCCTTGCAGCATGGGTCGCAAAACGTTCTCAAGCTGATGAAGCGCGGCGGAAACCGCGGTTCGCTCGAACGCTTGATTGGACGCGTGCGAGCCCGCGTGCCGAATATCGCGGTGCGCACGACTTTTATTACTGGCTTTCCGGGCGAGACGGATGAAGACTTCAACGAACTAATGACGTTCGTGAAAAACGTCGAATTCGATCGGGTCGGGGTGTTCACTTATTCGGATGAAGAGGGCACGCCGGCGTTCGACCTGCCGAACAAGGTTGATCCTAAGATTGCCAAAAAGCGCCGCGACGTTCTGATGCGCGAGCAAAAGAAGATTGCCAAGCGAAAACACAAAGCCATCATTGGCAAGACCGTCCGGGTAATGTTTGAAGGTGAATCAAATGAGAGCGATTTGCTTTGGCAGGGGAGAATGGAAACTCAGGCGCCGGATATTGATGGATGCGTTTTGATCAATGACGCGCCGGAAGGCTTCGTGCCGGTCGCAGGTGAATTGTGCGACGTGATGATTACCGAAGCTCAGGAATATGATCTGGTAGGGCGGATCGTCCGGGCGTAGCATCAATATTTCTACCAGTCGAGTAACGGTTCAAGGGAGTACTGTCTGAATTTGACGGTGTTAGAGTGCCGACTCTAGTTGGGCCTTTTGTTTCTTCGGCGGAAGTGCCCGACTGAAGTCGGTACTCTAACGCCGTCAGGCAAACTAAGAGACTACCTTCAAGGGAGGAAACCATGATAACGAAATGGCTGGCTGGCTGCTGCGTCGCGCTGGCGCTCGCTGCCTTTCCGGCGCGAGCACAGACCCCGCCACCCTACGGGGCGCCGATCACGCTGGAGCAGGCCCGGAAGGTGGTCGCTGCGGCGGAGGCCGAGGCGCGGCGGAACGGGTGGAACGTGGTGATCGCGGTGGTGGACGGGGCGGGCCACCTGGTGCTGCTGGAGCGGCTGGACAACACGCAAGTCGGCAGCGTCGAGGTCGCGCGCGGGAAGGCCTGGACTTCCGCCGCCTTTCGCCGGCCGACGAAGGCGTTCGAAGACATGGTCGCCGGCGGGGGCTCGGGACTGCGGGTGCTGACCCTCCAGGGCGTCGTCGCCGCCGAGGGTGGCCTGCCGATCGTGTTGGACGGCAAGCTGATTGGCGCGATCGGTGTCTCCGGGATGACCAGCCAGCAGGACGGGCAGATCGCCGCGGCGGGCGCTGGTCTGCTGAAGTAACCCGCGACGATATTGAATGTCTTGATCGAGAAAGCTCAGGAGATTGGGCCGGATTGTGGTTTAGCTTTAGCGAGGCTTCAAATGAAATATCTGACCATCGCCCTTGTCACGATGTCAGTCCTGGGGTCGTGGCCCGACGCCATTCACGCACAGAATGCGAAACCGTGGGTTGAAGTGTCTCGCAGCGAGGAACTCTTTCGAGTCTCGATGCCGAATCAACCTGTCGAAGCTCCTCAACGCACCCGCGTTGGTGACATCGACGCATACGGGACCCGGTATGAAGCCTTCGTCGACCGCGCCGGTTACTCGCTCTGGGCTCTTGTAGATGCGAATCGATCGCGGCGAGACGTCGATGAGTATCTCTATGCGTGTGCCGATCTGATTTGGGATGGATTGCTGAACACAACCAGCGGTCAATTGCCGGATGATCAGCGAGCCAAACCCACGATCGCTTACGTCAGAGAACTATCCCTGCCTCTTCCTGGGCGCGAATACTCGGTTGTGTTAGGAAATATGACGGGCACGGTGCGATTCTTTGTGGCTGATGCAAGAATTTACATTCTGCTGGCCGCGGATGCTCCTGGCGGTCCCTGGGAAAGAGAGAAGTTCTTCGAGTCGTTCGCAGTTTTCATAATTCCACCCGCGCCGCCACCGCAGGGTGGTTCGGCGGATAAGGGCGCCCCGGGCGATGCGGGAGATTACAATCGAGTCTTCTCTGGGCGTGAGGTTACACAAAAAGCGCGCGTGCTCTCGAAACCCGAGCCGGTCTATACCGAAAGTGCTCGCAAATATCAGATCACGGGCACAGTCGTTCTACGGGCACTGTTTTCGGCGGACGGGAAGGTGACGGACATCAACGTAATCAAAAAACTCCCGCACGGCTTGACGGGCGCCTCGATCACAGCGGCCCGCGGGATAAGTTTCACTCCGGCTGTGAAGGACGGCCGTCCGGTCCCGATGTACATGGAGCTGCAATACAATTTCAATCTTTACTAGAACTGAGTCCATGCCGGTTAAAGAATCCAGTGACGAGCTAAATCCCGCGGTTCCAATAGCGGCTGAAGAGGTTGCGCCTAAAACAAAGCGCACGGCCTCGGATTACCTGGCTTTGGCGATCGCCACTTGTGGGGTCGGCTACTTTCCGATTGCCCCCGGCACGCTGGGCGCGCTGGTCGGGGTTGGACTTTATCTGACAATCTGGTCGGGCCTCGATCAGTCGCTGACTTCGAGGGCGCTGGCCAATCGACTCACCACGCTTTATGTCTTTACGCCGCTGATGGCCTTCATGCTGCTGGTTATTCTGGTGGTGACGTTGATTGGTATCTGGGCGGCGTCCCGAACCGAGAAGGTACAGCAAAAGAAAGACCCTTCGATCGTTGTCATCGACGAAGTCGCGGGTCAGATGATCGCACTCTTGTCCGGGCCGTTTTGGATTCAGACCTGGTGGAGCATTCTTACAGCGTTTATCCTCTTCCGGCTGTTCGACATTTGGAAGCCTTACCCGGTTCGGCGTCTGGAATCGCTCGAATCAGGTCTAGGGATTATGGCAGACGACGTCCTCGCCGGAGTCTACGCCTTAATCGTGAATTCGCTCTTGATCTCCGGTTACTTACTCCTGTTTTCAGGCGGTCGATGACTTTTTGGGATTGATGTCCGGCAAGCTTTAGCTTGTCGAAACTTCGCGACAAAATAAGGTTTGTCGGACATTTGTTTTCAAGTTGCCTCATTAGTACTCTTGGGCTGAAGTGCTTTTTTGGGACCTGCGCCAATCCAGCCTCGCCGCCAGAACCCATAGAGCATTCCCAAAGCCACGATCAGCATGAGGCCCAACACCACGAAATAGCTGTAGGCCCAATGCAGCTCAGGCAGATTATCGAAGTTCATTCCATAAAGTCCGGCGATAAAGGTCAACGGCAGCATGATTGCCGAAAAGATCGTGAGCACTTTCATGATCTCGTTCATACGATTTGAGACCACTGAGAGATAAGCTTCCAGGGCGCCGCTGAGCAGGTCGCGGTAATTCTCGGCCAGGTCGGTGACGCGAATCAGGTGATCGTAAATATCGCGATAGAAGGGCAGCATCTGCTGGGGAATCAAGTGTATTTCGCCGCGGCTCATGCGATAGAAAATATCCATCTGCTTTGCCGAGATGCGGCGCAAACGCAGCACACTTCGCTTGAGCTCCATGATGGTTTCCAGGATTTGGTTGTTGGGCTGTTTGAGCGAAAAGATGTTCTCCTCAAGCTGATCGATGCGTTCATCAAAATCATCCAGCACAGGCGAATAATAATCCACAATCTGATCGAGAATCTGATGCATCAGAAACGCCGGCCCGCGCTGGCAGGCAACCGGGCTCGTGGATAGCTGTTTCTTCACGTTATTGATGCTGCGGAACGCCTCATGATGATAGGTGATGACATAGTTCCGTCCCAGGAATCCATCAAGCTCGATGGTATTGAAGCGATCTGGGGTGGTGTTGGCTGTGACACCATGAACGATGAAATAAACATAGTCGGGAAACTCTTCGACTTTGGGGTAGTGGCGGTTCTCTCGACAGTCTTCGACCGTGAGGGGATGAAATTGAAAAATATCGAGCAGGACGCGCTCATCGGCCTCTGTCGGTTCGGGCATATCGACCCAGATTACTGATTTTTCTTCCTTCAGAAGCTCGGGAAGTTGTTCCACGGTAAAGCCTGACTCTACTGTTTTTGCGCCTTCGCGATAGACTAAGATTTCCATTGACTCTCCTGTGTCCGACAAACTTTAGTTTGTCGACATGCGTTGATTTAAACGGTACAACCGGCGACAAACTGAAGTTTGTCGGACACCTCACTCGACTGAGATTCGTCAGACTGTTACCATACCGAACTTTCGCAGGCAAGCCCAATTTTAGAAAAACCTTTCATTATGACAATCAAAATACTCGTCGCTGATGATGTGAGCGACAGCGGTCTTCAACCGTTGCGTGACGCCGGGGTGACCGTTGAGAAGCGGATCAAACTACCAACTGAAGAATTGTTCGCCGCTGTAGCCGATTGCGATGGTTTAGTCGTGCGCAGCGAAACCAAAGTCACGGCCGAGGTGATGGATGCGGCCAGGAGCCTGCGCGTGATCGGCCGCGCCGGAGTGGGCGTGGACAATATCGACGTGCCCGCCGCCACGGCGCGCGGCATCGTCGTGATGAATGCACCGGACGGCAACACGATTACGACGGCTGAGCATACCATCGCTTTGCTCGTGGCGCTGGCCCGCAACGTGGCGCAGGCGAACACCAGCGTCAAGGCGTCAAAGTGGGAACGAAAGCGATTCATTGGCGCTGAACTGCAGGGCAAGACCCTGGGGATCGTCGGGTTGGGAAGAATTGGCCGCGCCGTCGCTAGCCGGGCAAGGGCATTTGGAATGAGGATTGTCGCCCACGATCCGTTTATCGCCGCGGAGCAGGCGCGTGAGCTGGAGATCGAATCAGCCTCGCTCGATGAGGTCTTTTCGCGCGCGGACTTTCTCACGGTGCATACACCTTTGACGAACGAGACGCGCGGGATTGTGGGTCGCGAAGCATTCGCGAAGATGAAGACGGGTGCGCGAGTTATCAATTGTGCCCGCGGCGGATTGGTTGACGAGATGGCGCTTTACGAAGCGATCACTTCGGGCAAGATTGCCGGCGCGGCGCTCGATGTTTTCGAGCAGGAGCCGCCGGCAGCCAATCATCCGCTGCTGGGACTGGATGAAGTTATTGCGACGCCGCATCTCGGCGCGTCCACGACCGAAGCGCAGGAAGGCGTGGCCTTCACGGTGGCGGAGCAGATGCGTGATTACCTCCTGAGCGGGGCTTTACGCGGCGCCGTCAATGTCCCGGCACTGGGGGCCAAGGAACTGGCGCTGCTCCAGCCTTACCTGGCTCTGGCGGAAGGATTGGGGCGCGTCCAGGCCCAGTTGGTGGACAGCGCCGTACGCGAAGTGCGGATCGATTTTGCCGGCGAACTGGTTGACGTGGATGCCGCTCCCATCACGCGCGCCTTTCTCGCCGGGCTTTTGCGTGATGTCAGCGCGCGAGTCAATGTGGTCAACGCCTTTTTGATCGCGGAAGAGCGGCGAATTGGCGTCACGACTTCATACGTGCGTGCGACGGACGCGCCGCCGGCAATTCGCACGCGCATCGTGTCCGAATCCGGGGAGCAGTCGGTTTCAGGGACAGTCTTCGCGGCGACAGGAGGCAATCGTGAAGGCCGGATTACGGAAATCAATGATTTTCGAATTGAAGCAATCCCGCGCGGTCACATGCTCGTGATGCACAATCGTGATGTGCCCGGCGTGATTGGGCGAATTGGGACAATCCTCGGCGATCGCGGCATAAACATCAGCGAATTTCATTTGGGCCGACGTGAACGGGGTGGGGAAGCGATGGCCGTAATCGAGATCGACGCCGGCGCCGGCGAAGAAACTCTGGACGGTCTGCGATCGCTGAAAGACATTTTGATGGTGCGCGAAATCAAACTAATTTAGACCGTGCGATCCGCGGAAGAATTTAGACAGGATTGACATGATTGACAGGATTCAAAGAAAAGCCGCTCAATGTCTCTTTATCTTGTTAATCCTGTAAACCCTGTCTAAATGTATTTGTCGCGTGCCCCCCTTACGGTCGGGCTTCTGACACTAATTGAAGCCTGATGTACGTACTCGGTGAAAATCTATACTGTGTATCGGCTTATCTCGAGGATGGAAAGAAATGAGCGAGTCTAAGGCCAGCGCGAATCACCAGGGCGAGGTTCCGGCATCGGCCTCACCGCTTGCGCCCGGGTTGAGCGCACGCAGAATCGATTCAGTTGATCTCCTGCGCGGCATCGTGATGGTAGTCATGATGCTCGATCACACGCGCGACTTCGTTCACTCAGGCGGTTTCCTGTTTGATCCGCTGGACCTTTCGAAAACGACGCCTGCGGTTTTCTTTACTCGCTGGATTACCCACTACTGTGCGCCAGTGTTCGTGTTCCTGGCTGGAACAGGCGCTTATTTTCAACTTGCTCGCGGCAAGAGCAAGCGCGACCTGTCAAAGTTTCTGCTCACCCGCGGGTTCTGGCTGATCTTTCTGGAATTAACGGTCGTTCGCTTTGGGGTTTTCTTCAGCGCGGATTACCGGTTCTTTGGTTTTCTGCAAGTCATCTGGGTGATCGGCGTTTCGATGATCGTGCTGGCCGCACTGATTCATCTTCCCGTGAAGGTGACGGCCGGCTTCGGGCTGGCGATGATCTTCTTGCACAACCTGCTGGATCGATTCCAAGCGACGCCATGGCAGGGCCCGGGCAGCCCTGTGCCGGGTGTCGGAGCCAGGCTTTGGATGCTGCTCCACCAGCCGTTCACATTCTTCCCGGTGCTGGGATTTCCGAGTCCAATCGTCGCCGTTATCTATAACATCATTCCCTGGGTCGGCGTCATGGCGGCCGGATACGCGTTTGGCTCCATTTATCAAAAGGAAGCGCCCAACCGGCGCCGCTGGCTGTTCTGGCTCGGACTGGTGAGCACCTGGCTCTTCATTCTGGTTCGTGCCCTGGATGTTTACGGCGATGAGGCGCACTGGCACACCCAAAAGAATCTGCTTTTCACGCTGCTTTCGTTTTTGAATACCACCAAATATCCCCCGTCGCTTCAGTTCTTATTGATGACCCTGGGACCGGCGATCCTTCTGCTCTGGTGGTTTGATTCGAAGTTTGCCGTTGATGGGGCCCGCTCGTTATTGATGCGATTTCGAAATGTCTTTGTGACCTTCGGCCGCGTTCCTTTGTTTTTTTACCTGCTGCAGTGGTACACGTCGCACTTGATCGCAGTCGGTCTGGGTTTCATCGTGGGGCAACCCGTGGCTTATCAGTTTCTGAGCCCGCTGGATAAGTTCACACCGGGTCAGATCCCTGCGGGTGTAGGGTTTCGTCTCTGGGTTGTGTACCTGTGTTGGATTGGCGGCGTGCTTCTGCTCTATCCCTTGTGCAAGTGGTTTGCCGGTGTCAAAGCCCGGCGACGCGACTGGTGGTTATCGTACTTGTGATCGCATAAACTGTTGGCTGCTTTGAGACGAGGGAGAAACGAAATGAGAAATTACAGGATTGTAGTTTTGTGTCTGCTACTGACTTTGATGGCCGCTGCGTGTGCGGATCCGGCGGCCAACAAGCCGAAGGCTTCGGTCGGCAACGCCGCGCCTGAGTCGGGTGGGCCGAAAGCCGGTGCCGAGACCCTGACAATTTCGCCCGAGAATTCGAAAGTCGAATTTGTGGCCGCCAAGGTCACCCGCAGCCATAACGGCGCGTTCAAACAATTTTCGGGCACGGTCGATCTAGTAAATAACAGCGCCGAACAGAGCATTGTGACCATTAGCATCGACACCAGGTCAGTCACTACCGATGAGGATTCGCTGACCGCACATCTTCAGACCGCGGACTTCTTTGACGTGGCCAAATATCCGAAAGCAACCTTTGTCTCCACTAAGATCGAACCCAACACGGCGAATGGCGCCACGCACATCATTACCGGCAATTTCGATCTGCACGGCGTAAAAAAATCGATCAGCTTTCCCGCGGCGATCCAGCTCAGCCCGGAGAGTGTTTCCGCCAACGCCGAGTTCTCGATCAACCGCAAAGACTTTGGCATCGTCTACGCGGGTAAGGCGGACGACCTGATTCGCGACGGGGTGGTGATAAAGCTGACGATCAAAGTTCCTCGCAAAAAGTAGGCGTTCCTGGCGAAAAAAATGTTGAATGAAGCGGTCAGCCATTATCACGAGCTCTTGAATGATCGACAATTAGCCGAAGAGTCGCTCGCGCTGCTGGATCAGGGTTTCGAGCGGGCGAAGTTGATCTTCGGCGGTCGTCGTTTGTCGCCTTACCTGCGACCGCACTTTGTCAGCGATGATGATTTTGGCAAAGTGGTCCGCGTCTGCGAAACCGTCTGGAACGCGATCGAAAAGGTCAAAGACGCCGCTGTCGTGGATAGTGCGTTGTTCGACGAGTTGGGATTGACTGAGATTGAGCGCGAACTGGTGCAGATCGATCCGGGCTATCGCTTCGTGTCGCCGACCGCGCGGCTGGATTCATTTTTGACCGAGGAAGCCTACAGTTTTGTGGAATTGAACGGAGAGAGTCCGGCGGGAATTGCTTACGCTGATGCAGCCTACGAAATCTTTCAACAGTTGCCGGTGATGAAAAGATTTGCCGAAAAGTATCGGCTGCGGACACTTGAAGGGCGACCGTTAATGTTGAAGGTGCTGCTGGATTGCCACCGGGAATTTCTCGGTCGCAAACCGGATCGCGCACCGCACATCGCGATAGTCGATCTCAAGGGAATGCCGACCCAGAAAGAGTTCGAGCTGTTTCGTGAATATTTCGAGTCGCAGGGTTATCCTTCGATAATCGCTTCGCCGGATGAGCTCGAATTTCGCGACGGCAGGTTGCGAGTTGGCGACTTTGAAATCGACATTGTCTATAAGCGTCTGCTGGTCAACGAATATCTGCCGGTCATGCGCGAGCAACCGGCTTTGCTCGACGCTTATCGCGCCCGGGCGATCTGCATGGTCAACAGTTTTCGGTCGAAGTTAATTCACAAGAAGAGTCTTTTCGCCGTGCTCACCAACGCTCGTTACGCGTCCCTGTTCAGCACCGAAGAACGAGAAGCCATTAGAGGGCATGTTCCCTGGACGCGCTGCCTGCGCCCGGGCAAGAGCGACTATTACGGCGAGGAGATCGACCTGCTGGAATTCATTAATCAGCGGCGTGATCGTTTGGTGCTGAAGCCCAATGACGATTACGGCGGTCATGGAATTTACATCGGCTGGAACAACGACGAAATCGGTTGGGACGAAGCGATCCACAACGCTCTGGCCAACGGCGATTATCTGGTGCAGGAACGCGTGCCCACAGCGCGAGAGGTGTTTCCCGCGCTGACTGCCGATGGCCGCATTGCCTTCGCCGAGCAACTTGTCGATCTCGATCCGCTACTCTTCAACGGAAAAGTAGGGTCAGCATTTACGCGACTCTCTTCGAATGAACTCGCTAACGTGACGGCGGGCGGTGGGATGGTTCCGACCTTTGTGATTAGCAGGAAGACGTAAGGGCAATTAAGCGTCGGACGCTTTTCCTGGTCCTTTGCTCGGAGCAGGTGAGAGAAACCGCAGCGTGTGATCGACCCGGACAGCTCGTTCCCCCGGGGAGTGTTGCGCGCCATCTACTTCCAAATATCCAAAGTCGGACCCTTCCTTCCAGCCTTTGCTGATTATTGCCCGACGCAAGTTACGGGTGCTGTTCAAAAACTCTGACAGCTCTGCAGTTCCAATCGTCAAATAAATCCGCTGATTGGTTTTAGCCGGCAATGATCTCACGTAGTGCGTGATGAACTCGTCACCCCAAAACGCAGCCGGAGATATGATCGCAAGTTTGCCGAAGACATTTTTGTATTTGAGACCCAGATAGAGCGTTGCCAGACCGCCCAGCGACGTTCCGGCCAAAGAAGTCTGAGGTGCTGATGCGATCGTTCGATAGCGAGTATCAATAAAAGGCTTAATTTCTTCGACCAGCATCCGGCCGTACAAGTCAGCGTGTCCTGTGGGTCTTGGGCCGGCGGCCATCGCCGGGGTGAATTCATTTACGCGCGCGAGTCCACCGCTCGAGATGCCCACGATAATCAACGGCTCGATCGCGCCTTGCGAGATAAGTTTCTGCGCCTCTTCATCCATGTGCCATTCCCTGCCGGGTAAGAACGACGTGGCTGCGTCAAACATGTTCTGGCCATCCTGGACATAGAGCACCGGGTATCTGCGGCTCTTGTTGTTCTCGTAATCCGGCGGCAGATAAACAATGAGGTTCCGAGCAGGCAGAAATCTGGATTCAAAGCCTTCGTGTATTTTGATGTTGCCGGTCAACGTGTGCCTGGGAGGCGGCGAGACGTCGGCAGTCGCCCCGGTTTGCGCATGGCGCCCCAGAACGACCAGACACAGACACAATAGAACAGCCGACAAAAATCCTATTCGAAGCAGGTTGATAAAACGTTTCATTGGAACTTCCTGAAAAGAATTGAACGAGGCGTGAGGCTTGTCGTCCGGGGCAACGTCCAGACTGATTCAATTTACACGTGGTCAGACCCTGTGCGCAAGATTTCTGAGCCTGGACAGGTCAAGTTTTGAAGTCAAAGCCCAAGCGTACACCTTTGTTTTGAGGCAAAATGGCTGAACTTAACTGGTTTTGGCAAATCTTCTGCAGTGGAGCAGTTTTTTGGCGGGGGGCACGGGCGGGCGGCGCTCGTGGTTCACGTCCCAGCGGCGTGTACCACATTCCAACTGTGTTCCTGACGAATCTTGATTGACATGGTTCGCGGACCACGCTAAGGTGTAATCCCGTGATTCACACGGGTTCAAATCCTCAATCAAAATCAAAATCCGTGGCCGTAATTCCAGCTCGCTACGCGTCTGTCCGTTTGCCGGGTAAGCCCTTGCTGATGATTGGCGCGAAGCCTTTGATCGTGCGGGTCGCCGAACGCGCTGCGGCTGCCGAAACGATTTCCAGGACCATCGTCGCGACTGACGATCCTCGGATTTTCAATGCAGCCACGGCGGCAGGTTTTGATGCGGCGATAACGCGGGCGGATCATTTGAGCGGCACCGATCGGATCGCTGAAGTCGCGCACAACCTGCGTGCTGAAATCATAGTGAACCTACAAGGGGACGAACCTTTGATCGATCCGGCGACGATCGACCGCGCCGTGAACGCGCTGCTGGACGATCCGTCAGCGCAGATGTCTACCACGTGCGAACCGATTTCGGAGCCCTGGCAAGTTTTGAATCAATCAGTGGTTAAAGTGACAATTGATGCGGATGGTTACGCGACCAATTTTTCTCGTAATCCGATTCCATATCCTAATCAGGCCGTGCAGGAACATGGCTCGATTGAAGCAGCGCTCGGAGCGGAACCGGCGCTGCTTTTTTCTTTCCGAAAACATGCTGGCCTGTACGCTTATCGTCGCGAATTTCTGCTCGAGTTCGCTTCCTGGCCGCCGGCAGAGTCCGAAAAGGCTGCATCACTTGAGCAATTGCGGGCGTTGGAGCGGGGCGTGAAAATCAAGGTAGTAGAAGCGGCATCGACATCGATTGGTGTCGATACGCTGGAAGATCTCGAACGAGTACGCAAGATTGTTGCTGAGCAACAAAGTATGTCTGCCCGTTAGCAGGTTTACTCATGGGGAACTGCGGAGCGAATGCATTTGGTGAAGGACCAAAAGAATGCTCGGTCTGATTAGCGGAAACGACTGGATTGGAATTGCCGTCATAGCTCTCGTGATCGTGGGCGTCTTGATTTTGCTAAATCAGATCACCAAGCCATATGACGTAAAGACCGAGGAGGAATTTCAAAAACGCAGGAAAGAGAGTGCCGGCATGATGGTCGCCGGTTTGAAGGGATTACAGCAGATGCTCGATCCCGCAGAAAAGAAGGCGGCAATCGTACAACAGGATCTGCAGCGCGGATTGTACGACGATCACGAAGAGGCGGACGATCCGCCAGAAGCGGGAGCTGAAGCCCGCGAACCAGGCAGAAGCCCGACTGTCACAGAGGATTCAGGTAAGTGAACCATTTGTGATGAATGATGTCCGACAAACTTCAGTTTGTCGACCTCGTAATCGAGAAGGGCCGAACATAAAACCGTACGACAAACTAAAGGAAGCTCTGAATAAGTTTCCTCAAATTAGTCAGTAATCAAGTTAAAATGTCGGCAGCTCAAGCAAAGGAGAACGGACGAATGAGCCAACCGACGTTTGCCGCGCTTG
>Ga0070694_100001549_pt1 | contig 13516 bp, 14 predicted proteins | sample KBSK1251metaG_FD_65470 | JGI IMG/M metagenome (GOLD analysis project Ga0070694, IMG submission 65470) | Corn, switchgrass and miscanthus rhizosphere microbial communities from Kellogg Biological Station, Michigan, USA - KBS K1-25-1 metaG | ecosystem: Host-associated > Plants > Roots >... | reverse complement strand
CATCACGGGGATTACTGAGATGGCCCCGCAGCTCAGCGGGAAGCGACTGCAGTTGCTCAAGGAGACCGTACCGAGCCTTTCGCGGGTGGCGGTCTTCTCGAATCCGCTCAATCCCGCCTACGGTCCGATCTTCAAGGATCTCGAGGCGGCGGCGCAAACGATGGGGATGGAGCTGCAGCGTCTGGAGGTGCGGGTCCCGGAGGACTTCGAGGGCGCCTTCGAGGCTGCGACCAGGCAGCGGGCCGGTGCGCTGGTCGCGCCGGGCGACCCCCTGGTCACCAACCGGCCAAGGATGTTCGCGGACCTCGCGCTCAAGTATCGGCTACCGACGATAGTGGAAAACAAGGAGATGGCAATTGCCGGGGCCCTGCTGTCCCTGGGGCCGAACATCGTCGATTCATACCGGCGCTCCGCAACCCACGTGGACAAGATCCTGAAGGGGGCCAAGCCGGGGGACCTGCCGATGGAGCAGCCCACCAAGTTCGACCTGGTCGTCAACCTGAAGACCGCCCGGACTCTCGGGCTGAGCATTCCGCAGTCGGTCCTAACGCAGGCCACGCAATTGATCCAGTAGGAACAGTGATTGCCTAGCCACAGCATTCAGCCAACGCGCTTCGCGGCTGAAGCTAATTGTTATGCGGACGAGTGAGCACAGGGTTTCAGGCGGCCTTCAGTTTCGGGAGTTGATTCGGAACCATCAGTGCGGCGCATCTCCTCTACGCTCGCGGATGTTCGTCGGGCAGGCCGCTCAGTTCTCGTCGCCTGTTTCGAGCATGAAGGACCCGGGCCCCAGCGCAGGATCGGGTGAGGTCCCGGGCGCGAGACCAAGCTCCTGGCTCTCCACATAGTCGACACCGGCCACCGTGATCGCCATACCGTCATCCGTCATCTCGATGAACTTTTTCCCTCGGAGATACCACAGAGTGAACTGTGCCTCGTCGATCGAGCAGCCGAAGAGATCAGGGATGACCATGAGCGGCAAGCTCGGACGGTGTGGCTCGGTACGGCGGACGTTGTAGAGGGCCTGTAACAACAGACGACGTAAGTCCCGCTCGTCCGCGGCCCGTCGCTCCGAGAGTTCTTGTTCTGGAGGACCGCCATTGCTTGGGAGCGGCGAGGACGTGCCGAAGGTGTCGCGGTCGTACGCCGCCCGGCGGACCGGATCGCACAGCACGCGGTAGGCGGCAACGACGCTATGGAACGCCTCGCGGTCGCCGGTCTCCTTGTTGTCTGGGTGGTAGAGGGCGGCGAGCAGGCGGTAAGCCTTGGTTATGATCAGGGGCTGCGCCGCCCTGCTGACCTGAAGCATCTCGTAGTGATTAGGAATGTTCGGCGTATCCACTGGACAAAGGTCCCCTCTACCGCACAGGAACGGCGCAAGCTGGGGCGAGTTCAGAGACGGTGACCGCGGTGTTGCCCGTATCCACTACTGTCTCTCCTGCTCGTGGGAGTGCGAGCGCCACGAGGACGGTTCCGCACGGGCCCGTGAATGGGTCGATACGACATATGATACCTGGTCCCGAATATTTGCTGTGTGTGCAGGGTGCGCGACTCTACGTTGCGCGCGTTTGATCTCGTCAAGCGCGGTTTTGAGGATGGGGGATAGAATTAGCCTCGACCGTGTTAGGGGGCAGGAGAGGCCGCCTGGCCGGCGGGTCAGTCTCACCCTCTCAGGCTGCCTTCAGCTCGAGCCTCCCGGCCAGCGGCAGGACGACGGGGAAGGGGCCGGCGTTCGAACCCCCTTGGGGCCACCAAATTGTTTTTGTTGATGTAATTCGCCCCGGGTTTTAGGAACATGCGAATGTTCCCAGAACCGGGAGCGGAGTTGTCCACCTACTCGCTCAACATCTCCGTCGCCTTCTTCTCGTAGAAGGCCACCGCCCGCTTGAGCTGTGCCGGCCTGATATTCGCGTAGATCTGCGTGGTGTCGATCCGCGCGTGGCCGAGCAGCGCCCGGACCTCCTCTAGGTCGTGATGTTGCTCCAAGACCTCCATGGCGACACCGTGGCGTAGATCGTGTGGCTTCAAGGTCGGACAGCCGATGAGTCGGCCGTACACCTTGCAGAGGCGCCAGATGTTCTTCCCGGTCATCGGCGCCTTCGTCTTGCCGACCACCCGGCTTCCCCAGGTCGACCAGAACAGCGGGGTGTCCGGCGTTACCTTCCCGTTCTGGGGCTCGAGCACCCGCGCCACGTACTTGTGCATGAAGGCCATGACCGCCGACGGGAGCGGGATGTCCCGGGTCTTTCCACCCTTGACCCGGACGCTGCGGAGTCCCCATCCCCCATCGAGGTGCCGTACCTGCAGACTGGCCACTGACTCAGGCCGCATGCCGCTGTACCTCAGGATCAGGAAGATCGCCACGTCGCGGGGACGCCGACGCTGCTTCGCGGCGTCGACCAGCGCATCCATGATCGAAGGCCCCGGCACCTGCCTGGGCACCTCCCGCCGGTGTGGCGGCCGATCCAGCCGTGCGACTGGATTCGCTGCCAGAACCCCTCGCTTTACCAGCCACCCACAGAAACTCGACAATGCCGACTGGCGACTCCGCATCGTGCTGAGCGCGAGATCGCTGGCGCCCATGTCATCCATCCAGGCCTGGATGGTCGACGACGTGAGGTCGCCAATACGCGCCGGTCGACCCTCGGAGCCGCGCACGAAGATCAGGAACTGCGTCAGCATCCATCGATAGGTCGTCACCCCTCCTTCGGTTTTCCCGCGCTGCTTGCGCTGGAACGTGCAGAACTGCTCGATCAGGTCGGTGAGCTGTTGGGCCATGCGCTCGGTCCTCCGGCCCGAGTCACGACCACGCTTTCGCCGTTCCGCAGTATTGGGCGGAACCACCCAGCCGTCAAGCGGACGAGTGACTGCCACGGGCGTGCGCGCGATGTCGAGGTGCCGTGTCGCCTCGTCCATTGGTCAGTTTGTGGCCCCGGCCACGTCGTCCGGCTGCGACGCGGCGGGCTCAGTCCTGTGCGGTCGAGCTGTAGTCAGTGCCTTGCGCGCTCCGTGACGACGGGACGGGATGCCTAGGTTGACCTGTTTCTCGCATACGTTGTGTGGCGTCCAGGGGCTGCCCTGCTGTGTTCTCAACCCGAGGCCATTCAATCGGGCAGCGATGTCGGCCGGCAGGAAGACCGGGCTCCATTCCTGGAGGAGAGCGCGAAGACGCTCCTCCTGCTCGGCAAAGTGGGAAGGAAAGCCGAGCCGGACTATCGTGGCTCGTACCGTATCTGCCGTGAATGCCGTCCGGTAACGGGTGTGGAGGCCCTGGTCATTCAGCAGATCGGCGATTGCGGCCGGTGAATGGCCTGCCTTATGGAGTTTGCGGATGTGACTCGTCAAAGATTGGATAGGCGGCAGTGGCTCAACATCAGGCACCGCTCTATTGCGGAGTCGGAAGGCTGCGCTGATCACCCGAGTCTTAGTCCAGGAGCCCGGGCGGCCAGGTCGGACCTGGATGACGTTCAGGTGGTCGGCGATCGCGTGCATCGACTTGCCGGCCAAGACTTGGTCTCGGATGACCTGGTAAACCTCGCGCGAGATTGGTCGCCACCGCCGACGCTTTGCCCGATATGCGGGTTTACGGCGTCGCACCCGGATCGGAGGTAGGGTCGTGCGTGCTCCACTGTCCCAGTTCACCTCGAGCGTCCACTCGCCGTTATCGTCGCGGGTCGCGTAAATGGCGTTCACGACCGCACGGAGTAACGTTTTCCGTTGTTCGGTGGTCACAGTCGGATGGCGCCAAAGGGTTGGAACATCGCTGAGTAGGCGCCGCAATTCCTCCAGCGTCTCGGTATCTGGACTGATCGGCGGCACGACGGGCTGAAGGCGATGTGTGGTGCGCAAGCCGTCCAGATCAGCTAGGGCCTGATCGAAGCGTTGGCTCAGGCGCTGCGTGAGATGGGGCCAGGCACGACCCGCATCGAAAAACGCGCGCTCGGCGTCGGCGGCACGCTCTTCCGCTCGCCGAAGGTCAGCTTGTCTGACTCGCTGTTGTCCCTCGTATTGACGGAGTTCCTGCCGGATGGCGTCCTGGATCCCGTCGACGGCGACCGGGGCGAGGATCTCGAACATGAGTTGCTCGATCACCGTATCCAGGTGCTCCGCCTGGATGCTGCAATGGACACGGTTGTCTCCTGTGTCACGTAGCGGTAGGCAGAGGTAACGTGGACAGCGCCGGACTAGGCCCCCATCGGGGCTGGAGCGCCGGTCGTTGTACAGAGTGTGAAAACCCTGTTGTGAATCGGGCAGCGCAGGAGGCCCTGGAGAAGCGCCTCTCCGCGCCCTGGAGCGGCGGACAGTAGGATACGGTTTCCGGAAATTCGCTTTTGAGCGCTGCTCCACCTCCCAAGATCCACATAAGGTTCGTGGTGTTGTTGTATGGTGACGCACTTGTCCGGCGGTTGCGGTAACTGGCGAGGCCGTTTCCGGGAACCCTCTGCCGATGGCTCCTGTTTGGTCTGGCCGAAGATGTACTGGCCGGCGTACACCGGATTCTTTAGCATGCTCGTGATGGCGGTGTAGGTCGCATCAGTCCACAGCGGTCGATTTCGCCGCCGGCGGCGGGGAACCTGGATCGCATTGGCCCGCAGATAGCGGACGACCTTTCGGAGGGATCCAAGTTCCAGGAACTTGTCGAAGATGAGCCTAATGACCTCGCGAACCTGAGGATCGGGATCCTTGGTCCAGGAGCCGTCAGGCAGCCGGACGTAGCCTACCGGAGGGCCAGTGGGGGCAGTGCCAGCGCGCGCTTTCTTCCACCTTGCTTGGACCGAGAGGTGGATCCGTGCCTGATTCTCTCGAATCGCATTGAGACTTAGGATGCCGCCGACGAAGGTGGAGGTGGGATCGTTGAAGTCGATGACCTGGTCACCTTGTGCGAGGAGCACTCGGTTTGGTTGGGCGTATTGGATGAAGCGGAGGAGGTCAACGATGTTCCTGGATAGACGAGACGCGTCGACGACGGCTACGAGCCCGATCTCGTTCGCGCTCATCCGCTGGAGCAACGAATTAAAGTCATCCCGGGCCCCGGGGCGGGCGCCAGAAACGCCAAGGTCTCCATCCAGGACGTCGATCCTCGAGGCCGGCCAACCCCACGCGGCTACCTTATCGACAAGATCCCGCTGGACAGCCGCACTGCCCGTATTGGCCCGCACCTGTTCGGGCGAGCTTTGCCGGATATAGACGACGGCTCGCCGGAGAAGATGGTGCTCTTGAATCTCACGAGGCCGGGTCATGCTTGCCTCGGCGTCTTGCGCCGCCCCATCACGATGGCGAGCGCCCAGCGGCAGAGCGTCAGCGAGGCGTGCCTCGCCGCCTCAGGGGTGAGGATGGTCGCCACGTTCGTGCTCACGGTGTCGGTGTCCACCGACTTGGTCCTGACGGTGGAGGGGGCGTTCGCCGGACGGTCCGCCCTCAGCGGCACGACGAAGCTCCCGAAGCAGAGGGAGTAGGCGCAGCCAGGCGGAAAGTGAGATCTGGTGGCCTGAAGGAGCCGCATCCTGATCTATTCCTGTCGAGGAATCGGTCAAGGTGCGGCTAACTCCGGAAGCATGGAATCCCCCCGGTCCCGCTTGTGTCACTGCTTCCGAAATAGTGATTCAAATTGCGGTTCGGGTCCGTGTCAATGCCAGCGGGGAGTGTTGTTTCTCGATAGGCCTGCTCGGGGTGCGTCGCGACGACGGGTTCTGGCTCGATGGGAAACGAAACGGGTCTATCGAGTTGCCCTGCGTCAGGCAAGGTAACGAAACCCTCAGCTTCCGGGTTGATCGCCTCCGAGGGCGACGCGGGGCTCAGGGAGCAGGTTGAACTGGACGGATCGAGACGGGATTCCTCGAGAGGCAGGTCCAGTTGACGTTTGTGTGGTGTCTTGCTGGCTACCGATCTCATCGAATGCCTCATCGCCAAAATAAAAGGGCCTCAGAACGAAGGACACGTACGTCGTGTCTCCCGGTCCGAGGCCCCTTAGGGGTGGCCCCGTTTCGACGTGAGGCGCCAGTCTCTCGCGGCCCGCCTATGCGGACCGACCGCCGCCTGCCCTCAACAAACTTAATCTACCGCAGGTTGGAACTGCTGCGCCGTCTGGGGCGTAGAGCAACTGATTCGCAACTAGGTTCAGCGGCAACACCTCCGCGCTGCTTCTTTTACTCTCATAGTGCCGCCAGGGGCGCCACCCTGAAGGTTCGTTCGAGGGAACGTGCTCGCCGCTGATGTCATGGGCGGGATTGGACTGGTCGCCCTGGCCGCCAACCTCGCGTGTCTGCTCCTCCTAAGTCAGCGCCGAGCGGACGATATCAACAAGCGCTCGGCATGGCTGTGTTCTCAGAATAATGTCATGGCCAATCGGGGCGTGCTCTTGGCTGCTGGCGGGGTCTTCGTGACGAGCTCGGCATGGCCAGACATCGCGATCGGGCTTCTAATCGCGGCCATGTTCTTAACGTCCGCCCTCGGCGTCCTCCGAGAGGCAAGACGCGCGTTGCAACGCTCGTAAGGCGCTGGCTCTAGTTGTCAGCCGCCGTTCGTCCGGGCTGTCCGGTCGGCCGCGATGGTCTTCAAGGAATCCTGTTCCAGCGTGAGCACGTGCTTGGCCACGACCCGGTAGGTCCACTGGTTGGGGGCGGTCTCACTGTTGAATTGCTCGTCGGTCAGCCCGACGAGTGAGCCGACCAGCCGTGCCCGCTCGGCGAGCCACTCCGCTACCAGGCGTTGCATGGGCGAGGGGATGATCTGCGAGTTGTGGCGGGCCTCGAGGATCTGCCCGGCATGTATCTTCTCGTGATCGATGTCGTTCACGATGAGAGTCCACACATCTTTTCCTTGCGCGCAGACATGTGACGAGGGCATCGTGAGCTCTTGGTCGGACGCCTCCAGCAAAGCGTCCACCGTCACCATCGTCTGCTCCAGCAATTCGCGGATCGCACCACGGACAGTCGCAGCCATGATCTAGTCTCCTTTGTTGTCACGCACTGCGTTTGCTCCCTCTCAGGCAGTGTCGCATGTGCGGGAAGGATCAGGCCGGTTGGCTCAGCAGTGGCCCACCGACGAGGTTACCGTCGCGCGCCGCCGCCAGTAGGCGCCCCGCGCCCAGAGAAGCGCCGCGAGCAACGCACCCACCGCGCCGGCAGCTCCTCCCGCGGAGAATCCCGCTGAATACCCGTGACGGGTGATCACGGGGCCGAGGGCGAACGATCCGAGCGCGAGGCCCAGGTAGAGGGCCGTGCTGTAGCCGCCCATGACGACCCCCCGGCTGGCCGGCGGGGCTGCGCCAGCCAGAGCCACTCCAGTGGCAACGCCCGCCGTGCCGCTGACCGCCCCGAAGATCGCGACCAGCGTGAGCAGCACCAGTTGCCCGCTGGCACTTGGCAACAAGGCAGTTACGGCTGATGCGATCAGCACCCCGCTGACCGCATAGGGTGTGCAGCGAGCCGTACGGTCCACCAGCCACCCGGCCGGAAAGCGCGCCAGCGTGTTTGCGAGGCCCAGGATCAGGAACACAAGACCGATGGCGGCGGGCCTGAGGCCCCGCTCATGGGCGAGCAGCGGGAAGAACGTGAAGACCACGCCCTGTGTGGTGAGCCCACCGACCGAGACGATCCACCCGGCCCACACGTCCACGTTGCCCCTGATGTCGGCAAACGTGGCGCTCTGCCGCGACATCCCAGTCGCGGTGGTCGATGCGGGCATGGCCAGGCCGAACACCAAGGCGGCTGCGACGACAATCGCGCTCCCGACGAACGCCTCACGATACCCCCACCACTGAGCTGCCAGGCCGCCCAGGAAGGGCCCGACCGCGATCGCTCCGTAGTGGGCGGTTGTGTACCAGGCGAAGGCATACCCGGCGCGGCCTGGGGCCGCTCCGTCGCTGACCAGCGACAGTGCGCTCGGCGTGAACGCCGCCACGCCGAAGCCGGCGAGCCCGTAGATCATCAACAGGGCGAGCTCGCCCTCGAAGAGCGGTAAGAGCAGCGACGTCACGGCCGTGACCAACATTCCGCCGAGCAAGAATGGGCGGCGGCCCCAGACATCCGACGCCCGGCCGAGGGGAATCGAGCCGGCTGCCGCCACCGCCATGTGCGCGGCCACGATGAATCCGACGCCGGTCGCCGTCGCCCCGTGCGCGGCCGCATAGAGCGGAAGGATCGGCCCTCGCATCTGCGCGCCAACGTAGTGCAGGAAGGTGAGCAGGCAGACTGCCGCCAGAAGGGACATCAGGAGGAGGACCCGGCTACTCGATCGAAATCTGGGCTCACCACGAGCTGCCGCAGCGCCTGCACGAAATCTGGCGAGTCGTGGAAGGGGTGCTCGCGGTAGGTTTCCGCGCATCGGTCGTCGAGCGTCATGAGGGCCTCATGGGTGCTTGGCACGAGCTCGCGGACCTGCTGCACGCGCGCGCGGGCGAAGAGAAGGCTCTGAGGGTCCACGTGGCCTGCCTGAATGAAGCCCCGGGTCTTCTTGGCGCACCGGCAGGGGTTCGCCTGATTGACGAGCCCGCATTTGTTGTTCATGAAACTGTGGAGGTCGCGGCGAGCCCGCGCGAGGCGCTGGCGGAAGTTGTCCCGGCTAACCTCCAGCAGCTCGGCGCCAACCGTGTCATTCACCGAGAAGATCTCCCCAAGGATATAGACGAGGCGCTGCCCACGGTCAAGGCACAGCAGCATCCCGGTGGTGCACGTGATCCGAGCTTCGTCTACCAGCAGACGCACGTCGGCGGGGGCACTGCGGTCGTCCGGGAGATCCAGGTCTGGCGTGGTGTCGAGTCCGTGACCGTAGCAGCTGAAGCTCAGCGCCGCTGGTTCGAGGCGTCCACGCTTGGCGTTCAGCACGTGACGGACGACGATGCGATAGAGCCACGTCCGGAAGGCGCTGCGTCCCTCGAACGAGGAGAGGTGGGTGAGCGCCTTGATCAGGATCTCTTGCGTGGCATCCTGGGCGTCCTGAGGGTGATAGAGCATCCGCACTGCAATGTTGTAGATCCAGGGCTGATGGCGCTGCACGAGGACTTCGAGCGCATCGCCGGCGCCGGATCGAGCTCGTGCCACGAGGAGGCAGTCCTCGGGATCGGCGTGGGTGATGTCGGTCAGAGGGCTCGGGCCGTTCATGGCTCTACTCCCTTAGACACGCTCCGCGACCGGGTGTGACAGAACCCCGTTAAACGGCCGACGCCGGCTGCGAGACCGGAACCGGGACCGTCCCCATGAGGCGGGCGACGACGAGGCCGGAGGCCAGGGTCAGGGCGGCGACGAGATGGATCGCGGCTTCCAGGCCGACGAGATCGGCGACCAGCCCCGAAAGGAGGGCGCCCACCGCGTAACCCAGATCTCGCCAGAACCGGTAGACGCCCAGGCTCGAGGCCCGCCACGTCGGATGGGCGTGGTCGGTGATGGCGGCCAGGAGGGTCGGGTAGACCATCGCGGTGCCGAGGCCCTGGAGGGCCGCCGCGACGATCCAGGCGCCGTAGGCCGGTACCAGAACCGTGAGCCATATCCCGCCCGCCTGGATGATCATGCCCCATGCAATCAGACCCTTACGCCCCCAGCGGTCGGAGAGCGGCCCCGTCGCGATCTGGAGAAGACCCCAGCAGACCGGATACACGGCCTTCACCACCCCGATGCGCTGAACGCCAAGGCCCAGAGCCGCGAAGTACAGGGGATAGAGCCCCCACGACATCCCGTCGTTCAGATTGTTGACGAGGCCGGCCTGGCAGGCGGCGAAGAGGCTGACATTGCCGAGGCTCGTGACGAAGAAGATCCGGCCCAGGGAAGGCGGGCGACTCGCGAACGCGCCGGAATCCGACCGAGACTCCACAGCAACGTGACCCCGAGTCTCGCGGATCACCAGGATGCTCATGAGGAGCCCGATGACCGAGATCGCGATCCCAAGATAGAAAGGCTGGGGGCGGAGGGCGTAGTGCCCGGCGATGTACCCCGTAACCCACGACATCACCCCGACGGCGAAGTAGCCAGCGAACTCGTTGAGGCCCAGGGCTAGCCCGCGCCGCTTGGGTCCGACCAGATCGATCTTCATGATCACCGTCATCGACCAGGCCATCGCCTGGTTGGCCCCGAGCAGCACGTTGGCCAGGTCGATCCACCACCATTCGGGCGCGTAGATGATCAGAAACGGGACCGGCAAGGCGAGGACCCAGCCCGCCACCAGGATCGGCTTGCGGCCGATCCGGTCGGACAGACGGGCGGCGACCAGGTTGATGACGGCCTTGGTCACTCCGAAGCTCACGATGAACGAGGTGATGGCGGTCTTCGAGCTCAGCCCGAATTCCTGCTCGCCCAGGAGGGGCAGCACCGTCCGCTCCAGCCCCACCATCGCGCCGACGAACGCGTTGAGCAGGACCAGCAGCGAGAACTGTGGCAGGTTCTCGCGCAGGCCCAGCCGGACCTCGCTCACGCTTGGCCGAGATTGTGGCGACGGTTCTCCGCGAAGGCCTCCGGCTGCGGCGGGAGATCCGCCAGCACATGGCGCACGAACTCGGCCTTGGAGCCAAACTGGAGGGCCGGGTTAAAGCGCCGTTCGAAGCCGATCGTGGAGCCGGGCTTGCCGCTCAGCCCCTTGCCACAGGTGGAGCCTCCGAAGTGGGCCGGGAAGACCTCGATGTGGTCCGGAAGCTTGAGGAGCTTGCTGTGGATGCTCTCGTAGAGCTGCTCGGCCAGCGCGGCTTCCGCACCCTCTCCCAGCAGATCAGGCCGTCCCACGCCACCCGCGAAGAGCGTATCGCCGGTGAGCACGAACCAGGGCTCGGGCCCGCGGGTCTTGTCGGTGACCAGGAGCGAGACGCCGTCCGGCGTGTGACCTGGCGTGTGCAGGACGGTGACCCGCACGTTACCCAGGTCATGCTCCTCCCCGTCCTGGAGGCCTACGTGGGCAAACGCGACGGGGGCCGACTCGTGAACGAGGACGGGCGCGCCGGTCACCCGCGCGAGGCGCTGCGCCCCGGAGGCGTGGTCCGCCTGGACGTGGGTCTCGAAGATGTGTGTGATCCGCATGTTCTTCTGAGCGGCGGTTTCGACATAGGGCTCGATGTCTTGCTGTGGATCCACCACAGCGCAGCTGGCTGCACCCCCTCAGCCGAAGAGATAGCTGGCGCAGCCGGTCTTGGGGGCCAGGAATTGACGGAAGATCATGGGAGCCTCCTTCTGCCCGGGCTGGGCGGTTCGGTTGCTTCTAGGTATCCTGGCCCTGAGATAAGCTCTAATACTGTTTTCTTACAGGACCAATAGGTCTAGGCTTATGGCATGACGCTCAGGCAGCTCGAGGTGTTCCTCGCCATCGCCCGCGCACACAGTTACCGACAGGCCGCGGATGCCCTCCACACGAGTCAACCGAGCCTTTCCCAGCATGTACGGGAGCTGGAGGCCGAGCTGGGCGTGCGACTCTTCAATCGACTCAGCCGCGGGGTTACCCTGACCGAGGCCGGAGGGCTACTGGAGGAACGGGCAAAGCGGGTGTTCGCGACGCTGACCGACGTTCGCGACGTCCTGGGGGAGCTCCAAGGGCTTCAGCGCGGGTCGCTTCTGGTCGGCGCGAGCACCACACCGGGGATCTACGTGCTGCCCGCCGTTATCGGGGAATTCCGGCGTCGGCATCCCGGTGTCGACTTGCGGCTGCGGATCGCCAACTCGCGCGTGATCGAGGAAGCGATCCGCGCGCATGAGGTCGATCTGGGGGTCGTGGGCGGTCATGGCCTCGCTCCCGGCGAGGAATGCCTGGCGGCCGGTCTCGCGGACGAGATCATCCTGATCGTGTCACCAACGCACCGCTGGGCCAAGCGCCGCGGGATTGCGCCAGCCGATCTCACCGATGAGCCGCTGTTGGTCCGAGAGGAAGGCTCGGCTACCCGGCGAGTCACCGAGCGGGCACTGGAACAGGCCGGGATCGCTTGGCGCGTGTCAATGGAGCTCGGCCACACCGAGGCAATCAAACAGGCGGTCATGGCTGGGCTGGGTGTCGCCTTTGTCTCCGTGCACGCCGTGCGCGGCGAGATCGCCAGCCGCCGGCTCGTGGCCATCCGGCTCCGCCGGCTTCGGATCCAGCGCCACTTCCACGTCATCCACAGCGAGGCGCGCACGCTGTCGGTCGGGGCTCGAGCGTTGGTCACCATGCTGTCCGCGCCCGCCAAGCGGGGCTGACGGCCGAAACCCGCATGTCCCGTGCCCGCCCATCAGGTGGCCGTGAGCGAGCTTCCCGGACGGCTCCGGCTGACGTTCATGGCCTCAGGGAAAGAGGCCGAGCGCGGTGGAATCCGCCCTTGACCTTCCAGTAACTGGAAGGACTATCGTGCCGGTGCATACGAACCATGGAGGTGAGCCGATGACCCATGCTCTCACCATCGGGGAACTCGCCAAGGCTACCGGTGTGGCGGCGAAGACGATTCGCTACTACGAGCAGATCGGCGTCCTGCCGCCCGCGAGTCGCTCTGCAACCAAGTATCGACAGTACGACCAGTCCGGTGTGCAGCTGCTCCACTTCATCCGGCGGGCGCGCTCCTTGAGAGTGCCACTCCGCGAGATCAAGACACTGGTCACGGCCCTCGAGAAGGGCCGTCCTGGGATGCGTCCTCGGGTCCGAGCTCTAGTTCGACAACAGCTCTTGGCTGTGCAGCACCAGTCCAGTGAGCTCCAACTCCTGCAGCAGCAGCTTGAGCAAGTATTACGCCGGCTGCTGACGGCGCCCCGGCGCCGCAACAAGGATGGGTGTCGGTGCCTGGAAGTCGACGGCGTTGATGGGAGCCTGCCGCGTCGGATGCAACTACGTAGGCCCTAGTCGAGGCCGAGGGTGACTTCGCATCACAGTGGCTCCGGTCAGCGGGTGCCAGGCTCGGTTCTCGCTGCGGCGTTCCTGTTTAACCTGGGGCAAGGGGTTCTCCGGCCGTCGCTGCCGCTCTATCTTCAGTGGTCGTTCACGGCGAACTATCGGATGGTCACCTTGATCCCAGTCGTATTTGGCGCTGGGAAATGGATCGCCAGCCTACCAACCGGATACCTACTAGATCGGTTCGGACGCCCGTTGATGATCTGGGGCTTGTTGCTCATCGCGATCATCGACCTCGCGAGCATCATGACCTCGAGCTTCAGCTTCTTTCTGGCCTTCCGGGCCTTCGGCGGAGTGGGCTGGGCGATGTTCGCCACGGTCGCGACTACTGCCATGGTGAGCGGTCCAGCCGCCCAGCGCCGTGGCCGTGCGGTGAGTTTGCTACTCATGAGCGAAACGGCAGGGTTACTGCTAGGAAGTGCGATCGGTGGCTGGCTGTATCAGGGTGTCGGAGTCGTGAGCCCGTTCATTTTCGAATCGGTGTGCATGTTAGTCGCGGCGGTCGTGGTAGGGCGGTGGGCGACATTGCCGGCTCGCCCCTCATCAGGGACGGTCGGGCGCCGCGATTGGCACCTGCTCGGCACGGTCCTCCGGACGCCCGGGGTGGTCGTCATGGGCCTGACGAACGCAGTGCTAATCGCCATTCAAACGGGGGTCATCGTTTTCCTTGTCCCGTTATACCTGGCCAACC
>Ga0070694_100001547_pt1 | contig 13530 bp, 12 predicted proteins | sample KBSK1251metaG_FD_65470 | JGI IMG/M metagenome (GOLD analysis project Ga0070694, IMG submission 65470) | Corn, switchgrass and miscanthus rhizosphere microbial communities from Kellogg Biological Station, Michigan, USA - KBS K1-25-1 metaG | ecosystem: Host-associated > Plants > Roots >... | reverse complement strand
CTGATCGAGCAGGCGGCGGGCCTGGAAGGCGTGCTTGTAGCTGGCCAGCACCTGGGCCACCTCGGGCCGGCCGCGCACCGCCTTCCACGGCCCGGCCTGCGGCTCCATCGGAGGGCGGGTGCCGTAGAAGCGCTCGAAGTATTGGGCGGCATCCTCGATGTGCTCGGACGTCTTCGGGTGACTCACCGAGACCGTATCGACGAGCCGCTGGCAGACGACGCCCACCGCCTCGTTGACGTTGCGCTGGGAGGCCTGCTGCAGCCGCGCCGAGAAGGCGTCGTCGGACTCCTTGTTCGCCTGCTCCCACGCCTGGAGCTTCTCGAGCATGCTCACCATCGCGGTGCCGGCCACGTGGCTCTCCACCAGGAGATCCATGCCGAGCAGATCGGCCTCCCGCTCCTGCCCGCGGCTCCAGGCCGGCAGCACGAGCTTGTCGGTGGCGTCGGTGGCCAGCTGCACGTTGGTCATGTTCCGCGAGTCGCTCTTGGAGACCGTGCGCTGGCCGGCGAGGGCGGTCTTGGCGCCGATTCCCAGCTCGTAGAGGGCCTGGCCCTTGCGCTGCACGTCGCCGAGCAGGTCCGAGCTGTGGTGGGCGAGCAGCACGTGGGACAGCTCGTGAGCGAGGATGGCCGAGACCTCGTCCGCGCTCTCGAGCGACTCGAGGAGGCCCATCGCCAGGTAGACGTTGCCGTCCGGCGAGGAGAAGGCCTCGAAGCCGGGATTGGCGAGGATCACCACCCGCCCCGGCACGCCGGTCTTGCCGGACGCCGCGACCAGGCGTCGCCGCGTCTCGTTGAGGTATTGCTCGAGCACCGCCGAGCGCACGAAGCCGAGCGCGTCGCCGCGGTGCTGGCCCGCGCAGCCGGCCGCAAGAAAGCCGATCAGCACCCAGTGAAGCCTCATCCCGGGACGGCTCAATTGCAGCTCTCGCCCACGCCGCGCACCGCGCCGGTCTCCCCGTGGTCGCAGGCCATCACCGCCACCGCCAGGGTCGCCCACTTGAGGCGCGGGCTCACCGCGCCGAGCACCGTGTTCTACGGGGGCAGACCCCGGGCAGATGAGGATCCGGCCCTGGCCCGGGCCGCGCGCGAGATGACCGGCTCGGCGATGGAGACGCTCCAGGCCCGCCTCGGCTCGCCCGAGATGCGCCGGCAGGTCGACCTGCTCGTGACGCAGGCCATGGAGAGCCTCCACCGGAGCGGGGACGGCACCGTCCAGGCGCTGGTCAAGTCCGCGGGCGACCAGCTCGAGACCGAGCTGCGCAAGATCGCCACCGGCAGCGTCCTCGCGGCCACCACCACCCTGCGGGACTCGATCGAGCGCGACGTGAACCCGGCCACCCAGCGATTGGCCCGGCAGATTGGCGAGCAGCTCGTCGCCTCGCTGGTGGCCGGGGTCAAAGGCCCAATGCAGGCGGAGCTCCAGGACATCGGGCGCAACATGTCGCAGGCCCTGATCAAGGGCGCGGCCGAGGGCGCCGACGATCCGCTGAACCAGGCGGGATTCGGCGGCCTCACCCACCAGGTGATGCTCCAGGCCATGCGCGGGGCACGGCAGGGCATGACCGAGGGCCTGCCCAACCGCACGCAGGCCGCCCTGATCTCGGCGGTGGTCCTCCTGGGCGCGCTGGTGCTCGCGAGCGGGGCCGGGCTCGCCTGGTTCTGGTGGCGCTACCAGCAGAGCTCCAAGACCCTCACGATCGTCGCGGAGAGCATCAACCAGCATCAGTCGGGGGCGCTCAAGGAGACCATCCGGAAGAGCGCGCACGAGAACTAGCGGCCGAGCTCGGCCACGCGCGGGCGCAGCTGCAGATCGGCTACCAGTACAACTACGGCGAGGGCGTCCCCGCCAGTGCGCCTCAGGCGGTGAAGTGGTACGCGAAGGCGGCCGCCCAGGGCGACCCGACCGCGCAGGCCAACCTGGGCGACATGTACGAGCACGGCACCGGCACGCTCGAGGACTGGGTCGAGGCGGCCCGCTGGTACGCCAAGAGCGCGGCCCGGGACAATGCCGGCGGCCTCTTCCGGCTCGGGCGCGCCTACCAGTTCGGGATCGGGGTCCCGCAGAACCGCAAGGCCGCGATCGAGGCGTTCCAGAAGGCCTCGTTCCTGGGCCACGCGCAGGCGCGCTACTTCGCCCAGCACCTGCAGAGCCGGGGCAACTTCATCGGCTTCCGCGAGGAACGAGTACGACGACTGCAAGCGCGCCAGCCGCTCCTCCTGCAGCGACCCGGGGCCGGCGCCTCCGTGGCCACGAGACGCTACGAGGCGAGCAGCGTCTCGACCGCGTGCGGATCCACCGGCTTCGCGAGGTGGACGTCGAAGCCGGCGGCCCGCGTCCTCTCGCGGTCGGCCTCGGTCCCGTAGCCGGTGAGCGCCACCAGCCGCACGTCCCGCGCCTCCGGCATCGCCCGGAGTCGCCGGGCCACCTCGTAGCCGCTCATGCCGGGCAGGCCCAGATCGAGAAAGACCACCTCCGGCCGGTAGCGCGCGAACTCCTCGAGCGCGCTCGATCCATCCGACGCGGTCCGGACCTCGTGGCCCCGGAGGCGCAGGAGCAGGGCCAGCGACTCGCTCGCGTCGGGCCGATCGTCCACCACCAGCACGCGGCGCGCGGGGCCCGCGGGCCGGTCGGGCGCGGCCGCCGGGGCGGGGTCCGGCGCCTCGAAGGCCCGGCGCGGCAGGTGGATGGTGAACAGGCTCCCGCGCCCCGGCCCCTCGCTGGCCGCCTCCACGCGGCCTCCGTGCATCTCGACCAGCCGCCGTACCAGCGTGAGCCCGATGCCGAGCCCGTCCTGCCGGCGCTCGAGCGAGCGGTCGGCCTGGGTGAACAGGTCGAAGACGTACGGCACCAGGTCGGTGGCGATGCCGACGCCGGTGTCGCGCACCGCGATCACGACCTCGTCCGCCAGGGCGCGGGCGGTCAGCCGGATGTGGCCGCCCTCCTCGGTGTACTTGATCGCGTTGTCCAGCAGGTTGCCCACCACCTGGACGAGCCGCGCCTGGTCGCCGTCCACCGAGCCCACGTCGGGCGCCATCTCCACCTCGAGGACCTCCTTGCGGCTTAGGGCGGCCGGGCGCGCGCTCTCGACCGCCTGGGCGATCACCGCGGCGACCGCGACCGGCTCGCGCCGCAGCGCGATCTTGCCCGAGGTGATGCGGGAGACGTCGAGCAGGTCGTCCACCAGCCGGGTCATCAGTCCCACCTGCCGCTCGATGACCCCCGAGACCCACTGCACCCGATCGTCGGGGCTCCCGAGCAGGCTCAGGGTGTGGGCCGCGTTGCGGATCGGCGCGAGCGGATTGCGGAGCTCGTGGGCCAGCATGGCCAGGAACTCGTCCTTGCGGCGATCGTTGTCGCGGAGCGTCCGCTCGACGGCGCGCCGCTCCGTGATGTCGCGGAACACGAGCACCACACCCGCGAGCCGACCGCGCCCGTCGCGGATCGGGGCGCCGCTGTCGTCGATCGGGACCTCGGTCCCGTCCCGTCCGATCAGCACGGTGTGGTTGGCCAGCCCGACCACCGCCCCGTCCCGGAGCACCGTGGCCACCGGGCTCTCCAGCGGCTCGCGGGTCTCCTCGTTGACGATCCGGAAGACCTCCTCGATCGGGCGGCCGACCGCGTCGCCGTCCCAGCGGGTCAGGGTCTGGGCCGCCGGGTTCAGCAGGGTCACCCGGCCGCGGGAGTCCGTCACCATCACCGCGTCGCCGATGCTGGTCAGCGTGGTGCGGAAGCGCTCCCGCTCGGCGTGGAGCACCTCCGCGGCGCGCTGGCGAACCGCCAGGGTCCGCGCGAACAGCCAGATGACCAGGGCCACGAGACCCAGGCCCAGGGCGAGCGCGACGACCGTCGTGGCGAGCGCGGCGCGGGCGCTGACGCGCGAGGCGGTCGTGCGCTCCTGCAGCAGCGCCCGCTCGACGCGCTGCATCTCCGCCACCTCGTCCCGGATCGCGTCCATCACCCGCCTGCCGTCGCCGGTCAGCACCACCTGCCGGGCGGACGCCAGCGCCCGCGCGCGGTCCGGCTCCAGCTCGAACAGGTCGAGATCACGCCGGAGGATCGCCAGCCGGTCACGCGCGAGCTCCTGGACCCGCAGCACGCGCACGGTCTGGGCGGGGTTGTCGAGGGTGAGCTGCCGGAGCTCGGTGAGCTGGCGCGGGAGCCGTGCGATCGCCTCGCGATAGGGCTCGAGATAGACCGCCTCTCCGGTCAGGAGGTAGCCGCGCTGGCCGGTCTCGGCGTCCTTGAGGGTCGAGAGCACCGCCTCGAGCTTGGCCAGCACCTCGTGGGTGTGCGAGACCCACTCCACGCTGGTGGCGACGTCGCGGATGTTGTAGAGCGTGGCCCCCGCGTCCACCAGGAGCGCGGCGACGAGCAGGCCGACCGCGACGGCCAGCCCCCGGGTCGTCGTGACGCGCATGCGCCGGGGCAGCACCCCTCAGCGGCCGCCGGTGAGCGCGGGGGCGACCTCGGCCAGGAAGCGCTTGAGCTGGCCACGCTGGTCCCAGGACGTGAGACGGAGCGAGATGTGGGTGAGCCCCGCCGCCACGTACTCGCGCAGCTCCGCGATGCACTGGGCCGGGCTGCCCGCCACCGTCCAGCCCTCGACGAAGGCGGGGGAGAACTTGGAGGTGTAGTAGGTATCGAGGAAGGTCTTGCTCTCCTCGAGCGCCTGCTGGCGATCCTCGTTGATGTTGATGTTGTGGTACAGCGCGCTGCCGAGCGCGTCGGGGTTGCGGCCCTCCTCACGCGCCATCTGGGCGATGCGCGCCCACTGCTCGCGGAACTGGGCCGGGGTCACCTTGTTGGTCATCCAGCCGTCCGCGAAGCGGGCGACCCGCCGGAACCCGCGCTCCACCGCCGCGTCGGAGGCGCTCGCGCCGCCCTTCCAGGTGAGACCGGTCGGGTTGCTCGCGATCCAGATCGGGCACGGCTGCTGGACCGGGCGCGGCTCGATCTTCACGCCCTCGAACTGGTAGAACTCGCCCCGGTGGGAGACCTTCTCGCCGGTGAAGACCTTCCGGAGGATCTGGATGCCTTCCTCCATCCGGCCCACCCGCTCGCTCGAACGGATCCCCATCACCCGGTGCTCGAGCGCCTGCGCGGCGCTCTGCTCGTCGGGCCCGCCCAGGCAGACCGCGAGGAGCGCGCGGCCACCGGAGAGCACATCGAGGCTCGCCCACTGCTGCGCGAGCAGGAGAGGGTGGCGATGGACGAAGGTGGCCATGCAGCCCACCGCGAGTCGCATCCGTGAGGTCGCGCCCGCGAGGGCCGAGAGCAGCGCCACCGCCTCGAGGCGCGGCTTGGCGAGCAGGCTGTCGCCGACCCAGAGCGTGTCGAAGGCGCCCGAGGCCTCCGCCTGCTGCGACAGCTCGATGAGATCGCGCGCCTGGATCGCGCCGAGCACGACCGCTCGATTGGCCAGGATGAGCCCGAAGGATGCGCGTGGCATGGATGGCCTCCCGGCAGCAATCTTGGCGGCCGTCGCGCGGCACGTCAAGGGCGTAACCCGGGGTGCCGCCGCGAGCGCGGGCGACGCAGGTAGTCCCTACCGAGCGCGCCGCGGCTTCCGGCGGTCGAGCCGGCTCTGCATGAGGCGCTTCGCCTTCTGGAGCTCCGCGCGCCGGGTGGGCGAGAGCCCTCGGCCGCCCCGGTTGATGTAGAAGAGGAGCATCCGGAGACCCGACGCGGGTCCCTTCGGGCTCACGCGCCGGGACGCCAGGGAGCGCGCGATCGTGCGCGCGTCCCGGCTGAACAGCCCCCGAGGCGGATCGGTCGACACCGTCGTGACGCTCCGGACCCAGCGTCGACCGCCGGGGCCGCGGCCGGCGGGGGGTCGCCGTCTGGTCGTCTTCGTTGCTGGCATGGCGAGCTGACCTCCTGCCCGATCCGGCGCTTGCGCGGATCATGCCATCCGCGAGACGAGCGACATGCACGGCCCGCGACCTCGCTTGCGGCTCCTCCCGGCGGGGCGCCGGCCGATTCCTGCCCGGTAACGCGGACGGCCGAACCGATTTGACCTGGCGCCGACTCCTCTAGTACGGTCTCGGCAGAGGAGCCGCCCGATGACCGCGAGCCGCGCATTCCACGGAGTCATCCCCGCGATGGCCATCCCCTTTCGCGACGACTACAAGATCGACGAGGAGGGCCTCGCCCGGTTCGCGCGCTGGCTCGCGGGCCGCCGGGGGGTGACCGCGGTGATGACCAACGGCCACACCGGCGAGGTCGGCTCGCTGCTGCCGGAGGAGCGCGCCCAGGTCACGCGCATCGTGGCCGAGGCGGTGGCGGGGCGGGTGCGCGTCATCTCCGCGGTCTGCTCGGAGGGTACCTTCGAGGCGATCGAGCACGCCCGCGCCGCCGCCCACGCCGGCGCCGATACCATCGACGTCATGCCATGCCACATGTGGCTGCGCTTCGGGGTCCGGGAGGACGCGGTCTACGAGTACGTGAAGGCCATCGGGGCCGAGAGCGGGCTCGACATCATCGTGCACGTCTATCCGGCCAGCACCCGGGTCTCCTACTCCACGCGGCTCATGGTGCGCCTCGCCGGCCTGCCCCAGGTGAAGGGCTTCAAGATGGGCGAGCGCGACCTCGGCCGGTACGAGCGCGACATCCGGGCCCTGCGCGCCGAGGCCCCGCACGTTTCGCTGCTCAACTGCATGGACGAGTACCTGTTCCCGACCTTCGTCCACCGCCTGGACGGCACGCTGGTCGGCTGCGCGAGCCTGATCCCGGAGCTGACCTACGAGCTCATGACCGCCATGCAGGCCGACGACCTTGCCCGTGCGCGGGAGATCAACGACCGCATCTGGCCGGTGAAGGAGGCGGTCTACGGCGCCGGCGAGCCCTCGGGCGACGCGCACGCGCGGATGAAGGAGGGCATGGCCCTGCGCGGGCTGTTCCGGAGCGCGCTGGTGCGCCCGCCGGTGCTGCCGCCCTCCGCGGAGGAGGTGGCCGCGATGGCGGCCGCGCTCGAGGCGAGCGGGGTCGCCCGCGTCGATCTCGTCTGACCTGGTTCCTGCTCTCGCTCGGCGCGGCCCTCACCCAGGCCGTCCAGTTCGCCGTCGTCAAGGGCCGCGCGCGGGATATTCCCCCGCTGGTGGTCGTCGCGTGGACCCAGGGCGTGGCGTGCGCGACGTGGGTCGTGTTCTTCGCGGCCTCCGGGCGCCCGTTCATCGCGCCTGGCCCGGTCTGGCCCGCGGTGGCCGCCTCCTGCCTGCTCGTGCTCGGGATGAGCGGGCTCCTCGCGCGGGCGAGCGCGCGCGGCGACATCTCGATCGTGGGCCCGATCCTCGCGCTGAGCCCGATCTTCACGATCGTGCCGGACGCGGCACTCTCGGGTGGGCTGCCGAGCGCGCTCGGCTGGATCGGCCTCGCCCTCTCCCTCACCGGCACCGTGAGCCTCTCGGGCGGCACCGGCGGGCGCCTGGTCCGGACCCGGGCGCTGTTCGCGCGGCGCGACGCGCTCGACGCCCTGGGCGCCGCGGTCCTGCTGGGCTTCCTCGCCGCGGTGGACCGCTACGGCGCGCGCCATCTCGGACCGCCGAGCTACCTGGTCGCCTCGCACGGGGCGACCGCGCTCCTCACCACCCTGATCGTGCTCGCGACCACGCCTCGCGATCTGGCCGAGAGCGTGCGGCCCGCCAACCTCGTCACGGTCGTGAGCCACGGCCTCCTGGGCGTGACCGGCACCGGGATGCAGACCACCGCGCTCACCATGGCCTCCGCGGCCTACGTCAACGCGATCCGCCGCATGTCCGCGGTCCTCGCGGTGCTGCTGGGCCGCACCCTCTTCGGCGAGCCCGACCTCGCCCGCCGCCTCACCGCCGCCCTCCTCGCCTGCGCCGGCGCCGCCTGCCTCCTCCTCGCGTGATCGTACCCATTAGTAGAGGTGGCAGGCGACCTGGCGGGCGGCGTGGGGGCGCAAGGCGGGCGGGTCGGTCGCGCAATGAGGCATGGCGTGGGGGCAGCGCGGGTGGAAGCGGCACCCCGCGGGCGGACGTAGCGGGCTCGGCACCTCGCCCGAGACCGCCGGCTCGGCGCGCGGGGTGTCGAAGTCGATCGGCAGCGCGGCCGCGAAGAGGGCCTGGGTGTAGGGATGGCGCGGCTCGCGTGCGACCACGTCGGCCGGCCCCCACTCCACGATCTGGCCCAGGTACATCACCGCGATGGTGTGGCTCATGTGCGCCACCGCGGCCAGGTCGTGGGCGATGAAGAGGTACGACACCCCGAGCCGCTGCTGCAGGTCGCGCAGCAGGTTGAGGATCTGGGCGCGGATCGACACGTCGAGCGCCGAGACCGGCTCGTCGAGCACCACGAGCCGCGGCGAGAGCGCGAGCGCCCGCGCGATGGCCACGCGCTGCCGCTGGCCACCCGAGAACTCGTGGGGGAAGAGATCGGCCGCGCGCGCGGGCAGGCTCACCAGGTCCAGCAGCTCGAGCACGCGCCGCCGCCGCGCCGCGCGGTCGAGGCGCTCGTTGATGACCAGCGGCTCCGCCACGATCGTGCCCACGCGCATGCGGGGGTCGAGCGAGGCATAGGGGTCCTGGAAGACGGCCTGGACGGCCCGCCGGTAGCGGCGGAGCTGGGCCCGATCGAGGGCGAGCACGTTCTCGCCCTGGAAGCGGATCGCCCCGGCGGTCGGCCGCTCGAGCCCCAGCACGAGCTTCGACGTGGTGGTCTTGCCGCAGCCGGACTCCCCCACCAGGCCGAGGGTGGTCGCGGGGTCGATCGTGAACGAGACGCCGTCCACCGCGCGCACGAGCCCGGTGGCCCGACCCAGCAGCCCGCGCCGCACCGGAAAGTGCTTGGTGAGCGCCTCGACCTCGAGCAGCGCGCTCACGGCGGCCCCGCGGCCGTCGCGCCGGCGCCCGGCGCCTCCAGCCAGCACCGCGTCACGTGCCCGGCCTCGACCACCGTCTCGGGCGGCGCCTCCACCCGGCAGCGCTCCATCACCGACGCGCAGCGCGGTGCGAACGCGCAGCCCGCGGGCAGGCGCGCCAGGTCGGGCGGCTGCCCCTCGATCGCGGTGAGCCGCGCTGCGCGGGCGCCCAGGCGCGGGATCGACTCGAGCAGCGCGCGGCTATAGGGATGCGCCGGACGGGTGAAGAGACGTCGCACCGGCCCCATCTCGACGATGCGGCCGGCGTACATCACCGCGACGCGGTCGCAGATCCGGGCCACGATGCCGAGATTGTGGGTGACGAAGACCAGGGCCAGGCGGTGCCGCTCCTGCAGCTCCTCGAGCAGGCCCAGGTACTGGGCCTGGATGGTGAGGTCCAGGCTCGTGGTGGGCTCGTCGGCGATGAGCAGGCGGGGCGGCGCCGCGATCGCCATCGCCCCCACCACCCGCTGGCGCATGCCGCCCGAGAGCTGGTGCGGGAAGGCGCGCAGCCGCTCGGCGGGCGACGGGATCCGCACCGCGGCGAGCAGCTCGGCGGCCCTCGCGGCGAGCCCGCGGCCGCGCAGGCCGTGGTAGAGCCCGATCGCCTCGCGCATCTGCATGCCGATCGAGAACACCGGGTTGAGCGAGCTCATCGGGTCCTGCAGGATCATCGCGATCCGCCGGCCCCGGATCTTCCGCATCTCGGCCTCGCTCTTGGCGAGCAGGTCCTCGCCGTCGAGCCACACTTGCCCGCCCAGGATGCGCGCGGCCGGGCGCGGCACCAGGCGCAGCAGGCTGAGACACGTCATGCTCTTGCCCGAGCCGGACTCCCCCACCAGGCCGAGGGTCTCGCCCTCCGCCACCGCGAACGAGACCCCGTCCACCGCCTTCACGGTGCCCCAGCGGGTCACGAGATGGGTGCGGAGGTCGCGGACGTCGATGACCGGACGAGACGGGGGCGAGCCGGACACGGGCGAGGCCGCGCTCAGAGCTGTCGGAGCTTCGGGTCGAAGGTATCGCGCAGCCAGTCCCCGAGGAGGTTGAACGCGAGCACCACGAGGAGGATCGCGAGGCCCGGGAAGAGCGAGACCCACCACGCGCTGGTCACGAAGTCGCGGCCCTCCGCGATCATGGAGCCCCAGGCCGGCGTGGGCGGCGGGATGCCCGCCCCCAGGAACGAGAGCGACGCCTCCACGATGATCACGTAGCCGATCTGGAGCGTGACCAGCACCAGCAGCGTGCCGAGGGTGTTGGGCAGCAGGTGCCGCGTGATGATCCGCCACGGCCCCGCCCCCGCGATGCGGGCCTGGGCCACGAAGTCGAGCTGCATGAGGGTGAGCACCTGGCCGCGGATGACGCGCGCGTAGCGGGCCCAGAGGATGACCGCGATCGCGGTCACCACGTTGGCGAAGCTCGGTCCCACCGTGACCGCCAGGATCAGGGCGAGCAGGATCACCGGGAAGGACATGGTGGCGTCGGTGACGCGCATGAGGACGGCGTCGACGCGGCCGCCGTAGTAGCCCGCGGTCAACCCCACCGCGGCGCCGAAGGCGCTCGCCGCCAGCACCGTGAGCACGCCCGCGGCCAGCGACACCCGCGCGCCCCACACGATGCGTGAGAGCAGGTCGCGGCCGAGCCGGTCGGTGCCGAGCGGATGCGTCCAACTCCCCGCCTCCTGCCACGCCGGCGGCCTGAAGCGGTCCCGCAGCGCCTGCGCGGTCGGGTCGGGCAGGCCGAGCAGCGGGGCGACCACCGCCACCGCCACGAAGAGCCCGATCACCACCAGCGGGAACCGCGGTAGTCGCCAGCCGCGCCGGGGCACCGCGTCGACCGCCACGGCCGCCTCGGATAGCGTCGCCGCGGTCGGCTCAGCGGGCATAGCGGATGCGCGGGTCGATGAGCGCGTAGAGGCAGTCGACGCAGAGGTTCACGACCGCGACGATGGCCGCGGTGGTCAGCACCACCGCCTGGATCACCGGGAAGTCGCGCGAGCTGATGCCCTCGTAGGCCAGGCGGCCGAGGCCGGGCCAGGCGAACACGGTCTCCACCACGATCGCGGTGGTCACCAGGATCGCGAAGTAGATGCCGGCGAAGGTGATCACCGGGATCAGGGCGTTCTTGAGCGCGTGCAGCCAGATGACCCGCCCCTCCCCCAGCCCCTTCACCCGCGCCAGCTTGACGTACTCGGAGTCGAGGACCTCGAGCATGCCGGAGCGCAAGAGCCGCATGAGCCCGGCCACCACGAACCAGCCGAGGGTGAAGCCGGGCAGGATGTAGCTCGTGAAGCCCTCGATGCCGCCCGCGGGCAGCCACTGCAGGCGTCCGGCCACGAACTCCACCAGCAGGATCGCCACCCAGAAGGTGGGCAGGGACTGGCCCAGCACGGAGACGATCTGGGCGAGCCGGTCGAGACCGGAGCCCTTGTGCACCGCGGCCATGATGCCGAGCGGAAACGCCATCGCGAGCGAGACGCCCATCGCGAACACGGCCAGCTTCAGCGAGTTGGGCAGTCGCTCGCGGATCAGCTCGCTCACCGGGCGCCGCGCCCGCAGCGACGTGCCGAAGTCACCGATCGCCGCGCGGCCCACGAAGGAGAGGTACTGCTCGAGGTAGGGCCGGTCCAGGCCGAGATAGCGACGGGCGTTGTCGAAGTCCTCCTGCGAGGCCGACATCGGCAGGATCAGGTAGAGTGGGTCGCCGGTGGCACGGGCCAGCACGAACACCACCACCGAAATGATGGCGAGCGCCACCAGCGACTGCAGGAGCCGGGCCGCGACGAAGCGCAGCATGGCTCTACTGCAGAAACCTTGACGGCTTGTTCTGAATGGGGGGGAGCGGCGGCGCTCCTCCCCCATGCCCCCCCACCGTGCCGGTCACGCGCTCGGGGTCGGCCACGAGCTCGCGGTTACTTGCCGGAGGCGAGCACGTCGAAGAAGAGGTCGTACATGACGGAGCCCACGTTCCACTTGCCGAGGGTTTTCGAGGTCGCGTAGGGCGAGTGCAGGTAGACCACCGGGACCCCGTAGTGCTCGCTGCGCAGGCGCGTGTACACGTTGCGCATGAGGGCGTTGATCTTCTCCCGGTCGGTCTGGCGCATCACCTGCGAGATCATGCCGTCGATCTCCGGGTCGTTGACGGTGGCGTTGCCCTTGGCCGGCGTGTACGCCATCTTCTCGAGCAGCGCGTAGGCACCGATCCAGTCGCGGTTGGCGATGTTGAAGTAGCCGACCGCGCCCGGGCTCGCCCGGTCCACCCACGCCTTGCGGAAGGCCGGGTAGTCGACCGGGATCAGCCGGGCCTTGATGCCGAGCTTCTCCCAGTAGCCGGCCACCGCCTCCGCCAAGGTCTTGCCCTCGGGCAGGCCGGGGAGCTGATAGGCGTAGATATCCAGAGTGAAGCCGGAGGCCAGGCCCGCGTCGGCCAGGAGCTTCTTGGCGCGCGCCGGGTCGTAGGGGTACATCATCTCGGGCGTCGGCTTGAAGCCCACGTCCTTGAAGGACCACGAGAGCCCGAGCGGCACCGACGCCGGCTCGGCCTTGCCGCCGAAGATCGACTGGGCGATCTCGGCGCGGTCGATGGCCAGGTTGAGGGCCTCGCGCACGCGCTTGTCCTTGGTCGGCGCCACCGGGCCGTCGGGACCCAGGATCCACCACATGGTCAGGATGGCCTCCTCGCGCCGATAGTGAACCGGGAAGCCCTCCCGCTCCAGCTCGGCCACGCGCTCGCGGCTGACGTCGGCCACGTCGACCTCCCCGCGGCGCAGGAGCGCGATGCGGGTGGTCTCCTCGGGCACGAGGCGGAACATCATGGTCTTGAACTTGGGCGTCCCGATGCGCCAGTGGCTGTCGACCGCGGCGAGCTTGATGTGGGAGCCGGTCACCTGCTCCACGAACTTGTAGGGGCCGCTGCCGATCGGCTTGCGGGCGAAGACGTCGTCGCCGACCGTCTCCACGTACTTCTTGGGCACGATCATCCCCTCGCTCGACAGCGAGCGCGAGAGATAGGTCGGGATGATGAGGGTCGGCTCCTTGGTGACGATCACCACCCGGTCCGGCGCGGGCGTCTCGATGTCCGCGATCAGGGTGCGGAGCGGCCCGGCGTAGCCGGTGGTGGAGCGCTTGCCGATGTTTCGCATGATGCTGAACTTCACGTCCTCGGCGGTCACCTCGTCGCCGTTGTGGAACTTGACCCCCTTGCGGAGGTGGAAGGTCCAGCGCTTGAAGTCGGGCGAGTTCTCCCAGCGCGTGGCGAGGCCGCCCTCGCGCGAGGGATGCCCGTCCGGGGTTGTCCCCACCAGGTAGTCGAAGATCATCGACAGGTAGTACTTCACGAGGTGGCCGCCCAGCGGCGGATCGAGGACCTCGGTGGAGAAGCTCGACAGCGCCACCGTGAGCTCGGTCTTGGGCTGGGCCCAGGAGGTTCCGGTGAGCGCCACGCCCAGCAGCGCCAGGATCAGCAGGAACACCTGTGCCATCGCGCTCGCACGCTTCATTGATCGCTCCTCGCGTTGGGGGACCGGCTGGAGAATCCTGCTCTCGCCGCCCCGACCTTAGCCGAGACGGGCCCGGACGGCAAGTCCCCGGCCGGGGATCAGCTCGGCGGTTCGCTGGACTTGCGGAGATCGAGGACGGGCGGCAGCTGCGGGG
>Ga0070694_100001544_pt1 | contig 13539 bp, 8 predicted proteins | sample KBSK1251metaG_FD_65470 | JGI IMG/M metagenome (GOLD analysis project Ga0070694, IMG submission 65470) | Corn, switchgrass and miscanthus rhizosphere microbial communities from Kellogg Biological Station, Michigan, USA - KBS K1-25-1 metaG | ecosystem: Host-associated > Plants > Roots >... | reverse complement strand
TGGGATCACTACCGATCGAAATTGTAGGGCCGACCTGAAGGTCGGCCCCTACGATCGAGCGTCGATTCAGGCGCGTAGGGGCCGACCTTCAGGTCGGCCCATCGGACGAGCGTCGATTTTCAGGCGTAGGGGCCGACCTTCAGGTCGGCCCATCGGACGAGGTCGATTCAGGCGTAGGGGCCGACCTTCAGGTCGGCCCATCGGACAATCACTTCACCTTCTGATTATTGGGCGTCAACTCGTACGGCGCGCCGGTGCCCGACGAGCCGAGAAACAGCTTTTTGCCATCGGGGAACGTCAGGTCGCGGCCGTTGGCGCGCTTCAAGCCGTTCTTCGCCTGATAGCCGTCGACGATCACCTTCGTTCCCGGCAGCAGCGACTCCTTCGTGAAGCCGCGGCGGAAGAGCACGTTCGGCGTGCCGGCCTCGAACGCCCAGTTCTCCACGGAGCCGTCCTGCTTCTTCACGTCCATGTGCAGCCACACGTGCGGGTTCGTCCACTCCATCTTCGTGACCGTTCCCTCGAAGTGGACCGGCTTGTTCGCGTCGAACTCGGCGGCAAACGCGTGGTGCGCGCGCAGCGGCGCCGCCGCCGCGAGCCACAGGCCCGCCATCATCACGACAACCGTCAGCTTCGTCGGCATGGATGCAGCCTCCGCTTACTTTCCGTACCAGTCAAAGAGCTGTTCGCCTGGAGGAACCTTGCGCCTGATGTCCACGGCGATCGTGTCCCCCTCCCAGTGCTTCACCAACTGCTGCTTGCGCAGGTGTCCGTACATGAATTCTTCCGTGAAGTCGATGCACGGGAAGTCGAGCAGCTGGACGTCCGGCTCCAGCCGGCGATAGATCGGCATCGCGATCGTCCACGGGTGCGTGAACACCTTCGGATCCTCGATCGTGACCTCGTAGCGCAGCGCATCCGGCGAGATCGGCGTGAAGCGCTCGACGACGTGCAGGGCGTCGCTGTGGAAGTTCCCCGCCCGGTCGAGCCACGTCTTGTCGTTGAAATGCGTCACGTCGACGACCAGCGTGTCGCCGTCCCAGCGGCCGACCGAGTGGCCCATCCACGCGTCGTCCGGCGGGCCGGCCACGTTGTCCAGGTGAATCGTGCGAGCCGCGTTGGAGAACGTGTAGATCATCTGGATCTTGTTCGTGCTCTGCACGATTTGAAACGGATACGGCATGTAGGTCGCCCGCGGGATGCCCGGCAGATAGCATTTGAGCTCCGGATCGCGGTCGACCCAGTGCGCGGCGTTCTCGGTCTTCTTCGCCGCGGCGGCCGCCGTGTACGGAATCTGCTTGTCGCCCTGCACGACGCCGATCGATCCGGGGACGATCGCGGCGGCGCCGAGCGCGAGCACGGGGGCGCCGGCGACCTCGGCATAGGCATACGGGTAGATGCCGCGCTGCGTGACGGCGCCGGGGCGGGCGTCGTGCCCCTGCAGGTCCCAGTTCGCTTCGTTGTTGACCTGCCACACGCCGCTGATGTTCGGCTTGCCGTCAGCGGCGCGCGCGGGGCGCGCGCTCTGGCCGGTCAGCCGCGTCACCGAGACGCTGACGAGCGCGGTGACGACGGCCGTGGCCACGACGGCCGCAATGAGCGAGCGTCTGGCCATTAGCCACCTCCCGTCAACGCGTCCACGCCGCCTTCGGTGCCGAAGTCGGTTGCCGAGTCCTTGGTCGCGGGATCCGGTCCCTTGCCCGCGGCAAAGTCCGCTTCCTCCGAGCGCGTGCCCGAGAGCAGCGCGGGCAGCCCGTAGTTGCCTTCATGGCACCGCGGCTCGTAGTAGATGCGGTTGGCCTGCTCGTCCTGCCGGCTCATCTCCTGCTTGACGGTCCACGGCTTGGTCCAGGTCGTCGTGTCCTCGATCGTCACCGCGTACTCGAGCGTCTTGGCGTCGGTGCGCGTCCACCGCTCGACCAGGTGCAGGTTCTCGCGGGCACCCAGGAAGTCGCTCTTGGGCGAGAAGTTCGTCACGTCCACGACGAGCGTGTTGCCCTCCCAGTGGCCGCGCGAATCGCCGAACCGCTGGTGGATGGACGAAGGAGGATGCGCGACCTGCTCGAGCGTGATGATGCGCTGCCAGCCCTGGCCCTGCCCGACGTCGTAGAAGATCGACACCGTTCCGGGCGCCTGGACGATGCGGCGATAGCCGCCGAAGTCGGGCAGCACCGCGGCCATGCACCGCTCGGTCATGCTGCGGTCCTCGGGGCCGTCGGATCGATTGAGGCGGCCCGTGTTGTAGAACGGCGGGACCTCCGCCCGGCGCGGCGACGGCGGCCCGTACTTGCCGCCCGCGCACGCCGCGTCGCCGTCCTTGCAGGTCTGGGTCGCCTGCAGGAGCGCGAGGCGGAACTGACGGTCGGTGTCGGCGCGCTGTTTCGCCTCGGGCGTCAGCGCCGGAAGCCGTCCGTCAGGCGGATCGACGATCAGCGACGTCCGCTTCCCGGTGTGTTTGATCGACTGGAAGACCGCGTTGTAGGCCCCGGCGACGTCGCGTTCGCTGCCAATCTCGACGCGCTGGTCTCGGCGCAGGATGCCCGCTCGCTGCCGGTCCAGCTCCGCGCGTTCCTCGTCGGTGAACGCTTCCTTGTTGGCGTACTTCGCGGGCCGCTGCAGCGGCGTCTGATATTCGTCGGTCCAGATGCCCTGCAGGTCCGGGTCGCCCCACGCGGTCTTGCCAGCGCTCTGGGTCGCGCTTCCGGCGGGCGCCACCCTGAGGAGGGCAATGACGGCGAGGATCACCGCGATCACACCGAGCGCCTGGAGCAGTCGTTTCCGCATCTCAACCTCCGTGCCCGTGACAGTTACCGCACGCTAGGTACACCTCGGCGCAGTTGATGTCAAGCGACGTATGCAGAGGCCGACCTCGAGGTCGGCCCCTGCGATTGCGCATCAAATGACCACTCTCGTCATGATCCCCGCAGGGAAAAACTCCTCCGGCTTCATCAGCCGGTGCGCGATTCCCTGCTGATGCGTGTAGAGCGCCATCTGCTCCCACGTCGGCCGATTCCCCTCGATGCCGTACGGAAACAGATCGCCGCCGAACAGGTCGCGCATCCGGCGCGCGTAGGCGGTGAGCCACGGAACCGGGTACCGCGACACCGCGGGATCGAGGATGCGCTCGATGGACCGGCGCTTCGATTCGAGGAAGGCGTTGTAGAGATTGCGCGCGGCCCACGGGTGCTCGTCGAGTATCGCCCGGCGCATCGCGATGATGTGCATGATCGGCCACACCTTCGTGCGCGCGTAGTAGGCCTCCTCCATCTCGACGTAATCGGGGAACAGGCGGACGACGTCGGGATGCCCTTCGAGGAAGCAGGTTGGCGGCCGCGCGATGATGGCGCAGTCGATCTCGTGCGCCGCGAGCATCTCGCTGAGGCTCTTGTCCGCGACGCGCGTGATCGACACGCCGGCCGGCAGGTTGAGCTCCACCTTCTCCTCGCGGCCCGGCGCGTTCGCGCCCGCCTGGTACCACCGCACGTCGGCGAGCTTCACGCCCATCTCGTTGTGCATCCAGCCGCGCATGTAGACGGCGGCCGAATGCGCCCACTCGGGCGAGCCGACTCGCTTGCCTCTGAGGTCCTCGACCGTCGTGATGCCGCTCTTCCGGTTCACGTAGAACGACGAGAAGCGGAACAGCCGCGAGCAGATGACCGGCAGGCCGATGATGTCGCTCCGCTCGCGGCTCACCTGCGTGGTGAATTTCGCGAACGACAGCTCGGACAGGTCGAACTCGCGGTTGGCGGTGAAGCGCGCGAAGCATTCGTGATGGCCGAGCGTCAGCCACGTGTGGTCGATCCCTTCGGCGTTGACGAGGCCGAGGCGGAAGTCGCGGAAGTGGTCGTAGTCCGTGGTGGCAATCGACAATGTGAGGCGTGGCATGTGTCCTCGAGGGCCGACCTGCCCGCCTTCGCCAAGGCTTCGGCGGGTCCGCCATAGCTTAGCGGAGGCGGAAAGGTCGGCCCCTACGTTCGTGGGATGGTCTACGTTCGTGGGATGGTCGCCTCGATCGTGGCGCGCAGCTCCGGCGTGACTTCCGGATCGAGGCCGAACCAGAGCTGCCAGGCGATGCACGCCTGGTGCAGCAGCATCCCGAGGCCGTCCACCGCCGGGTTGCCGCGCCGCCGGGCCGCCGCCAGCAGCGGCGTCTCGAGCGGAATATAGACGATGTCGGCGACAAGCGCGCTGCGCGGCAGCCGCTCGAGATCGAGATCGAGCGGCGGCTGGCCGGCCATCCCCTGGCTCGTCGTGTTCACGAGCATCGCGGCGCCGTCGAGCGCGCGATGCCGGTCGTCCCAGTCGATCGGCACGACGGCTGAACCGAACTCGCGCGCCAGCGTCTCGGCCCGGGCGCGCGTCCGGTTGGCCACGCGCACCTCGCGCGCGCCGCGATCGACGAGGCCGTAGACCACAGCCCGTGCTCCGCCGCCGGCACCGATGACCACCGCCGGCCCCGCATCCGCGCGCCACGCCGGCTGCTGCTGCAGGATGTTGCGAGCGAAGCCGTGCACGTCGTTGTTGGTCCCCCAGAGCGACCCATCCTGCCGGACGACGACGCAGCTGATGGCGCCAATCCGGCGCGCGAGCGCGTCGACTTCGTCGACGATCTCGAGCGCGCGCTCCTTGTGCGGAATCGTCAGGTTGCACCCGGCGAAGCCGAGCGGCGCGAGCGCGCGCAGCGCCGGCTCGAGACCGTCAGGCTCGATCGCCAGCGGAATGTAGGTCCCGGCCAGCCCGTACTGCTTGAAGAAGTAGTTGTGGAGCGCCGGCGAGCGCGAGTGCATCACCGGCCAGCCCATGACCCCGACTAACTGGAATCTGTCCGAGATCACCAAGGTATCAGGTATCAGGTATCAGGTTTCAGGGGTGGTCCAGGTGTCAGCCTGATCCCTGGACCACGGCTGACACCTGATACCTGACACCCGATACCTTCCTGCGTCAGAACGTGTAGCGCACTCCGAGCTGCATCTGGCGCGCCGTGTCCGCGACAATCGACTGGCCGAAGCTCGACGCGTTGCGGTTCCCGATCACGTTGTTGAAGTTGACGTGATTCAGGGCGTTGTAGACCTCCAGGAAGAATCCCGCGGTTCGCTGGTTCTGCAGCTTGACGACATACTGGAGCCGCAGGTCGAGGAGCGTCTTGTGCGAGCCGGGAATGCCGTTGCGGATGGCGACGCCATTGGCGTCCAGCGGTGAGAGGATCGGCTTGGTCAGATCGTTGATGCCCTTGACGGGACGATCCGTGTTGTCGCGGTCGCCGTTGGCATCGAGGCCGATCGTTTCGTTGACCGGGTTACCGGAATAGAACCGGAACGTCGCGCCGGCGCCGAGCCCGCGCCACGCGTCCCAGTTGCCGCCCGCGGTGAACGCGTGCCGGTTGTCGAAGTCCGACAAGCCGTAGTCGGTCCGCGGATCGAGGTCGTTCACGACACGTGCCTCGCCGCGAACCCCCGTTCCGACATCCCTCGCCTTCGACAGCGTGTAGGCGGCGCGCCCGGACCAGCGGTTGGCCATCCTCCTGTTCAGGCTCACCTCGAGTGCCTTGGAGTCGAAATTGAACGCAGGGTTCGACTGATACTGCAGCACTCGCAGGAACGCCGCGTTCCTCGCCGAGGCCGGGATCAGCGTGCCGTTGGGGTCGAACACCGCCGGTCCGGGACGGCCGATGGTGCCGTTGGCCAGCAGCCGCGGCTCGTTGATGTCGATGCGTCCCAGCTGATCGTAGCCGCGCGTCGCGACCACGTCGACCGTCACGGCCATGCCCGTGAAGATCTCGCGCTGGACGCCGACGTCGTAGGACCACAGGTACGGCAGGCGGCGGTTGCCGTCGAGCACCGGCTCGATGTTGACGAAAGCGGGAGTGCCGACCAGGCTGCGTGTCGCAGCGAGCTGCGCCCGGCAGGCGGGGCTGATCTCCGCCTGGCCGGCGTTGTTCACCGGCAGCAGGCAGACGTCACGCGTCGGCAGCCGTCCGGCCGTCGGGTTGTTGTCCTGCCCGGTGTCGAAGGTGAAGACCGGCGCGTTGACCGCGCCCGCGAACAGGTTCGCGGGGATGGCGGTCGACTGGTACTGGTAGAACTTGCCGGCGCCCGCCCGGAACAGCGTCCGCTCGTTGGGCGCCAGCGCCACGCCCAGCCGCGGCGAGTACGCATTCTTCGTCAGCGGGACTTCATGCTGATAGTCGTATCGGACCCCCAGGCTCAGCGTGAGCATGCGCGTGGCCTGCCACTTGTCCGACACGTAGTAGTTCATGCGCCAATCCTTCATCGGGCGGAACAGCTCGCCAAGCTGCATCGAAAAACGATTCGGATAGGTCGAGGGATTGGCCGGGTCGAACGCGGCGTTCCCGGCAAACGAGAACAACCCGACGTAGTTGGTCCCGACGATGTTGACGCCGCCGTTCTTGCTCGCGCCGACGCCGACCTTCAAGGTGTGCTTGGTCGGCGTAAACGTCAACTGCTCGGTGAAGAGCGTCGTCGTGACGTTCGCCCCGCCCGGGCTGGCATAGGGCCCCGTCAAATAATCGGGGTGCGCCTGCCCTGAGCCGAAGTCGAACTGGTCGGTACCCTTGAGTCCCAGGAACTGGTTGTCCTTGAAGATCGTGGTGTTCGAGCCGGCCGTATCGAACATCCTCTGGTCGCCGACCTGGAGGTTTTCATTGACGCGGTGCATCCGGAACTCGTTGACCATCCGGTTGCCCATCACCCGGAGCCACTGCCCGTTGATGAACGTCTCGCCAGGCGGTGGAACACGCTCGATCCTCAGGGCCTGGAGCGTGCGGAGCTGGACCACGTGGTCCTGGCCGTTCACCCGGTTGACATCGAACACGGCGCGGACGCTTACGTTGTTCGACTGGTTGATCTGATAGTCCAGGCGGCCGAAGTAGTTCTCCGAGCCGACCGGGAGGAATGTCGAATACGACACCGCGAGGGGCGCGGCATCCTTGGGATAGAGCAGATCGGCTGCCTGCCGGATTCGCAGGCGCTCGACATTGGCGAAGAAGAACATCTTGTTCTGGATGATCGGCCCGCCGATGTTCGCGAGCATCGTCTTGATGCCGCTCTTCGCCGGCTTGCTTCCGGCGAGCTTCAGGAAATAGTTGGTCGCGTCCAGCTTGCTGTCCTGCAGGTAGTACGCGGCGCGGCCGTGGAACTGGTTGGACCCGCCCTTGGTGACGGCGTTGATCACGGCGCCGGCGGCGCCGCCGTATTCCGCGCCGAAATCGTGCACCAGCACCTGGTATTCGGCCGTCGTGTCGACCGTCATGCGGGTCTGCATGCCGGGTCCGGACTGCGTGCGATCGTCGTTGTTATAGGCGCCGTCCACCATGAACACGTTGTTCGAGGTGCTCTGCCCGCCCGCGCTGTACTGTGCGCCCTCGAACGATCCCGCCGCGAGCGTGGGCGTGAGCCCGGGAACCAGCTGCAGCAGCGCGTACTGCTGCCGTCCGGCGGTCGGCAGCGCGTCGATGTTCTGTCCCGTGATGTTGGTGCCCACCTGCGTCTGAGTCACCTCCACGAGGGGCGCCTCGCCCGTCACTGTCACCTGATCGGACAGTCCGCCAACGGGCAACGACAGGTTGAGCGTGACCGCCTGACCGACGTTGACGACGACGCCCGTGCGGTTCTGGGTCTGGAAGCCCGCGAGCTCCGCCTTGACCGCGTAACGGCCAGGCTGCAGCGCCGGCAGCACCCACCGACCCGCTTCGTTCGTGATCACCGTGCGAACGAGGCCGGTTGTTTCTTCGGTCAGCGTGACCGTGACGCCGGGAAGCACGGCGCCGGACTGGTCGGCCACCGTTCCGTTGACTTCAGCGAGCGCTCCTTGCGCAAACAAGTGAGTGACCGGAAGAATCGAGAGTAAGGCTCCGACAACGAGGGACACCACGACCACACGACGCATGTCCGCCTCCGTTTCCACGCTGGTTTACTCGAGGGGGGTTCGCACCAAGTGGTGCGTAGAAGACACCGGCCGCGCGTTCCTGTCAATGGGGTCTTGACCGGAACTGCACGGAAGGGCTCGCATGCCCGCCGCCTGAGCGGCGGCGGGCACATACAGGTACAGGGTAGGGAGGATTGACGGGCGATCGGTCCTAATTCGTGGCATTGACCGTCGCCAGCCGCCGGCCCGCGATCCAGACCGAGTGGATCTGGCGGGTGTTCTTGATATCCGTGAGCGGATTGGCGTTCAGCACGAGGAGATCGGCCTGCTTGCCAGAAGCAATCGAGCCGAACTGCTGCTGGATGTTCGCCGCCTTGGCCGCGCCCATGGTCGCCGCGACGAGCACCTGCATCGGCGTCATGCCCGACTTGACCATCTCCTCGAGCTCGATGTGCTCGAAGTAGCCCTGCCACTGGCCCTCGTTCGTGCCGGTGTCGGTGCCGAGCGCAATCGTGACGCCGGCGTCGGAGAGTGTCTTGAGGTTCTTCCGGCCCTGGGCGAGCGCCTCCTTGATGCTCTGCGCCGCCTGATCCTTCTTGATCTTCTCCTGGTTGGCCGGGTCCTTCAGCTTCGCCATCTCGTCCTTGTAGTACGACCCGGGAATGTGGCGCGAGAAGAACGCGTCGGTGAAGTACGGCGGCGTCCCTTCGTAGATGAACGTCGCGATGTCGCGCGTCAGCGTCGGGATGTACTCGACGTCGCGCGCCTTGATGGCGGCGATCGTCGCCTGATCGACCGGCTGGTCGCGGATGCTGTGCGCGATGACGTCGATGCCCTTGTCGAGCAGCCCTTTCGCGTCGCGCAGGTAGAACAGGTGCGCCGCCGTGCGAGTACCGCGCTTGTGGGCCTGATCGATCAGCGCCCCGTACACCGCGGGCGTCATGTCCATCGGGCCGCCGGTGATGTGCATCTTGATGATGTCCACCTTCATGTCGGCGTACTTGTTCGCCCAGTCGCGCGCCTCCTGCTCGGTCTTCAGGTTGCGGAGACTCGCCGCGGCGATGAGCACGCGCGCTCGGTCCACCGGACCGGTGCGCGACTCGTCCCGCAGCTTGATCCCGTCCGGAACGTCATCCAGCGGGAGGCCAAGGACCTGCACCGTGGTGATGCCGTAGTCTGCGTACATCCGCAGCTGCGCCGTGAGGCGGTCGCGCGACGGCCGCTTCGATGCGTCGGCGCCCAGGTGGCCGTGCGCGTTGATGATGCCGGGCATGATCGTCTTGCCCGCCATGTCCACGCGGGTGGCGCCGGCGGGAATCGTCACGTTCCGGCCGACCGCCTGGATGCGCCCGTCGGAGACGACGATGGTCGCCCCTTCCATCGGCGCCGCACCGGTGCCGTCGATGACGCGGGCGCCGGTGAACGCGACGACGCCTCCGGCCGGTGCCTGCGCCTGCGGCGCGTCGTACGAAACGCCTGCCCAGATCAATCCGGTGCCGAGGAGAACCGCTGCGAGACGGGTGGCGATGCGCATCATGTCGAACCCCCTGAGATGTTTCAAATGTACGTGGGGCCGGCTCAAGCCGGCCCCTACGATTGTCTGGGGCCGGCTGAAGCCGGCCCCTACGATTGTCTGGCGCCGGCTGAAGCCGGCCCTCACGATTGTCTGGAGCCGGCCCCTACGAGCCGGCCCCTACGATAACCCGGCGGTCGTCAGAACGTGTAGCGGAGGCCGATCTGCATCGACCGCGCCTCGTCGGCGACAATCGATCGCAGGAAATCCGCGCTGTTGCGATTCCCGATCGGGTTGCCGAAGTTCACGCGGTTGAGCGCGTTGTAGATCTCCCAAAAGAATCCCGCGGTGCGTTCGCCCTTGATCCGGTAGACGTACTGCAGCCGCAGATCCAGCAGCATCTTGTCTGTGCCTTTGATGCCATTCCGGATAGCCGTACCGGTCTCGTCCAACTCTGACACGATTGGCCGCGTGAGGTCGTCTCGCCCTTTCGCCGGGCGGTCGAAGGTATCGCGGTCGCGGTTCACGTCCGTCCCTACGGTTTCGTTGACCGGGTTGCCGGAGTAGTAGCGGAACGTCGCGCCGAGCCCGAGGTCACGCCACGCGTTCCAGTTGCCGCCGGTCGTGAACGCGTGCCGGTTGTCGAAGGTCGCCAGACCATAGTCCCGCCGCGGGTTGAAATCGTCGTTTACCCGCTTGTTCACGATCCCGAAGCCACCCGCGCTGATTGCCGCGACATCGCGCGAGCGCGACAGCGTGTAGGCGGCGCGCCCCGACCACCGGTTGGCGAAACGCTTGTCGAGCGAGACCTCGAGCGCATCGTAGTCGCTGCTGAACGCGGAGCTGGTCGTGTACTCCAGCACGCGCTGGAAGACGGTGTTGCGGGCCTGGGCGGGGACGCGCGTGCCGTCCGGATCGAACACCGACGCACCGGGCCGGCCAATCGTGCCGTTGGCGAGCAGGCGCGGCTCGTTGATGTCGAGAAGTCCCGTCTGATCGTGGCCGCGCGAGCCGACGTAGTCGACGGTGACGGCCATGCCGTTCATGATCTGCCGCTCGACCCCGAAGTCGGTCTGATACAGGAAGCCGAGCTTGCGGTTGCCCGGCAGCCGCGGCTCGGTGTTGATGAAGTTGCCGGCCGTGAGCTGGTTCTGCATGGTGACGAGCTGCGCGCGGCATGCCGGGCTGATCTTCGCCATGCCGGCACTGCCCGCGGCGGCCTGCAGGCACACGTTGGCCGGCATCACGCCACGCGTCGCGCTCAGGTCCTCGCCGGTGTCGAACGTGAACACGCTCGAGACCACCTTGCCCGCGAACAGGTCGGAGATGATCGACGTCGGCGGGAATTCGTAGAACTTCCCGAACCCGGCCCGAATCACCGTCTTCTCATTCGGCGCGAACGCCGCGCCGAGGCGCGGCGCGAAGCCGTCCTTCGTGTTCGAGGAATTGTCGTCGAAGTCGTAGCGGACGCCGAGGTTCAGCGTCAGCTTCCTCGACAGCTGCCACTTGTCCGACACGAACGTGTTGACGCGCCACGTGCCGATTGGAATGAACATCTCGCCGAGGCGGATGCGGAAGCGCGTCGGGTACGTGTTGACGACCGCCGGGTTGAACGGCGCGTTGTTCTGGAACTCGAACGTGCCGATCTGGTTCGTCGAGACGACGCTCGTGCCCTTGTTCTGGCTGCCGCCGACGCCGAACTTGAGCGTGTGCGTGGTCGGCGTCCACGTGAGCTGCTCGCTGTAGACGTTGGCGGTGAGCGCGTTGCCGCTCATCTCGACGCGCGGGCCCGCCCGGTAATCCGGGTGCGCCTGCGCCGACCCGAAATCGATAGGATCGACCCCGTTGAGCGCCGTCCACTCGTGGCTCTTCAGATTCCACGGAATGTCCTTGCCGGCCTCACCGAACAAGGTTCGATCGCCGATCCACAGGTTCTCCTGCACCGTCCCGACCTTGACCTCGTTGACCAGCCTGTTGCTGAGAATCCCGGTCCAGGAAAAGCTGCCGAGCAGTTCCGGCGCGGCAAGTTCGTACCGGAAGCCCTCCCTGGTGTACCGCTCGGCTTCCGCATTCTCGCCGTGTCCATCGTTCGGTCCGTAGATCAGGCTCCCGTGCACCGTGTGCGACGGGTTGAACTGGTAGTCGCCGCGCACGAAGTAGTTGTACAGGTGCACGTTGTACACGTCGGAGAACGAGGTCGCCAGCGGCGCCGCCGCCGCCGGAAAACTCAGGCGCACCGCGTCGCGCGAGTGCGTGTACTCGTAGTTGAAGAACCAGAACGCCTTGTTGCGGACGATCGGCCCGCCGATGTTGCCGCCCATCGATTTGACGCCGCTGTCCGGGTTCTTCTCGCCCTCGAGCTTGTTGAAGTAGTTGGTCGCGTTCAGCTTCGAGTCCTGCAGGAAGTAGAAGCCGCGGCCGTGTATCTGGTTGGTGCCGCTCTTGGTGATGGCGTTGACGATCACGCCCGAGGCGCCGCCGTACTCCGCCCCGTATTCGTGCGTGAGGATCTGGTACTCCGCCATCGAATCCACCGTCACGCGTGACTGCGGGAACGTGCCGGTGCGGTCGTCCTTGTTGTACTGGCCGTCGACCAGGTACAGGTTGCTGCCGCTCTCGCGTCCGTTGGCGTTGTAGGCCGACCCCTCGAACGATCCGGGGTTCAGCGCGGGCGTCAGGCCGGGCACCAGCTGCATCAGCGCAAACTGCTCGCGCCCCTGCATCGGCAGGTTCTCGATGTCCTGCTGCGACATGTTGGCGCCGATCTGCGTCTGGGTCGGCTCGATGAGCGGCGCCTCACCGGTGACGACCACCTGGTCCGTCAGCTGGCCCACGGGCATCGTGAAGTTGAGCGTCACCGCCTGGCCGACGCTGATCGTGACGCCGGACCGCGTCTGCGTCTGGAAGCCGGAAAGCTCCGCCTTGATGGTGTAGCGCCCCGGCGTCACCGCGATGGCGACGAATCGCCCGCGATCGTTCGATTCGAGGGTGCGCGAAAAACCCGTGGTCTCCTCGGTCATCGTGACGGTGACACCGGGGAGCAGGGCTTGCGAGGAATCGACGATGGTCCCGTTCAGTTCGGAGACCGCCTGGCCTGAAGCGGAGACGGAGAGGGCGAGCGAGAGAAGGAAACCGACACCAACGGATACCGGACGGACACGCATGTCTGCCTCTCTTTCCGGAAACCGAAGCGCGTTACGAAGGGAGTGTGTCTCTCAGGGCCCTTAGAGAACACCCGGCCACGTGCCGTGTCAACCGGAAACAGGCCATACTCTGCACGGTAGCCGGCCGTCCTCCGGAGGGGTAGCCTCCGCGGGACCGCGGTAAACTACGGATGAGACAGCGGAAATGCTGAGAAGCGAGCAGAACGACCTCCTGACGCAGACCGGACCGGACACACCGTTGGGCAGGATGTTCCGCTGCTACTGGCTGCCGGCGATGCTGGCCGCGGAGCTGCCCGAAAACGACTGCCCGCCGGTCCGCCTCAAGCTGCTCTCGGAGCGGCTGATCGCGTTCCGCGACAGCGAGGGACGCTACGGGCTGATGGACGAATTCTGCGCGCACCGCGGCATCTCGCTGTGGTTCGGCCGGAACGAGGAATGCGGCCTGCGCTGCCCGTATCACGGGTGGAAGTACGACGTCACCGGCCAGTGCGTGGACATGCCGAACGAGCCGGAGCACTCCGCCTTTGCGAAGAAGGTGAAGCTGACGTCGTATCCGCTGGTCGAGCGCGGCGGCGTGCTGTGGGCCTACATGGGACCGCCCGAGACGCAGCCTCCGCTGCCCGAGTGGGAGTTCGCCACGGTGCCCGCCGCCCGGACCTACACGTCGAAGCGCCTGCAGGAGTGCAACTGGCTGCAGGCGATGGAAGGCGGCATCGATTCGAGCCACGTCTCGTTCCTGCACCGGGGCGACATCAACACCGATCCGCTGTTCAAGGGCGCCCCCGGCAATCGATACAACATGGGCGACCTGCGTCCCGTCTTCGAGGTCGTCGAAAGCCCCGGCGGCCTTTATATCGGCGCGCGCCGCAACGCCGAGGACGGCCAGTACTACTGGCGCATCACGCAGTGGGTGATGCCGTCGTTCACGATGATCCCGCCGCGCGGCAACCATTCGGTGCACGGCCACTTCTGGATTCC
>Ga0070694_100001542_pt1 | contig 13542 bp, 18 predicted proteins | sample KBSK1251metaG_FD_65470 | JGI IMG/M metagenome (GOLD analysis project Ga0070694, IMG submission 65470) | Corn, switchgrass and miscanthus rhizosphere microbial communities from Kellogg Biological Station, Michigan, USA - KBS K1-25-1 metaG | ecosystem: Host-associated > Plants > Roots >... | reverse complement strand
AGCACAGTGGCCGTGGTCGTCCCGTCGCCCGCGACATCAGAAGTCTTCGAAGCGACCTCCTTCACCATCTGTGCGCCCATATTCTCGAGCGGGTCTTTTAGCTCGATCTCTTTGGCGACCGTCACGCCGTCTTTGGTAATCGTCGGCGAGCCGAATCGTTTATCAATCACGACGTTGCGGCCCTTCGGGCCTAACGTGATCTTGACCGTATCGGCGAGTTGATTGACGCCGCGTAAGATCGCAGCGCGTGAATCCGTCCCATAAATTACTTGCTTGGCCATATCTTCTTTCCTCTCGCTATTCAATGTTGATGATGATGTCTATCTGTAAAAAGCAGCGGAATCTATGGAGCGACTACTTGCCGCCTTTCTTGCCACTGCCAGAACCGGCTGCGGCGCCCGCGCGCACGACGATGCCGAGAATCTCATCCTCGCGCATAATCAACAGTTCTTCGCCATCGAGCTTGATCTCAGAGCCGCTGAACTTGCCAAACAGTATGCGGTCACCCGCGCGGACATCGAGCGCTTGTCTGACGCCATCTGTGCGGTACTTGCCTTCGCCTGCTGCTATAACTTCACCCTCCTGCGGCTTCTCTTGAGCGGTATCCGGGATGATGATCGCGCCACGCACCTGCTCGCTCTTCGTGATTCGACGCACGATCACACGATCGTGTAGTGGTCTGATGTTAGTAGCCATAGTTCTCTTCTTACTCCTTTTGATTTCCCGGTAAACTGCCCGGGTATGTTAGCTGCGTCTATTTCTTGTGTACTTTGATACCTTAGAGTAACGCGGGTGTTAATCCTCTCGCCTCATCATCCGCTTTGCCGCGTGCCCCTGGTTAATTGGAATGAACTGGTCAACGCTCTGCGCGCTGGCTAATAGCCCAGTTGTAGAGTGAGCCAGATCAGAGCTACAGACCACAGGAGTGAAACTTGCCACTGCTGTTGGCTCGGAATCGAAGGTCTCAAACAAACTCGCGAGCTTCGTCATGACCAGCAGACGTTGCAGGCGACTACTGAGGTTGAGCAGCTTGAAGTGCCCGCTCACCCGTTGCATGGCGGTATAGCCGGAGATCAGCTCACCTAACCCGCAGCTATCCATGTACTCGACTCCCGCCAAGTTGACGATCAGCTTACGGGCGCCAGCATTGATGCTGGCCGTGACCTGTTGTCTGAACTTCGTATTTTCTCCCAGAGCCAGGCTGCCCTCGAGATCCAGAACGGTGACATCGCTTATCGTGCGCTCGATGATGTTCATTTGTCTTCCTCTCTTGACCTATTCAATACTGCCGACCTCAAGCACTAGGGGCATGGACTTCCAGCCGCACCCAGCCTTTGATCTTAGTAGGCAGTGATGCTTTTCGCCCCGCCAAGCAGCCGAGAGATGGTCTGTTCCAGGTCGTCAAGACCGCCTGGCTTCATCAAGTAACCTTGAGCGCCCGCGTCCATTCCCTGTTGCCGATCTGCCCGTTGCCCATCTGCCCGTTGCCCATCTGCCCGTTGCCCATCTGCCCGTTGCCGATCTGCTTGATACGCTGCTGCTGAAATAAAGAGAATCGGGCTGTGCGGATCAAACTCATGAATCTGCTCACAGAGTCTGCTTTCATATCCCTGGGGGAACCAATCTCCCAGCAGGTAACAGTCGAAGTGTTCACTCTGAGCGAGCTTCAAAGCTTCAACCGACGTGCCCGCATTAGTCACACAATAACCGGCCCGCTCCAGGAAGAAATTTACTACCTCACGAACATCCTCCTGGTCTTCGATCCAGAGAATGTGCTTATCCGGGATGGGCATTGTGATCTCTTGATCCATACAAGCAACGGCTCCATCTTGTCTGCGAAGTGCTTTCATGCTCTTTGCTGTCACGTGCTACTACCTTTGATACGATCGAAGATCATGTCAAACTTGCCTTCAGCAATTAACCTTAGTTTGGCGTCTAGGCTTCAGCTAGAGCGCCGTTCTTGAGCGTGTCTGATATTGCCTGTGGTTCCCTGCCGTATGCTTAACGGCGAAAAAGCTTCTTGTTCAGTAGCCTGGCCTTCTCTTGTTTGGCGCGCTCCTCGTCATCCTTCTTCTTTTGACGCGCGAGTTCTCGCTGGGGCACTTCTTGCTCATCCAGCCGGATAGCTTCGACGATGGCAGCGCGGGCTAGGGCATCCAACCGTTTCGAATACATCACCAGGTTAAAACTAGTCTGGTAGGGAGATTGAATGAGATTGTACGAGTAATGTTCATCTTCCCAACGCGCGAGAACCTTTTCGCTGCGGTTTGAAATGATCTTCTCGCCATCACTATAAAGGGAAGTCGAAGAGAGAGTGATCTCGGCAACAGGCTTGGTAGCAGTTCCGTACTTAACCGAAACATCTTCGATAATGTCATCAGCCGTCATCCCTTCAGTCCGAGCCGGATCATAAGCAACTAGGATGCGAAAAAGCTCTCCGTTGTAGAAGCTGAAAAGGATGCTCTTAACCGAGTCTACCTGACGCGTAGGGGTAAGCCTGTCTTGAGCTTGCCATTCCAGTTCTTGAATCACCACTGGGCGTTGGTGGATCGCCTTGGCCTCAGACGGTTTCATCTGTACTTGTTTTGTCACCGCAGGCAGGCTGGCTCCAAATTGGAACTCCCGGTACCTGGAAAGATCTTGTGCATAAATCAGGGGCGCTAAAAACGCTGCCACCAAAATTGAACTTGCGAAGCTACGTGTGTTGATCATTTAGTTCTCCTTGTTCTCTTTCGCGCTCCTAGCGCTTCGATTCAGGCGACAGCCAATGCGGCGTGGCACTATTCCGTAAAACACTAATTCCCGAAAAGAACCGGGCTTTCTTGAATCTGCCGCGAGCGGGCGGAAACACTCATGTAAGACAATCCCAGGAATCGTTTCACGGCCACTTGTGTAATTTCCAAGCAATTGAAATTCTTCGATCTCATTTTCGCGACGACCTGCTTGATCGCCTTACGTGTCGTCTTTGCTTCATCGGAACCGAAGATGCGCGTTTTAATCACCCCAGCCATGTAGAGAAAGCTCCATCCTGCTTGGCTGATTATTTGATTCACCTCGTCACTGTCGAGATTATTGACTAATCTCCACCCGTGAGAATAAGGTTCACTTTTGAAAAGCAAAGCTGCTGGTAAAAGGGCGCTCTCCGCAATCAGAATGGACCCTGTTTTGATGGTATCTGCCATTAGCGTCTCCTTGAGCTTGTTGTCGCGCTCAGGGCCACCCTGATCACAGCCTTACACGGGCTTGCTTCCCGGAATCTGGTTTGTAATCGCTGGCATAGAGAGTCGCGGTCTGGTCTTCAAAACCTCCAGCAAGAGTAGAGACGTCACGAAGCAAACCACACTCAGCCAGAAAAACACCTTGTTAGTAAGCACAAAAATCGCCAGGAACAACGCCGCTTCCAGCGCTAATTGGTAACTCGCAATGGAGGGCCATAACAGCAGCAGGAATAACACCGCAATGGCAGCCCTTTTTATGATTTTCGTTTTCGTAAGCATTGGAAACCTCGGTTCTGTGTGTGCCCCCTACCTAATAAGAGAGGGCCATCACACAATGATTGGCGCTCGCGTTCAAGGCCAGTCACTTTCATCGGTACTTCGGACTGATCGAGAGATCCTTTGCCGAGTGGTGCTCCTGCCTGAAGTTCAAGAAGCCGCCACCGACACCGATGAAGAGTAAGAGCGCGATCACCAGGAATGGCCATGCCAGGCTCGGCTGCACGAGCAGGCTCGGGTTGCGCCCGACAATCGCAAACAGCACGAGCGGCCCGACCACTACCCCGATGAACATAATGAGAAATGCGATGTGGCGAAATCGGCCAACAGAAGTTGGATTGAGTTCCTGCAAGACATCTTGAATAGACATTGATCGCTCCTTGGCAAACATTTTTACTTCTCAGCGATGCGCGAAGAGAAGCGTCCAAGCGTGATCGGGAAAGCTCGCACGGCGATGGGTGCAGTGACTTTGTTCTCCTTCAAAACTTCCTTGGCGGTTACGCCTTCGCCGTACACATCTCGCATATCATCTTTGTCCGGCTTAATGACCACGCCCTTGAGTTCGAGTCCGGCAAACAGTCCCTTGCTCCGCGAGTAGGAGAGAATCTGCGCATTGAGCTTCAGATCTGTCGAAGCCCCGGCCTGACGACCGACTGGCCCGGCGGCCACTGAAGCGTCGGCGCCCAGCGTGAACTGGTCTGAGAGCAGACTGTTCAGCCCTTCCTTATTCATAAACAGCATGATGAAGTCCGTTGACTGAGCGCCGATCTGCAAACCGAAGCTCCCGCCGCCCAAGTTGAAATAGGCTGGCGCGCTCCAACCATTGGCTGTCCGACAACTGGCCACGCCGCGCCCGCCGCGCCCGCCAAACACGAACCCGGCTTTGAGCACCGAAGGGAAGACCGCGACACATTCCGCATTTTCCAGTAACTCGCGGGGAATCCCTTTGTCCGGCGTGCCCATAATCTCGCGAAAGACGCTCGCCGCCTTTTCTGATTGTGAGATCTCATCCTTGATATCCCTCTTCGTCTGCCCCTGTGCGAGAGAGACTGTGTTGACCGCCAGCGCCAAGCAAAAAACTGCCACCCAACTGATCATTGATCTACTTTTCATCTTTATCCTCTTTTCCTTTTCAATAATTAGTGCTGCCTGCTCGCCTGCTGCTTAGTTGGGCAGCAAGTGCCTGGCGTGTAAGTTCCTGAGTCTTGAGACCTTCAATGACTTCTCAAGCTCCATCTTGATGATCAGTCAGCTTGAGATAAATTGCTGTCCAATATTGGACAACTACAGAAAGATTAAGGTCGCGAGGGTTTTTCGGTGTGTGGCGGGGATGCGTTAAGTGAAGTGGCTTGCTGGTGGCCACTAGACGAGCATGGCTGTTTCGGAGATGCTGACTCGGTTACGCCCCTCGCGTTTTGCCTGGTACATGGCGCCATCAGCCGCAGTGATGAGTGAGGAGGCTGAGAAATCCTCTCCGGGAAAGCCGGTCACAACCCCCAGGCTGATCGTCACAATCTTGTCAGTCGGTGAGTTTTCGTGCGGAATCTCGAGCGCGACGACGCTGACACGGAGCGCTTCGGCTATCGTGGCGGCGCCTTGCGCATCGGTTTCTGGAAGAATGATCATGAACTCCTCGCCGCCATAACGGGCCACCAAATCCCCGGCGCGATTCAATGTCTGGTGGAGGGCTGTGGCGACCTGTTTCAGGCAGTCGTCGCCATGCTGATGGCCATAGGCATCGTTGAAAGCCTTGAAAAAGTCGGTATCAATCATGATCAGAGAGAGCACCGTATCGGCACGCCGCGCGCGCCTCCACTCAAGGTCGAGAACCTCCTCGAAATGACGGCGGTTAGCGATCCCCGTCAAGCCATCCAGACAGGACAGACGCTGCAAATGCTGATTCGCGTGCTCAAGCTGTTGTGTCCGTTGATCCACCAGATGCAAGTGTTCTTCCACCAGCCGAGCGACCTCTTTCCCCCGCATTTTCATTTGCCAGATACGATGGCGATAGCGGCTGGCCACGATCATGGCAACAGCGAGAGCGCAGAGGAGATAAAACCAGTAGGTCTGGTAAAAATGCGTCATCATACTAAAGCCCTCCGCGCCCCGTCTTCCGATACCAACCGCTCCAGCATTTCCATCTGCTGCTGCTGCATGCGCACCAGCTCTACCCAAGAGGAGTCGCGTAATTCATTGAATTTCTCGTGTAACTGCATGATCTCCAGTTCGGCTTTCAGGTTGACCTCGTAATCGTTCTTGGCTTGCTGGTGGTCTTTTTCGGATTGGCGGTTCTGGCTCATCATGATAATCGGCGCGGCGTAGGCGGCTTGGAATGAGAGCGCGAGGTTGAGCAGGATGAATGGATATGGATCCCAGTGGTAAATATACGCCGTAATATTCAGCGTCAGCCAGACAGCGAGCAGCGTGCTTTGGATGATGACGAAGCGCCACGAGCCGATGGTCTCAGCAAAGCGATCGGCGAGCCGTTGCCCGAACGTCAGTTGCTCCTCGAACTCGTGCGCGATGTTGCGTGCGACCCGACCGCGGTTGATGAATCGCTCGACGACTTGGCGCTCCTGCTCCGAAAGCTTATCAAGCTCTTTAGCCAGCAACCTCTTTGCGGTCTCGGTTCTGTTTTCAGCCATGAGTCGAGCCTCTCCCAATTATGAGGCTAGTTCAGGAATCGTATATGTGGTGAAATCAACGACCTCTGCTTCGACCAGCGGCCCTGGTGCTGAGTCAGCATCAAACCAACGCTTCCTGACTTCAGTATTGGCTGCGAGTTGCGCCGCCATGCGCTCCTCTCGTTCTTGCAGCCAAACATTACGCAAATCTCCAGCCTTGCGCGCGAATTCATTAACCCTTTTCTGCTCCTCGTTCGTCATAACTCCCTCCGGCTTTCATTGGTGGATACAAAGATCCGCATCGTCTTACTTGCTGCGCTAAACTGCCCGCTCTCCCCACGATAGAAGCCGGAGAGAGCGGAACAATCCTACTGAAGACATGACCAGTGCCCATAGTCATCGGAGTTCTGATCAAACTCTCTAGCTATCGTTTGAGCCGCCACTGCTGGTTAGCCTGATTGGCATAATCCCAGAGCTGGATGTTGGCCCCGTTCTGCTTGCCCTGCTCGGTCACGTCGAGACACTTGCCGTTGTCCACGCTCACGATCCGGTAGTAGTCGCCGCCCACCTGCTCCAATCGCCAGCGCTGTTGCGGGGTGCCGTTCCAGCTCCGCTGGATGATGTTCGCCCCATTGTTATCCCGGCCGCCCTGGACGGTGAGCGCCATGCCGCTATGTCGGCTGATGATGGCGGCTTCATTGTTGCCGAGGTCTACGACATCCCAGTTTTGATTGGCTTGATCGGCATATCCCCACTGTTGGATGTTGGCCCCATCTTGCGTGCTCTGCCCGGTCACGTCCAGGCTTTTATCACTGTGCCGGTTCATGATTGGGCCGGAGTAGCTCACGCGCCCATCCGGCCGGTTGCCGCCACCGAAGCCGCCGTTGTTGACGCGATCATTGTTGCCACGTCCATAGTTGCCACCTCCATTATTGCCAGCGCCGCCGACTTCGAAATCGGCACGGCAGCCACGATCCACCCAGATGCCGTTAGTGGTGTAGCCCCATGTCCGTCCCTGCACACAAGCCGCATCGCTTTTCTGAGTCACTAAGCGGACGCCGCCGCGAGTGTTGACCGGATAGGTGTGGCGCCGCCCATCATCGGAGGCTAAGTAGATGGTCTGTCCCCCATAGCCGCGACCACCGCCGCCATTGTTACCACCGCCACTGCCAGACCAACCGCCTCTCCAGTCGTACCTGATGCCAGTCACATTGTTGTTATTGTTGCCGTTATTATTGCGGTTGCTGTTGCGATTATTGACTATTGCTTCGTAAGAGAAAGTTCTCGACTGCTCATCGTTGTTACGCGAATTGTTATAACGCGGATCGTTGTAACGCGAATCGCCGTTGCGCGAGAAGGTGCCCGTGCCACGAACGCGAACCCCCGCATTCGATCTGAATTCGGTTTGGGCATCGCTGTTAAAAAGCACATTGGGCCCGCGCCCACCCTCTTGATTCGTGATCCGTTCTCTGACGGCTTGCTGAGCTTGACCAATCGCCCACTCCCCTGAGCCTTGCGCCAGAGTAATACCCAGGCTGTTACTTGACAGGATAACTGTGAGCAAGATGAAAGCTGCGAACAAGATGTTGCGATTCACCAAAGTGCGATCTCTAATGTATTTCATGATCATTCCCTTCGTAGTTGCAAATTTACTTCAAGCCAAGCCGCACAGGCTTAGCATAGCTAGGCAATTGTGAGAATAGAGCCCGATTAGTGGCTAAGGAGAAATGGGTGAGAGATCACGCCCCAGTGATCCCCCACCCAGGAAGGAGTGGAGTTCGATCTATCGTGAATCCCACTCCTGTACGGAATTGAACTGCTTCCCAATCAGCCATTGGATGTCCCTGACATCCGCTCTCCGTACCTAACCCTCTGACGCATCACACGCCCTGGCTGAGACCGCTTGTGGGTAGATAATTCGGGATCCTGCTCACGCGCGTGATTTTTCGCGCCCTGAGAGCTTGTTCCACCAGTTCCTCGACCGCGCTCTTGCTCTCTCTCATCACTTCAGAGATCTCGCAAACCAGGAGCTTTTTCGCCCGTTCCAGCGTCAATTTCTCACGAGCCGAGAGCGGCTTGGTCTCGCTCCATTCTGTCAATGAGCCAAGGATCTTGGCCAAGTCGAAGGCCGATCCGGAGGCAAGCAGTTTAAAGTTGTCATCGGCGCGGTGCTTCCAGTTTTTGGCTGTTCCGTCTGTTTGCTTGAGCTGATTTAACAGCTTCGGGATTTCAGACCTCCCTAGCAAGCGCCGGACACCGATGGCCTGGGCTTTGTCTACTGGGACCAGCAACTCGCCGCCGCGCTCGTCCAGGAGCGCCAACTGATAGAACCTGATCGGCCTGCCAGCGACCACTTTCTCGACGACCGCGCCCATCAAGCAGAGACCTTGACACGGATAAATAACCTTACTCCCAACGCTCAATTTCACGCGAATCCCCTTCCCCGGTCAGATGCGCTCATTCAACCATGGAGCGGTTGCAGGCTCGCTTAGAGTGACGTTCGGCGACCACTGATCAGGTTGAAGATCAGCACTACCAATGCCACCACAAGCAACATATGAATCAAATTACCGCCGACGCCGCCGATCAGGCCCAAGAGCCACAGAACACAAAGAACAACTAAAATCGTCCACAACATAATCCCCTCCAGGTTTAGACTTTTACCCACATCCTCAAGTGTCGAGCGAGCCGCTGCTTCAAACCCGGCACCAATTTATATTTAGAAGATAGACTGATTGGGGGTGGGGTGCTGTCCAATATTGGACAAGTTTGAAAAGAATTATCGCGAGAATTAAGGTTGTCAGCCTGCCCATGTTTATGCGCTAGCGACGGCCTGCTGCGTGATCTTGCATGCAGCAATGATCTGGGCAATAGTTTGCTCCAGAAAGTTCAGGTCGCATGGCTTTGTCAGATAGACTTGTGCCCCGGCACTCAGACCCCGCTCGCGGTCTGGGGTGTAGGCGTAGGCGGAGCAGAAGATCACTGGCGTGTGCTGATCGAATTGACGAATCTGCCGGCAGAGATCAATCGTCGTTCCCCCGTCGCATTCGTCATTGAGCAAGTAGAGGTCGAAAGCTTCCGTCTGCGCCTGCCTCAGACTTTCGGCATAGCTGGTGGTGGTCGTCACTTGGTAGTCTGAGTTGTGGAACCAGTGATTGATCATCTCACTGGTGTCGGCGTCGCGCTCAACGAGTAGAATTCGTTTGGTCTTCTGGTTCATGGCTGCTCCTTATGTCGGGTCAATGGAAGCTCCGTGTGCTGAAATGCCAGAAACTCAGGCTAAGCACCAGCACAGAATCAGCAAAAAGAAACGAGAGCTTGAATGTGTCGTCAAGCTCTCAAGACAAGTATCTGGGTAAGGACTCTGCTGAGTTCTATACCGATCAAAACTCAGAAGTTCCATCTTATGGTCAGTTATCTAGGAATGGATGGCTGTTCAATATTGAACCATTTTGGAAATAATTATCGCGAGCTGTCTTGAACCATCGCCGCCGCGCTAGGCGATCTGACTAGATAATCAGTGAGCGGCTTCCTCTCAGTTCCCCTTGAACATCAAGCCAGAGATTATTGAAAAATGAAGTGAAAGCAAACTACAAAACAACCTATCCCTAGCGCAAACCAGAGACTGAGTCTAAAAGCCCGGTTTTTCATAGAACCTCCTCTTCCGCCACTCGATCATTCAACCCTCGCCTTCTCCGTCCGTGGCGTGGCGGCCAATCATCAGGTCGAGGGGCTCAGGCTCGTGGCGATGGTGCCTGATCATGACGCCGATGGTTTCGGTTTTCACTACCTTTCTAGGCGTTGCCCAGCGGCGGAAGGCAGACTGACTTGTGGACGGCTCTGCTGCATGAGCCGGTTAAAAATCAAGGCCTGCGATGTATGTGTCCTCCAAATCTTGTGGGGAATTATTTCAAGTATGAAGTGGAGTGTGGAATCTACTGGCCGACGCAAGGCTGGAGCAAACCGATCAATGTCCATCTTATACATCACCGTTCCGTCTTTTTTTTTGTAGACGTGGACGTGCAAGGATGGGCGCATGAGCAGCCGGTAACTTTGCGAGCGCGATGGGTGCAAAATCCGCGTCCACCACGGATCACGCTTCCAGATCTGTTTGTTTTTCAAGCTGAGTTGTAGCCGGTCAATCTTCCCAGGTGCATATTTTGGCTGCGCCAAGATCGCATCGCCGTGGTTAATTTCGCCAACGAATTCAACACTATCCTGCAATTGCAGGCGAGAGAGGACTAAAGAAACGTTAGTCTGAAGATCTGGCTCGGCTTGCGCTTTGGCGGTGACGGCACAAGCCAGCATGAATATCAGTGCTAACAAATATCTTGCCATCATGATTCCTCACTCGAAAGTTTGCTCGATAAATTCAGAGGCTATTACTCTCAACTCAATAGGCTCTTGTGTTTACTGTTGCCACCTCACACCTCACACCACCCGGCTTGCGCACCTAGCGCTATTCGCCCATTAGTCAATCTTTTGACTCAGGTTTTTGTTGGTGCCTCACGGCGCTGGAATGTAAATCAGCGCCTCCGCTCTAGGTAGTCTGAGCCAGATAAGCAGGGAGCGTTTTTTCTTTGACGATGAGGTGCTCTTACAATCAGCCCTCCGACTAGAGAGTGAAATAAAACGTGGCGCCTCTGTCCACCGTGCCCTCTGCCCAGACCCGTCCGCCGTGACGGTGGATGATGCGTTGCACGGTTGCCAGGCCGATGCCAGTACCGGGAAATTCCTGGTCACTATGCAGGCGCTGGAAAGTACCAAACAACTTGTCAACATCGGCCATGTCAAATCCCGCCCCATCATCGTGCACAAAATAGGCCGTGCTCTCATCCGCTTGGGGGGCGACGCCGAATTCAATGCGCGCGGTAGGACGATGAGCCGTGAACTTCCAGGCATTGCTCAGCAGGTTTTCCAGCATGATGCGGAGCAGTCGGGCGTCGCCATTGGTTGTGAGACCTGCGGTGATGGCAAATTCCACTTGGCGAGGCTGATCGCTTTGTCGCAGTTCGGTAGCAATCTGACGGGCGAGTGCGCTGAGGTCCACTAACTGGCACTCCAGTTCGCCGCGCGAGAAGCGGCTCAAGGCGAGCAAGGCGGCAATGATATTTTTCAGGCCCTGCGTGGAAGCGCGTACTTGCTGGATGAGTTGGAGACCGTCGTGATCCAGCTTGTCGCCGTAGTCTTCCGACAAGGCTTCGGTCAAGCTGTCAATCTGGTGCAGGGGCACAGACAAATCATGGAAAACCGAATAGTTGAAGGTCGCGAGCTTTTTGTTGAGGAGTTCGAGTTGAGCCGTCCGTTCCTGCACGCGGTGCTTCAGTTCGACATTGTGCGTGCGGATTTCGGCTTCGGCCTGCCAACGCGCGGTAATGTCGCGGATGTTGCATTGAATGACTTGATGGCCGTTTTCTGCATAGACGTTGCTCACGAACTCCACTTGGCGGTGCTCTCCCTCTTTGGTTTGGAGCGGTAAGTCTTCGTAACGGATATAGCCATTTTCCTGCAATTCCCCGAAGGCGTCGCGGCTCGCGTCCGCATCCTTGAGCAAGCCGATTTCCCAGAGTTCCTTCCCCAGGAGGCCGTCACGCGAGTAGCCCAACAATTCCACCATGAATGGATTCACGTCGGTGATTTTGCAAGTCACGGGATCGAGCATCAGGATCCCGTCTCGTGCAGCCTCAAAGAGCCGCCGATAATGAGTTTCTGAAACTTGCAGCGCTGTTTCCGCTTGTTGGCGCTCCCGGCGGACATTGACTTCGTGCAAGGCGTGTTTGATGGCCGGAACCAAGCGAGCCAATTCCTGCTTCTGGATATAGTCGTGCACGCCTATCTTGATCAGCAAAACGGCGAGGTCAAGGTCAATTTCACTGGAGACAATGATGAACGGCACATCCGGGCATAATTCCTTGGCCAGCGCGAGGGCCGCTGGGGCGCTAAAGCACGGCATAGAGTAGTCAGAAGTGATGACATCCCAATCCTGGCGTTCCAACATGGCGCGCATGGCGGCTGGAGTATCTACCACTTCGTAGATGACCTCATAGCCTCCCCTGGATAGTGCCCGCAGCAACAGCACGGCATCCGCTGCGCGTTCCTCAACGACCAAGAGGCGTAGAACTTGGTTCATAGATTCCTCCCGCTGGGGCTTTATCTGACAGGTGTTCAAGGCGAAACCACTCAGACCGCAGCCAGATCAGGCTGCCACTTCACCGCTGCGCACGCGCCGCCACGCTAGGCGATCTGCGCCAGGTAAGCCGTGAGCTTCTTCTCTTTGATAATCATAAAGTGATCTTCGTTCGTCTCAATCAGCCCCAGGTTCCGAAAGCGCTGCATAAAGACGCTGATCCGTGGTCGCGTCGTGCCGACCATCTCCGACAGTTCTTCATGCGAAATCTTCGGTTCGATGCGAATGCTGCGCGGGTCTTTCTTGCCCATGGTGCGAGCCAGCCGTAACAACGTCTTGCCCAGGCGTTGTTCGCTATCCACCGTCACCAAATCGGAGATCACTTGCTGCTGATCGGCAATGCGCACCGCGAGGTACTTCACGAAGCCTTCAAAGAGCGCGTCGCGGCCTAACCGCGCAAAGAACTTGGAGCAGGGAATTTGTTTGAGGTTCGTCTCTTCCATGGCCGTCGCGGTTTCCAGCCGTGCGCCTAAGCCGGACAAACACAGCTCACCGAACATATCTCCCGCCGTGTGGATGGCCAAGAGGCACTCGCGCCCATCAGGCGAGAGCATGAGCAGTTTGACTTGCCCGCTTTCAATGAAATAGACCAACTCGTCATTGTCTCCACAGGAGTAGACGTGATCGTCTTTCGCAACCGTGACGGCGCGCGAATTGAGGGCCTCGCGCTTGAGCGAATCCCGCATTTGTAGTTTGAACAGGTCAGATTGAGGAGTCTGTTGAATCATAATCGTCTCTCCTTGAGAGGGGCACAGTGATGGCTGCGGCAGTTTGCTTCCACGACCTCACGACTGAATGAGGCAAAACTTGCGGGCGGCTGGAGCGCCAAGCGAATGTGAGTCTTGATAGTGTCCATTTTTTGCAGTTCTTCCGCCATCTCGCTCTAGCTCAGCGCGCCACTGGCCCTGAGACAGCCACTGGAGCGATCTCGTAGCGGCCATAGTCAACCGTCAAAATGTGTTTCCCAAAGATTCTGACTTGCGTGATGGACTCGTCTTTGAGCGGCAGCCAGAATTCTCCGATCTTCTGATTGCGCCGCACGAAATCAACCCGCTTGGTCCAGAACGACGGGTTTTTGGCGGGCTGGCCCACGATCTTGACGACCGCAAACTCCGCCGCGTGGATCCAGATTTTCCCAGTGAAGAGATACGTGTCGTTCCGCTTCGGAGTCACCTCGACGACGAAGCAGTGATAACCATCCACATCTTCTTCACCAAGCAGCTTCAAGGTGTAGTTG
>Ga0070694_100001539_pt1 | contig 13559 bp, 14 predicted proteins | sample KBSK1251metaG_FD_65470 | JGI IMG/M metagenome (GOLD analysis project Ga0070694, IMG submission 65470) | Corn, switchgrass and miscanthus rhizosphere microbial communities from Kellogg Biological Station, Michigan, USA - KBS K1-25-1 metaG | ecosystem: Host-associated > Plants > Roots >... | reverse complement strand
GAGATCGAAGCGCATGACATCCCCTCATCACCTCTGCACTTCATCGCCATCGATCTTCTCACCAATAACCTCGACCACCTCCACGATGCCCATCTCCTACTCTCAACCCACCGCCTGCGCCACGCGCTGGGGAATTAACCCTCTCCAGTCATTTCTCGCTTGAGCCATGAGCGCGCAAAGCGCCACTCCCGTTCCACAGTTGATTGTCCGACCCCTAAAAGCTCTGCGACCTCCGCGAGCGTCAACCCGATGAAGTAGCGACATTCAACAATGGTTTCTTTCCGTTCATCGATGCCGGCCAGTTTTGTCAGTGCTTCGTCGAGTAGGAGTACTTCTTTTGGTGTTTCGTCGGGTATGACAGCCTCATCTACGTCGACGTAATCAGCCCGCTGTGTCCTCCTCGCATAATCGACAAGAACCTGGCGCATGCGCTTTGCCACGAGCGCGTAGAACTGTTTTCGATTTTCCCAACTGATGTTTTCTCGAATGAGTTTGATTAGTGCCTCGTTGACGAGAGCAGTCGTTTGCAGAATGTGACCTGATCTCTCATTGCGCATGTAGTGGTGCGCAATCTTTCGGAGTTCATCGTCGACTAACGGCACCAGCTTCTCCAGTGCCTGTGTGTCTCCGCTACTCCACGCTTTTAAGAGATCCGTAATTTCATGCATCCGGGTGGTCCTAACAAAGTAATGAAATGGGGCATTAAGCCATTACATGTGTGAACGATTTTTCTCCCGACCGATTTCATTGTCATAGATCCGCGGTGTACAGAGTGCAGCCCGCAATAAACGCTCCAAGACGTTAAACAACTTCTAGTTTTCCGCCCGAGTTTCCCAGGAGACAACTGAATGAAGCAGCCGAACTGGAATCGCATTCAGGAGATCTACCATGCGGCACTAGCGAGGCCTCACTCCGAGCGTAGCGCGTTTGTGGCAAATGTATGTTCCGGTGATCCCGATCTGGAGCGCGAGGTTAACTCGCTCCTCCGGGCCGACGATTCAGCCAGTGGTTTTCTGGATTCACCAGTTGTCGATCTGGGTTCCCGTTCTGACAACCTCGTCGGAGCTACGATCGGCGAACGTTATTTCGTTGAAAGGGAACTCAGCCCGGGCGGCATGAGTCAGGTTTATTTCGCTCTCGATCTACGACTTCAGCGTCAGCCCGTCGTGATAAAGATCCTTTCACACTCATTGGTCCAGGAGCCGTACGCCCGAAAAAAGTTTGAACAGGAAATTGAGGCACTGTTGCGCACCGATCATCCTAACGTGGTCCGCATATTAGACACCGGCAAGCTCGCTGATGGCAGGCCTTACATCGTGATGCAGTACGTAGAGGGTGACACGTTGCGATCGCGGATTACGAACGATGGGGTTGATCTGAAACTTGCCGCATCGATCCTGAAGCAGATTGGGTCAGCACTCGAACACGTTCATGCAAAAGGTATTTTTCATCGGGATCTGAAACCCGAGAACATAATGCTCAAGGGTGATTCGGTGGTGCTCGTAGACTTTGGTATTGCAAGAGTCAAAGACTCGCTGATCGCAGCAACGACGATTGGCGGTGTATCAGCCGGAACACTTGCGTACATGTCGCCCGAGCAGCTTCGCGGTGAAGAGATCACAGCGGCCAGCGATATTTATTCGATGGGAGTGATCGCATATGAATTAGTTACTGGTCGCAGGCCTTTCAAGCCTGGTTCAACGTCGCATTTGCTCGATTTGCAGCGTGCCGGCGTGCGCGTAAGACCCAAACACTTAAGGGAAGACCTGTCAATAAAAGCGAACAGCATGATTCTTCGCGCACTGAAATACGAACCTGGAAGTCGTTACAGGAGTGCAAGCGAGTTTGGTGAGAAGCTGGCCCGCGCTCTGCTGGAACCACGCCAGGCCGGAATCCCGATATGGGCCAAAGTTATGGGCGGTTTGATTATTCTGGCACTGCTATCGTTTGGAGTTTTTAAATATGTTGGCAGAACGAAAGATGCCGGACCCAACCGTTCATTCACTTACTGGCTGACAGTTCAAAAGATGCGGGACGGGAAGGACCAGGAGCCATTAAAGTCAAACGGTGAGGAGACTTTCGAAAATGGCGACAAGTTCCGGCTTAATGTCCTTACTCCTAGCCCCGGTTATTTGTACGTAATGAACGAAGGACCACCCGAACCAAACGACACCAGCTTCACGATGATTTACCCGAGCTTAAATATTAACGACGGCCTCGCGACGCTCGGTGCAAATCAATCGACCCAGTCTGACTGGATAACTTTCCGAGGTCCAGCAGGCGACGAAAACTTTTGGATTGTTTGGTCAGTGTCGCCGGTCAGCCAACTTGAGTCTGCGAAGACAGAAGCTTTCAAAGATCCTCATGGAGGATTGACTGATCAGAATTTAGAGTCAGTCAGAGACTTTCTGAGAATGAAGCAGCTCGAGATGAAAGTTACGGTTTATCATTACAAAGCTACGCAAACGGCCGTAGCCCGTGGTAAAGGCGACATGTTGGTTACGCTGCTGCAATTCAAACATCGATAACACCGCCTGAATCTAATCGCAAAAAAAATATTTTCCCGTCGGTGACGAGATCTTCTGCATTTCTGCGCCCTGTGAGTTAGAGGTGATTACACGAACGGTTGCAGGAGGACGCAGATGGCAGAAAAGATCCGAATACTATTCTTGTCCGCGAATCCATGGACCACCAGCCGCATTCTCGTCGACGAAGAGGCCAGGGAGATCTTCGAGCGAATTCATGAGGGACCACATCGAAATAAATTCGAACTGCACAAGCACGTAGCTACAAGGCCGCACGATCTTCAGAAACTGCTGTTGTTGTACAAACCACAAATCGTTCATTTCAGCGGACACGGAAGTAAGAGACACGAGATCATTCTCGGTGGCACACACGGTAGAGGCAAAACTGTCGACCAACAAGGTCTCGCGGATGTATTCGCTCTCTACAATACTCATGTGCGTCTCGTTCTGCTCAACGCCTGTTTTACGAAAGCGCAGGCTCGTTCGATCGCCGAAGTCGTTAATTATTCCATTGGCACAGGCAGAGGAATTGGAGACAAAGTTGGTGTGGCGTTTGCAGGTGCTTTTTATCGCGCACTCGGGTTCGGCAGGTGCATCAGAGACGCATTTGAATCGGCGAAAGCAGAGCTTGCCCTTACAAGAATCCCACGGTCACGTGGAATCGAGCTCTTCGTTAAAGATGGTGTCAACGAAGATGATCGGTTTCCGCAACTCGACAGAGATCGAGGCGTATTGCGCCGCACATTGACGACGGAAGCAAGCTTCGAGTGTCAAATCACCATATTTAAAACCATCCGGCAAACAGTTTTGGTCTGAGCAAGAGATTTAGGTCGGCCGCAGGTGTGTTCGTTCAAGTGTCGAGCACATCCGACAGGTGAACTGTGCGCGATGACTGTGGCGCCGCGCACGTTGAAGTAAAGGAGACGACAATGTCAGTTAAAAAGAACGCAACAACGAAGCAAGAGACGAAGACGAATACTTTCCGTAAAGCGCCAGGCACCCGACTCGGCACGCTTCAGGATTGGCGCGAAGGCAGTCGCAAATCCGAAATCTCGGGCCGTCACGGTCACGCGATCCGAGACGGTCGTCAATGAGCCTACCTTGGGAGAAGGGTAGCCTACTCGGACTACCCTCTCTCTCGGTGAATCGGGTCAGTACCGTAACGCGATAGCGTCGGGTTGGTCTTGTCATTATGAGGTCGCCCCGACGCTATCGCGCTACGGTACTGACCCGATTCGTTGAATGACGTATTATATACGTGGTAAATAGAGAATTTCCGTCTGCCACCCGCTGAGCGTGATAAGCAGGTGCTCTCCGAAAACAGGTCTCACGATGTTAGTTTCCGTTTGGAAACTGAACTCAAATGCTACCAGCAAAAAGAACAGAACAACTTTTCAGTATTCCGTTGCTGTGCGTATCTATTGTTCTTCTGATCGTCGTCTTCCGAGTCCCTGGAAGAGGAAGTACGCTTAAGGACCAGCGAGACAATGAGGCCAGACAAGCGATCGCGCGTGCCGAAGGCTTGCGCACAAACTTCACTGAGACATCCCTTCGCAAGGCTTTAGAAGAGTATGACAAGGCGAGGTCGATCTGGACCTCCATTTCCGACTTTGCAAACGCTTCAAACGCCGCGCTTCAATCAGGAGACATCCAGTTTCTTTTTAGTAAGTATGCGGAAGCTCTCAAACGATACAAAAAGGCGGCAAGTGCGGCGGTAAAGAGCGGCGACTGGTTGACGGAAGCCAGGGCCTTAAGCCGGATGGGCCGTTTGTATACCTATCTCGGGAACAACGACCTGGCGCTAAAGCAAGTAACCAAAGCGCTCGATATTTTCAAACAACATGACGCCACTCGAAGCACGGCTTATGGCGAGGCGCTCACTGATCTGGCTGAAATCACCTACGAAAAGGGAGACTTCGTAAAATCGTCGAAACAACTCGAGAATGCGCTGAAAATCTTCCACAATGATCGTAAAGGTGAAGCGAGGGTCCATCTTTTTAAGGGTTACATTGCAGGTGGGATAGGTGACATTGACACAGCGGTGACTGAAATCTCACAAGCCCTCGATCTTTACCGTGAAACAAAGGACAGAACGGGTGAAGGTCTCGCACTGACCGCATTGGGGCTAACGCATTCCTGGAAAAGAGAGGACACTGCTGCGATTAACATGCACCGTGAGGCAATAGCCATTTTTCATTCGATTGGCGATCGACATAGCGAGGCCATAGCGTTCAATGCGTTGGGCCAAGCCTATGAGAACCTGAGTGATTTTCCACTTGCGCTCCGCAACTACGAGCAAGCGTTGCGGCTCTTTCAGGACAATGGTGCGCTCGATGGAGTGTCGGTCAGCACGTTCAAGATCGCCGTGACATATCATCTGGGGAAGGATTTCGATCAAGCTCTTGCTTTTTATGAACGTTGTTTGAAGCTAAGTCGCGCCGCAGGAAAAGCTCGCACTGAAGTGAACGCCCTTAACGAGATCGCAAAGATCTACGCCATTCAGGGACGTTATGATCTCGCTGCAAAACAGTACCAGGTAGTCGAGAGATTCTATGAACGTATTGGTGATCAACGTGGCCGGTCAGAAGCGTTAAATGCGTACGGTGATTTCCTGTTTCGCCAGCACCAAAACCAACGAGCATTGGACGCGTACAGTCGCGCGCTCCCGTTGAGTGAGAAAATAGGCGATAAAGGGATCTTAATTACGACCCTTTACAATCTCGCGCGCGCTAACCTCGGATTAGGTGCTCCTGAAGTTGCACTGCCTTTTATCAAACGCTCTTTAAATATTATCGAAGATCTACGTGCGAACGTGGCCAGTCCGGAATTCCGCATCTCATACTTCTCAGGAGTCCGACAGCATTACGAGTTGTGTATTGAAATTCTGATGCGACTTGATCGACTTCATCCCGGAGAAGGTTTCGGCGCCGAAGCGGTTTTGGTTAGCGAGAGAAGCCGGGCTCGTTTGCTTCTGGACCTTGTTCGAGAATCCCGCGCCAGCATACGCGAGGGAGCTGCGAAAGATCTTCTCGATCGTGAACGCGAGTTAAAAGGACTGATTCGAACACAGGCCCAGTATCGATTTGAATTATCTTCGAGCAGCAGAAATTCAACCGAGCTCGTGGAGGTTGAGAATCAGTTGGTCCAGCTAAAAGCTGAATATCAGGAGGTCGAGGCTCAGTTAAGACAACAGAATCCGCATCTGTCATCGCTCGAAGAGTTTGCGCCACTGAGTCTTGAACAGATTCAGAGGGAATTGCGAAACACGGACTCGACGTTGCTGGAGTACTCGTTGGGAGATGAACGTAGTTATTTGTGGGCCGTTACGTCTGACTCAATACAGAGTTACGAACTTCCGGGACGCAAGCTCATCGAGGACACTTCGCGTGAACTGCTCACGTTGATTACGGCGCGACAGGGAATTGCAGGCCAGAGCGGAAACGAGTATCAGGCGAAGATTGATGCGTCAGATGATCTCTGTTCCGAGAAGGCAAGCAGCCTCAGTCAGATCTTACTCGGACCGTTGCGTGACAAACTCGGAAACAAACGACTGATTGTTGTAGCGGAAGGAGCTTTGCAATACGTTCCGTTCGCCGCCTTGCCGGCGCCTGGTTCAGAAACAACTCTACTGCTTGAAACTAATGAAGTCGTCGTAGAGCCTTCTTTTTCGGCACTAATTGCGATCCGGAACCGCATGGCGCAGCACACGAGTTCGCCAACCAAACTAATTGCCGTCATAGCTGATCCGGTTTTGAGTGGTAACGATGATCGTGTGCAGAGCGATCCCTTCTCGCCCTCGACCGCGTTAGCCGCCGCTGACAAAACTCCCGAACCATCAACACGTGACGGTGGGCTGACCCGTCTCGCTCATGCCGCGGAAGAAGCCGATGCGATCTCTGCCGTGGCGCCGTGGGGTTCAACAATGGTGGCTAAAGGTTTTGACGCCAGTCGTGAAACTGCGATGAGTGCGAACCTTGGCCAATATCAGATCGTCCACTTTGCCACGCATGGTTTTCTCGACAGTGAACACCCCGAGCTGTCAGGGATTGTTCTCACGATGGTCGATCGCAACGGCGTCAGGACGAATGGCTTAATGCCGTTGCACGACATCTACAGTTTAGATCTTTCGGCTGAGCTCACGGTTTTGAGTGCGTGCCAGACTGCTTTAGGAAAAGACATCAAAGGGGAAGGACTTGTAGGACTAACCCACGCTTTCATGTCCGCCGGTTCGAAGAGTGTTGTTGCAAGTCTCTGGAAGGTGGATGATCGGGCGACGGCGGTTTTGATGACTGATTTTTACTACTCGATGTTGCAGCAAGGCATGTCACCTGCGGCTGCGCTGAGATCGGCCAAACTGAAGATGATGCGAGACAAGCGCTGGAGCGCGCCTTACTATTGGGCGGGGTTTGTGTTACAGGGTGAATACACGAACCGAATCGGTATTGACCAACACCCGTGGCTCAACATGCGCTTGATTATTTTGTCTTTGCTGAGCCTGACTGTTGCCGGTCTGCTGATCATTCACAAACGAAAGCGCCGGATTTCTACACGACAGTCGAACTGAACGGAATACGTCCCGGAAATGGCTCGAGATTTTGCAGTCCCACCTGAAAGCTTCGACGAGATTCTCGCCTGGTTCAATCCTGATCGTGAGATGGCGGCGGCGATGTACGTTCAGCTTCGCCACGATCTCGCAAAAACCTTCCGGTGGCGCCAGTGTTCCGATCCGGAAGGAATGACGGATGAAGTCTTCGATCGGGTGGCGAGGAAAATACGTGACGTACGGCCTACCTATACAGGTGATCCACGACTTTATTTTCGCGCTGTTGCAAACAACCTCGTCAAGGAAAATTTCAAGAAGATCAAGACCCAAATCGCCCTCGAAGATGTTGATCTAACTAAGCAGCAAATAAGTGAAGCGGACGCGAAAGATGCGGAAATTGAAGAATGTCTTCATGGTTGCTTGCAGGAGTTGAGCTCTGACAAGCGCGAGTTAATCCTCGCTTATTACGCCAAAGAAAAGCAGGCTAAGATCGATCATCGTCGCGAACTGGCTGAACGGTTCGGTATCTCAGTGGAGACTCTAAGGGTTCGGACGCACCGCATTTGTTTGTCGCTCGAGACTTGTATTGAACGCCGTCTTAGACGTAACGGTCAGAGAAGATGAAACGAATCGACGTGAAAATTCATTGTAAAGGGATGAGAAGTTCTGGAGGGTGCCCATGAATAACGAGTCAATAGATGACGCGTTTCTGCGTGAATTTCTGCTGGGCAAAGTCAATGATGAGGAGCGAGTGCGAATTGAGGATCTGTTTCTAACGGATCCTCAAGCGAAGGACAGAGTTCTCGGTGTTGAGCAGGATTTGGTTGAGGATTATTTAGAGGGCACTCTCACAACAGCCGATAGAGAGAGATTTGTCTCCCGTTATGCGCAAACGCCCGAGCAGCGACGCAGACTCAGAATTACCAAGTCGATTAAAGATTGGGCGATAGCGGAAGCGGCGTCATCTCCTCCGCGCAAGACCTCAGGTTGGAGAGGCCTCTTTGGTTTGAGACCGGCGTTTGCGATTCCGATTGCAGCGACGGCAATGATCGTGATCGTTGTGGCGGCCATTTGGGTCAGCAGGCGAGCAGGGCATTCAGCGATCGAGCAGGAACTGGCTCAACTCAACGCTCCTTCGAGCGTGCGAGAAGAACCCGTTTCATTAGAACTGGCGCCGGTGACAGTCAGAGGCGCCGACTCGAAAGCTTCGTTCAACAGGCAACTTTCTGAGAATGAGGTTGTTGAATTGCGTCTGCTTTGGATCCAAAAGGAGCGCTTTCCGAGCTACCAGGCAACGATTCGTCGCGTCGGTGACAATCAATCGTATACCGTTGGAAACCTTAAACCGGAGAATGACGGCAAAGCGATTCGCCTCAAACTCCCAGCCCCCCTTCTCAGCAAAGGAACCTACCAAATAAATCTAAGCGCCTCTGACGGGTCTGCGGATTCCGCGGAAGAGTACCAGTTCACGATGGACACTTAAACATTCCGCATCGCCTCAATATCGCGGCAGTGATCAATTATCTGACACCTCGAGCGGATCGCCCGTTTGATGTTCCGTGATCTGGAAGCGTAAGAACGCGTAAATTGCTTTCAGAGCTTCGCTGTTCTTCGTTGTAATGTGAACTTGGCCACCCCGGTCCGTCTGCTCAAACTCGTATTCGATTTCGCTTTTTAACTTCTTCATCGTCGGGACGCCCGGTGGGGTTTGTTCGTGAATCAGCATTGGCGCGTTGAAATCTCCAGCGGCAAACATCTTTGCAATATGGCCCAGATGCATTCTGATTTGATCTCGGCTCTCCGCATCATCCGCTGAGTTGGCAATCACTTCGATTACACCGCCGTTACGGAGCAAGCGAAAATGATGGGTCATCTTAGTGTGATCAAACCCCATCACGCGATCCCCGCGTTTGTTCATCTCTTCATGTTTCGTCTGTTGCTGCGCGACAACTATCAAGCCGCACATGAGAATACGAGTACTAACGCAAGACTCCTGGTTTTCATTTTGACTTTCTCCTCTTTTGGTTGAGCTGACCATTACGTGATACCAAGGCCTCGAGGAGGTTCGCCCGTTTCCCAGGTCCGCACTTTGCCAGCGCTTGATCCCAATCGCTCAGGATGCTGCGCAACTCGCGGCGAAGAGCCACAAGATCACGCATCTGGGCTTCCACACTGGAGAGCTGCGCGGCAGCGACGGCACGCACTTCCTTACATGGCGCGCCGCCACGAGCACGCACCTCCAGGATTGTCGCCAGCTCATCAAGCGTGAATCCTACGGTCAACGCACGCCGGATCAACTTGACTCGTTGGAGCGCGTCCGCCGGATACTGCCGGTAACCATTCGCTGAGCGACCCGGACGGCGCAGAACACGTTTGCGTTCGTAATGACGCAAACTGTCAGCGCTTACGCCTGCTAACCGCGCCAGCTCGCCGGACCTGAGGTAGCTCTTTTCCTCCTTGGCCATACTCAACCAATCCTAAACTGTGGAACTAGTTCCAGAGTCAAGCATTATTTTTTGAAGTTCTGTCAGGGTGCTCATTAGAGCTTGAATTCTAAGTTAGCTTCTCCATCGTCGATCTTAACGACGATCACCATCTTCGCCATCTTATTAGTCAAGTTCGGCGCGGTTCCGTTCAACAGCGGAAAAGCCAAAGGCAGTCCCTCTTCTGCCATTGCAACGTCGCCGATGAGGTCTTTCCCCGAAAATAAGTAACCTCCGGGCTCAGTCGTTGCTTTAATCCGATTCCCGTCCTTATTGATTAACTCATAAGAGAGAGCAGGTAACGATGCATTCGGATCTTTGGGTTGGTCCAACCAGACTCGAAAGGCTACCTGATTCATATCGCCACGGATCAGGGAGATAGAAGCATTTTCGGAGTCTTTACGATCATCCGGTGTCCGTTGCTTTGCAACGAGACCAAACTGGTAGCCCCTATCACGAGCCTGGTCCAATGGCGATAAGAACATCACGGTTAGCTTTAACGTCTCAGTGCCGCCGGTAAAAGTCTTCGCAGTTACAAACAAAGACTGTTTTTGCCCGAGACTGACCGTCTGCTGCTTTTCTCCTTTAGCTTCATAATCGTCGTAAGCCTCGCGCAAATCTTTTTCCGTAACTGCGAAAATCTTATTGACAGACTCTTGAGTGGGCGTGGGCGTCGAGTTAGAAGCCAGAGTGGTTGCTGTGCCATTTCCCTGGTTCGTGTGGCAGGAGAATGCAAGAAGCGTGATTGAACATAACAACGTGCATCCAAATATCTGAAGTGTCATGGATCTTCCTTTCGTGTTGACAGGGATGCCGGCGAGCGTGGTCAGCTTTGCTCGCAACTCCTACTGCCATGCTCCCGCCCAGCCGGGTTTGACGTGTATGGGATTTTAGCCCGAAACATTTCAGTGAGAAGGGAGGTAAAGAAATGCCGCCGACCTTGGAGTTATGAAACTGCGCTGAAGATTACGCAGACTTTGACATTGAGTGCTCGCGATCGAGAGCAGTCAGTAGCGCAGGACTGCGAGTAACGACGTGATATCTGCGTAGTCGGCGAGCAGGTACGCGTCGCCGTGTCGCGCACCATTTTCGGCATCGGGATTGACGATTACAACGGGGACATTGCTTAAAGTGGGGTGTTCGCGGAGACGGGCCATTAGGACATCGAAGGTCGGCAATTCCTCTTCCGTCACGATCATTTGCAATGGTTCTCGTTCTGCAATCTGAAGCGCCTCGGCATCATTCCTCGCTTCTACTGCGCGATAGCCCTCGTGTTCCACCGCGTTCTTCATGCCGGAACGTATCCAGTCTATGTCCTCGACGATGAGGATTGCCGGATGTTGCCTGTCAAAGTTTTTCATCGGACCCCTTCCGCGCACACAGATACTATCACCCCTTTTAACAGAGGGGGGGGGTCCGGTCTGTCCTCTCCCGTACTTCCTTGAAATCTACATATACGTGGTTCGCTGACGGCCTACGGCGAGAGTCCCGTAGCATTCGCAGGCTATCGTCTCAATCATTTTCCGATCAGTGACGCGCAAATTCCCGCGCCTGTAACTGATCGCTCCTGCGTCCTGCATGACCCCGGCGGCTACCGTAACACCGGCGCGGCGCACGCCCAGGTGCTCGGCGATTCGTTCCTGGGTAATCTGAATCACCTCATCTTTAACGCGGTCTATAAGGAGCAGCAACCAGACGGCAAATCTCTGTTCGATCGTATGGAAAACGGCGCAAGCGGAACGTTGTGAGATTTGCGTGATGTACTCGCCCGCGTAAGCTAACAAGGACTGCTGGACACCGTCACCGCGCAATATCTTTCGCTTAAAATCGTCCGTGCTCACCCTGAGGGCGCTACCGCCCACAGACACGTTTAGAGAATTTATAGCCGGAAGAGAACCCACCACCGCCGTGATGCCCGCCATCCCTTCAAAACCAATCATTCCTACCTCTGTGGATTTTCCATCCTGCATCTCGGCCTGGCACGAAAGAACGGCACTTTCCGGGAAGTAGATGAAGCGCATTGGCTCGCCGGCTTCTGAGAGACGCTCTCCTGCGGAGAGTGATACGGGTTGCAGAAGGGGCATCAGGTGCGTGAACTCTGCATCGCGCAACCCTGTAAGTATCTTGTTGGTCAACATCTCTTTCATCATCGTTCAACCTCTTAATTCTGGGCGCGTCGGTGTTACTTTCGCTTGAGGTATACGAGTATCGACTTCGTTTTATTCCGGTTCACGCTCTCGCAGATGCGCGCCAAAAGCACTTTGATGCCGTGAGCGGAGCTTCCATAGCGGCACTCGAAATCGAAGCTGTCGGCAGCCGTAGCACTGCGTGTGAACTCGGTCACGTATTGCCGGAACTCTTCAACGTTCTCGAAAGGCGCAACGTCGTTGTAGAAGTTGTGTCCCACTATGTCGGGCGAGTTGCCGCCGTTCGGTTCGCCGCCTACGTCATTCCGGTAATAGAGCACCTTCCCGGTGTCATCGAGTTCGAATAGTCCTAATAGTTCCTGCACAGTTATCTGCTGTAAGTTGGTCAATGAAGTAGTCCTGGCTCGGGAACTTCTTTTTCTCATAACAGGAGGCGGCGCGCTATTAGGAAGGTGTGAAGCGGGAATAAGGACTATCCCTATGGATATGCGTCTCAACCCGAAGATTCTTACAAAGACGCAAGAAACTGTCAGTGATCCTGTAGCCAACCCTGGAAGATGGCGTAGCGCACGAGGTCGATGCGACTCGTGAGGTTGAGCTTGCGCATCGCGTTGGCTTTATGGACTTCGATAGTCTTGACACTCAGGGAGAGGCGGGTGCCGATCTCTTTATTGCTGTAGCCGAGCGCGATCAGGCGCAGGACTTCCGACTCGCGGTCGCTCAAAATGCCTTTTGCCTCAGCGCGCGACACCCGATCGCCATAACGGTCCACGACTTTTGCAGTCAGCTTCGGGTCGATGTATTTGCCGCCCGCCGCGACCGCGCGAATGGCGTGGATCAATTCACTCGGCGCGCTCTGCTTGAGCACGTAGGCGCAGGCTCCTGCCGCGAGCAGTTCGCGGATGTAGCCGTCGTCAGCATGGCGCGAGAGGGTCAGCACTTTCACTTGCGGGCACACCTTTGTGAGTTTCTCGGTGGCTTTCAGTCCGTTCAGTTTGGGCATGGAGATATCCATCACGAGCACGTCCGGCAGGAGCTCCTGTGCTCTCGCAATGGCCTCGTGGCCATCACCCGCAAAGCCTACGACCTCCATGTCGTCCTGCGCGTTGACGATCATCTTTAAGCCCTCGCGCACTGTCTCGTGATCGTCCGCGAGCATGATGCGCAGCTTGCTCACTCAGCCTCCTCCGCTTCGTCTACGCTGAACTGAACCGGGACGCGCGCAAAGATGGTCGTGCCGGCCTTCGGTTTGGATTCGATCTGGAGTGTTCCACCGACGAGGGCGGCGCGCTCACGCATCCCGATCAGACCCATCCCCTTGTCACCGTCCGTTCTCGCCTCCTTGTCCGGGTCGAAGCCGAGACCGTCGTCTTCGACGATCAGCACTATCTGATGATCGCGGCGTTCCAGCAGCACATCAACCCGTCTCGCCTGTGCATATTTCATCGTGTTATTGAGCGCCTCCTGCAAGATACGGTAGAGGTTGGTTTCGGTCTCCGGCGAAAGCCGCTCCTGCTCCAAGCCGCTGGTGTGGAACTGCGTCTCGACGCCAGAATGCTTCGACCACTGGCTTACGAAGCTGCGCATGGCTCCGGCAAGTCCGATGTCGTCGAGGGCAGCGGGTCTTAGTTCCCAGGCGAGGAAATCCACGTCCGCGTCAAGCCGCTCGGCAATTGTTTTCGTCTGTTCCAGTTTCTCGCGTGCTTTTTTGTCTGCGCTGTAACCCTGCTCAAGAGACGCGAGATTAAGCCGCAGCGCCGTCATCTGTTGACCGACCTGATCATGTATATCGCGGGCGATGCGGCGACGCTCGTCCTCTTGCGCGCGCACGATCTGGCGGAGCAGGCGCACCCGATCCTTT
>Ga0070694_100001536_pt1 | contig 13564 bp, 4 predicted proteins | sample KBSK1251metaG_FD_65470 | JGI IMG/M metagenome (GOLD analysis project Ga0070694, IMG submission 65470) | Corn, switchgrass and miscanthus rhizosphere microbial communities from Kellogg Biological Station, Michigan, USA - KBS K1-25-1 metaG | ecosystem: Host-associated > Plants > Roots >... | reverse complement strand
CGCTGGGAGAGACGGATCTTCACCTGTTCAACGAGGGCAACGATCGGCGCGCGTACGAAAAGCTCGGCGCTCAACTCCGCACCATCGATGGCGTGGCGGGGGTGAGCTTTGCCGTCTGGGCTCCCAACGCCCAACGGGTCAGCGTGGTGGGAGAATTCAATCAATGGGATGGCCGATATCACGCCATGCGGCTGCTGGGCTCCTCTGGAGTTTGGGAGGTGTTTGTTCCCGGCCTGGGCGAAGGCACGCTCTACAAATTTGAGCTGAAGACCACCCAAGGCCATACCACCCTAAAGACCGACCCGTTCGGCTTTGCCTTCGAGCCCTCTCCCAAGACTGCCGCCGTCGTCTGGAACAACCACAAGTTCGCCTGGACCGACCAGAATTGGCTGCAGGAACGGGCGCGCCGCAACCCGCTGCGTTCGGCGATGTCCATTTACGAAGTGCACCTCGGCTCGTGGCGGAAGAAAAACCATTACGAATCCCTCAGCTACCGTGAACTGGCACGACCGCTAACCGACTATGTCAAGCAACTGGGCTTCACGCACGTGGAATTCCTGCCGGTGGCGGAGCATGCCTTTTATCCGTCGTGGGGCTATCAAGTCACCGGATTCTACGGGGTCACCAGCCGGTTCGGCACGCCGGACGACTTTCAATTTCTGGTCAACACGCTGCACGAAGCCGGCATCGGCGTGATCATCGATTGGGTGCCGGCGCATTTTCCGCGCGATGACTGGGCACTGGCGCGCTTCGATGGCACCGCGCTGTATGAGCACGAAGATCCGCGCAAAGGCGCCCATCAGGATTGGGGCACCCTCATCTTCAATTACGGACGCCATGAAATTCGGAATTTTCTTACCGCCAACGCCCTGTTTTGGATCGACCGTTTTCATATCGATGGCCTGCGCGTCGATGCGGTGGCCTCCATGCTCTATCTCGATTACTCACGCAAGGAAGGCGAATGGGTTCCGAACCAGTTCGGCGGGCGCGAAAACCTCGAAGCCGTCGAGTTCCTGCGCCATTTCAATCACGTCGTCCACACCGAACACCCGGGCGTGCTCACCATCGCGGAGGAAAGCACCGCTTGGGGCCTGGTGACGCGTCCGCCCTACCTGGGCGGCCTCGGATTCAGCTTGAAATGGAACATGGGCTGGATGCACGACACGCTCGGCTACTTCAAACTCGACCCGGTCTATCGCAAATATCATCAGAACGATCTCACGTTCGCGATGCTGTATCATCATCACGAGAATTTTACCCTCCCGCTCTCCCACGACGAGGTGGTGCACGGCAAAGGCTCGCTCCTCCGGCGCATGCCCGGAGATGACTGGCAGCGGTTCGCTAACCTGCGCGCGCTGTTGGGTTATCAATGGACGTTCCCCGGCAAGAAGTTGCTCTTCATGGGCGGGGAATTCGGTCAGAGCCACGAATGGAACGCCAATTCAGCGCTCGACTGGTGGCTGCTCGGCCAAGGCCCTTACCACCTCGGCGTGCAACGTTTCGTCGAAGACCTCAATCAGTTCTACCGCAAGGAAGCCGCCCTCTGGGAAAGCGACTATGACATGGACGGTTTTTATTGGTTGGACTGCTCCGATCACGAGCACAGCGTCCTTTCCTACGTCCGCCAAACGGCCAACGCGCACCACCGCATCCTCGTCGTCCTGAACCTCACCCCGGTGCCACGCAACGGTTACCGCATCGGTCTGCCGGAAGCCGGCTTCTGGCGTGAAGTCATCAACAGCGACGCCGCCATCTACGGCGGTGGCAATCACGGCAACCTCGGCGGCGTCCACGCCGAACCCTGGCGCATGCATCACCAAAACTATTCCGCCGCCCTCTACCTGCCCGCCCTCAGCATCGTCATGTTCAAACATGAAGGATGAGTCGATTTTGGATTTTGGATTTTGGATTTGCGGCCGCGGCCTTGGAGTGCGGCGGGCAGCGCCGCTTTGAATTTAACCAACGCGAACGATTCGCCCGTCACTTTGCGTCCAATCCAAAATCCATAATCGTCAGCGATACATCGCTTTTATCGGTTTCTGCAATGTGCCATCCGGCGGCGGACGGCTCTCGACGGAGGCATCGTAGTCCACAATGTAGCGCCACCAGTTGTTGTAGAATCCGTTCGTGGCACCGCGCGCTTTGGGCAGATGGTTTAACCACCAACGCATGTAGTTCAAATGGTGCGGGCGCCCCCAGGTGTCGCAATTCACCCGCGTCTTCAGCCCGTTCAAATTCGGGTACGTAAACCAATCGTCGGCTCCTGAGATGACCGCATTCGTCTGGCCGTAGTCGTAGCCGCTCCGTGCGTTCGGTCCGCCATGCACGTTGCCCACATGGGCGTCCTCCGGATATTTATCCGCCTGCCGTGTAAAGCGGCTCCAGACGTTGGTCGAGCCCGCCTGGCCGTCCCAAACTCCCCGGCCTACCGTTAGCGACAGAATCCCCTCGCAGCGATGCCCAAAACTATGCAGCGCGTTGTCCTCGCCCACTTCGTAATTGAAACCCATCACCCAAACCATCCTCCCGCAATCGGGAATGTCGTACGGCCGATAAAACCATGGATTGTCGGTTTGGTAATAGACTCGGTCGCCCGGAAGTTTCATCGCATATTCATCCGTCCCGAAGTAGGGCGCGCCCCAAATCCATAGGTCGCGAATGTTTTCCTTCGCCACGCGTGTTTCCAGGTTGTGTTCTTTGAAAATGGCGGCGTAGCTGACGCTATCCGGGTGATGCGCCTTCTTGCGGTCTTTCCACATCTCAAGGAAGGATTCTTCCGTGTAGCGGAATCCATCGGTCTTCACCGGGAACGCATCGACATCGATCCATTCCACCAATTGGTAATCGGCAAAGCCGCCGCTGGTCTCTTTCAAATACCGAACCAGATTCGTGGTCATGGCTCGAGGTTCGTTCCATTTAAAATGCTGGCGCAGACGCACCCCGCCATGTTGCCGCAGAATCGGGTCGTAATTGATTGCCAGAAAACGGATGGTTCGGGTTTCCGCGTCGCGCCAGGCCAACGGCACATTGTTGCTCAAGCCTGGTGGCAGCCTCTCTGAAATCCCAGTCGCGCCTGGCACCCGAACCGGTGCCAGACAAAGCAAGACCCCGTACAAGAAAAAGGGAACACGCATAAGCAATCCTGTCGAAGCATTGCCCAAACCAGCAAGCCAAATACGGTGGGGACAAAAATTCGCGGGCAGAAAGAGGGGAGCGGGCAAAATATTCGGCGAATATTCCTCAGAGCTCAATCTCGTCGCCCTTCACTTTTCTCTCCGATTCACCTCTCCAATTTTTTGCCCCTAATCTTTTTGCCAACTGTCCTGAGGTGGCTCCTCCCGGCCCGCTTTGCTTATCTCAACTCGGAGGAACGCACGTTGAGTGTAACTCTTTTTGCCAGTTCTTATCTTTCTGCCCGCGAATTTTCTGCGTCATGCATTTGCCTGGATTCAGGATCTCTTTTGGGTCGAGCGCTTTTTTGACGGCTCGATGCAACGCGCGCACATCGGCGCTCACCGCCCGGGGCCACCAACGCTCCTTGGCCAGACCAATGCCGTGCTCACCGGTGATGACACCCTCCCATTTCAGTATTTGAGCGAATAGATCATCCAATGCCGCTTGCGACCGCGCGTCTGCTCCAGGTTCGGTCCGGTCCAACATGATATTCACATGAATATTGCCATCGCCGGCGTGTCCGAAGGCAGCGACGGCCAACCCATGCTTCTTCTGCAACGACGCGGTGAACTGAAATAGGTCTTCCAACCGGCCTCGTGGCACGACGATGTCCTGGTTTAGTTTGGTCAGGCCGGTGTCACGCAGGCTGTAACTGAACTCGCGCCGGATTTGCCACAATCGCTCGCAGGCCGCATGTCCCACCGCACGATCGACAAACCGCGGACGGCTCTGCCGCAAGACCCGCTCGAGCTCGCGAATCTCACGGCGCACCGATGGCGCTTGCCCATCCAGTTCGACAATGATGAGTGAGTTGCAGCCGTCGAGTTGGCGGCTGCCCGTGCGGCGCCGCGCCGCCGCGAGCGTGAAGGAGTCCGCCACCTCCAAGGCGCACGGCAAGAAGCCGGCGCGGAAGACATCGCGGATTCCCCGCGTCGCCGCGCGCGTCGAGTCAAACCCGACCGCCAAACAGCCCCGCGACGGAGGCAGCGGGAGCAATTTGAGCGTGGCTTCGGTGACGATTCCCAAGAGCCCTTCCGAGCCGACAAACAACCGATGCAGATCAAAGCCGGTCTTGTTTTTGTGGGTCCGCCCGCCCAGCCGGACGAGCGAACCACCGGCCAGCGCCACTTCCAGGCCCAGCACATAATCACGTGTCACACCGTATTTCAGACAGCGCGGTCCGCCGGCATTGGTCGCGATATTGCCGCCCAGGCTGCAATCCGCTCGGCTGGCCGGGTCTGGCGGATAAAAAAGCCCGCGCCGTTCCACACGGTCCTGCAAGGTTTTTGTGATCACCCCCGGCTCCACGACCGCGACAAAATCGTCCGCGTTGATCTCTTTGATTCGGTTCATGCGCTCGAGCGACAGGACAATGCCGCCCCGACTCGGGACGCAGCTGCCGACGTAACCCTGGCCAGCCCCGCGGGCCGTGACGGGCACGCGCCAATCTTGCGCGAAGCGGAGCACGGCGCACACCGACTGCGCCGAGCGCGGCAAAACCACGGCATCGGGCTGATGCGCCGCGAACCATTTGTCGCCCGCGAACTGCGCGCAAAAAGAAGGCTCCACATGAAGTTCGCCGGCGGGCAACACCTGCCGCAACCGGCGCCAAGACCGCGAGTAGTTCATCGTTTGATAATCCGCGGCACACTTACTGTGCCGACTGACGGCGTCAAGCGGGATGAGCGCGGCGTAGCGGTGGTCGGCCGACCGCCGCTACGAGTCTATTCCGCCGGCAACGCAGCCGGTTGCAGTTCCGAAGCCTCCCGAAAGAGCCGCCAGCGTTCCGCCGGCACGCCGGCAAACGCGAGGTGATAACGGCGGGCGGACGCCGGTTCGCGCGTGACATCCCGGATGAAAATGCCCCGGATTTGCGCGGGAAATTTCCTGGCTAACGCGCCGTAGGTCTCCGGATCTTTCTCCCCGGAATCGCCTACCAGCAGAAAGTGCCGCTGTGGAAATGCCCGCAACAACGGCTCGAGCGTTTCGGTCTTAAACCGTTCGGGCGACGCCAACAGCTCGAAGGCGCTCGCATCTTTCCAACGAAATGGCTTCATGTGCCATGTCCCGCGTGGAAACTGATTGCTGCGCACAAATCCGGCCAGCGGCTCATACAACTGCCACGGACTGGCCGTGACATAGTGAAACTGCGCCCCTTGCCGGGCCCATTGCTGGTAGAGCTCCGCCATGCCCGGGACGGGTCGAAACGGCCGGCAGAAGGTGTTCCGAAGCAAGGCGCCACGGTCAAGCACGTGGCTGATTTTGATCGTGTCGTCGAGGTCCGAAATAACCGACCAACCCCGCTCCTCCAGCCAGTGCACTTCCAGCGGGACCGTCCGTTTGCGGCCGTCCGGCGCCGGCACATCAAACGTCAACCGGCTGAATCGATTCGTCGGCTGCAGTTCGGTGAACGTCGTCTCATTCGTCGGCCACCGCCAGCGCGAACTGAACTGACCGTTGGCGGCTGACTTGCCGAGCGGAAATTCACGGTTGCCCACAGTGACGACGAACCGTTTTCCACGTTCATCATCCACCATGAAGTAATGGGTGCGTTCGGCGAGAATCTGTCGCTCTGCGGAGGTGAGGTCATGCTCGCCGAGCCGGGCCAGACGCTGCACGGCCGCGCCGAGCAACCGCCGCCGCTCCGGTTCATAGACCAGCCCGTGCACGTGCACTTCCCATCCCGCCTTCGCCGCTTTCGCCCACGCCGGATAAAGCAGGAGCTGTTCGTCATCTTTGAGAGTGGAACCCGCCGGCGCTCTGGCAACACACGTCAGCACGAGTCCGGCCGCGAAAACCCAGGAGAACTTGCCGGCACGCACAGGGCCCCAACTCATCGGCGAGGCGCATCACTCGCCCCATTGGATTGCAAACGCCGTGCGCGCGTTTCGCGACAGACGACTTCGGCGGCCTCGGGTTTTCCCAGGACGCGAGCCGCTTGTCTCATCGCGGCCAGCTTGGGCGTGCCGAGCAATTTGCCCAGGCGAAAGGGCAAATCTTCCACGCGATTGGCCTTCGCCGCGGCGCCTTGTTCCAACAGAAAATCGCTGTTGGCCGCTTCCTGGCCCGGAATGGGATTCAGAATAAAGAGCGGTTTGCCCATGGCCAAAGCCTCCGAACTGGTCAACCCGCCGGGCTTGGTTACGATAATCTCCGCGACCGACATCAACTCCTGCATGTTATTGACGAATCCCAGCACGTGCAGAGGATGGCGACGCTCCACGACGGCAAGTTCGCGCCGCAGCTCCTCATTACGGCCGCACACCACCACGACCTGCAGGGATGCCGAAACGTGATTCAATTCGCGGACAATCTCCGCCACTGGCCCCATGCCGAAGCCGCCGCCCAGAACCAGAATGACCGGAAGATCATCGCGCAAGCCCATGCGCCGACGCACCGCCGCTGCGTCAACCTTGGCCGCGAACTTCGCGGCCACCGGGATTCCGGTGACCACCACGCGCTCGGGCGGCACGTGACGCGCCACCAGGCGCGCCCGCGTTTCATCCGCCGCCACGCAATACAGCCCGACGCACGGTTCCATCCAAAGCGCATGTGCCTCGAAATCGGTCACCACGCAGCCGACGAACGGCGCGCTCTTGCGGGTCTCCTGCCAGCGCCCGAGGATTTCCAGCGGCATGTAATGCGTGCACAACACCACATCAGCCTTGCTCTGCTTCAGGTAGCGGACCCACTTTCCGGCCGTGACTCGCGCCAGCGCCCGGCGCAACCGCGTCAACTTCCGCACCAGCGCAGGATTGTCCGTTTTCTTGAACACCATTGCCCATAGTTCCGGGGCATGTTCGACCAGGCGCACGTAGCCTTCCAAATACGCCTTGCGGTAAAGCTTCGGGGTGAAATCGAGCACATCGAGCCGCTCGACTGCGTCGCCGGGATACTGGGCACGCCATGCCTCCTCGAGGGCGGAAGCCGCCTGCAGGTGTCCAGCCCCCGCCGTGACCGTTGCGATTAGCACGCGCATAGTTCTCCATCCCAGAAACGCCCGGTCCGAGACAATCAAAAATTGCAGCTTTAGCGGCTCTCGGCAGAGCCGCACTCTTGGCTTTCCATCTTGAGCCGGAGCATCGTGAAGACTGCACAATTCGATTTCCGCTCTGCCTTCGATCCGATGGTGGCAAGAGAATTCGGACGGCTTCGTGCAAGTCGGCGCCACGCCGCAGGTTTGGAAACCTGCGCTACAGCAGGCTTGGAAGCCTGCGCTACGCCGCGCCTACCCGGGCAGTGCACCCCTCCCGTCCCATGCATCTCTCCCACATTGCCTTTCTCCTTGAATCCTGTAACCTTTCCGCCATCCATGCCTAAGTCGTGCCTATCCTTCTGGCTGGCGTCGTTTGCCGGCGCCGGAATCATCGCCAGTCCCCTCCAGCTCCCCGCGCAATCTCTCCCGACGGAGGTCGGGACCACCGTCAATGGATTCCAAGATGACTTTGACGGCTCAGCCCTCAACCCGGCCTGGGTTGTGCGCGGACAAAATGTCTTCTCGGTCAGCGGCGGCGCTCTTCATGTCAGCAGCGCCGCGGGCGACCCGAATCATTTGCTGTGCGAACTGGCCGGCTACAACAATTCGGTGCAGGAAATCCTCGCGCGCATTCGGGTGACCAATTTCAGTTCAGGCGATCCGGCCCGGGCCGGCCTGGGCGCGGTGGTCGATCCGCTTACCAGCCAGGGCATCAACCTGCACTTCCGCGACGAACCGGTCGCCGGCCAACGCCACTTCGAATTCCTGGATGACACCCGCGCCTGGGGCACCGAGTTGCCCACCGCCTGGCAAAACAATACTTGGTACTGGCTCCGTCTGCGCCACGAACCCAACGCCGCCAGCCAGGGCGGAGTCAACGATGTCTTCGGCAAAATCTGGCTGGCCGACGGCACCCAAGCCGAACCTGCCGCCTGGCAGGTGACTTACGACTACATTCCCACCCGTACGGCGCGCACCGGGTTCGCCGGCGTGACCGCAGGCAGCGCGGGCGGCACGTCCGAATTTGATGTCGATTACATCCTGCTCAAAGCCTCTGGTTTGCCGAGCGTCGTCGTCAGCCCAAACAGCTTCATCTCGTCGCCCGTGGCGCTAACCAACCAGCCCGCCAATCAAACCGTCACGGAAGGAAGCAGCGCGACTTTCACGGTGGGGGCAAGTGGAAGTCCGGCGCCCGCTTTTCAATGGTATCGCGATGACAGCCCTATCCCGGGCGCCACCAGCGCCAGCTACACGCTAACCACGACCACCGTCGCGGATAGCGGCGCCCGCTTTCATGTCATCGCCCAAAACGTCGTCAGCAACGTCACCCACAGCGTGACCAGCGGCGATGCGACCCTAACGGTCCTCCCCGACAACGTCCGCCCCACGTTGGTCTTCGCGCAAGCCATCGGGTTGACACAGGTGCAGGTGACGTTTTCCGAACGACTTCTCCCCTCCACCGCCACGAATCAAAACAATTATCAAATCACGAATGCGTCCGGGACGATTAACATCTCGAGCCTGACGCTCGACACGGCCCAAAGCAACGTGACGCTGAACGTGAGTCCGATGGCGCAGGGCGCGACCTACACGCTGGTCGTGAATAACGTTCGGGATGCCTCCAGCGTTTCCAACGCGCTCCTGCCCAACAGCACCGCCACGTTCACTGCCTCCGACTACACCCCGGTCGCCATCGGAAATCCGCAGCCCGCCGGCGGCGCCACCGCGGTTCCGGGCGGACTCAACCTTGCGGGCGGCGGACGCGACCTGGGCGGGACGTCCGATCAATTTCAATTCAGCTACCAGGCTCGAGCCGGTGATTTCGATGTCAAAGTGCGGCTCGAATCCCTCTCGCTGGCCGACGCCTGGTCCAAGGCCGGACTGGTGGCGCGCGAAGACACCAGCGCCGGCGCGCGATTCGCCGCCGCCCTGGCCACGCCCAGCATCGCCGGCGCATTCTTCGAGGCCCGCGCGACCGCCAGCGCCGCTGCCACCGTTTCCGGGTCCGCCCCGATCAATTATCCGGCCACGTGGCTGCGCTTGCAGCGCGTGGGCAACCAGTTCACGGGTTACGTGGGCTACGACGGGCAGCGTTGGACCATTCTCGGCAGCACCAACCTCGCGCTGCCATCCAACCTTCTGCTTGGATTCGCCGCCGCCAGCCACAACACCAACCAAACCACCCTCGCCGCGTTCCGCGATTTCAGCGATGCCGGCGCCGCCACTCTCATCGACCGTGCCCTGCCGGTTGAACCGCTCGGACAGTCCAGCCGCCGCACCAGCCTGGTCATCTCCGAAATCATGTACAACCCGCTCGACCGCGCGGATCACAAGAACCTCGAATTCATTGAACTCTTCAACGCCGGCAGCACTGCCGAAGACCTCAGCGGCTTTCGGCTCGATGGCGATGCCGACTTTGTCTTCCCCGCCGGCACAATCCTGCGCGCGGGACAGTTCCTGGTCGTGGCGACTGCCCCGGCTGATGTGGAGAGCGTCTATGGTATCAGCGGCGTCCTGGGCCCGTTCACCAGCACCAACAGCCTGCCCAACACCGAAGGCCGCGTTCAGCTCCGGAACAAAATCGGCGCGGTCTTCCTGGACGCGCGTTATGGCACGAAAGCGCCATGGCCCGCCGCCGCGGACGGCGCCGGCCATTCTCTCGTCCTGGCGCGGCCTTCCTACGGGGAAGGCAGCGTCAAAGCGTGGGCCGCAAGCGACGCGGTCGGCGGCTCCCCGGGACGCATGGATCCCATCCCCGCTGACCCGCTGCGCAACGTGGTCATCAATGAGTTCCTCGCTCATACCGACGAGCCGAATCTCGATTTTATCGAGCTCTATAATCACAGCCAGCTCACGTTGGACATCTCCGGCTGTTTCCTGACCGATTCCCGAAACACCAACAAGTTCACCATCCCGGCGGGCACCGTGCTCGGTCCGCGCCAGTTTGCCGTTTTCGACCAGAACCAGCTCGGCTTCTCCCTGAGCGCGTCCGGCGAGAACATCTATTTCCGCAATGCCGCCACCAACCGGGTGCTCGATGCGGTCCATTTCGATGCGCAGGCCAACGGCGTTTCTTCCGGTCGCTGCCCTGACGGCGCGTCCGTCTTCTCCCTGCTCACCAGTCCCACCCCAGGCACCAACAACGCCGCCTTGCGCGTGAACAACGTTGTCATCAACGAGCTCATGTTCAATCCCATCACGGGCGACAGCGACGACGAATACATCGAACTCTACAATCGCGGGGGAACGACTGCGGATCTCGGCGGGTGGCGCTTGGAAGACGGCGTCAGCTACACCTTCCCCGCCGGGGCCAGCATTCCGGCGGGCGGCTATCTCGTCATCGCGCACAAGGCGGCGCATCTTATTCCCCGCTATCCCCAACTGAACACCGGCAACACCTTGGGCGATTACGACGGCACGCTGGCCAACGGCGGCGAACGCGTGGCTCTCGCCTTTCCCGATCCCTCTCTCGCCACCAACAACTCGGTCATCACCACCAACTACAGTTATGTCGTCCTCGATGAAGTGACCTACGCGGAAGGCGGGCGTTGGGGGCGCTGGGCCGATGGTGGAGGAAGCAGCCTTGAACTCGTGGACGCCCGGGCCGACAAGCGGCTGGCCGCGCATTGGGCCGACAGCGATGAGACCACCAAGGCGCCCTGGACCACCGTCGACGTGCGGGGCGTCCTCGACAACGGCACGTCCCCTGCCGACCAGTTACAAGTGCTGCTCAACGGCGCCGGCGAATGCCTCATCGACGATGTGCAAGTCGTCACGCTGGCCGGAGCCAATTTGATCGCGAACTCCACATTCGAGTCCGGGGCCACCGGTTGGACCGCCGAAGGCACGCAGGAAGCCTCCGGTTTGGAATCGTCCGAAGGTTATCTCAGCACCCGCTCCTATCACGTGCGCGCTTCCGACCGCGGCGACAATCAAGTCAATCGCATCCGAACACCCCTCAGCCTCGCGCAAGTGGCCAACGCCACCAACTCCCTCCGCGCCAAAGTGCGTTGGTTGCGCGGCCATCCCGAACTCCTGTTCCGCTTGCGCGGCAACTGGCTTGAAGCCGCCGTGACCATGTCGCTCCCAACCAATCTCGGCACGCCCGGCGCGCCCAACAGCCGGCGTCTGGCCAACAGCCCTCCGGCCATCACCGAGGTCACTCATTATCCACCCGTTCCCGCCGCCAACCAGACCGTGACCGTCACCGCCCGCGTCCAGGATCCCGATGGCGTGGCCACTGTCCAATGCCGCTACCGTCTCGATCCCAGCAGCACCTTGCTCTCAGTGCCAATGACCGACGATGGCAATAACGGGGATGAAGTGGCCGGCGACGGTTTGTATACCGGGCGGCTGCTTGGGCAGTCGGCCAACACGCTGGTGGCGTTTCGGGTGGAAGCCACCGACGGCGCGGCGAGCGCCGCCACGTCGGTGTTCCCGAACGACGCGCCCGTGCGTGAATGCCTGGTCCGTTTCGGCGAAAACGTTCCGCCAGGGAGCTTTCCTTCCTATCGCTTCTGGATGACGCAGGCTTCCTTCAACGCGTGGGACGTTCGCAACAATCTGAACAACACCCTCAACGACGTCACGTTCGTCCTCGGCAATCATCGCATCATTTACAACGGCGGAGCCGTTTACGCCGGCAGCCCCTACATCGCCCCGGGCTTCACCACGCCGGCAGGTAACCGCTGCGGTTACAGCGTCGAGTTCCCATCCGACGATCGATTCCTGGGCGACGCCGCGCTCGTGCTGGATTGGCCCGGTGGCCACGGCAACGAAAACACCGCCGTCCAGGAGCAGATGGCCTATTACATCGCCGACCAGATGAACCTGGCGTTCAGCCATCGCTATTACATCCGCCTGACCGTCAATGGCGTCACCGACATGACCCGCGGCGGTGTTTTCGAGGCCGTGCTGCAGCCGGGCAGCGATTACCTGGCGCAATGGAGGCCCGGAAACAGCGACGGCGACTTCTTCAAAATCGACCGCGCTTTTGAGTTTAGCGATGCCGGCGGATTGTCCGCCGACCCCGAACCGCAGCTGCGCATCTACACCACGCCCGACCTGGTTAACGGCGGGTCGAAAAAGAAGATCGAGAAATATCGCTGGTACTGGCTCAAGCGCTCCTTTGACCAGGCACACGATTACACCAATCTCGTCGTGCTCGCCGATGCCCTCAACGCCAACGGCCCCGAACCCTACACCAGCCAGACCGAGGCGCTCGTCGACGTGGAACAGTGGATGGGCATCTTCGCCGTCGAGCATATCATCAATAATTTCGACAGCTGGGGCCATGACATCGGCAAAAACATGTACATGTTCAAACCCAACGGCGGCCGTTGGCAGATCTACCTCTTTGATCTCGATTGGCTGATGCTGGTCTCCCCCAGCGGACCCGGCAACTACACGGCCAGCACCGGACCGCTCTTCGCCAGTGACGATCCTACGGTCACGCGCCTCTACACTCATCCGCCCTTCCGTCGCGCTTATTTCCGCGCCGTGCAGAATGCCGTCAACAACGCCTTCATCCAGCCCAAATACGAGGCGCTGATGGACGCTAAATACGACTCGTTGGTCGCCAACGGAATTACGCTGTGCGACGGGCAGCCGCTGGCCGCGCCCGGCCTGGTGAAGACCTGGTTCAGCCAGCGTCGCACCTACCTCGTCAACCAGCTCAACACCGTCAACGCTCCCTTTGCCATCACCAGCAATGGCGGCAATGATTTCAGCTCAGACACCAACTTCGTGACGCTCGCGGGAACAGCGCCGGTGGAAGTCCAGCACATCCAAGTCAACGGCATCGATTATCCTCTCACCTGGACTTCCGTCACCAACTGGTCCATTCGCGTGCCGGTCAATGCCGGTGCGAATGCGTTCTCGCTCACGGCGCTCGATCCCAACGGACATGTGCTGACGAACCTGGCCGATCAAATCAACATCACCGGCCCCGGTGTCTCCACGCCAGGACGCGTTGTCATTAACGAAATCTTTTATCACGCGCCGTTGCCCGGCTCGGAATTCATCGAGCTCTACAATGCTTCCTCCAACGCTCCCGTCGACCTGAGCGGGTGGCGCGTCAACGGCATCGATTTCACCTTCAACAAAGGCACCATCCTCGAGCCGCGCTCCTTCCTGGTCCTCGCCGAAGACCGCGACGCCTTTGGCGCCGCTTACGGCGGAGCCATTCGCGTCCACGGCACTTTCAACGGTCACCTCGATCAAGGCGGTGAAACCCTCAGCCTCATTCAGCCCGGCGCCACCCCCGCGCAAGACCGCCTTATCAATATCGTGACCTACGATGACGACCCGCCCTGGCCCGTCAGCGCCGATGGCACGGGAGCATCCCTGCAGCTGATCGACGCCCTGCAAGACACGCGGCGCGTGGCCAATTGGTCTGACGGCACTGGCTGGCGC
>Ga0070694_100001531_pt1 | contig 13582 bp, 5 predicted proteins | sample KBSK1251metaG_FD_65470 | JGI IMG/M metagenome (GOLD analysis project Ga0070694, IMG submission 65470) | Corn, switchgrass and miscanthus rhizosphere microbial communities from Kellogg Biological Station, Michigan, USA - KBS K1-25-1 metaG | ecosystem: Host-associated > Plants > Roots >... | reverse complement strand
CCACGAGCAGGGCTGCGTTGGCCTCGATGCCTTTGGCGATGGCATCGTCCGTGGCCGTATTGCACGCATGCAGCGCGATGAGCACATCAATATTTTCCAGTGGCGTGGAAGCGATGTCGCCGGTGAGAAAACTCAGGCCCGCCAGGTGATATCTCCGCGCCAGTTCGTTGCCGGCGTGTACCAGTTCCGGACGCCGCTCGACCCCGCAAACGGCCGCCTCGACTCCAAGTTGGTGGAGCCAGGCGCAGGTCGCCACGGTCAAATACCCCTTGCCGCAGCCCATGTCGGCAACTTGCAGCGCCGACGTTCGCCCCGTGTTGCCGGCGGTGCCCTGAGCGGCGTCCGCTGCTTGGCGTCCGGGTTCGGGCAACAGGCCGGCGCTCGTGAACAATGGCTGAAGCAGTTCGATGAACCGATGGATCTGCTTGAATTTTCCCTCCATGCCTCTGGCCACCTTCCCTTCTGCCGTGGTCACGCCCAGGTCACGAAGCCACGGAGCCGCCGTCAGCTCCAAAGCGCGCCGTTTGACCCGGTCATGTTCCAGTGAAATTGGCTTGGTCTGCACCGGATGGCCCAAGGTCAGTCGCGGAGCGCGCCCGGCCCGGTATTCCAATTCAGCCGTCTGGCGCGTGGTGGAAAGATGGGCGGTGCGGAACTGCGTGCCGATCAATTCGCCAATCTGCCGGCAACCTGCCTCCGGGGGGAAATTCTGGGTGATAGCACGCGTGTCGTGGCGGAAGACGAACGAGAGCTTCAATTCCCCGCGGAGCAGCACCGGGCGGATGACGATGCTTTTCAGCGTCCGGTCGGAGCCGATGGGAGCGCTCAACGAAAGCCGTGCAAATGTGGCATCGGCCAACGCCCCCTGTAGGAGGGCGAGGAATTGCTCTTTCGCATCGGCCGTTTCGCGCATGCGCGCTAAGCATAGCGGCCGCAGCGAGACGGACAACACCTTCGTCGTGGGGATAAAAGCAGGACAGGCCGGTAATAATCTGGTAACATGGCCGCGCTAGTCTGGGCGGCATGAAAACGCATTCGATTCAGCCTGTAATTTCGACTTCGTGCTGGCGGCCGGTGGCCTTGCTGTGCGGTTGGCTCGCTCTGTGGGCGGGGCTGTTGGCGCCCGCCGCTTCGGCCGCATCCGCCGATGAAATTCTCGAACGAGGAATTTACCTGGAAGAAACCAAAGGCGACCTGGATGGGGCGCGGCAGGAGTACCAGAAGATCGCCGGCGATCCGTCGGCCGAGAGGAGTCTGGCGGCCCAGGCTCAATTGCGGCTGGGCCTCATCGAACTCAAGCTCGGCAACAAGCCGCGCGCCATCTCAGCCTTGGAACAATTGACGCTGGAGTTTCCCGACAAAGACAAACTGCTGGCGCTGCTTGAGAATCACATGCCGCGTCTGCTCGATGAGATCTTGCGGCAGATCGAGCAGAACTATATCCGCGAGGTCGACCGCACCGAATTATTGCAGACCGCCCTGCGGGCAATTGTGGGGAAGCTGGATGGCGGCACGGGTTATTTGCGGGACCATGACCTGGAATTACTGACTCGCAACGAAGTCTCGCAAATGAATCAAGGCATGGAGCAAAAGCTTGCCGGCATCGGTGCTCGCCTGCGTTTCGATGAGGCAACCCACCAAGTCGAAGTGGAATCGCCACTGCCCAACTCGCCCGCCCTGCGTGCCGGGATTCGCGCCGGCGACCATATCGTGCAGGTGGATGGCCAGACGCTGCCGCCCGGAAAGGAGTTGGAGAACGCGGTGCGAGCGTTGCGAGGACCGGTCGGCAGTCCTGTCACGGTCGGCGTTCGGCGGGCTGGGACAGAGGAGTTGCTTACGCTCCAGGTTGTGCGCGCCAGCGTTGTGCTGCCCAGTGTGCTGGGAGAGCGCTACAAACCGGACCTAAGCTGGGACTTCATGCTGGATGAGCAGAAAAAGATCGGCTACGTGCGCCTCACCTCCGTCGGCAAACAAAGCCCGGAGGAAATGCGCGTTGCGCTCGAAGACCTCCAGACTCGAGGCATGAAAGGATTGCTGCTCGACCTGCGCAACAATCCTGGCGGGATGCTCCAGCAAGCCGTGGAGACAGCTGATCTGTTTGTGGAGAACGGACGCATCCTCACGGTCAAAGACCGGACCGGCGAGCGTCATTACGATGCGCATGCGGACGGCACGTTCTCCGGCTTTCCCATCGTGGTGCTGGTGAATCGCAAGACGGCGTCCGCGGCCGAGATCATCGCGGCCTGCCTGCAGGATCACGAACGCGCTGCCGTCGTGGGCGAGCGAACCTACGGTCAAGGCATTGTCCGGAGCCTCATCGATCTTAAAGGCGGGATCGGAATGCTCAAGATGCCGGTCGGGGCGTTCTATCGGCCCAGCGGCAAGGCGATGAATCGCTTTCCTGATTCCAAGGAATCGGCGGACTGGGGCATTCGGCCCAACGACGGTTGGGAAGTCATCTTGAGTGATGAGGAACAAAAACAAGTGGAGCGCGCCCGTTTGGAGCGTGACAAGGTGAAGGCTCAGGAGGACTTGAGCGTGCCGGCTCCGGTGCCGGCCGCGGCAGTCGATCGCCAGTTGCAGCAAGGCTTGGCCTGCCTGCAAACATTCATGGGACGGAATTAGCCGGCAGAGATTTCAAACCGTTGCGCCGATTATTTAGACTACGAAAGGCAGAGTCCGGCTGGGGCGAAAGCACCTGGCCGGTGCTGCTGCTGTTGTTTTTTGCCGTCCTGGCCCCGGCGGCCGGCCTGCTGTGGTTCATGAACGCTGCCATGCGCAACGAGCGCTTCGCCGTGCATCAGCGCCTCATTGAGCTCTACCGTGGTCATCTCGCTGCCGTCCAGGCGCGCCTGGAGACAGAGTGGCGCCGCAACGCTATCGAACTCGAAAGCGCTGCCGCTACCAATTCCCCTGCATCCGCCTTTGCTCAGGCCGTGTTCGCCGGCGCCGTCGATGGCATCGTCATTCTTGGGCCCGCGGGCGAGACCTTGTATCCCAATCAACCTTCCGGCGCCCCGGGGGACAACGGGGAAGCGGAACCGCGCTGGGTGGAAGCGCGGCAGCGTGAGTTTTTGCGGCACGACCCGGAGGGTGCGGCCGGCCTGTATCACGCGTTGGCGGGGACAGCGACCAATCTGGATCTGGCGGCCAGAGCGTGGCAGTCGGAAGCGCGATGCCGTTTTCAAGCCGGCCAGACCAACGCCGCCATTGGCGTGGTGGAGGAGCGAGGTGGCGGCGAGCGCTTCCGCGCCGCGGTGGATGCCCAAGGCCGTTGCATTGCGGCCAATGCGGAGTTGCTGGCGTTGGAACTTGTCGGTGACGCCGGCGCGCCGCGTTTCCGGGCCATCGCCCGCCGGTTGCAAGCGCGCCTGCAGGACTATGCCAATCCGTCTATGGCCGCGCCGCAACGCCGGTTCCTCATGAAGGAACTCCAGCGACTGGCGCCGGCGATGGAGTTCCCCACCTTGGAAGCGGAGGAGCTGACTTGCCGCTTCGCGGGAGAACGGCTGGGTGCGGCTGTGACGACCCTTCCGCCGCTGATGTTGCAGCCCACCGTGCTGCGTGACACGTGGCAATTCGTGACGCCAAGCCGCCGGGTGCTGGGCCTGGTCCGGACGGCACGGATAGCATCGCAACGCTTCGCGTCCGACCGCCCCGGCTGGGTGCCAGCCGGAACCGAGGTTGCCTTGCTTCCGCCGGAAGCGGCGGCGGAGACCGCTTTTGTTTCTGCGCCGGCCGGGGACTGGTTACCGGGCTGGCGGCTGGCTCTCTCGCTGAAGGATCGGACATTGCTCGATACGACAATGCAGCATCGCACCGGAATTTATTTGTGGACCGGCGTCTGGGTGCTGGCAGGTGTGGGCGTGTTGACGTGGCTGGCCGTGCGCCGCCTTCGACGGCAAGTGGCTTTGGCGCGTCTGAAGAATGATTTGGCGGCAACCGTTTCTCACGAACTCAAAACGCCGCTCTCTTCCATGCGCGTGTTGGTGGACACTCTGCTCGATTCTGAACAATTTTCCGAGACGACGGTGCGCGAATACCTCCAACTCATTGCCCAGGAAAATGAGCGCCTGAGCCGCGTCATCCAGAACTTTCTCACCTTCGCGCGCATGGAACGCGGCCAGCCCTCGTTCCACCTTGAGCTCCTTCCGGCGCGCCGGATTGTGGACGGCGCCGTTGCGGCCATGCGGGAACGGCTGAGCGTGGCGGGATGCCCGCTCGAAATCGTTGCCGCCGGCGACTTGCCTCAAGTTTTGGCCGACGAGAATGCGATGGTCGTCGCCTTGGGCAACCTGCTGGACAATGCGTGCAAATATTCGGAAGAGCCGAAGCCCATCACCCTTCGCGCCGGGACCGAGCGGGGCATGGTCAAGTTTGCCGTCGAAGATCACGGGGTGGGCATTCCTGCCCGCGAAGCCCGCCGCATCTTCCGTCCATTCTATCAGATCGATCCGCATCTGTCGCGCACGGGCGGCGGCTGTGGATTAGGCTTGAGCATCGTTCGCTCCATCATGGCCGCACACGGTGGGAACGTTGCGGTCGAGAGCCGCCCTGGGCACGGCAGTGTCTTCACGCTCTCGCTGCCGATTGCCGCCCGCGCGAACGCTTTTCGCGAGGAGAGTATTTGTGAGTCATGCGTCCGGAAATGACGATTCCCAATCCCAAAGCGCATTCGCATCCGGCGGTACTGATCATTGAAGATGACGCCGCGTTGCGCCGCGGTCTAAAGGATAACTTCGAGGCGCAAGCGTATCGCGTGGAGGTGGCAGCCGATGGGCGGCAGGGCCTGGCGGCCGCGCTGGCGGGTCAGCCTGACCTGATTCTGCTCGACCTCATGTTGCCGAAGCTCAATGGCTATGAGATCTGCCGCGCCTTGCGCGTCCGGAAATGGGAGATGCCCATCATCATGCTCACGGCGCGAGGGCAGGAAGCCGATATCATCCGTGGGCTGGAACTTGGCGCGGACGATTACGTGACCAAGCCGTTCAGCATCCGGGAACTGCTGGCCCGGGCCAAGGCGTTCCTGCGTCGTCGTTCCGTCATGGCTTCGGATTCCTTTCGTTTTGGAGAATGCCACTTGGATCTCGCCGCGCATCGGCTCTTTCGCGCAGGCGTGGAAGTCACGCTCACGACGAAGGAATTTCGGTTGCTGGAATTTTTCGCCCGTTCGCCCGGACGGGCTCTGACGCGCGATCAGATTCTCGATGCCGTTTGGGGGAACGATATTGTGGTCAACGACCGCAGCGTGGATCGTTGCATCACCACCTTGCGCTCCAAGATCGAAGCCGAGCCACACCGGCCAAGGTGGATTCAAACCATCCGCGATATCGGTTACCGGTTCCGCGGGGAGTGAGGTCGCCGCGGAGTTGACCCACCATTGCTTGCGTGGCAGGACCAATCTTGCCTATGCTCCCACGGTCCCTGAGCTCTCGTGAACGCTCATAATCTTCATCAAACCGCCATGAACGTCTTCCCTCGCCCGCTTGTCACAGCCGTTGGATTGTCCTGTGCCGCCATGTCATTAATCGCATCCAGCCCGTCGCCGCTGGCGCTGCCGCGCAGCACGCCGGAAGCGCAGGGGATTTCTTCCGCGGCCCTGCGCGCCTTTGTTGAAGCCGCCGACCAACAGGTCGAGACCATGAATAGCGTCATGTTGGTGCGCCATGGCTTCGTCGTGGCGGAAGGCTGGTGGACACCGTATGCCGCCGAGACGCCCCACATGCTCTATTCGCTGAGCAAAAGTTTCACTTCCACGGCCGTCGGCCTCGCCATGGCCGAGGGGAAGCTGAGTCTTGATGACGAAGTGTTGAAGTTCTTCCCCGAAGACGCCCCCGCTGAGCCTTCCACAAATTTGAAGGCCATGCGCGTGCGCGATTTGCTGACCATGTCTGCCGGACACCAAGTCGAAGCGAAACTGTCTGCTTCGGAGCAAATTTGGACGAAGACGTTCCTGGCGCATCCAGTCATGCACAAGCCGGGCACGCATTTTCTTTACAACACGCCGGCGACCTACATGGCGTCGGCCATCGTGCAGAAGGTGACCGGGCAAACCGTGCTTGATTATCTGCGGCCCCGGCTGTTTGAGCCGCTCGGGATCGAGAATCCAACTTGGGGCACCAGTCCGCAAGGCATCAGCCTGGGAGGTTATGGACTAAGCGTCAGGACCGAAGATATTGCAAAATTTGGACAGCTCTTGCTGCAGAAAGGTCAGTGGCGCGGAAAGGCTCTCGTGCCGGCGGGGTGGCTGGAGATGGCCACCGCCCGGCAAGTCTCCAACGGCAGCAATCCCAAGAGCGATTGGGAACAGGGTTACGGTTTCCAGTTCTGGCGCTGTCGATATGGGAGTTTTCGGGGCGACGGTGCGTTTGGTCAGTATTGCCTGGTGCTGCCGGAGCAGGACGCGGTGGTGGCGATCACCAGCGGCACGAAGGATATGCAGGCCGTCTTAAATCTGGTTTGGGACAAACTTCTGCCCGCCCTGGAACGTTCGGCCCTGCCCGCCAATGATAGCGAAGTGAAAAAGTTAAAAACGCGGCTGGCCGGCTTGACCGTGCGCCTACCTTCGGGCGCAGCCGAATCGCCGCTGGCCGGCGAATTGGCCGGACGCACCTTCCTGTTTCCAACGAACGAGCATCGCCTCGACGCCATCACGTTCGCCGCCGGTGCCGGACGGGACACGTCGGCTCTTGTCGTGCGGGTCAAGGGAACGGACTACCGCGTGGTCTGTGGGCATGGTTCGTGGCAGAAAGGGCGGATGGCCTACGATTCGTTGGCGGAACAGCCGGTGGCGGCGGCGGCGAGTTGGACGGCGGACGATACATTCACCGCCAAATTTTGCTTCTATGAGACGCCCACCTACGTGACGCTGCGCTTGAAAGCGTCGGGCGAAGAATTGCTGCTCGATTCGGAGTACAACGTGTCGTTCAGCGCGGCCAAGCAACCGCAGATTGTTGGACGGATACGAAAATTGTGACCGCGAATGACTCTTTAACCACGGATGGCCCACCTGTCCGGTGTGGTGGCTCACTCCGATGCCACACGCACGCGGTAGAATCGCTGCGGCCAGCCCGACGCCGCGCCATCGAAGCAATCCATTATTTCACCGGCGGCCAGGTTCGTGGAGAGCGGCGTCCATTGAAGCAAGTCCGGTGACACTTCGAGCACGCAGGATTGCTCCGGCAGACAACGGAGCTGTAGCTGGACCTGATTGGCCGTGGTCTGCGTCAGCCGCACCACTCGCGGGCTGCGTTCAGGCAAGAGACGCAGCGTATGCACGCAGGAATCGCAGTCGTCGTCTTCGCAGTCGACCGGATCCAGATCGCAGAATTGGCCGCCGAGGTAGGTCAGGCCGTTGCGGGCGTGTCCGAGGGTAAGAACCTGGCTGAACGGCGGCAGCACCGGGGCCACTTCAACGTCGATAGAACCGTCGGTTTGCAGACGGCCCACGGCCGTTCGGCGAGTTCCTTTCAGGTGGGTGAAACTTCCGCCCACCATGATGCGCCCATCGACTTCAATCAGCAGATCATACACAAAACCGTCTGCGGCACCGCCAATGCCGAAGGCGGTATCCAGAGAACCATCGCGGTTGAGCCTGGCTAGGTTGCGGACGCGCACGCCGTTCACGAAGGCGAAGTCTCCGCCAATGAGGATTCGCCCGTCACTTTGAACGGCGAGCGCTTTAACGCCGGCGGTGACCAGCCCGCCGCCAGTTATCACGGGGGCGAACGATTCATCGAGCGAACCATCGGCATGAAGCCGTGCCAATCCATCCCGCCGCGACCCGTTGACGTTCCCAATGTCGCCGCCGATGAGAACCCGGCCGTCCGTTTGCAGGGCGAGTGCGCAGGACGGAATGCCGTGGAAGCCGCCGAAGGAAGAGTTGAAGCCGACCGATGCTCGGAACGTTGTGTCCAATCGCCCATCCGCGTCCACGCGCACGACGCCTTGGCCGGCGCTCGAATTCGCGGTGGCCAGGAGAATTCTGCCGTCAGGTTGGAGCACGATGGCGTGCACACCAACGCCCGCCACGGTGACTTGGGCGGTCGCGTTCGACATGAACAGCCCGTCCACTTCGCCATTCGGCAGCACGCGCACATAGCCCGGCCCGGGATAGGTGAACAATCCACCAATGAGAATCTTTCCATCCGGTTGCGGCACGACGCGCACGCAGGCAGCGCCGCCGTCGGGTCTGCTCATGGGGACGGGCTGAAAGCTCGGATCGATGGCAATCATCTCGTCCGTCGGTAGATTGGAATCCAAGCGGTAGAGGAACCTCGAAACGCTGGCGAGCAGCTTGCCGTCTGGCTGAAGCGCATGAAACCGGTAGTCCAGGGCAAAGCTTGGATCGAGATTCGACGGCGCCAGATCATTCTCCAACAAGGTCACGACCGCGACAGACTGCGGCCCAATGAAGGCGCTGTCGCTGACCCGTTCCAAGCGCAGTTCAATGGTCTCGTCAGCCTCGCGGATGTTGTCGTCGATCACTTCCATCTCGATATTTTTGCTTATTTCGGTGGCCGCGAAATGGAGTTGCGTGGGAAGACGGACGAAGTCGGCGCCCTCGGTGGCCGTACCTCCGGCAACGACGATGCGGGCCGTAATGGGACGGCGGCTGTCGCCGCACCGGCGCACGGTGATGACGGCGCGTTGCTCCGCTTCGCGCCCCACGAAGCGGGCCGAGGCGAACTCGAGCGTGTTGTCGGAGGGCGTCAGCGGGAGCAGCCGCGCCAGGCCGGAGCAGGGCAGGTTGTTGAACTCGGTAAAACCGCCGCCGACAATCACCGCCCCGCTGCTCTGTCCGGCGAGCGTATAAATGATGCCGGACTCATGCGTGACGCCTTGACCCATGAGGCTGTTGTCGGCGTGACCGGTGGCATCCAGACGGGCGATGCCGAGGGCCGGAATGCCGTCGACCGAGCCGAAGCTGCCGGCCAGAACGACTGAGCCCGTGGCTTCCACGAGAATGGCATGAACGAACGCTCCAAAGGGCGAACCGCGGACGTGAGCCGGTTGAAAGTCCGGATCGAGCGCGCCGTTGGCCAACAGGCGCATGACGACGGCTTCGCTGAGCGCCGACACGGCAATGACCATGCGGTCATCGGGCAGGAGCGACACGGCAGTGACCGAATAGCCCGCGATGGAATGCGGCGGATGGAAGGAGGTATCGAGCACACCATTCGTCTGCAGGCGCACCAACCCGGGGATTCCGTCGTAGGTCTGTGCTGCCACCACGATCCGCCCGTCATGCTGCAAGCGCAAGGCCCGCACGCCGCCGTAGCCGAGGTTTGGGGGGACGAACGTCGGATCAATCGCTCCGAACGCCGTGACGCGCTCGATGTAGACACTGGCCGAGCCACTTCCTGCCAAATTGGCCCCGCCCACCACCATCGAATTGCCTGGCTCCACGGCCAGCGCGGTCAGCCAAGTGCCGTCCGGCAAGCTCGGAACAAAGCTGGTGTCGACCGAGCCGTCCGACTGCAGCCGCACCAAATTGCGGACCGCAGTTTGGTTGACTTGATTGAACGTGCCCGCAGCCATGAGCCGCCCATCCGGGAGTGGTCCCAGCGCGTCGACTCGACCGTTGAGTTGCGTGTTGAATCCTGTATCCAACTCGCCCTCCGCCGTGAGTCGCGCGAGCCCCGCCGGATGACCGTCGATGGCATTGAAGGCCCCGCCGACCACGACTCGATCGTCCGGAAATGTCGCCAGCGCATACGCATTGGGGAACGTTCCGCCAACGGTCAGAAATCCGTCAAAGCTTCCGTCCCGGGCGTTGGCAGGGCATTCATTGTCGGACAAGGTCACACCCGCGCGCGCCCTGCTTCCCAGGACAGCTCCCTGCGGCTCATCCAGCTCGACAATAAAATCTTCGTCCCCTTCGACGAGCGAATCGTCCAAAAGCGAGACCGTGAACGCGCGGTCCGACAGCTCGCCGTCGGCCCATTGCAACACGCCTTCCGCGGCGGCGAAATCCTGCCCAACCTGTGCGGTTCCCGAAAGGACACGATACCGAACGGAGGCCGCCCCTTGCCCGGTGCCGGTGCGCTGCACGTGGAACTCGCTCGAGCCGGCGTCTTCCGCCACGGTGGTGGGAACGTCGATGAGTTGGATGACATCGGGTGCCGGCGGGCCCAAGCCCGTCTCGACGCGCGCCAAGTAAGGCTGGTCCAATCCCTGCGCCGTCGTGAACGTGCCGCCGACCAGGAGACGTTGGTCATCGGTCAAAATCGCCGCTCCCAACCCCGTCTGATATCCGGGGCCGCGCAGGAACGTGGAATCAAGCGACCCGTCCAGGTTCAAGCGGAGCAATTCGCGAGAGAGGTAACTGTGGACGTAGACTTTGCCGTCCGGCTGTCCTGGGCCTGCCTGCAAAACGATTCCAGTCGGCAGCGCGTTGCCTGGGTCGAATTGCGGTTCGAGCGAGCCATCGGCGTTGAGCTTCACTGCCCCCTTGCGGCCCGCTGCCAGGGGCGTCATGACCAATAGTTGGCCGCCGGCAACAATCTCCAGATCGTAAACCGCATTCACCGTGAGCGGCAGCCGGCCGACGAAATTGGTATCGGGATCGCCGTTGGAGAAAATCCTTACCAAGCCGGGCGTGCGGACGCCGCGGTATTGCTCGAAGATTCCGCCCACCAGAATACCCTCACCTTGTTGGAGGATTTGATAGACCTCGGGACGTGTCCCGGGCACCGACAAACCGCCGCCGGAATTGAAACTCGTATCGAGCGAGCCGTCCACGTTGAGCCGGGCCATGCCGCGATTCGTCACTCCATGAACCACTGTCATGGCGCCGCCGATGACGATTCTGTGATCCTCCTGGACGAGCAGGGTGCGCACGAAGACGAAACTGTAGCCGGGCGGTGCCACGGCCAGACCCGCACCGGCATCGAAGGTTTCATCGATGCGGCCATCCGGATGAAGGCGCGCGATAAACTGGCGGGGGAGACCATTGATGATGGTGAAGTCACCCGCCACGACAATGCGTCCATCGGGACCGACGCCCAGTGCCGAGATTTCCGCTCCGCCTACCTGCGGTCTGAAGCTGAGGTCCAGCGCTCCGCTCGGCGTGAGCCGAGCCAGCAACGCCTGCGAAACTCCATTGATGGTCGAGAAAAGGCCGGCAATGAGAACCTGTCCGTCCGCCTGCCGCACCAGATGGGTCACGCGCGCGTCCAGCGCCGGGCGAAAGGTTGCATCAACTTGGCCGGGCGCCTCGTCGGCGCTCAGTTTTCCTGCAAGCGCGCAGGCCAGGAGTGCGGCGAGGACGGTGTTATGCGTGGTTTTGCTGAGGTTCGTGTCATGCGGCTTCATAGCTCTCTCTCGAGCTCGCGATTTCTGGTCAATGAAAGTTACCTAATTCCAGCAAGGCATTCTATAACACTTTAACGGGCTGTTTGGGTCGATCTTGCAGCAAATGAAGAGCCGGGGTTCCCGCTCCCGCGCTGGGAGTTTCTCGCGGCCAGTTGGACAGGCCAGGCCCAGAGCCGCCATTGGTTCCGCTGAATGTAATCGGCCCTTCTTGCGTCTGAATGCATCTCAATCAACATGTTGCCGAAATTTGCCGTGACCCGTTCTCCTGCGATGAAAGTCAGTTACGTACTTTTGCCACCTCGTTCTGCCCTGGTTTTTTGTGCCGCGCTGGTTTTCTTCGCCATGTGGTGCCCCGAGCCTCTCGACGCGGCCGAGCCGGTCGACCGTGGTCCGACGTTCTCGGGGACGATTCGCGCCCATTATCCGAACGACAACAACACGACGATGAAAGGCATCGTCGTTGCGCTAGGGCAGCAGACCAATGCGTTTATCTGTTACGACACTGACCTGATGCGCGTTTCGCTGGCGTGGACGGGCGAGTATCTGCGGTTCGGCAACTACATGAAGGAGATCTCTCATCCGCAGCCGCCGGAAGTGGCTGGCCAAGCGGTGTTCGGCACCTCGCCCGGTCCAGGCTGGGGGCATTCGACAAGCTCCGGGCAGGCCAAGGAAAATCAATTTGAGGATTCGCGTCCGGATCACCAGGGGCCTCTCGCCGCAAGCTGGGCCAAGTATCGGGGCCTTTACCTGTTTGAGCGGCAGGTGGTGTTGTCGTACACCGTCGGCAAGTCAAAGGTGCTGGAGTCGCCCGGGCTGCAAAATGCCAATGGTTCGCCGGTCTTCACGCGCACGTTTCAACTCGATGCGCCCGCCGCGCAGACGCTCTTGGTCTGTGACGGGTTGCCGAAGGAGTTGGTCAAACAAGTGACCGGTGCGCGCGCGCTGCTGCAGTTGGGCGGACTGGAAGCGGTTTCTTCTCGTGGGCCCAAGGCGCTGGCGGTTGCGTTGCTGGGAACACGCACGGCCAGTCTGGAAGCGCGGGATGGGCGGGTTGTGCTCAAGTTATCCGGCAAGGAGCCGCGCGGAGAGCACTTTACCGTCGCGGTGTGGAGCGGGGCAGCCGCAGAGCCGGGCCAATGCGAAAGCGTGCTCCAACAATTGCAGCCCGGCCCGAACTTGCCGGTGCTGACCCAAGGCGGTCCTGCCCGCTGGCCCGAACCGATCGTCACCCGCGGCGCGCTTGCCACGAGCGGCGGCGAGAGCCCCTATGTGGTCGACACCCTCTCTGAACCCGTCCCGAACCCGTGGAAGATGAACACATTTTTTGGTGGATTCGATTTTTTCCCGGATGGGCGCGCGGCCATCTGCACGTTTCACGGCGATGTCTGGGTGGTGTCGGGACTGGATGAGAAGCTGGAGAAGATTTCGTGGCGACGGTATGCGACCGGTTTGTTTCAACCGTTGGGGGTGAAAGTGGTGGACAACGTCATCTATGTGGTGGGCCGGGATCAACTCACGCGCCTGCACGATTTGAACGGCGACGGCGAAGCGGATTTCTACGAGAATTTCAACAACGACACGGTGGTGACCGCCAATTACCACGAGTTCTGTCTCGATTTGCAAACCGACCGCGCTGGGAATTTCTATTACGCCAAGGGTTCTCCCTGGACGCCCGACGTGCGGTCGCCGCATCAGGGAACGATGTTGAAGGTGTCGAAGGATGGTTCGCAGTTGGAGGTGTACGCGACGGGATTGCGCGCGCCGAACGGCAGCGGCATGTCGCCGCGTGGGCAACTGACGGTGAGCGACAACCAGGGCCATTGGATGCCGGCAAGCAAGTTGAATCTGGTGAAGGCGGGCGGCTTCTACGGCATGACTCCCGCCGCGCACCGCGAATTGACGCTGCGGCGTGGGGGCACGAATCTTACCGTCAATCCGAGCGACCCGGCGGAACGCGCACGGTTGCGGCTCCCCGGCTTCGACGGGCAGGCGCCCATCCCGACGAGTTACGACCAGCCGATCTGCTGGTTGCCGATGACGATGGACAATTCCAGCGGCGGCCAGGTGTGGGTGACAAGCAAGCGCTGGGGACCGTTTCAGGATCACATGCTGTTCACCAGTTACGGACGCGGAACGCTCTTTCATGTCATGCTTGAGGAAGTCGATGGCGTGACGCAGGCGGCCATGACGAAGTTCCCGCTCAAATTCCAGACCGGCTTGATGCGCGGACGTTGCAACCCGAAGGACGGCCAGATCTATCTGTGCG
>Ga0070694_100001529_pt1 | contig 13587 bp, 8 predicted proteins | sample KBSK1251metaG_FD_65470 | JGI IMG/M metagenome (GOLD analysis project Ga0070694, IMG submission 65470) | Corn, switchgrass and miscanthus rhizosphere microbial communities from Kellogg Biological Station, Michigan, USA - KBS K1-25-1 metaG | ecosystem: Host-associated > Plants > Roots >... | reverse complement strand
CATCTGCGGCATTTGCCACCACAAGTGCGCCAACCGTAGAGAACGGCGTCGCGTCTACGACCGTAGCCGAGATGGCCAGCGCAACAACCAAGCCTGTCGTACCAATGCCACCTCGCGCCATAAACGGTGCAGCGAGCGGGATCATCGCGCCCAGGATGCCAGCGCTCGACGCAAACGCCGAAGTGACCGCACCGACAGCGCAGAGGAGCAGTCCCGTCACGAGCGGCGTACTCCATCCCGCAATGCCGTGGCCGACCGCTTCCACTGTTCCGTAGCGCTGCAAGGCGGTCACGTAAGTCACGATCCCGCAGACGAGCAACACCACACCCCAGGCGATCTTCTTGTCAGCATCGCCGCTCGACGCCGGAAAAATCAAGTGGAGCGCCGTCGCGGCGGCGAAGGCGACGAATCCGACGTTGAGGCCGAAGACGAACGCCGCGACCGCAATAGAGAGGATGGCCAAGATCGTGCAGACCTGGGCGACATTTAGATGCTTCGGACGTGACTTAACCTCTTCGGCCAGATCCGCAGGCAGGCGCGCAGCATCAACCTTTCGCTTGGTGAGCCGCAGCCCGCCGAACACCAGAAAGATGACGATGCCGAGTACGAGATTGTACGCGAGGTTCCCCAAGAAGAGTGCCGAGGTAGACATCTGAAGACCGTTGCGTTCGACTGCCTGATGCACAATGGCTCCCAACACATTCAGCGGGGAGAAATTTCCGCTCGCTGCACCATGCACGACCATGAGGCCGACCATTCGACGATCAATGTCGTATCGTTCGGCCAGCCGCAACGACAACGGCGCGAGCAGCGCCACGCCAGCAGATCCCAGAGCACCAGCCATCGCAGGCATGGCCGCGACGACGAAGACGATCCACGGAATCAATGCTCGCCGGTCTTTGACGAGACGCGCTGCCCCCTCGACGATGCGCTCAACCGTACCGTTGTTCGCTGCCACTCCGAACAGATAAGTCACACCCGCCAGCAGCACCAGCAGGTCAACAGGGAATCCGCTGTAGATGTCCTTCATGCTCTCGCCCACAAAGATCGTGCCGACGAGGAAGGTCATGACCAGCGCGAGAGCGCCGAGATTGATTGGCCGCAAAGTGCCAATGAGGAAGACAATGACGAGTCCGATGACTCCGACGATGTGAATGGACAAGGATGACACCAGGCACTCAGCGCTTAGGCGTGTCAGTAGCCGGGCAAGTCACTTTCCGGACTTGCTTGCCGTGAAACACGTCCATCGGGATATGGTGCGTATCAAACACACGGCTGATCAACTCGTAGAGCTTCGGGTCGTACGCCTTGAACTCGTCCGGCGTTTCGACCTTTTCCACTTTGCTGTTGCCCTTGAAGCACTCGCCGTAGTTCGAGAAGAACCACCATTGCACGCCTTCGGCCCAGTATTCGCCCGCGTTCGTCATCGCATAATGCGGTCGTCCGTTCGCGGCGATGATGTACTTGCCAGCCGCTTTCGCCTCGTCATAAGCGGCTTGAATCGCTGCTCCGGTGGCTGGCTCGATGGCTCGCAGGTTCGACATGATGGCGTGCGAGAACTCATGCACGAAGATGTGCTCGCCGTAATACCGTGTCCCCGGATAGCCGAGTAGATTCTCTTCGGCGCCCGTCGTCGGATTCCCGCCCAGCCCGCGTGACCGCCACGCGTGATAATCGCGGTCGGTCTGATTGACGGGTTCGCCCGCAGGCGCGTCCGGTCGCTTGCGATTCGCGTACTCCGGAATATCGGCGGTCATCTCGGTCTCCCCGATCACGCCGGTGCGCCAGCGTCTCGCGATCATCGCCTTCCGAATGTCCGGCCGATTGGAGAGCATCGCGATGATGATGTCGCGCGCGACAAGCAAGGCATCGTCCGGCACCCGCTCGGACGAGATTACCGGAATGCCTTGAGCGTCCACGTACTTTTTGTAGAACGGGTTGACGCCGAGCGAGGCGGGCACCGGCCCGATCTGGGCTCGGACGTAGCTCGGAATCAGTTCGACCGGCGCACCAGTGGTCTGCCGTTGCCGCTCGCGTTCTGCCCGGTTGCGCTCAGCTACGCGCCGCGCCTCGGCTTCGGTTCGCTGCTCCTGCGTAGCTGGGCGCGCCGTTGCCAAAGCGAGCGAGGCAATCATGAAACTGATAACAAGAATGAACGTGATGAAAAGATTTCGTTTTGTCATATTGGTCTCCGTTGACTCTTGATGAAGCTATATGAGCGGTACACCAAGAACTAAATTGAAACCACAGATGAACACGGATGAACACAGATGCTCTGGCCGTTTTTATCTGTGTCTATCTGTGTCCATCTGTGGTTGCTTTTTTCTGTTCCTCCAGATCTTGGTGTGCCAGGCATATAGTTCACCGAATGACTTGCGGCGTCAAACCAAGCGACCAACCCTGCGTCTTCACAATCCGCGCCTTCTCTGTGAAAGTCTTGCCGCCGACTTCGAGCGTGACTGTGTACTCACCGAGCGGCACCAACTGATCGAGAGCGGCCCCGCCGCGCGTGCCCCCGCCGCCGCCACCGCGCCCGCCCGCACCGCCGCCGCGCCCTCCGCCCGCTCCCCGTCCACCACCACCGCCCAAACGCATATTCCATTGGACTGTGTTGATGCCGCCCTCAGTCGGTCCTTGGAGCCTTGCGACTTCCTCTCCATTTGCGCCAGTGATGACGACCGTCGAGTTGCCGCTCCCCCGGTTCTTCAAGTAGTAGCGAATCAACATCACGTTCGGCTCGTTCGGCGTCGAGAGATGCCGCTGACCGAAGAGATAGTCATTCGCGCCGAAGGACCACGTGATTCTCTGCACGCCCGGTTTGATGGAAAACAGATGCGCGTCCTTGGCGAGCACCGCTTCGGTCAACTCCTGAAGCGCCCCGATGTTAGTGATAAAGAAATCCCGTCCATATGTGCCGAGAATGAGGTCGTTCTCTCTTGGGTGCACGAGCAAGTCATGTACGGGGATGTTAGGCATGTTGTTGTTCATCTTCACCCACCGCGCCCCGCGCGTGATTGAGACGAAGACGCCCGTGTCGTTTCCGACGAAGAGCAGATCGGGGTTCTTGGCATCCTCGAAGACCACATTGATCGGCTCGCGCGGGAGGTTGCCAACAATCGAAGTCCACGTCGCGCCGAAGTCATCCGTCCGATAGAGGTATGGCGTGAAGTCGTCGAACCTGTAGCCCTGCTTGGCCACGTAGGCCCGACCGGCGACGTGCGATGAGGCGCGCACGCGGCTGACATAAGCATCCACTCGTCCGCCCACTGCTGCGATCCTGGCTGTGCAGTCAGTCCAGGCTGCGCCATCGTTGCGCGTGACTTGAACCTTCCCGTCGCTTGTGCCCGCCCAGATCACGCCTTTCGTGACGGGTGATTCCGCAATCGAGGTGATGGCGAACCACGGAATGCCGCCCGGCACGCCGCCTTCGGACTCGCGCAGGATCTTGGATGTGTCGTTCGTGCTCAAGTCTGGACTGATCTCCGTCCAGTGATCGCCGCGATCTGTAGAGCGCAGGAGAAACTGCGCTCCGGCATAAATCACACTGCTGTTGTGCGGGGAGAGGTGAAGCGGCGTTATCCACTGGAACCGGTAAGGATCGCCTTGTTGCCGCACCGGCCAGATGTTGGTTTCGTAGCCGAGTTTCTGATCCACGCGTGTGTGTCCGCCGTACTGTCGCGTCGTGTAGAGCCAGCGGCTGTCATTCGGATCCACTTGCGTGAAGATACCGTCGTTGTCGCCGACCGCCATCCAGTCCCACACCGTCACGCGCCCGAGCGGCCCATTCGATGGCCCTTTCCAATGCTCGTGGTCTTGCAGACCTGCGTAAATGTTGTACGGATCTTCCATATCAACGCCGATCCCGTAGATTTCGCCGACTGGGATGTTGGCGTAGTGATCGCCGGTCCGCCCGCCATCGTAGGAGATGGCGATGCTGCCATCGCTCCCGGCGATCATGCGGTCGGGGTTTTCGGGATCTATCCAGAGCGTCCGGTAGTCGCCGAACATGCGCGGGAAGATGCCAGGCGCATTCCAGGTCTTGCCGCCGTCGAGCGACCTCCGGTAGCCATCCTGGGTCACTAGGATGTGCTTGTCATTGCCGGGATCAACGCGGATCTGGCTGAAGTAGTACGGCCCCTTCGGGCTAACGTCGTAGTCATCGGCATTCATCTTCTTCCACGTCTGCCCCGCATCGTCGGTGCGATAGACCTCGCCACCGTAGTTCGTGGCTCTGGCTCCAGCCGGAGGCGCCGGCGCGCCCGCGGCCACCGGACGCGGATTCTGATTCTCGATTACGGCGTACAAAATGTCCGGATTGCCGTGGAAGTAATCCAGGCCGATCCGGCCAATTCGGCCTTCGGGCAATCCTCCACGGAGCCGCGTCCAGCGTCGCCCTCCGTCTGTTGTCTTGTAGATTCCGCTCTCCGGGCCGCCGTTGATCATCTGCCACGGCAGCCGCTGCTTGTCGTAGGCTGCCGCGTAGAGGACTTCAGGATTCTTCGGGTTCATGACGAGATCAATGATGCCGATCTTCTCGTTGATGTAAAGAACCTTCTCCCAGGTCGTGCCGCCATTGGTCGTCTTGAACACTCCGCGCTCGGCGTTCTCAGAGTAGAGATGGCCCATGGCCGCGACGTAGACGATGTCAGGGTTGGTCGGATGGATGGCGATGCGCGAAATGTGGTGAGAGTCTTTGAGCCCCATGTTCTTCCACGTCCGCGCGGCGTCGGTTGACTTGTACACGCCGTCGCCAGCGTAGGAACTCCGAGAGGTAAACGCGTCGCCGGTGCCAACCCAGACGATGTTGCCGTTCGAGGGCGCGACGGTGACATCACCGATGGCCAACTTCGCCTGTCCATCGAAGACCGGTTCGAAAGTCGTTCCGTTATTGGTCGTCTTCCAGAGACCGCCCGTCCAGAAGCCGACATAGAAGGTGTAGAGATGGTCTTTGGCTGGCGAGGTCGGCACAGCGATGTCGGAGGTTCGGGCGCCCATGCGGAACGGTCCCAAATTCCGATAGGTGAAGGGCCGAAGGAGTTGCTCATTGAAAGCGTCTTGGGTCAGTACCCGCGACTCGACAATGACCAGTGAGATAAGCCCAATTGCTATCGCGGCGGCGACAATTGCGCTGATGCGTTTCATTACGTCTCCTATAGATCCAACGAACTTTGTCTAACTAACGGATGTTACGGAGTCAGAACCTGAACCTGCTCCTTGACCTGCACACCGCGCATCAAGAGAGTTTTTTTCACCGCTGAGGCGCAGACAGAGATGCCACAGAGTCTTTCTCTGCGCTTGCTCAGCGCCCTCAGCGTCTCTGCGGTGAAAAGTATTTCTGGGGCGACTCTTTGTTTCAATGCAATCAGATCAATTTGACGAAGCTGGCCGCTGCCCTGCCTCTCCCCCGATCTGATAGCCTTCCGGCGGATTGACGCCCAATAAATTTTTGACGAAGAAATCCCACCGCCGCCGCATAAAGTACGGATCGTTGCCAAAGCCGTGATTGCGGTTCGGCATGATGATCAGATCGAAATCCTTGTTCGCCTTGATCAAGGCATCCGCCAACTTGATCGTCGCCGCCACCGGCACGTTCTCATCCAGATCGCCGTGCGCCAGCAATAGCTTGCCTTTCAGATTCGGCGCCAGTGTGTAGTTCGATTGCTGGACGTAATGCTCACCGACGGGCGTGCCCATCCAATGTTCATTCCACGTCGCTTTATCCATTCGGTGATCGTGATTGCCCGCGGAAGAAACTGCGACTTTGTAGAACTCTGGATGACTGAGGATCGCGTGCGTCGAATCGTAGCCTCCGGCGGAATGGCCCCAGATACCGACGCGCGTCAAATCCATGTAGGGATAACGCGCCGCCATCTGCTTCATGGCCGCAATGTGATCATCAATTCCGCCATCGCCGAGGTTGTGATAGGAGTAATCGTGAAAAGCTTGGGAACGATTCCACGTGCCCTGGCCGTCAATGAAGACACAGATGAAGCCCAACTCCGCGATGACTTGCGATTGATTGCGGAAAGCGGCAAAGGTCTTCGGCACGAACGAGCTTTGCGGGCCGGTGTAGATCTGCTCGATGACCGGATACTTCTTCGCCGGATCGAAGTTCGATGGCCGCCAGATCAAACCGTAAATGTCGGTCTTGCCGTCGCGCGCTTTGGCCTTGAACGGTTCAGGAAACTTCCAGCCCGTGGCGAGCAGCTTGGAAACATCCGTCTTCTCCAGCTCGCGCACCACGCTCCCATCTGCCGCGCGGCGGAGCACCGACACGGTCGGCAGATCTACGCGCGAATAAGCATCTACGAAATACTTGCCATCCGGCGAGAACGACACCGTGTGATCGGCATCTTCAGGCGTCAGCAATTTCAGACCGCTGCCGTCGAGCCCGCTGCCATCGAGATTGATGCGGTAGAGATGACGCAAATAAGGATCGCGCCCGGCTTCGCGCCCGCCCGCGCTGAAATAGAGTTGCCGGTTCTGCTCATCCACGGATTCAATCGCGCGCACCACCCACTCGCCTTTGGTGATTTGATTCTTCAGTCGCCCGCTTTTGACGTCATAAAGGTATAGATGCTGCCAACCGTCGCGCTCCGATGACCACAAAGCTTCGCTCTCATTGTTAATCAACCGCGTCATCGAAGAACTGATCTGAGTCTCGGCACGCTCTTCGATGATCGCGCGCGTCTTGCCAGTCGCGGCCTCCACTTCGCGGAACTGGACATTCTTGTATCCACGTTCGGTCTCGCGGTAATGGAACCGCTGGCTATCCGCAAACCAGGTGAAATTCGGGCCGCCATAATAGAGGACATTGAGCGGCTTGGTTTCGACCGCGATTTGCTTGCGCTGCTCAAGATCAAAGATCACCGGCTTGGCCGTGGGCAGTTTGCCGTCCACCGGTAGCGGATAGGCGTAGTGAAAACCGCGCGGACGGAAGTCATCCGGCGGGGCCGATTGCACCATAGTCAAGCGCGGGAAGCCGCGCTGATCCAAGACGTAAGTCGCGAGTTTCTTTGAATCCGGCGACCAGAAGACGGCTGCCGGTTGCGTGGGGTTCTCGGTCGCTTGCTGAACGATCAAGATCGTTGACGGCAAAGGCGTGGCATAGTCGTAGAAGTGTTCGCCATCACGGCTCAACTGAATCTCTTCACCGGTCGCTACCACACGCACATAGAGGTTATGATCTTTGACCAAGGCAGTGTATTTGCCGTCAGGCGAAGGCACATCGAGCCGCGGAGTTGGTGCTCCCGGCCCTCCGCGTCCGCCTCCACCTCCACGGCCTGTTCCCTGAATCGGCCGTTCCGATTGGCTCGGCTTGCATTGATAAGCCGTCAGATCGCAGCTCCAGCGCGCCCGCTCGACCTCGAACTCCACGGCGCGACTGCCTTCAGTAAACGCGATGGCGTCGAACGGCAGCGCGCGCGCTTGATAGCTCTTGCTCGTCGTACGAGAGAGCGCCGCCGCCAGCTTCTCGTGATCGAAGGCTGGCCCGCGCGTATTTTGCGCCGCATCCACCAGGATGAATTCTTTGGTCTCGAACTTATCATTGCGATACCAGAACCTCGCGCTTTGTTCGATCCAGTTCGGTGTGACTTGACCTTCAAAGACCAGTGGCCGGAGACCAGGGGCCAGGAACCGCTCGGCGCGCCGGTAATCTTCTCTCGCGCCTTGCCCGAAGGAAGCGACGGGCGAAGCGAGTGGCAGCAGAGCGAAAAGAACGGATAAAAACCAAGCGATCATCTGGCGCCGATGTGGTTTGTGGAGCATGATTTTTCACCTCTTCTGAAAATGTGCGAGTTGAGCGCTTGACGCTGACGGCTCGCCGCAGCAGATCTGGCCTCACCTTGCGATCCTGACTCGCAAAGCATCAGGATCAAGACAGCGATCAGTAACCTCTCCTAGTAAGTCACTTGACGTATGAACTGTCTTGTATGGTCGTAAGATAACTTGGATGAGTTTAGGAATCGTAAGCGAGGCCAATCAGCCGCTGCCTTCACGAGGCGGCCTCTGGCAGTGAGCGGAAGCCCCGCAACCTCAGAGCAGCCCCGGAATCAAGGCCCACGACTTCCGCCGATAATCATCGTACTCAGCACCAAACACACTGCGGAGGTGTTGCTCTTCGAGTCGGATCTTGCGCCAATAGGCCGCCGCAATAATAACCACCGCGAGCAGTCCATGAAGTTCGCCAGAGACGATAGCCGTGCCGAGGAACATGCCGAGCATCGCGCTATAGATGGGATGCCGCACGATTCGATACGGCCCGGTGCGAATCAGTCGGTGATCAACTTTCGCAGTAATCTCTCCGCTCCAATTCCGGCCTAAGTAACGCCTGGCCCAAACGGCCAGCAGAATCGAACTGATGTGAATCGCTAGTCCGAGAGGTATGATGTAGAACGCCATTGGCAACCACCTATGCCCTAACCCAGGCAACCGGAAAAAGGCGAGCGCGAGCGCGCCGTACATCAAGAGTTGGTGGAGTTGGCGCGAAGACACAGACTCAGAGGTTTTGGTTGGCGCGGCGTTACTTGCCGCTGCGCCCCAATAACCGATGAACAGAATCCAGAGAGCACCCGATGCCCAGAGCTTCGGCTCTGTTTTCAAACTCACCAAGTAAACGATCAGAATGAAGACCAGGAGCAATGTGGCGATGGCGAGCACAGTCCAGCGACCGGTCAATTTCAAGTTGACGCCAGGAAGCTTGATGATGATGGCTGGGCTTTCGTTGGGGAGTTGCTCGCTTCCTTTTTGTTCCGCCATGTACTTCTTTCCTTTTACTGCTCAATCGAGCCACACCAGCTTGGGACATTGAATCTCACGGCAACCGTTGCTTAGGTGGCGCACCCTTTCCGCGCCCGAAAACAAATAAATCCCGGCTGCCGCATCAACTTCTCGTAATCCTTCGGATCATGTTCCTTGAACTCTGGTATCGGTTGCGGTTCCAACAACCGTTCAAGAATGAATCCCGCTTCGAGCAACGGATCCAGCATCGCACTGAGCGGGCGACGATAATATGGAACCCGCGCTCGCACGCCGAACGCCTGCCAATTGAATTCCATTTCCACTCGCTCAATCTCGAAGTAGTTGCCGTCGGGATGATGGTCAAAGAATTCGTCAGCCGGATGCAAAACAGAGAAGACAAGCAACCCAGGCTCGCGCAAGACACGGAAGAATTCCGCAAACACTGTCGCCCAATCTTTGACATGATCCAGAGCCAACGCGCTGACGATCAGATCAAACGAAGCGGCTTCGAGAAAATCTAGCGGCTGCCCCAAAGCGGCTCGCATGATGCGCGCGCGCCCTTGCAACCGCTCTTCAGCAAGCTGCACCATCCTCGGGCTGACATCGAAGCCCACCACCTCCGCCCCCTGCTCTGCCAGCCATTCAGCATAAGCGCCCGGCCCGCATCCTGCATCGAGCACCCGCTTGCCCGCCACCTCAGGGAGCAGCGAGATGAGCGCGGGCCGATCATAAAAAGCGTTGTGCGCTTTGGTATCAACTCGCGCCGCGTAGGCTTCGGCCAAGCGTTCATAGGCATCAAGCGCAATCGGATTCTCAGCCATCAAACTCCTTCGGCTCCTTCGCCAAGTGCCTCAGTGAGACAGCAAACAACGGCGTCCATCGGTATTTCTACTCGCACAAATCATAGGCTGAGGCCGGAAGGAGGACAAGCCAAACCCCGGCGCGAAGCTGTGAAGCTACGCCCTGCTGTGTTATATTGCTCACACTGAAATCAGTGAAAGTACCTATGCTCTGCAACGATAGATGGCCGCGGCATCTGGCCGTGCAGTTTCACCCACAACGATCTGAAAGGACCAGAAACTATGATGCTCATCAAACCCACTTTGACCGCGATGTGCGTGGTCGGTCTGCTCCTGACCGGCTCGGTCGCTAGTTCCGTGCAGCGCGCCCGCTCCGCCACGACTACCGCGCAGCAACCAAACACGCTCACCGAGCAAGAAAAGAAAGACGGCTGGAAACTGCTCTTCGATGGCAAGACGACCGCCGGATGGCGCAATTACAAGAAGCAGGACATTTCGCCTAAGTGGAAAGTCGAGGACGGCGCGCTGATGAAGGATGAGAAAGGCGCGGGCGACATCATTACTCAAGACCAGTTCGAGTGGTTCGAGCTTTCCATCGAGTATCGCATCCTCAAAGAAGGCAACAGCGGCATCATGTTTCGCGTGTCGGAAGATGAGAACGCGGCTTACCTGACCGGGCCGGAAGTCCAGGTGGAAGACAACCTGAACGCGCATGATCCGCAGCTTTCCGGTTGGCTCTATCAACTCTACAAACCGGCGATAGACCCCAAGACTGACAAACCCGTTGACGCCACCAAGCCCTTCGGCGAGTGGAATCACCTGCGCATCATCCTCGCGCCTGACAAGTGCGAGACATATATGAACGGCGTGAAATATTACGAGTACCATATCGGCGATGCCGATTGGGACGCGCAGGTCGCCAAATCAAAATTCAAGAATATGGCGAAGTTCGGGAAGATCCAGAAGGGGCACATTGATCTGCAAGATCACGGCGATCCAGTCGCTTTCCGCAATATCAAAATCCGCGAGATTCAGCCCAAGGCGGCTCAAAAGTAATGGCCAAGCAAAGATGGTCTGGAAGGTAGGGATTATTTCGGCAGCGGCACGGTTGATTGACTGATGAGCGCGAATTCGCTGCCATTGAACTGAAAATCCACATTGCGCTGCCACTCGCCGGTTTTACCTGGCTCGGTCGTCGCGCCCATCAAACGCAGCAGTGGCGCTTTCCCCGCTTCGTGCCGCAAGCCAATGCGCAGGAAGCGGTCGCCGCTTTTGAGCGCCAGGCCCGATTTGTCGAGGCTGAGTTTGTACTGTTTGCCCTCACGCACGACCAAACCGAAATAGTCTTTCCCGCTCTTACCCGGCTTGGCATAGATCACGATCAGGCTATCGAACTTGCCCTGCTCGACGGCATCAATCCGCGCAGCGTAAGTCAGTTCGGATTCCGCTCCGCCAGCAACACTCGCCTCAGTCCGCGCTGCTCCGAGATCCGATTCGCTCAGCTTAGGATTTGGAACTGTCTGAGCAGTGACCCCACCGGCAATCAAGATCATGAAAATCAGAACGATGATCGGAATAAATGGACGAGGCATAATGTGATCCTTTTTCGGCTGTCAGTGGCCAGTAGTCAGTGGTCACTTGTTCGTTTGCCACCGACCACTGAACACTGACTACCTGCTCTTGATCGCTGCCTGCGCGCTGCCTACGTTCGCATTGGCATCGAAGGCGCGGAAAGCAATGACGTGCGCGCGAGTATCAGGCAACGCGACCGTGACGCGGAAGTCTTCACGCTTCGAGTCGGCGATGCCGTCCACCGGGAAGACCGCGCGCCAGGGGCTGCCATCCAACTGATATTCGGCGCGGCGAATGATCGAAGTCGTATCAGCCGTGTGAAAAACCACCTCGACGTTATTGCCCTCCAAGCGCGGCGCATCACTGGTAACCACGGGCGGAGTGTTATCAATCTCAACTGCCTCGGTCTCCTCCTCATCGCTCAGCGCGAGGCCGCCAGGATTCGATGGCGCATCGGAAGCGACGACCTTGAAGATATAGCGGCCATCGGGCAGCGCATTGGCATCAATCGTGTAGTAATTCTCGCGCACGCCGGTCTTGAGCGGATAATAATCACTGCTCGCACCATTGCTCGAAGCCGCGCGGTAATAGAGCGAGTATTCGAGCGCGTCGCCGTTGCGGTCTTCGGCTTGCCACTGCAGCGAGATCGCGCCTTTCTGGAAGAGGCGGCGCGGCGGAATCTGCACCATGGTGCCGAGTGATTGCGGATCAATGCCCGCCATTTCAGCGCCGCTGTCTGCTGGCGGCTGCGGCAGTGCTTGCAACCCAACGCCGACTGGCAAGATGGTGATCGAGTTGATCGAAGGCGCCAAGTTACGCGGCAAATACGAAACCGTCACTTCGCGCAGGCGCGGCAATGCGCCCTGTGTGCCCTGCCCCGCGCGTTTGAGCGTCGCACGCCATTGAATGAAGCGGGCGCGTGGGCTGGTGATGGTGTCACTTTCGGCGGTGCGGTATGGAGTTGACCAATCGCTCCAGGTCGAATCGGGAGTTGAAGTGTTGCCGCTGCGCGTCTGTAATTCAACTCCGCCGTCGCTCATCCACGAAACTTTGCCCCAGGCCGCTACGGTCTGCGCGTCGCGCACCGGCGAAGTATAAGTGCCGCTCGCCGAGGTCTCGCCATCCACGCGGAAGAGTTTACCGAGATTCGACGACGTCGCATAAAGCTTGCCCGCCGCCTGGATAAAACGCGAAGTCTGTGCTTCGGGCGATTGCACGAGCAGCGTCGGCTTACGGCCTGCGGTCACGCTGAAGATGCGCCCTTTCTGTCCCGTGCCAACCAGCGCGCGCCCATTTGCATCCAGGGCCACCGCGAACGCTGTGATCTCCCGCGAATCCCACATCACATCGCTCGCGCCGTTAGCATCGAGCCGGTAGAGCGCGCTCTTCGATTGATCGGCATTGCCGCGCGAACTAGAAGACGATGCCGCGCTAGATGCCGCTGATGAATCCACTACCTGCACATCGCTGATCGTGATCGTGACCCCGCCTTCATCGCCAGTAGAGATGCTGGGCGCGGCGGAAGCCGGAGCAGGCGAGGCATTGCTCGCACCGCTGCCTGCCGATTCCGAAAGTGCGAGCGCATAAATCTCGCCATTGCGTCCGAGCGCCAGGTCATGCACTTCGCGCTGCGCCGAATCAAAAAGGGTGAAGGCTTTGCCATCAGGCCCGATCCTGAGCACCAGGCCGCCGGGATCAGTGCCCGCGATGATGTTGCCCTGACTATCTATGCGCAGCGCCGTGATGTTGGTCTGCGTCGTGTTGACGAGCGGCGCGCCATTGCCATCTGCCGTGACGCGGAAGATGATTCCCTTGTCGCCCGTCCCCACCAGCAACCGCCCCTGCGGATCGAAGGCGAGCGCCCAAATATATTTCGTCTTCGGCTCGAAGAAGACCTTTGCATCGCCTTGCGGCGTGATGCGATAAACTTTGCCGTCCGGCGCAGTGCCTGCATAAACATTGCCCTGCGCGTCTACCGCGAGCGCCATGACATCCAGCTCGCCAGTTTTATAAAGCAGCGTGCCTTTGCCAGCAGCGTCTACTTTGAAGACGCGCCCTTCGTGCCCGGTGCCGAGGTAGATGTTGCCCGCTGTGTCAGATGCCGCCGACCAGATGTAAGCTTGTTTCGTATCGAAGACTTCGTTGAAGGCCGGTGCGAGCGTGAGCGCGCCGTTGTCGGCGATGGAAACGCCGCGCGCATCACCCTTCTCGATTTCGGTGCGCGTATTGACGCGCCAGAAAACCGGGCCGCCAGCGGAAACAGTGACGACCGCAAGCGCAATAAAGCAGAGAAACAAAATTGCCGGAAAAGTTTTATGCATGGTGTTTGTGATTTGTTTCAGTTCAGGGTTTCTCGTAGGCTCTCAGAAAATTTCTTTGGGGATGTTAGCCTGAAGGGATGCTCTGCGTCCTGTGGATGAGCTTGAATTGCTTTAGCATGCTACTCGGTAAAAGAGCATGGAGTTCAGGCTTT
>Ga0070694_100001528_pt1 | contig 13590 bp, 12 predicted proteins | sample KBSK1251metaG_FD_65470 | JGI IMG/M metagenome (GOLD analysis project Ga0070694, IMG submission 65470) | Corn, switchgrass and miscanthus rhizosphere microbial communities from Kellogg Biological Station, Michigan, USA - KBS K1-25-1 metaG | ecosystem: Host-associated > Plants > Roots >... | reverse complement strand
CAGCAGCGAGATGTCGCCGAACTCGGCCGTGGCTCCGGTGAGGCTGGCGTTGTAGCCGCCAATCGTCTCGAAGCCGACGCGCGCGATTGCCGTCCCGCTGATCGTTCCGTACCGATAGTGCGCGCGCGCGCCGCTCGCGACGAGCAGCCCGACGAAGTTGTTGTTCTTGATGTTCGTGAACTCGGCGAGAAGCAGCGCGCCGCGTTCGGCCTCGATGGCGGCGCCGAGGCCGCCGACTTCATCGACAACCGACGTGAAGAACAGATTGCCGGTGTTGTCGTTCGCCGTCGACTCAGCGATGTACACGCGTGTGCCGAATCCCTCCGCCGACAACGCACCGGACCCGTTGTCGTGCAGCGACATCTGTCCGAGCACGCCCTGCACGCCGTCCACGAGACGGATGCCCGCGCCGGCGTGCCGCTCGTCGGCGAGCGCATGCGTATTCGAGACCGTCACGTTCGAGGCGCGGAACGATCCGCCGCGCTGAAAAATCCCGTTCCGGGTCGCGCTGCTGATCGCGACGTCGCCGATCTTGGTCGAGGACGGACACGCGCCATCGACGACGATGGCGCCGGGATCGGGACTGCGGCGAAGATGAAGCGCGGACACGCTCAGGTCGTACCCGTCGCGATCGAGAATCGACCCGACGATTGACGTCCTGGTGGCGCCCGCCCCTGTGATGCGCGTCGCTCGCGTGAGCACGATCGTTTCCGTATAGCGGCCGGCCGCGAGCGCGATTTCGACACCGCAGGCCTTGTCGCGATCGGCGCGCGCGAGCGCGTCGTTGATGCTCCGGTACGGTCTCGCGCTGCTGCCGTCGGCCGTGCCTCGCGCCGACGCGTCGACGCGGAGGACGAGAAACGTGCAGGGCGTCTTCGCCACGCACGGCTGCGGCGGCGGCTGAACGTCCGGCAGCCTCAGCACGGCGGTGACGCCGGCGACGGCAGCAGCGGCGGTATCGAGGATGTTTTTTCCGCTCTTGTCGTCGATGACGCCGCTCGCGACGAGCGCTGTGGCTTGATCGGTGAACGTCTCCAGGCGTTTGATGGCGCTCTCGGCTTTTCCGTTCCTCAACGCGCGATGGACGCGATCGAGCGCCGCGCGCAGGCGCCGGTGCTGTCCCTTCTTCACCTGCTGGTTGGCGGCGAGCAGATCGACCTGAGTCTCGAGCGAGGCGATCAACTGGTGCGGCGCGGCCGCGACCGGCGGCGGATTCACCGGATCCTGCGCGGACCACGCTTCGCGCGGGGCGGCCAGGATGCCGCACACGAGACACAAGGCGAACGACAGTCTGCGGACCGGCAACCGGAGCAGCATGGGGCCCCCTGACCTGTTTAGTTGGAGGCGCTCAGGATACTCGATTTTTCGAGCCAGGTCCGCGCCGCGGTGACATCCCCCTGGGTGAGCTCGTGCCCGGCCGGCTGCCACACGAGCGTGACGTCGGCGCCGGCGTCTCGAAACAGCTTCGCGAGCCGTTCGGTTTCCTGCAGCGTCACGAGCGGATCGGCCCGGCCGCTCGACAGCAGCACACGCGAGTGGCCGAGCGAGGGCAGCGGGTCGGGGACGAGCGGCACCATCGCCCGGAACAGGATTCCCGCGGTCAGGACGTCGGGCCGAAGGAGCAGCAGACTTGCGGCGATGTTCGCGCCGTTGGAGAAACCGACGGCCACCAGCCGTCGGACGTCGAAGCCGTATTGCGCGGCGGCCGCGACCAGGAAGTCCGCGAGCTCACCGGTCCGGAATTTCAGATCCTCGATGTCGAAGACGCCTTCGGCGAGCCGCCGGAAGAATCGCGGCATGCCCCGCTCGAGGACCTTGCCGCGCGGGCTGAGGACGCCGGCGTGCGGCGCCAGAACTTCGGCGAGCGACAGCAGTCCTTGTTCGTTGCTGCCCGTTCCGTGCAGGAGCAGCAGAATCGGCGCGCCCGGATCGGAGGGCGGCTCGAAGATGTGGATGAAACTGAGATCAGTCAACTTTTTTTCCACTGGCGCCGGGGCCCCACCCCCGGCGCGACCTGTCGCTGATGCCTCGCGGCAGACCGCGAGGCATAGCCGCAGGCGCTCATGCGACTACTGGCGCGTTCAGTTTCGGCAACTGATCCTGAATCTGTGCGCGATACGGCTCGAGCCACGGCGGCAGGACGAGCGTTTCGCCGAGATGCGCCGGATCCTCGTCGACGGCGAAGCCCGGTCCTTCGGTCGCGATCTCGAACAGCACGCCGCCCGGCTCTTTGAAGTACACCGACTTGAACCAGAAGCGATCGATCACCTCCGTCGGGTGGCCGCCGCCGGCGACGACCTGCTCGCGCACGCCGTGTTGATGCGGCTCGTCGTCGACGCGCCAGGCGAGATGATGCACGCTGCCGACGCCCCACGCCCCGCGCGGTCCGATCGGCACTTCGCGAATGTCGACGACGCCTGCCGCGTTCGGGAAGCCGTAGCGAGTCCAGCCGTTCTCGTCGCCAAGCCGTGTGAAGCCGAGCGCGCCCGTCAGGAACGAGACCGTCGCGTCCACGTGGCGCTCCCAGATCTGCGCGCCGTACAGTCCGCGGATCTGCCTCTCTGGCGGAACGGGGCTGCCGCTCCACGGCGTGAACGCTCTCGGCCGCGAGCTCTCGACGAGCGCGACTTTCAAGCCATGGGGATCGACGAGCGGCAGCACGTTCTCGCCGAACCGTGTTTCGATTGGCTGCAGCGCCGTGCGGTACTTCTGCAGGCGCGATCCCCAGTAGTCGAGGCTCCCTTGTGGAACTTCGAGCGCGACTTCGGTCGCGAGGCCGTGGCCCATTCGCGACGGCGCGAGATGCGCCCATGGAAAGAACGTGAGGTCGGAGCCCGGATGACCTTCCGCGTCCGCATAGAACAGGTGGTACGTTCCCGGATCGTCCTGGTTCACGCTTTTCTTGACGAGGCGCATGCCGAGGACGCCGGCGTAGAAATCGAGATTCTCCTGCGCGGGTCCGGCGATCGCGGTGATGTGATGAAGTCCGTTGACGCTGCGCACGGCATGCTCCCTTCACATTCGACCGGGGTTCTGCCCCGGACCCCGGCTCGGTCGCTCGCGGGGCCCCGACGCCCCGCTCCGCTCCCTCGCAGGCGCGCCGTGCGCGCCTAGGACCGTTATACGGCGCTCGAAAAAATTCTCGAAGACACCGTATAGCGGTCCAATGCCGCGATCGTGACAGATTCCGCCGCTGTGGTCCAATAGCCCGGATGCCGGGTCGGCGCCGCGCGCTCGTGGAATATGTCGTCGAGCATTCACTGCTCCTCGCCGCCGGCGCGATCATCGCGTTCCTGTGGGCGAACAGTCGCGACGCCGAGCGCTACTACCGCTTCGCCGCGCAACTCCACTTCATCGTCAACGACGCCGGCATGGCCTTTGTCTTCGCGCTGGCGGCAAAGGAGATCGTCGAGTCGATCGCGCCCGGTGGCGCGCTGCACACGTGGCGGCGCGCGGCGCTGCCAGCCGTCGCCGCCGCCGGCGGGATGATCGGTCCGGCCGTCATCTACTTCGTGTATGTGGTCAATGAAGTGCAGCCGGTTCTGCTGAGCGGGTGGGCCGTCCCGTGCGCGACCGACATCGCGTTCAGCTACCTCGTCGCGAAATCCATCTTTCGCCAATCGCATCCGGCGATTCCGTTTCTGGTGCTCGTCGCGATCGCGGACGACGCGGTGGGACTGGTGATTCTTGCGGCGTTCTATCCCGTCGGCGATCGGCACCTGCTGGCCGGAAGTCTCCTGATGGCCGCGGCGATTGGGGTCTCGTTCGGCCTGCGGCGCGCGCGCGTGACGAGCTTCTGGCCGTACGTGCTCGCCGGCGGCACGCTGTCGTGGAGCGCGCTCTTCTATGGCGGACTTCATCCGGCGCTCGCGCTCGTGCCGATTGTGCCGTTCATGCCGCACGCCGCGCGCGACGCGGGTTTCTTCGTCGAGGCGCCCGGCGCGCGCGACACGTTGAGCCGGTTCGAGCGCTGGTGGAAGTATCCGGTGCAGATCGTGTTGTTCTTCTTCGGCTTCGTGAACGCCGGCGTCCGCATGGGGGCCGTCGGCGCCGGGACGTGGGCGGTGCTGGTCGCCATCGTCGTGGGCAAGCCGCTCGGCATCGGCGCGACGGTCGCGCTCGCGTCCGCCGCCGGCCTGCGTCTGCCCGCGCATCTTGGCTGGAGAGACGTCCTCGTCTCTGGATTCGCGGCGGGCATCGGCTTCACGGTCGCGTTGTTCTTTGCGATCGCGGCGGTTCCACCGGGTCCGATTCTCGAGCAGTTGAAGCTCGGTGCGTTGTCGAGCGTGGGAAGCGGCGCGCTCGCATTCGCCGCCGCGGCCATTCTGCGCGCCGGACGGTTCAGCGCTTCTCGGTCGGCGGGACGTCCTTGATGATGAACACCTTCTCGCCCGGCTTGATCAGGCCGAGCTCGCGGCGCGCGACTTCTTCAATGGCGCCGGGGTCGTCGTGCAGACGGCGTGCTTCCTCGCGCAGGCGGGCGTTCTCGGCGCGCTGCCGCGCGATGGTCGCCGCGAGCTCGCCGCCGGCGCGACGGGCGCGCAGCATCGCCAGCAGGCCGCGATCGCCGACCAGTCCGTTGACGACGATAATCGAGGAAACGAAGAGGAGCAGCCAGTGAACGATTCGGCGGGTGCGCGTCGCCGGGCGCTTCGATTTCGGGGCGCGTCGCTTCGCCGCGCGGCTTTCGTCTGTCGGCACGCGCCGCAACAGTACAACAACTGAATCAAAAGTACAAGAGTACAAATGCCACAACTCGTCGTAATCCTGACCACGATGCCCGCGGGCGACGATGATTCAAGTACCGATGAGCTCGCACGCACACTCGTCGACGAACGGCTCGCCGCGTGCGTCAACGTTCATGGTCCGATGACGTCGACGTACCGCTGGAAAGGAAAGGTCGAGCGCGACGCCGAGCGTCAGCTCGTCATCAAGACGACGCGCGATCGCGTCGCGGCACTTCAAGCCCGGCTCCATGAGCTCCATCCGTACGAGCTGCCCGAGTTCATCATCCTCTCCGTCGACGGCGGCAGCGACGCGTACGTGAAATGGGCGAGCGACGAAACGCGACCGTCGTGAAGCTCCCGCCGGAACGCCGGGCTTCGAGCTCGACCGTGGCGGCCGATTTCGGCTAATAACCAAACGTCAGACAAACGCCGACGACACGCACGACTACTTTCGCCGATAGTAGGGATTAGTTCGATCTGGATCGATCGCCCTTCGCGAATCGAGGACCCATCGACGCGCCCTCATCGGTTGACCGTCCGTCGGCGTCAGGTGATCAGGCAAGTTCCGCGGCCGCGATCTCCAGTGCGGCCGGCCGTGTCCTCGTCGTCGACGACATGGAGGCGAATCGCAAGCTTGTCGCCTCCATCTTGACGCGTGACGGCTATCTGCTGGAGTTCGCCGACGACGGAAGGGCGGCGCTCGACAGAGTCGCGCGCGATCAGCCCGACCTCGTGCTGATGGACGTCATGATGCCGCACGTCAACGGGTTCGACGCGTGCCAGGCGCTCAAGCGGAATCCGGCGACGCGACTCGTTCCGGTCGTGCTCGTGACGGCGCTGCAGAACTCCGAGGATCGGATCCGCGGACTCGACGCGGGCGCCGACGACTTCATCTCCAAGCCGTTCAACGCACACGAGCTGCGCGCGCGCGTGCGATCGCTGATTCGCATCAAGCGATACACCGACGACCTCGACACCGCCGAATCGGTGATCGTGAGCCTCGCGCTCACCATCGAAGCGCGCGACCGCTACACCGAGGGTCATTGCCAGCGGCTCGCGGCGTATGCCTCGGCGCTGGGCCGCTACATCGGCCTGAGCGACGAGGACGTGGCGGCGCTCGCGCGCGGCGGGTTCCTGCACGACATCGGAAAGGTCGGCATCCCCGACGCGATTCTGCTGAAAACCGAGCGCCTCACCCGATCCGAATACGACGTGATGAAGCAGCACACGATCATCGGCGATCGGTTGTGCGGCGAGCTGCGATCGCTGCGCCGCGTGCGGCCCATCGTCCGTCATCACCACGAGCGTCTCGACGGCTCCGGCTATCCCGACGGTCTGCGCGGCGACGCGATTCCGCTGCTCGCCCAGGTCACGGCGATCGTCGACGTGTTCGACGCGCTGACGACCAGGCGCCCGTACAAGGACGCCGTTCCGGCCGAACAGGCCTACGAGGAGCTCGCCAGCGAGGCCGCGCGCGGATTGCATCGCCGCGATCTGGTTGACGCCCTCGTCTTCCTCGGCCGTCGCGGCCGCCTGCCGCGTCACGACAGCACCGAACCAGGACTTCAATCGGCATGACGCGCATCAAGCTTCCCGCGTGGCATTCGCTGCGGTTGCGGCTGCCGCTCATCATGTCGGCGTTCATCGCGGCCGTGCTCACGATGTTTCTGTGGGTGTCGTACCGGCAGGTCGAGAACGCGCTGCTCGAAGCCGGAGGCGCCCGCGCGCAGGGCGCCGCGGATCAACTCGCCACGCTGTTGATGCAGTCGGCGCAACAGCGGATGACCGACCTCCAGCGGGCCGCGCGAAGTTCGGCGGTGCTGGCGTACCTGCAGGATCCCGGCGACGCGACCGCCGCGGACGCGCGACAGCGGCTCGCATCCCTGACCACCCCTAATCAGCCCGCCGTCGAGTTGTGGGATGACCATGGCACGCGGCTGCTGACCGTGTCCGGCCCGCCCGCGGCCGGCCGCGCCGCCCCAGCGCAGATAGCCATCACGCGTCCGCCATCGAGAACGGGCTTGAGCGGATTTCAGGTGTCGGGCGACGCCGTCTTCTGGGACGCCGTTGCCGAAGTGGATGGGTCGCCGGCGACGGAGCCGCCGCCTGCGCCGGCTGGCAAACGGCTCGGCTATGTGGTTTCCCGGCGTCTGCTGTCGGCTTCCACGTCGGATGTCCTCGGCCGGTTGATCGGCACCGGCGTCGTCGTCCAGATCGGCAATCGGACGGGCGATGTGTGGACCGATCTGTCGAAGGTGGTCGCGGCGCCTCCGGTCGACGTCAAGCAAAACGGCGTGGCCGAGTACCGGACGGCCGACGGCCGGCGCAGGCTCGGCGCGAGCGCGTTGATTCGCGGCACGCCGTGGGCAGTCTGGGTCGAATTCCCGCGCAGCGTCGTCGTCGCGCCGGCGATGACGTTTCTGACGCGGATGCTGATCGTCGGGGTCTGCTTCGTCGTCGCGGCCGCGCTGCTGGCGCGGACGATCAGCGCGCGCATCACGACGCCGCTGCACGATCTGACTCATGCCGCCGAAGCGATTGCGGCCGGCACGCCGGTCGCGCGAGTCGACACGAACCGGCGGGACGAAATCGGACGGCTCGGCGCGGCATTCGACACCATGGCCGAACAGGTGCACGGCGTGCAGCGCGAGCTCGAGCAACGCGTCGAGAAGCGCGTCGCGGAACTGCACGAGACGCGTCAGGAGCTCGATGGCTTCTTCGGGCTGTCGCTCGACATGCTGTGCATCGCGGGCACCGACGGGTACTTCAAACGGCTGAATCCCGCCTGGTCGGAAACGCTGGGATGGACCGACGATGAATTGCGCCGCACGCCGTATCTGGGCTTCGTGCATCCGGACGATCGCGAGGCCACGACTCGAATCGCTGCGCAGCTCGCCAACGGTTCGACCGTCGTGCAATTCGAGAACCGCTGGGCCTGCCGCGATGGATCGTATCGGTGGCTCCAATGGAAGGCGGCGCCGGTCCCCGGCCGGGATTTCATCTATGGCTCGGCGCGCGACATCACGGAGCAGAAGACGGCGGACTCGCGCATTCGCGGACTGAACGATCAGCTCGAGCAGCGCGTCTCGGAGCTGCACGCCCTCAGCCAGGAGCTCGAGGCGTTCAGCTACTCGGTTTCGCACGATCTGCGCGCCCCGCTTCGCCACGTCACGGGGTTTGCGGCGATTCTCGACAAGTCGGCCGGGCCGGCGCTCGACGAGAAGAGCCGCCGGCATCTGCGCACGATCTCCGACGCGGCGACGCGAATGGGCCGGCTCATCGACGATCTGCTGGTGTTCTCGCGCATGGGGCGGACCGAGTTGATGCTCGGCCGCGTCGATCTCGCGGCGCTCGTCGCGGACGTCCGGCGCGAGCTCGCGGCCGAGACCAACGGCCGGCCGATCGCCTGGACCATTCATCCGCTGCCGGTGGTGCGCGCCGATGTCGCGACGCTGCGTCTCGTGCTCGTCAACCTGATGTCGAATGCGCTCAAGTACTCGGCGACCCGGCCGAAGGCGGAGATCGAGATCGGCTGCAACGGCACGCCGGAGGAAACCGTCGTGTTCGTGCGCGACAACGGCGTCGGGTTCGACATGCAATACGCGCACAAGCTGTTCGGCGTGTTCCAGCGGCTTCACAGCTCGGACGAGTTCGAAGGCACCGGAATCGGCCTGGCGAACGTGCGGCGGATCGTGCACCGCCACGGCGGCCGCGTGTGGGCCGAAGGCGCGGTCGGACGGGGCGCCACGTTCTTCTTCTCGCTGCCGGGGACAGGAGAGACGTCGTGATCGCCGAACTGAAACGGATCGTGCTCGCCGAGGACAACGCCAACGACGTCGAGCTGACGTTGACGGCGCTGCGCGAGAATCATGTGGTCAACGAAGTCATCGTCGTCCGCGACGGCGCCGAAGTGCTCGACTATCTGTACAGGCGCAACGGCTATGCCGATCGGCCGCCCGGAAACCCGGCCCTGGTGCTGCTCGATCTCAAGATGCCCAAGCTGGACGGCATCGAAGTCCTGCGCCAGATCAAATCGGACCCCGCCATGCGATCGGTCCCGGTCGTCGTGCTCACCTCGTCGCGCGAGGAGCGGGACCTCGTGCGCACGTACGACCTCGGTGTGAACGCCTACGTCGTCAAACCGGTCGATTTCCACGAGTTCGTCGAAGCGGTGAAGCTGCTCGGCGGCTTCTGGGCAGTCGTGAACGAGACGCCGCCCGGCGTCCCTGGCCCATGAGCGTGCTGCGGATCCTCCATCTCGAGGACGACCGGCTCGATGCGGATCTGGTCGAAGCGACCCTCGCCGCCGGCGGTCTCGAGGCCGCGATCACGCGCGTCGACGATCGTGAGTCGTTCAGAGCGGCCCTCGAATCGGGCCAGTTCGACGTGATCCTCGCCGATTACAGCCTGCCGCGATTCGATGGGTTGTCCGCGCAAATCATGACCGCCGAGCTGCGCCCCGAGATCCCGTTCATCTTTCTGTCGGGCAGCATCGGTGAGGAGCTTGCGGTCGAGCGACTGAAAGACGGCGCGACCGATTACGTCCTGAAGGACCGGATGGCGCGCCTGCCCTCCGCGGTGCGGCGCGCCCTCGCCGAGGCCGCCAACCGAGCCGAACGCCGGCACGCCGAAGAGAATGTCCGCCGGCTCAACGCCGAGCTCGAACAACGCGTCGCGCTGCGCACGATGGAGCTGGCCGAGTCACAGCGCCGCCTGCAGGCGATTCTCGATCACAGTCCCGCGGCCATTTCGATGAAGGACCTGTCGGGCCGGTACATCGTGGCCAACCGGGAGTTCGAACGCGTCGCCGGCGTCGGCGCCAACGACCTCCTGGACAAGAGCGATGCCGACCTGTTTCCGCCCCGGCTGGCCGTGACGTACCGGGCCAACGACGCGCGGGTCATGGCAAAACAGCACGGCCTCTCGGTCGAGGAAACCTTTCTGCTGCCCGATGGAGTGCATGTCTACCAGTCGATCAAGTTCCCGGTCCTCGACGATCGCGGCCGTCCGTACGCGCTGTGCGCGATCTCGATTGACATCACCGAACGCAAGAAGACCGACGATGCGCTCAAGATGGCGCGGCTCGAAGCGGAGCGCGCGAACCGGGCGAAGAGCGAGTTCCTCTCGCGCATGAGCCACGAGCTTCGCACCCCGCTCAACGCCATCCTGGGATTTGCGCAGGTGCTCCAGCTCGACGAACTCAGCGACGAGAAGAAGGAGAGCGTTCTTCAGATCCTGCGGGGCGGGGAGCACCTGCTCGCGTTGATCAACGAGGTGCTCGACATCGCCCGCATCGAAGCGGGACACCTCGCGCTCTCGGCCGAAGCGGTGGATGCCAGAGACATCGTGCAGCTCGCGATGGAGCTCGTCCAGCCGCTGGCGCAGCAGCGCGACGTGTCGCTGGTCGTGGACGAGTCGCGCGCGGCCGACGCCGTGATTCTCGCGGACCGGCAGCGGCTCCATCAGATTCTGCTGAACCTGTTGTCGAACGCGGTGAAGTACAACCGCCGCGGCGGCCGGGTGACGGTCGGGTTCGAAGAGGTCGAAGGCGAGCGGTTGCGAATCGTCGTCACCGATACGGGCATCGGCATTCCACCCGACAACCTCGAACGGTTGTTTCAGCCCTTCGAGCGGCTCGGCGCCGAGCGGACTCCGGTCGAGGGCACGGGACTCGGACTCGCCGTGTCGCGCGGCCTCGCCGAAGCGATGGGCGGCATCCTGGGCGTGACGAGCGAGGTCGATCGAGGGTCGACGTTCTGGGTCGAGCTGGCGCTCGGCGACGCATCGCACCCGCGGCCCGGCCCCGGTTCCCGGTCGCGTCTCGCGGCGCCGGCAGAGTCCCGGCTCACGATGGGCGTCGTGCTGTACATCGAGGACAACCAATCGAACGTGCGTCTGATGGAGCGCGTGCTCGAGCGGCGGCCGGGCGTGCGGCTGCTGCACGCGCCGAGCGGCGAAGACGGCCTGCGGCTCGCGCGAGACGCGAATCCGGATCTGATTCTGCTCGATCTGCACCTGCCTGACATGTCCGGCGAAGACGTGTTGCTGCAGCTCTCGCAGGACGCCGCGTTGAAGCGCATACCGATCGCGATACTGAGCGCCGATGCGCTGCCGGCGCAAACCCGCCGGCTGAAGGCGGCGGGCGCGATCGCGTATCTCACGAAACCGATCGATATCGGTCAGGTCATGCGGACGATAGACGACTCGCTCGGCGGGCCTGCGCCGGGCGGCGTCGAGGGGCCTCGGCCGCAGGCAGGGGAATGAGCATGAGCGAACCGGAATCGATTGACATCATTCATCGGCTGAAAAATCACATCGCGATCGTCGTCGGCTACTGCGAGCTGCTGATCCCGGAGTTCGAGGAAGGCGACCGCCGTCGAGGCGATCTTCTCGAAGTCCACAAGGCGAGCCAGGAAGCCATGGCGCTCATCCCGGAGCTGGCGCGCCGCGTTCGCGAGGGAGACCGTGCCTTGCGGGACGAGTAGCGCGACGAGGAAGCACGCAAAGACCGCGAACACCGCAGAGCGTCATGCCTACGCGCGAGTCGACGGCCTGCGGCGATGCGAGACGTATTCGAACACCATCGGCAGGACCGACACGAAGACGATCCCGATCGTCACGAGCGAGAAATTGTTCTTGATGATCGGAATATTGCCGAAGAGCACGCCCGCCCCGAGACACAAACCGACCCAGCCCACCGCGCCAATCAGGTTGTAGAACGCGAACGACGAAGGCTTCATCTGCGCCGCGCCGGCGACGAATGGCAGGAACGTCCGCACGATCGGGACGAACCGGCTGAGGATGACCGCCTTGCCGCCGTACTGATCGAAGAACGCGTGCGCGCGGTCGAGGTGCTGGCGGTTCAGCAGCTTGTGCGAGATGCCGGCGCTGTCGGTCGCGCTGAACACGCGCGGGCCGATCGTACGGCCGATCGTGTAGTTGACGGCGTTGCCGGCGAACGCCGCGAACGCGAGCAGGACGAACGCCAGCGTGGCGCTCAGCTTGCCCGTCGCGGCGATGGCGCCCGTGGCGAACAGCAGCGAGTCGCCCGGCAGAAACGGCGTCACCACGAAGCCCGTCTCCGCGAAGATGATCGCGAAGAGAATCCCGTAGACCCACCGGCCGTAATCGGCGACGAACTGGAGGAGGTGCTGGTCGAAGTGAAGGAGAAAGTCGAGCACTACACCCGATCCAGCGCCTGACCGAGGTCTTCTTTGAGATCGTCGATGTCCTCGATGCCGGCGGAGATCCGGACCAATCCGTCGGTGATGCCGAGCGCCGCACGGCGATCGGCCGGCACGCTCGCATGCGTCATCGTCGCCGGATGCGAGATGAGCGTCTCGACGCCGCCGAGACTCTCGGCCAGCGAATGGAGCTTGACCCCGTTCAGCAGGCGCCGCGCCGCTTCGAGCGATCCGAGGTCGAACGAGAGCATCCCGCCGAACCCGTTCATCTGGCGCGTGGCGAGCTCGTACTGCGGGTGCGCCCGCAGACCCGGGTAGTACACCTTCTTGACCTTCGAGTGCGCGCAGAGGAACTCTGCCAGCGCGAGGCCATTGGCGTTGTGCTGTTCCATCCGGATCGGCAGCGTCTTGGTGCCGCGCAGGACGAGCCACGAATCGAACGGGCTCAGAATCGCCCCCTCCGCGTTCTGCACGAACCTGAGCCACTGGTTGTCGTCATCGCGCTGGGACACGACGATTCCGCCGACGCTGTCGCTGTGGCCGTTCAGATACTTCGTCGTGCTGTGCGCGACGATGTCGGCGCCGAACTCGATGGGGCGCTGGACGTACGGGCTCGCGAAGGTGTTGTCGACCACGAGCCGGGCGCCGTGCCGGTGCGCGAGGTCGGCGGCGGCGCGGAGATCGGTGAGCCGCATGACCGGGTTGGACGGCGTCTCTACGAACAGCATGCGTGTCGACGGTGTAAACGCGCGCTCGGTGGCGTCCAGATCGCCCGTGTCGACATAGCTGAACGACAGCTGGTAGCGGGTCAGCACCTTGTCGAACAGGCGGAACGTGCCGCCGTACGTGTTGTCGGAGACGACGACGTGGTCGCCGGACTTCAGCAGCGTCGCGATGGCGCCGATGGCCGCCATTCCCGACGCGAACGCGAAGCCTTCCTTGCCGCTCTCGATGGCGGCGATGTTGCGCTCGACCGCTTCGCGCGTGGGATTCTGCGTGCGGCCGTATTCGTAGCCTTTGTGCTTGCCCAGCTCGTCCTGGACGTACGTCGACGTCTGGTAGATGGGCGTGATGATGGCGCCCGTGGTCGGATCGGGCTCCTGACCGGCGTGCAGACAAACCGTACTGAATCGAGCGCGACTGGTGAGCTTCACGGTCCGAGTACGATACATGGAGTAATATCGCGAAGTCCACGTACGCGGCATGGCCCGATTCCGATCATCACGATCCCGCATGACACGCGCGGCGCTGACGGACGGCGCCGAGCGCGGCGAAGGCGTGCGCCACGCGCTCTTTCGCACGCTGCCCGGCCGCGCGATCGTCATCGGCGCGGCGCTGAAGCTCGCGATCCTGCCGGTGCGTCTGCTGCTCGGGCGCATCCCCGCGTTCCTGACCGTCGTCGACACCGTCGCGGGCGTCGCCATCGCGGCGGGCGCGGCGTACTTCGTGTTCCGGCTGATCGTGCTCGCGAAGCGGCGGCTGTTGTGGCGCGTACGGCGCCGGTTGATCATTTCGTACATCTTCATCGGGTTCGTGCCGGCGCTGCTGCTCGTCGGCTTCTCGCTGCTCGTCGGCCTGCTGCTGTTCTACAACGTCAGCTCGTACCTCGTGCACAGCCGGCTGCGCGCGCTGAGCGAGCAGGCGAAGTTCCTCGCGCAGAGCACGGCGCTCGAAATCCA
>Ga0070694_100001527_pt1 | contig 13597 bp, 15 predicted proteins | sample KBSK1251metaG_FD_65470 | JGI IMG/M metagenome (GOLD analysis project Ga0070694, IMG submission 65470) | Corn, switchgrass and miscanthus rhizosphere microbial communities from Kellogg Biological Station, Michigan, USA - KBS K1-25-1 metaG | ecosystem: Host-associated > Plants > Roots >... | reverse complement strand
TCGGTCATCGCATCGCATGGGCACTTCATTACGGCAGATGGCCTGACCACCAACTTGATCACATAAACGGAGTCAGATCAGATAACAAGCTTGCCAACCTTCGCGAAGTAACCAATTCAGTCAACCAGCATAACCGGCGCGACATGGTGAGAAAGAATGGAAGCCTAAAAGGCACTTCATTTAGTAAAAAGCTTGGGCAATGGAATGCTTCTATCGTCATCGACAGCAAGCGTTTTCATCTTGGGACATTTGCATCTGAAGAAGAAGCACATGCGATCTATGCTGAAGCAAAAGCAGGCGCAGCAAAGCTCAAAGAGTGTAACTTGCAATATAGTTGATGTAAACTATTGCTATACCGAAACCGGAGCGGTTCTCCGGTAATCTCTAGGAGTTTTACAAATGAAAAAAGTATTCTATGCAGTATTTGCAGCAATTGTAGTAGCTCTGTCGGCTTGTGGCGGTGCTCATGCAGCTGACACCATTAAAGGCGTAGGAGTAAATGGCCAAGAAGTCGTGGGGACCAAGCACATTTTTGCCGTGAAGTCGGTATCCGGCGTAACTAGCTATCGTTCCGCTATTGGCGCTGGCAATGCTATGCCAATGAACGATGCTAGCGGGGCACAATACACCAAGGCCGTTGCTAGTTTTGGCACTGGCAATGCACTGTCCGCATCGAACGGTTGGACTTACGATCTGGGGAAGGTGAAAGTACGATGCTACAATCCACAGACGTCGATCGTAGAAATTGATGGTGTAACGAACGCCGATTTCATCACCGATAATTGCGCATTTGCGACGGCAGCAAATAGCCAATAACCAACATCACATAAAGCAGAAAGCCCCTGATATGATGGGGCTTTTTCTATTTCTGAGCGATCAACCTAGTCTTTTCCGCACTGTTCTTTGTGCTGCCATAGAAGTACGCTAGGATCGTTCCTAGCACTGTCGAAATAAGTACGCCAAGGATCGTATCTGCGATTCGCTGCCCTGCGGCTGAAGGAGGCCAGAAGGTTACACAGCTAAAGTAAGCCATGGCAAACAATGACCATGCTGCTGCCAGATAGTAAACGAATCGCTTACTGAACAGATCATCTTGACCGAGTGCGGCAATTTGCATTGCTCGGGCGCTCTGCACATCTTGCAGATAGGCTTTCTGTAGATCCGTATCCGCTTCCAATACTTTCTGTTGGAATTGCGCTGCAAGCTCTGTATTGACCTTCAGAGCCGCCAAAACGTCTTCCGGTGACTTGGACCCTGTCACAGTCTGCGCAATGCCTACAACCTGTTCTGCTACGTTTACAGCCTTCTCGCTACCAGTGAAGTATTTAATGATGCCAGGCGCGAACTGTGCGAGGCCGAGGGCCAGTGAAACAGGGTCCATTAGAATTCCCCTGTCCGAATCATTTCGGTAACTCGCTTTGCCCTGGCGGGGACTTGCTTCCCCCATCGACTATCAAGTGCCTCATTGGCGGCTAATTCATACTGCCCATTGCGTAGAAACTGGAATGACTTCTTAAACGCCAGCAATCCAGTAATCCCAAGCTGAAAGCACATCGAAGCCAATGCTACCTGTCGCGCATCGCACATGCCGCGCCACCAGGTCAGATTAACGTCTAGTTGGCGTTCTACTCGGGTGATATCGTTTCCGAGCAGGTACATGATTTCGTCATCAGATAGGCCAACATCGTCTAGGTTGCGGCCTACGCCAATACTCAATTTGTTGACGGTATCTTTATAGGGCTTGCTGAGCTTACCCTCTTCACGCTCCAAATGTTCGATGAGCTTTTGACGGTTCATGCTTCATCCTCTTGACGATAACTACGCCATTCCCTAACAAGTTTAATGACTTGAATCGTCAAAACCACTGCCGCCGTACACATACCTAACGTCACAGAAATAAACCCCATCCATCCGGTGATAATTTCCATTCTTGAAGCGACGCCAGTTGCACCAGCACCCGCAGCAACAAATGTGGCTACTTTCGGATTACTAGCCGCTGTGAAAATGGCTTCTTTTGCGTTGTCGATTTGATCGTTCATTTCGTTTCCGCTTAATGATCAGCCTAAGCCCTGACACTAGGAGCGCCAGGAACCACAGCGTGCTCGTAATAGTCAGCATCGTGGCGGCCCACATAAAGTAGTCGTAGATATTGCACATAGCTCAAAACCCCAATCAGATAGTTATACATTTCTGGCGGGGAATAGGCCATATATAGGCGATAACCTACGTAATTAATGACCACTGAAGCAATGCATGAGGCTTGTATGTGGTCGCATAAACGCCCTGAGATAAGATGCTGGGTTATCCAGAGCAAAAACAAATCAACGGCGGCAGCGCTCCCATGATAGATAAACATCATCTGCGGAGTATTAGCGCATCCGAGCATTATCCAATCATGTACTTTTGCTGATAAAACAAATACAGCAATCAGCAAGAAACGCTGCCGCCATCCGTTCATTTCGTTTTCTTTGGCTTTGGCGGAATCATCGTTTTTTGATCTGGCGGCCGTTGTTGACCGCCTCCACCAGTGGCATTCATTTTCTTCATATTCATTCCTTTCATTTTTTAAGTTGATTTCGAAGTGCCGCTGCTTGTTGTTCAAGCTCTGCAATTCTAACAGTGTTGCCTTCTCGCAAAGCCCGGATTGACTTGCGGTCAATCTCGCTCAAGGCGGCAAGGATAGGAGCGTTGAGCATTTCTGACGATGGGCCAGCCGTGCGCCGCGACTCGATCTCTGCCAACTCATCCGGCGTAGCGTCACGTTCGCGCTGTTCACCATCGGCCCATTCACAAATTTTTGCCATAACTATTCCTTACGTTTTTGCAATGCCGTAGACCTTCACCGAACCCTGTGCGGAGAAGTTATTGCCGGACTCCCAGTACAGGCGGAAACCTGTTACCACGCCGCCATTGAATCCAACCCAGCGAGCACTCCCAAGATGGGTTGGAGTAGCATTTGTTTGAAGAAGGGAAAACATATCACCTCCCTTCATTTGGGTTGCATGGTTTGCATTCTGGATGCGAATATGACCCACACTACCAATGCCAGCCGCTAGCCAAGTGCCAGTGCTTACCAGAACACTTGTGAGAGCTGTGCTTGTCCCGTTGCTATCTGCGCCAAAGTAATTCGACCCAGTCACCACACTTCCAGCGACGGCATAACGGATAGAAAGACGATCATCGGCAGCCGGTTTGATACCGTCGAAAATGATCAGATAATCGTCATAAGTGGCGCTGAAGGTGTTCAGGAAATCCACATTGGCAGCGGCGGTTGGGGTGAGCGTAGCCAAGAGCCGCATTGCTGGCGTAATCAGTGCCTGCCCACTCGCGCGCTCATACTTCACGACACGAGCGTTGCCAGAGCCATCGCCGCGCACCGTCGCGCAATCCCCTGCTGCTGTCGTGATATTCGTCCCGGTTGGCAAGATCAACGTTGTGGCGTTGTGAGTCAACGTCAAGGTGCCATCGAATACGATTTCACGCTCTGCCCCGTTGGGGATGGTAATCGCGGTGATTGTCGTTGTGCCGGTGACGTGGACAAGGTTGCCTGTTGCAGTCGTCAGGTTTATCGTGGCCGCACTTGCGATGTCAGCACCTTTCACCTCATTTTGTGCATAGCCGGTATGTGTTTGGGTGAAGGATGCTGCCGATCCATCTGACCGCAGGAATCCCAACGACTGCGCGGGGAGTGCGGCATTCATCGCTACCGCATTGACCCAGGAAGTACTCGGGATCAGCAAGCTGTTGTCAGTTGGCGCAGGATTGGCAACGATAGAGGGCGACGTGAATGCTGGCGAATTAAAGACCTGGCCATAGTTCGCCGAATCACCCGATGCACTGCCAGATACGAGACCCGTAATCTTGAACCCACCAGCAGGAATATTTGCCAGCCATGGAGATTGACCGTCCCGAGTAACGCAATTAGTCAATCCCGCAGCAATATCGTTGCTATCGGTATCAGTGCGAGTTGCATCAACAAAAATACCATTAGCGGCATCTTGCGTCCATTGATAAATCCTTGTAAAAACGCCAACGCCGTTAAATGCCATGGTAATTCTCGCTTTCTTTGCTAAACTGCTGTCATTGTAATTCCATCTGGATACTTATGGAACCGTGGCTCATTGCTTTAATTCTTCGTCCATTCATAGCTTTAGCTATTCTCGGATTCATTGCATTGCCGATTAAATTACTTGTTCAGCATTATATGCGGCCTTGTGCTCTCAAATCCTTCTTACTGTTGCCCCTGAATGATGGCAGGAACGGCAAACGCTGATCCTTGAGCACCAACACGCAGGATTTCAGCAATCTTACTTGGCGGGACACCTGCATTCCTCAATGCTTCGGCTGCTTTCTGCGGGTCACGCAACGTATCGGCAAGAATGTTCCGCATAGCCTCATCGCTCTGTCCATACAGGAAATTACCTGCTGCTTTGGCATATCCACCTGGCACACGTGCAATCGAACCAATCCAACTAGGCAAGCCAGCTTCGTTAATCAGATTGGACATAGACATTTTCTGCACAGTGTCTGATCCCACTCCCTTACCGGCTTCTTGCGCAGCGGCACGCATAGCAGAATCAGACACAACGCCTTGCAATGCGCCCATCTGCTCAGGAGTCATGATGTTTTTCAGCGTGGCCGACTTCATGCCTGTGACATTCTTTGCCAGTTGATCGCCATTCCTCAGCGCTTGGGCCAATGCATCTGCGCGTGATTTGAATGGGACGCCACCAGTATCAGCAAGAGCAGGAACGAAACGGTTATAAAGTTCCTGCCCAATATCCTGTTGGCTGATCGGCTTGCTCATTTCTGCGAACGTTTGGCGAGCCTGACCGTATTCCGGAATCTGCGCTTCAAGTTGCTGAAGGAACTCATTGCGAGTCGCATCAGCAGCCGCCTTTTTAGCGCCCATGAACCCCTGTTGCGGGTCCATAATCGCAGTATCAAGCCCCATTTTAAGGTCATGCAGAGCTTGGCCTGTATATCCTGGCTGACCATTAGGCAAAGTCGCACCAAATGTTCCGCCACGTTCGGCAGCAAGATCAGTTGCAGCACGAGTAGCGGCTTGCATAGATGGACGTTGCAACAATGCCTCAAATTCAGGCGTAGGGTTAAATGTGGCCTTCGTAGCTGCTTCATACAATGGAGCCGTAGCTGCCTCACGTGCGGTAACTACTGCCGCTCGCTGTTCTGGCGTACCTGCCACACCACGCAATGCATTAACCAATGCCGCCTGTTGCGAAGTATCGATATCCCCAAACTCTGCTGGTTGAATGGCGCGGGCAGCACGTTCAAGCGAAGCCAATCCAGCATCATCAGCCAATTGACCGGCAGTCGGTTGAAATCCAGGCGTTGCAGCAGTCCGAGTTGCAAGATTCTGCGCGGCTTGTTCAGGATTGGATGCCGCACGACGCAAAGCCTTAGCAACGATCCGTGCGCGGCCAGCATCAGTAATCGGGTCAATCAATGCAGCCTTGCCAATTTGAGCAGTCTTGATAGCAGCAGGCACAGCAGCCCCGAAAAGAGCGCCAGTGCCGATATTTTGCAGTCGGCTATCCTTTTCACCTACTGGCTGCAAAGCGCCTTGTGCGGCTCCTAATAGCGCCGCTCCACCAATCGTATTAGCGCCGGGGATAAATGCGGTAGGCAATGCAGCGGCCACGGAACCAGCTACATTGCCGATAGTTCCGGCCCCAGTACGCATCAAGGGAGCATCCAGTCGGCGAGATTCTTCGATATCGGCAGCAGTTGGCAGCCCAAGACGATTAGCGGCAGATTCGCCAATGCCACCACGCAGCAATTGGCCTGCCCCACGCCCAAGATCAACAAATGCTTTACCAGCACCAGCAAGTAGTTTCTCGCTAGTACTCATCCCCTGCGTTGGATCATATATCGCTTGTTGAGCAGGCTGAATGACAGGGGCCGAACGATGGCGGCGAATCTCTGCCGCAATCATCTGTGCAGCTTGCGAATCACCAGCAGCATCAGCATTGCGCAGTGCTGTTTCCAGTTGTGCCAGATCAGCCATTAACGGCCTCCGTATTTGTTCAGCAGGTCATCGATGCTAGGAGCATTTGGCATCCCCTGTGTTTGTTTCAGTGCTTGAGTTGCCATGCTGCCTTGATTACGTTCAAGATACTTTTGATTCAATCGGAGAATGGTATCTGCCGCCGCTTGTTTGATATCAGATGGAACTGTTGGATCGCCGATACGTCCAGCCATTTCCTTATAAAGCAGAACGTCTTTATCAGATTGAGGACCAGACATTTTCGGCATCTTGGATACCAGTTGACCACCGATTGCGGCCAAGCGAGCGGCGTCTTGACCGGCATTAGTAGATTTACCAACAAGGCCCAATGCTGCATCACGAAGATTGCCTACAGTGCTGCTAGTAGCGCTTTGAATGAATGGGGTTGCTTCTTGAAGTAAACCAACTACTGATTGAGCATCAGCAATCTTTTGTTGTGCTTCGGGCGATTGAGCATTCTTTGCCAGATCACGCGCAAGCGCTACCTGATTTTCGGCTTGCCCTACTTGCAGTGCTTCCTGTGCTTTGGACATAAGTGGAATACCTGGCTGGCCTTGCGGCTGTTGGCCGCCACTGCGCATCCATTCGCCGACAGCCTGCATTACTTGCGGATCACCGCTAGCTTGTGCAGCTTGAATGATTTGCTGTGGAGTGCGGCCAGCCATATTGATCGACACGCCATTAGAAGCCTGGAAACTAACTGGCGCATTTGCTTGAGGCTGCTGACCACCTCCAGCCATCTTGGCGGCTTGTTCTTCAGTGAGAAGTACAGGGCCATTCGGAGTATTGACCGTGATCGTATTGAATCCGGCGCGTCCTCCTGCTTCTTGGCGGGCCTTTTCACCTGCCAATTGAGCGATATTTTCAGAGCCTTGGATACGATTGATCTGCGGGCCATTAGGGCCGAAACTACCTTGCGTACCAGCGCCGAAATCAGGAGCGGCAGCAACGAATTGACCAGTGCTAGGGTTGAACACACTAGTTCCTGCGGCCACATTCGTAACGCCGCCAGCCAATTCTTTCCCAAGGCGCGCTTTGCCATATGCATTCGGATCAATGCCTTGAGCCAAAAGATTGCGGGTTTCTTCAGGCGTAGTCAATTCGTTCTCAATCAATTTCTTAGCTAGAGCAGGATCATAGTTATTCGCGGCCAGAATCTTTGCCCATCGAGAGCGCGTAGCCTGATCAACTTGTGGCGCAGCAGGAGTTTGTGTCGGAACTTCGCCCATACTCTCATCAGTGAGCCCCATTCCAAGTTGGACTGGCTGACGTGGGGCTGACTGTGCGCCTTGGTCGAAAGTACCGGCAGGAGCGAGGGACCGCAATGCTGCTGCCTGGCGTTCTGCGGCAGTTTGACCTAGCTTTGCCTCATCAGCCGCATTCTGTTCTTGCCCTTTATTTGCAAGGTAAGCCGTTGCAAGCTTAAATGCGCCTTGCCATGGGCTAATAGGAACCACTCGACCCGAGACTTGTTGTTGCTCGATTGGTGCTAGGGATTGAACGCGCAATGCATCAGCAATTTGCTGGCGGCGAGCAAGATCAATCTGTTGAGCTTGCAAGTCTTGCTGACTTGGCCCAAAACTAATCGTATTTGGAGATTTGGTAGCCATATTTTAGAAGAGTTTATTGCCAAGCCAACTAGAGCCAAGGGCAGCCGATCCAAGACCGAACAGCCCACCAGTAATCGCATTATTCCCCGCTACTTGCGCATTATAGTTTGCCAGTTGGCCTTGATACTGGTTGTTATAAAGCCCAGTAACATCAGTATTGCCAACCGCCGATTGTGGCACACCAGAGAATTGCGGCGCAGTTACTTGCGATCCAGAACGCAATGCATTCAATTCATTCAAAGGCTGCTGACGTAGATAATTCTGCTCATTGATATATTGATTGCGGCCTTGATTTTGCAGATTAGCGTTAGTGACGCCCTGATTGAACAATTGTCCATATACAGAATTATTCAATCCGGCATTTTGGAATGCTTGCCCAAAACCTTGCGCTTGAGCTTGATTATGGAATTGTGCATTATTCAATGCTTGACCGTATGCATTCTGATTTGAAGCCAATCCAATCCCAAACAAACGAGATTGCTCTTGACCGCCACCAGTAATAGCATTATTACGTGCATTGCCATATGCGAACTCTTTATTTCGGCTAAAGTCACCTACTGCACGATTCCAGGCGTCAGAATTCTGTGCAATACCTTGCTGAACAAGTTTATTCTCTAGGTCAGATTGATCCTGTTTCCATTGCGGATCAAGGAATGCCGATTGCTGCTTATAAAGCGCGTCCCTTTGCGTTTGCAAATCTTCTGCCAGTTTATCGCCACCAATCAATGCAGGGACTTTACTAGTATCCACATCGTTTTGGATACTTCCATATGAAACATTGTTCACATATTTGCTTGGATTAAATCCGACACTATTTACTTGCGATGGCGCATTGTTATAGTTGAATGGCTGACTAAGCGCATTTGATGTAGTGCCAAGCTGATTCAGCCCGAGATTAGCCAATGCCTGACTGATTTGGTCATTTGACTGTAAAAGCTTCTGCTGCTCTGGCGAGAGATTAATCGTTTGCGTATACTTCGGGATCCCGTTCGCATCAACACCATTTTGACTATACGTCAGATTACCCCAAGGAGTAACTTGATCGATGCGATTCAGCGCTGCATTGGCAATCGCAGTATCTTTGTTTTGCTGAGTTTGGGCCGCGGCGACGACATTTGGATCTGGTGCTGGCGGCGGTTTTGGACTACTTTTACCCATGATTTTCCCTCTCTATCCACTTACATTCTTCGCGCAGCATTCCGTAGATTACGCAGTCATCATCATTAAAACCGCGCCGCATGATGCCTTCTTGCTTGAATCCCGTTTTCTCAAGAAATTGTCGCGTATGCTTATTTCTCAATGGCGTCAATGCTGTAACTCGATTGCATTGAAGCTGAGAAAAAGGGTATTCAAATATTGTCGCTAGTATATTCCTAGTCAGCCATCTTGAGGAATCCGCAGCGCAAGACATTTGAATATCATGATCACGGTATTCATGATAAACGACAGCGCCTAATGGATTGCCTGTCTCATCCATCACGCCAATAGTCTTCATATTGGAAAACGATTCGACGTGAGGAATGCGTTCACATACCCATTTAGCAATGCTTTCATGCCCAATATCATCATGGGCAATGAAAAGCTTCATAGCACGCCACCCAAGCGGAATACATATGTCACTGCTTGCCAATTGGTCGCACTCATATTGTTCACAATGCGCATATGCAGCGCACCAGCATTACCAACGCCAGTCAGTCCTTGCCAATCCGTCTTGGTGCTAACACCAGGGCTCCATGGGAACGTATTCCATAGCTTAGTGTTCCATAGTGTTCCTCCAACTCCACTAAAGGTAGGATTTGCAATCGGATAGTTATCGTTGAAATCCATATCAATCCCTAGCGTAGCAGTCATATTGCCAGTGAGATTGAAAATAGGCTGAGCCATAGTGATATGTTTTTTACGACCTGGCGATCCAAAATACTGGAAAGCGGTCTTTGCTTCTCCGAAGATATAACCACCATCATCAGAATAACCAGTATCCGCTTTTGCTACATATGCAGAACCAGCGATAATATTTGAACCAAAATACAAATCATTACCTAAAATCTCAAAAGTATTTGCGTTCCAATTAGTGAATTTGCACCATGAATTATTCACAGCGTTCATCACATATTGGTATTGATTCGCATTTTGTACTTGAGGAATATTAACTAATATCTTATTGCCAGTTGGGTAATAAATCGCATGGAATCCAAAGTTATTGAAATAACTTTCAGTGTCGCTATTAACTAAAGTAGAAATTTTATCGCTAAGAGAATCACGCAATTGCGAACGATCCGTCAGAAGCGATTTAGAGAGCGCCGTAAAACCGTCAGTCGTCAACAGAATAACATCGGAGCCATACCGGGTATAAAACCTCCTGCCAGGAGGGCGGCCAATAAAGAAATGCCCTGCTTTAGTCCAGTTTGCAGCGTTACTCGGATCAGTGCCGGTATACATCAACACTTCGCCTTCAGTTGAAATGAAACATGCATATTCCTGAATGCCAGCGGCATTATCAATCGTCCATGTGATCATAGCCGCCAGTGAGCCGCCAAGATTCATCAGCGAGCCAAAGTCAAACACTTGGGCCGCGCCAGAGATAGCATTTGGAGCCAGGAACCACACTTTCAGCGTATTCTTTTCTACAAAGAATAGGCGATTGGCATAGATGTTTAGATGGATCAGATTGCGCGCATCTACGCCAGTAATGGCAGGCGTCACAATGAACGTACCAACGACAGTCGCATTCGTTGCCGGGACAGCGCTCATTGTGTATGTGAACGTCGTCGCGCTAGTTACAGTCACAATGAACGTGCCGTTATATTCATTCGGATTAGCGCCAGAAACAATAATCGTCGTGCCAGTCGTCAGATTGTGCGGCGTGCTTGTCGTATAAGTCGCAGTCGTGCCGACAAAGGTGATCGATACAGGACGTTGCACAATCGTATAAGTACCAGTGATCGTAGCATTGCTTCCAGGGACTTTAACGAAAGTACCAACTGGCGCAGCATTCGCGCCAGGATCACTTTGCATGTTATAAGTGAATGTCGTAGAACCTGTCGACGTTACTTGGAATGTGCCATTAAAGGCTGCTGGTGTGGCACCAGAGACGAGAACGAAATCACCCGTCACCAAGTTATGCGGAGTGCCAGAAGTCAGCGTAGCGAGCGTTCCAACGCGGGTAATGCTGCTAGTCGTCTGGTTGACAACATACTGGCCTACCGTCGTCGCGTTCGTCGCTGGCGTACCACCCATCGTATAAGTGAAGGTAGTAGCGCTCGTGACAGTGATATTTGCCGTTGCATTGTATTGTGACGGAACAGCGCCAGAAACAGTGACGTTATTGCCAGTGCTAAGCCCATGCGGAAAGATAGTCGTGAGCGTTGCCGTGGTGCCTGAGAATGTGATTGATGCAATCGCATACTGTCCCATCACATAGGTAAAGGTATTCGCGCCAGTCGAAGTGATGACATAAGCGCCGTTATACATCGTTGGCGTTGCGCCAGTCAGGCTGACAATCGTCCCGGTAGATAGCAGATGCGGCGCACTGGTCGTAGCCGTAGCAGTGCTGCCAGAATAGGTAATCGTGGTGATTGTTTGCGAGCCTAGGCCAGAGGCAGCTTTCCATGTCGTACCATCGTAAATCCGAGGGTAGTCTGTACCATTTACGGCATAAAGGAATGATCCGCCAGGCGTAGTAAAGTTCACATGCTGCCAGCGAGCATTGGTCAATCCTGTCACTACAGCCGCACCGTGCGCACCTTGAGCAGTAGCGTCATAGAATGAGCCATCTGAAGCAGCAAACAACTTGCTGGTTGCCCCGGCGTTATATGCCATCAGGCTTTCTACAGGCGCGGAATAGCCGGTTGACCAGCGCACAAAGCCCTTACGCAACTCTACACTTGTAGTATTCGGGAAGAAATTGGTGAGGATCGTCGCGTCAGTTGGCGGCATAGCGGCCAATGCATCACGCGCATTCAAGCCACCAGTAGGAGCAGGAAGCGTGAGTGTCTGTGCCGGAGGTTGTTGTGGCGGTCGTTTTTGGCGGGGAATGAACATTTAATTTAACAATGTTGTCTAATTGCCAAATCCACTGTCGGGCAGGTTCTCCCATCCGATAAGCGTATTCAACGGATCAGGAGCCATATGCAGCGTTGCGCTGCCTGAGTCATTCGCCTTAGCAATCGACCAGAGATTTTCAAACTCGGACGTATATTGATCACCAAAGCCTTTGGCCTGGTAATAGGCATTCTTCAGGCCGACAATCATCAGCCCATCAGGGAAGATGCAAGTATCGCTATCGGCAGTGAAATACTGCTTACGAGTGCCGGTTGAGTCCAGAACCGCGCCATTGCTGATGTATTCAAAGCCGAGATATTCCGGCGAGCTGACAGCAGGCCAGATCTGGAAGAACCCGCCGAGATATGTCCAACGGATACGAGGGCCAGTCGAAATATAACCGGACTTCAACCATTGCCATTGCTGAGGCGTTTCAGGGCCAAGCATTTCCCAATGTTTAGACTTGTCCCATTGAGTACGATCAATTGGGCGATCATAGTCAGCAGGCATCGCATATTTGGTCTTGCAGAAGGTGATCGGGATACCAGTTCCCGATGCACTTGCTGCCTGAGTCATCGTGACTTGAGTAGCGGAATCCTTGGTCTGGATATACGTATCATTATTCACGCCAGTAGCGACAATTTGATACGTATTATCGAGTCCGGTTGTATTCGCAATAGCCGTAACGATCGGACTATTGGCTGTAACCGTTCCTGTAGTCTGCAAGAATTGCGTAGTGAATCGATATTCGACGCGCAGAGACTGCCAAATGTAATCGCGCTGCAAATCACTCAGGACGCGATTCAGCAATGCAAACAATTGAATCGTATCGGTTGAAGTTGAACCGGCTACCAATGTAGGAACTGGGATTGCCATTTCCTGTGTTGCAGCCTGGATGATTTGCAGCATGGTTTTCATGAATTAGCTTTCTTTCGGTGGGCGTCCACGTCGCGGGGCTTCTTCGGATTTTACTTCTTCTGGAGCGCTTTGCGTTTGATTTGCCAGCATTTCAAAATGAGCCTGCATCTTCTGCATTTGCTCTTTCATCGCCAGATTCTCAGCTTCCATTGCTTTCAGGCGCTCATCGCCTTTAGCTGCTGCTGATTCATCAGATGCCAGTTTCAAATAGCGTTGGGCAGCTTCACGGAATGCATAAGGCGACATACCGGCCAGCATACCAATCTGCTGAATATTCGAGTCAGAAGCATTCGCCACGTCTTCAACAGAAAGAAACTTCAACGCTCGCAATTCTTCTGCTTGAGCAGGAGTAATACGCGGCCATTGATTAATTGGGGTCTTACCTGCCAAACGCTGATCACCTTGCATCTTGTTCTGATAATGCGCCCATTGCAGCGGGAAGCGGCGCTTATGATCATCGCGCACAAAGGTTTCAACGATGTTCTTATCATCGCCAGGGACATAGATCCGCACCATGTCGCAATCATCAAAAATCGGGCGTCCTTCTTGTTCAGTCCTGAAGTTATTCTTCAACGGTTTGCTAAAGAAAACAACAGACAGGCGAGCATCAGGATTAGACGCGCCTACGAACTCAGGATTATTCAGATCAGAAGCTAGCATTTGACTCATTTTTGATTCCCTTCAAGTAATTGAGGTAGTCAGTTAAGAAAATGGGGAGCTAAGTCCCCATTGATTACGCGCTGATATTGGCGAAGTAATTACCATCACCACGTGCTACGAACTCACCAGCTTTACCCGCTGCAATCGATACTGCCGCATTGGTTGCTCCAGTCCCGATTTTAAAGCCTACAGGCGGATAAACTGACAAAGTATTAGCGCCATTATTCACTACATACAGTGCATCATTAGCAGTAACACGAAGTACTGGCAGAATCGCACCAGTGCTAGCAGCTACAGTAGTGAATTCCATAGTGCTGGAAGTAATTGCGAACGCGGTAGC
>Ga0070694_100001525_pt1 | contig 13597 bp, 9 predicted proteins | sample KBSK1251metaG_FD_65470 | JGI IMG/M metagenome (GOLD analysis project Ga0070694, IMG submission 65470) | Corn, switchgrass and miscanthus rhizosphere microbial communities from Kellogg Biological Station, Michigan, USA - KBS K1-25-1 metaG | ecosystem: Host-associated > Plants > Roots >... | reverse complement strand
AAATCCGGCGCCCGCATCCGTGAAGTCGGCACCACCAACCGCACACGCCTCGCCGATTACGAACGCGCCATTACCGCAGAAACGCGCGTCATCCTGCGCGCCCATCCATCGAATTATCGCATCATCGGCTTCACTGAACGCCCATCGCTCGCAGACCTTGCCCGGCTGGCACGCGAACGCGACCTGCCGCTTTTTGAAGACTTAGGCAGCGGCAGCCTGGTTGATCTCACGGCTTGCGGCGTGCGCGATGAACCGACCATTGGTTATTCGCTCACCGCTGGCGCATCGGTCGTAGCCTTCAGCGGCGACAAACTGCTCGGCGGCCCGCAAGCTGGGATCATTCTCGGCCAAGCGCAACTCATCAGCCAGATCAAGAGCAATCCGCTGATGCGCGCCTTACGTATAGACAAGCTGACCTTTGCCGCGCTCGAAGCGACCGTCGCCGCTTACGCCGCAGGCCGCGCGCTTGAAGAAGTGCCGGTGCTCGCTGCGCTGCACGCAACCCAAGAGACGCTCGCCCGTCGCGCCCGTTCATTTCTGCGTCGCGCACAGCGTTTGGGTGACCATCTGCAATGGCAATTGCAGGATGGGTACTCGGTGGCTGGCGGCGGCTCCGCTCCGCAAGTGCAATTGCCGACGACGCTCATCACCGTCACGAGCGCGCACGCAAGCGCTGCTGAATTGGAAGAAAAATTGAGACGCCACACGCCGCCGATCATCGCCCGCATCGTGGACGATCAACTGGCGATTGACCTGCGCACCGTGACGCCGGAAGGTGAAAAGGAACTCCTGGCCGCGTTTGGACGTTTAGCGGAAGAGAATAGAGGATAGTTCCACTATTACTGACCCTCACGGTTTCATCTACCCCGGCAGGTATGGTATAAGCTGACAGCCGGACCACTTTGGCGAAAGGTTTTCTGCAAGCGCACGTGAAGAAAGCAAAAATACTGGTCATTGACCACGACGCCACCTCCCGCGCCTCGCTCAAGCGCATGCTCACCGACCGTGAGCATCGTGTCGTGGCAGTGGCGGATGGTCGCCGCGCGCTGGAAAAAATCGAGCAGGAAGACTTCGACCTCGTGATCAGCGACCTGGTCGCGCTCGACTCGGGCGATCTGGACGGCCTCCAATTGATCGCCCAACTGAGCAAGAAATGCCACGCGCCCGTGGTCGTTTCCACGAGCACGGCTGAAGCCAACGTACATAAAGCTTTCAAAGTCGGCGCCGCCAATTATCTCCAACAACCCTACGACAAAAATAGCCTGGAGAAGATGGTCGAGAAGACGCTCTCTTACAAGCTGCGCCAAGCAGCGAGTGCACCGCTGCTGCCTCACGTCCGCGAAACGATAGAGATCGAAATGCCAAGCGATGTGCGCTATCTTGACGGCGTGCTCTCGTATCTGGTCGAACGCGCGTCGAAGTTCGGCGTCGTAACGCCCAAAGCCTCAAATATGTTTGTCGCGCTCGACGAAGCGCTCGCCAATGCGATCAAGCACGGCAACAAAAACGATCCTTCCAAAACCGTCCGCGTGCATGCTGACATCTCGATGCGCGAGGCACGCTTCACGATCAGCGATGAAGGCGAAGGCTTCGATGTGGCGGAAGTGCCCGACCCGCGGGACCCGGCCAATCTCCTCAAACCATCAGGGCGCGGCGTCATGCTCATTCATCACATCATGGACGATGTGAGCTACAACGAGCGCGGCAATGAAGTGACGATGGTCAAGCGGCCTGAGCCGCCAGCAAAGAAAGAGCCGACGTGAAACCCGGACGCAGACTGTAGCTCCTGCTCCTTAAGCTGTATCCTTATGCCTTATACCGACGCATTGCCTGATAAGCGTCCTCCGTCACGCTCATGCTCGTGGTTGAGTCCAAGTCGAACGAATATGTATGCCACCACAGCGTTTTGATTTTCTGCGCCTGCCCCACTCTTGACCATGGGATGAGCAACGCCGGATGCAAGAATCGGAAGAGCAAGCTGGGATATAAATAAAGGCCTGATTCAGAGACGATCAGGTGCGTGATCCTGTTTTCTCGCAGCAGCCCCATCTTCTTCACCTGCCCGACAACCTCCTGCCCCTCCGGTCTAGCAGCGGCGCGAAAGCGGCGAGCTAATGACCACCACCCACTACCGAAGGCAAACAAAGCGCTGATGAATAACCACAAGCCGATAAAGAAGAGGGGAACGAAGAGAGGAATGAGGTAAGGATATTCGGTCAGGTCCATGCGCAGGTTACTAAAGGGCAGCGGCGAGGGTCGAAGGGCAGATCAAGCCGAAGGGCAGATCAAGCCAAAGGGTAAATCAAGCCAAAGGGTAAATCAAGAATGATAGAGTTCCCGCCGACGTTGTTCCACCAACTCAGCCAATTCGTCAATCGTGCACAGGCCAGGCTCCAATCGCTCAGCAGCCATCCGCTCGACTAAATGCAGGAGTGTTGAGTTGTAGGGCGTGGGCACGCCGTTCCGCTCGCCGAGCAGCACGATCTCGCCAGTGAAGAATGAGGCTTCGGTTTCGCCGCGTTTATTCTTGAGATCCACCCAAGTCGAAGGATAAGTCCGTAAATCGCTTGGCAGTTTTTCGGCCTTGCGAATAGCGGCGGCGTCTTCGCTGAGGTTGCGCATCTCGGCCACACGCACGGTCAGGTTGTAAGGATTGCGCGGCTCTTCCACCGAAATGCCAGCGGCTTCCAGCACGTGCATCCCTTCGGCCTCGACTTCGGCCAGGAAGCGGCTCAGGCGCGGCTCAACGCGCGACAATTGCACATAGCTGTCAGTGATCGCCAGCACCGCATTATCGAGATTGAGAATCAGCTTGCTCCACTTCACCGCCATCACGTTCTCGTGAGTTGTCACGTTGAAGCCCGCCGTTTGGAGCGTTTCGGCGACCGCGAGCGCCGTTTCATCGCAGCCGAGCGGATAATTGCCGATGGCGATATTGTGCCCCATGGTGTGCGAGATGAGGCCCGGCGCAAGCAGCGAGACGCTGATTCCAGCCATTGCGCCATAAATATGCAGAAAGCGTCGCGCCGACAGCTCTTCGTTCCGCACACCGTTCTGCAAACAGAAGACGGGCGTCTGCTCGCTGAAGACTTCGCGCAGGAGTTGCACTGAATTGGCCGTCTGCCCGCTCTTGACCGTGAGCAGAATGACATCACCGTCGCGCGGCTGAAGCTCTTGCGGCGAGGTCACGGCCGCAATGCCCGTCACGCTCCGCTCGCCGTGCTTGCTGCGAATGGTCAGGCCGCGCTGCTGGATCGCTTCAGCGTGCGTAGATCTGGCAATGAGCGCAACTTCCGCGCCGCTTTCCGCCAGCATTCCGCCAGCCAAGCTGCCAATCGCTCCCGCTCCGTGAATGACGTATCTCATCTTTAACTGTGAGAGTCTGCCGGTCAATTCAAAAGAAACCGCTCAAAAGAAACCGCCATGATCTTGATTGAAATTTGAGTGGTGGTACCCCCGGCTGGAATCGAACCAGCGACCCTCTGCTTAGAAGGCAGATGCTCTATCCTCTGAGCTACGGGGGCATCGCTGGTAATTTAAGCGATTAGCCAACACAAGGCAAGACTGCCTTCGGCGCGGCTCTCAGGCCCCTTTCACTTCACGCGATCAAGCTGGCGATCATCATAAAATCTGACTTTCTCCGCTTCGTGAAACTTGGCGATGTAGATGATCTGCCCGGTGTGATAGCTGAAGTGCTCGGTGATGTGGAAGAGCGCATCAAGCGCCGTTTGCTCAAAGCCCTGGATCAAATGCTCGCGTTGTAAGGCAAAGTCTGAGCACGAAGTGACCAGTTCTTCCTCAATCCAGGCCATCACTGCATCAGCGTCGTCAAGGGTCGCGTCGAGCCGCGCAAGCAATGCGGCTTTGCTGCGCGGAGTGCGTTCACTAAATTCGCGCGGGCGCTCTCGCGTGTCAGCCGCGTGGCCGATACCCGCGACCACCCATTGTCGGACATTGCCCGATAGATGCAGCAACAGATTACCAATGCTGTTGCTCGCTTCGTTGGGCCGCCACCATATTTCTTCTTCACTGAGCACATCCAGCGCGCAGCCGATCTTGACGCGATAATCTTCGCGCAGGCGGAAGCGGACGTGCCGCAAAAACGCCAACCCGGCCGGAAGCGGTGTGGATGGTGGAGTGAGCAGAAAAGCTCTTTTCGGTTCTTTCATCGCTGACCTCCTTCAATGTCCAGCAAACTTTCCAGTTTGCTGGTATCTTGCTGAGCGCTTCACCGCAGTATAATCGCCCGGTCAGAAAAAACCATCGGTGGAGAAGCCATTCGGAATGTTCAGCGTTGGCGAAACGGCAACGCCGGGAGCATAATGTAGTGCGTTTGGATGAGTCGGCTTGTCTGGATAAGGCAAAAGCTCCCCGCTCTGGGTAAACGATTGGTTGGCACAAGAGGAAAATCATGGGCAAGATCCTGGTTGTGGATGATGACCCGATGTTGCACGATGTGATTGAAGCGGCGCTCACCGAAGATGGCCATCTCCTGCGCCATGCTTCGGACGCCCAACGCGGTCTGGCCATGGCGGAGGAGGAGCCGGTGGATCTGGTGATTACCGACTTCAAGATGCCGGGCATGGATGGCGTTCAATTCCTCGAGCACTTGCACCGCGACCATCATCATCTCAAGTGCATTATGATGACCGGCTACGGGACGCCCGAAGCCGTGGTGGGCGCGCTGCGTGAAAAAGTCTGCGGCTTCCTGACCAAACCCTTCACCATCGCCGAGCTGCGCGCGGCGGTGGATAATGCGTTGACCGCCTGTCCGGTCGCGGAGCTTGAAGTCGTCTCCGCGCGGCCCGATTGGGTTGAGTTGCGGATTCCCTGCGACCTCGAGGCCGTGCCGACACTGCAAAAGCTGCTCACCCAACTCAAAGCCGATCTGCCGGATGATATGCGCGAAGCCCTCGCCTACGCCTTCCGCGAAATGCTCAACAACGCGATCGAGCACGGCGGCAAGCTCGATCCCACGCAGTACGTCGAAGTCAGCTACATCCGCCTCCAACGTTCGATCATTTACTGGATCAAGGATCCGGGCGAAGGTTTCGATGTCACCCAATTGGCGCACGCCGCAGTCAACAATCCGCGCGATGATCCATTTCGGCATATTACAGTGCGCGATGAGCAGGGCTTGCGCGCGGGCGGCTTCGGCATTCTGCTCACCAAACAACTGGTGGATGAGATGATTTACAACGAGCGCGGCAATGAACTGATCTTCGTCAAATACCTGTGAGCCAAGCGTGAAGGTGAGCGGCACTTTCTCCACGTCCTCAAGCTTGCTAGAATAGCGGTCGGCAACAAAAGCCAAGCGCAAAGATTTATGCATACAGCCCTGCTCCAAGACAACTTTGGCCGCGCCATCCGCGACCTGCGCATCTCGATCACCGACCGGTGCAACTTCCGCTGCTTCTATTGCATGCCGACAGAAGCGATGGAATGGCAGCCGAAGACGGAGATTCTGAGCTACGAAGAGATTTTGAAGCTTTCGGAAATCTTCGTCGCGCTCGGCATCACTAAGCTGCGCGTCACAGGCGGCGAGCCGATGCTCCGCCGCGACCTCGAAAGTTTGATCGCCCGCCTTGCCCAAATCGAAGGCATTGAAGATCTAGCGATGACCACCAACGCGCACTTCCTCGGCGGGCGCGCGCAAGCGCTGAAGGACGCCGGTTTGCAGCGCGTCACCATCAGTCTTGATTCGCTTCAGCCAGATCGTTTCGCCTTGATGACCGGGCGCAATGAACTCCCGCAGGTGCTCGCTGGGATTGACGCCGCCATCGCCGCCGGTCTCGATCCGGTCAAAGTCAACAGCGTGATGATGCGCGGAATCAATGACGATCAAGCGGTGGATTTTGCCACGTTCGCTCGCGAAAAAAGCGTGCGCGTGCGCTTTATCGAGTTTATGCCGCTCGACAACGGCAAGGTCTGGCGGCGCGAGATGGTCGTGCCGGGCGAAGAGTTGCGGCAGCGCATTCACGCTGTCTATCCGCTCACGCCGGTCAAGAGCGAAAATTTGAGCGAGACAGCGCGCCGCTTTGCCTTCGCCGACGGCGCGCCGGGCGAAATCGGTTTTATCAATCCGGTCTCGCAACCCTTCTGCGGTCATTGCAGCCGCATTCGCCTGACGGCGGATGGCATGATTCGGACGTGTTTGTTTTCGACGGTCGAGCACAATATCAAAAGATTACTCCGCGCTGGAGCGACGCGCGATGAATTGATGGATTTCATCATCGCCACGGTCGAGAAGAAAGAGGATCGTCATCACATCAACGATCCGGAGTTTGTGCAACCCCTTAGAACGATGTCGTGCATCGGCGGATGAGCTTGAAGAGGAGTGAAGATTTATGGCTGCGCTTGAAGTGCCAATGGGAGTCAAATTTGAACCGCCGACTGTGCTGAACGGTATCCCGGCGTTGCGTCTATTTACGGCTGAAGAGTATCAGCGGCTAGCAGACATCGGGATCCTTGACGAAGATGAGCGAGTGGAGTTGATCGAGGGGAGGATCGTTCAAATGGCCCCTAAGAACGTGCCGCACGCCATCGCAACGAAGCGTGCCAATCGCTGCTTGACTAGACTTCTCGGCGATCAGGCAATTGTTGGCGTGCAAGATCCGATCTTACTGAATAATTATTCTGAGCCGGAACCGGATCTGGTGCTCGCGGCGCCGCCAGATGAGCGATATCTTGAACATCATCCGGGGCCAAAAGATATTTTCCTCGTATTGGAAGTCGCGGACAGCAGTTTGGCCTATGATCGCTCAGTGAAAGGCCCGCTCTTCGCGCAAAATGGGATCATTCAGTTTTGCGTACTTAATGTCCAAGGCCGGGAATTGGAAGATTACCGTGATCCGGGACCAAACGGTTACCGCAGCAAGCAAACTTACACCGAAGACCAAAGTTTCAACCTCGTCGCTTTTCCCAAGATTTCAATTAAAGTCGGTGACTTGCTGCCACCTGGCAAACTAACGAGAAAGCGGCACAAGAAGTAACCACATCCGCAGATCTTTTCGGGGGAGCCGCACGCGCGGCTGAGAGTCCGCTGATAGTTTGAAGCGGAGACCCCTTGCACCTGATACGGGTAATGCCGTCGAAGGGAGAAAGGAACCGTAGACCGTTCCGATTTCTGAGCAGACGGAGCGGTCTTTTATTTTGGCCGGTCAATGAACCGGCTAGTGAGTAGAAAGCTATGAACGACACCAAAAAATCACTTGAGCAACAGAGCCACGAAGTCGCCTTGCCGAATTCACAGAAGACTTACCGCCGAGGGATACAGCCCGGCGTGCGCGTGCCGCTACGCGAAATCAACCAGCACGTCACTAAAGGCATTGACGGAAGCACTGAAATCAACGAGCCAATCACGGTTTATGACACGAGCGGGCCGTGGGGCGATCCGGCGGTGAATTGCGATGTGCGCGACGGGCTGCCCGCGTTGCGCCGCGAATGGATCATCGCGCGCGGCGATGTCGAAGAATACGAAGGCCGCGAGGTCAAGCCGGAAGATAACGGCTATTTGACGGCGGGTGCGGAAGAGTTTGCGCGCACTAAAGACAAAGGCAAGCTCGAAGAGTTCCCCGGATTGCGCCGTCAGCCACTACGCGCGCGCGCGGGTCATTCAGTGACGCAAATGCACTATGCCCGGCGCGGCCTCATCACGCCTGAAATGGAATTCATCGCCATCCGCGAAAACCTCGGACGCGAAGCCGCGTTTGAAGCCTTGCACAATGGCGAGCGCGACCATTTGCATCATCAGCACGCGGGCGAATCCTTCGGCGCAGCGATTCCGAAATTCGTCACGCCTGAATTCGTGCGCGATGAAGTGGCTCGTGGCCGCGCAATCATTCCCGCCAACATCAATCACCCCGAAAGCGAACCGATGATTATTGGCCGCAACTTCCTGGTCAAAATCAACGCCAACATCGGCAACTCGGCGGTCGCCTCTTCGATTGAAGAAGAAGTTGAGAAGATGCGCTGGTCAACGAAGTGGGGCGCCGACACAGTAATGGATCTTTCGACCGGCAAAAACATCCACGCCACGCGCGAATGGATCATCCGCAATTCTGCCGTGCCCATCGGCACCGTGCCGATTTATCAAGCGCTTGAAAAAGTCGGCGGCAAAGCTGAAGAACTGACCTGGGAAATTTACCGCGACACGCTGCTCGAACAAGCCGAGCAAGGCGTGGACTACTTCACCATCCACGCCGGTGTGCGCTTGCCCTTCATTCCGCTCACCGCGAAACGAACCACCGGCATCGTTTCGCGCGGCGGCTCGATTATGGCCAAGTGGTGTTTGGCACATCACGAAGAGAGTTTTCTCTACACTCGCTTCCGCGACATCTGCGAAATCATGCGCGCTTACGATGTGAGCTTCTCACTTGGCGACGGCTTGCGTCCCGGCTCCAACGCCGACGCCAACGACGAAGCGCAGTTCGCCGAACTCGACACGCTCGGCGAATTGACGAAGATCGCCTGGGAGTTGGATTGCCAGGTCATGATCGAAGGGCCGGGTCATGTCCCGATGCACCTCATCAAAGAAAATATGGATCGCCAACTCGCCGCCTGTCACGAAGCGCCGTTTTACACGCTGGGGCCGCTCGTAACCGACATCGCGCCCGGCTACGATCACATCACCTCGGCCATCGGCGCAGCTATGATCGGCTGGTTCGGCACAGCCATGCTCTGTTATGTCACGCCGAAAGAGCATCTCGGTTTGCCCGATAAAAAGGACGTGAAGGACGGCGTGATTGCTTACAAGATCGCGGCGCACGCGGCGGATTTGGCGAAAGGCCATCCCGGCGCGCAACTGCGCGACAACGCGCTCTCGAAGGCCCGCTTTGAATTCCGCTGGGAAGACCAATTCAATCTCTCGCTCGATCCCGAAACCGCCCGCGAGTTCCACGACGAAACGCTGCCGCAAGAAGGCGCCAAAGCGGCGCACTTCTGCTCGATGTGCGGCCCGCATTTCTGCTCGATGAAGATCACGCAGGACGTGCGCGATTACGCGACGCAGAAGCAGCTTGATGAACAAGCGGCGCTGGCAACGGGGATGCGCGAAAAAGCTGACGAGTTCAAAAAGACGGGCGCGGAGATCTACGTCAAAGCTTGATTTGAAAGTGTCAGAAGCCCGACCGTAAGGGAGGGCATGCTTAAATCAATGTGCCCTCACTCACGTTCGGGCTTCTGACACAGACATTGCGTCAACTCTTCCCTCCACGTTCAACAATCAACAGCATCACCGCCTTGTTCACCCATTCCCGACCGTGGAACCGCTCGCCCCAACCGAGCGGCGTAACATCGCGGTATTCGTGCATCGTCTCATCATCCGCGAACCGCAGCCGTTTCCGCAGCGACGCACGAACATTCGGATCAGCGCCGTGATCGAGCAGCAAGCGGGCGAAGGCGCCGTCCTTCTGCAACCCGTTGCGATACGGCTGCGAAACCACGCAACCGAACAGTGCGGTGTACCCACCGAAACCATCAGCATCAATCTCCGCCTTCACGTTTACGTCCATCCCGCGCTCAATCAGCCATCGCGCGATCTCGATCTCGTCGTTATCAACACACAGATGCAGCAGCGTCGTCCCGGCGAGCGGAGTTCCGTGCAGCGCGAGCGACGTGTCGGCATGACAACCCACCTCTGGCGGATAGATCTCCCGGTGTGAAAATGTCCGGGTGAGCAAACCCGGATCGCGCTGCAAATGCTCTTCGAGCAGATCAATCCGACCGCGATGCACAGCCATCGTCGGCGTGTCCGGCAGCTTGATGCCCTGCGCAGCGAATAGCTCCAGGCACTGATGCTTTCCCTTCGGATTGCGAGCATACGTTTGGAGCGCCATCCCCACGGGCGCGAGCCGGTCGCCATTTTCATCGCTGATCTGAGCGCCCAGTTTGAGCAGGAACTCCATCCCTGCTCCGCTCAGCGTTTCCGCCGGGCCCATCACAGCATCGCGGGCGGGCCGTGCGCCCATCGCATACAACTGCCGAGCCGTATCGAGCTGCCCCTGCAAGCACGCCCGATCGAATGCGTGCTGCAAGTCAGCCGCGCCCAGATCGCGGAGCATCGCAATGATCCGATCTCGTCCCAGGTTCGCCGCATACGACATCGGCGGCCCCCAGTTGCAGCTTTCTGTTCCGCGCGCCATCTCGTGCAGCAATCGCGGATACTTCATCACCAGTTCACGCACCGCATCGGCATCGTCGCGCCAGATAGCGTCAATCATTCGACAGGAGAGCACCAGGCGGGGCCAACTCCGCAAGCCGTAGCTGCGAGCAAGCGCAAGCTGCACGTCAGCCAGCTTGGCCTTACCGGATTCGACATTCTTCGGATGATGTTTCTCTAGTTCCGCCACCGCCGCAGTGTTGCCCTGCCGCAGTTCGCGGAGTAAGTCTTTAGCTTGTTGCTTGAGTTGATCGAGGTTGGGACGGACAGGAAAGTGACGATCAGCCATAACGGACCTCCTTCGTGGTCGAAGCCCGGCGTCCGCTTATCATCGGGCGAAAAGGAGGTTCGTGTGAACCTTACTTGGAATGTCGCTCAGGTGGACTCGGTCCTCTCCGCGGACGGGCGGCGTCCTGCACGCCGGGGACGAGCATACCCTTGCCGATACTGAGGGTCAAGGCATCAGTGTTCCAAAAGCTATGGCCGATTGGTCAGCAAGTAGAGAATTTGTGCAGCGGCTTGCTGCACAAATTCCCTTCTCTCTTGTGGAGAATTTATCCAACAGGTTGTGGGACAAATCCCGTGTTTTATCTCGTGAATATTTTTGCCACAGGCTGTGGCAAAAATCGCAAAATAGCCGCGATTAGTCCAACAACTTGTTGGACATAATTTTGCGAGAGCGGGCAGCTAACCGGGAGGTTGCAATGCGATTGGTTCATCAAGCAACCGCTTCAATTCATCACGCCAATCCTGGTGCTGATACTCACCTTCATCCAGCACGTAAACGCGGAATCGGTTGTCGGGGAAATCCTCCGCCAATTTTTGCCAGGGCACTTTATGACCAACCTTGCGGAAATATTCGGCTATCGAAAGCTTGTATTTTGTGTCTTCGTTTCCTTTCAGATGTGCGCCTTTGCTTTCCAGCACCAGCACTGAGGCAACCGGCTTTTTGCGGTCTTCTCCTTTTGCTCCTTCTTGCACGACGAAATCCGGGTAGACTCGGTGACGCCGATAACCTTGAATATAAAACTGCTCGTGTCCGATCAAATTCCTGTACCACCACAGGACTTGGGGTTGGCTGTCGAGGTACAGCGCGACGGCTTTTTCGTAGTCGTTGAAAGCATCAGGCACGTAATCGAAGAGCGATTGCTGAATCTGCTCGCCATTATCGTGCGTCAATTTCCTCGTGGATTTGAGTTCGATGATGGGCGGAATCTCGATGCGCGCTTCAACGCATTCCAGCGCGAAGCACAGTCGCTTCGTATCGAATAGACGCTCGAATGCCGCATGTGTCTGGCGATCAGTTTCGTATTCAATCAATCCCACCAGCTTTTCACGCACGATGAATTTGACCATCCCCAGCCGCCCTTTCAACTCAGGGTTAGCTTGGTATAAACAATCCTGGACGCGATTGACGATCTTGCGTAGTTGTTTGTGGCTGTAATACTCGAATGGCAAACCGGCCACCAGCCACGACATCACCTGCTCGTCAGTTTCCAAAATTGTCGCCCGCAACTCGTCAACCCGCTCCAGTGACTCTTGATCCAGATCCAGCCGGAAGAAAGAGTCTTTCGCCTTCGCCAATGCCTCCGCCATATTCCAATCCACTGCCTCATAGTTGAACTGCGTCACGTCAACCTGGCTCAGCAAATGGCGGTAATAATCCAGCACTTCGTACCCTTTGCCATTCTTCATCTTCACGGCGAAGAGCGGCAGATAGACTTTGCCCTCGAAGTGGCGGTAGTAACGGCGGAACTCTTCGCGCATGCTCGATGCGACTTTATCGCCCGGCGTGCCGCCTTCCGCGCTGCGGTCAATCACGCTCATTGCATCGCCTTCGTAACCTTCCTGCTCCAAAGCTTTCTTGACCTCTTTGGTGATGTCTGAGGCTTTGCGGCGCAGACAGAAAACGTAGCTTTGATTGAGTCCATCGTAAGGAGTTTTTTCGATGAACGGCTGGCGCAGCACCCGGCCCACCAACTGTGTCATGCTCTGCTGGCTGCCGGTGTTGTTGAGCGAAACGAGGAGGTAGGCGAACGGACAGTCCCAGCCTTCCTGCAACGCGGCTTTGGTGATGATCCATTCGATAGGACAGCCTTCGGCCAGCAACTCAATGCCTTCGATGTCGTCTTTTTCCGAAGTCTTGATCGCGATGGCCGCTTCGGATACGCCGAGCCGCAGGATCAAATGCTCCTTCACATCCTCGCTATGAACGAATTCGGCATCGCGCTGATCTTTGCCCGTGCGTTCGACTTGCACTAGCACGATGGGACGAATCAGCTTGCCCGTTTCGCGGTAATGTTTTTCCGCCAGTTGCGCTAGCTCCTCACGCTTGTCGCGCGCTTGCGTCAAACAATCCTGCCACGATTTCTGATTCGAGTTGGCGATGTTGATCGGGAGCTTGATCATCTGCTCGTCGAGCAGTTCGCGCCCCTTCACACGCACCAGAATATTGGCTTCTTTGTAAGGCGTGGCCGAAAGCTCGACGACGATGCTGGCGTTGAAGCCTTCGATGGTTTCGCGCGCCAGTTTGCTCGTCGCCTTATGGCCTTCGTCCAAAATCACTGGCGGCTGGTACAGTCGCACCAGATTGCCTAGCGAAGTTTTGACCAGATACTGCCCGCTCGCGTCATCTTCCACCAACATATCCAGATTCGGCACCCGCTCTTTGAGCGCGCGATGCTCTTCGGGGGCGGACTCCGATGGAAAATGTTGGACGATGTTGCCGCCGCTGTCGCGGAAAAATTTCAGTTGCTCTTTCGATTCGCGGTTGGTGCTGGCCAACTTGAGCAACAGAATGTTCAGGTTGTTCCGCATTTGTCCCGGCGTGAGGCGAAAAATCTCGTGCTTCTCCCAGACTTCGATCCGGCGCGAGACGGCGAACTCCAGCGATTCGCGGTAAAAATCGCGGCGGTCGCGCAATCGTTTCAACGTGTCTTTGTAAATCTGATCGCTCGGCACCACCCACAGCACCAACCCCGCGCCGTTGCGGTCTTTCAAGATCGTCTTGTAAATCTGGCCGAGAATCTGCGTCGCCAACAGCGTCTTGCCGCCGCCGGTCGGCACTCTCAGACAGAAAGTCGGCAGGTCTTGGTTGAGTCCGTTTTTGCGTGAATGATACTGTCCGAGGATGGTGAATCTCTGTGCTGCTTCATCCCAGGCGTCCAGGCTCGCGTGCCGGTTGCCCGCCGCCTGCTGTTTCGCCAGCGCGTCGAGGAAGATCCCAACTTCTTGAATGACTCGTTCTTGATAACGTTTGAGCGGCATGGTCTACAGCATCGGTACAGCACAGCTTCACTTCAAATGAAACGGCACCAGCATGGGCCTCACCTCTCGCCCCGTTTCGCGTTCGTATTTCGCCAGATCATCGCGATGCGTCCAGATCTTTTCGCAGTATACGACGAGGCGGCGATTCGGCTCAGCTTCGCCAAGTGCTTG
>Ga0070694_100001521_pt1 | contig 13606 bp, 10 predicted proteins | sample KBSK1251metaG_FD_65470 | JGI IMG/M metagenome (GOLD analysis project Ga0070694, IMG submission 65470) | Corn, switchgrass and miscanthus rhizosphere microbial communities from Kellogg Biological Station, Michigan, USA - KBS K1-25-1 metaG | ecosystem: Host-associated > Plants > Roots >... | reverse complement strand
ACTTGCATCAACGGTGCGGAGAGAGCTCCGCAACGTTGACGTTGATGTCGCGACAGCTGGCGTCAGACCGATGCACCAGTTTTTAGCTGCGGCGGTGGCTGCACGCAGATTCAATATGGAGTTGATAGGGGTCTTTGCAGTAACGGCATTGCTGCTCGCGGCTGCTGGTCTGTATGCAGTGATCGCTTATTTAGTCTCGCAACGTACGAGAGAGATTGGGATTCGTCTCGCACTCGGCGCCACACCTCGACACGTCCTGCGTTTGATGATGGGCCAGGGAATGAAATTGACGCTGATAGGAGTAGCGATCGGGTTTGCTGGAGCGATAGCGGTAACACGTTTAATGAGGAGCCTTTTGTTTGCAGTCGCGCCGACCGATCTAATGACATTCCTTATTTCCTCTTTTGTTTTGATCGTCGTCGCATTGTTGGCTTGCTTTATCCCGGCACGACGGGCGACGAAAGTCGATCCACTAGTTGCGCTGAGATACGAATAAGTCGTCATCAACCAGGCAGGTAGAATTAAATGAAACAGTATCACGCTGCGGTGAGCTTTGTGAGGACTCCCAAGTTCTCTGTCAAAAAGTAAAGTCGCGCGTCAGCTTTACTTGAAAGCTGTACGACGGTCGTTCGAGACCGGCGCCCGTCGTCTGATTATAGATTACAAACAAATCGCTATTCGGTTTGTAGATGTAGCGCAAACGAATGTTAATGGCTGAGAGCCGAGCGGCGGAGTTTAACTGCATCAATGCGGACGTCAGCAACTTGCGCGAAAAGTTATAATTTACTCTGCCGGCAAAGAGGTTTGTCTTAAACTCACCTTGTGGTAAGCGAACACTATTGAAGCTGTTCGTGAAATCAAACAAGAGATGCTCGTTTGGCCGGAAGGTCACGCCTGCGTCGATTTCATCTCGCTTACCGTTGTAGAAGTTACCCCACTTATATCTTCCAGTTAATACAAGTCGCTTGCTGCTATCGCTGGTAAACGAAACTCGTGGACGGTTGAAGGTATAGCTTCCCGGTGGGATTACGATTCCGGGCCTGATCTCGAATGGCTCAGTAAGAACATCGCGCACGTATTCGATCGGGCGGAAAAAGAAGTCCGATGAGTTCTTGAATATAGTCTCCCACGAAAGTTCCGTTTGCCTTGTCGCCAGATTGTTACTTCGATCCGTGTAATATTCGATCTGTGTTTCAAACTCCATCTGTCGAACGTGAGGAATAAATCGTGGTCTCGGCTTATAAGCCAACTGCCCGAAGTACTGATGAATCGCTTTCCTCTCAATGAAGCCGATTTCGGGATTGAAGTTTGAGCCTATGTCTTCGTAGACAGTAATGAAGCGCCAAAGATCGTTTTCAAAACGTGAGTCGATTCGGCCGGATAGGAAACTCGATCGCACGCCCGGCGTCGCGGTTCCCATCAGAAACGCTTTGAGTTGATAGTGGTCCGTAAGGTTAAACTCGGCGTCGATTCCGGCGCCGCGGTTGTAGGATGTTCCGCCGGCAGAAGTCGCTCCCTGACGATTGACAAACATCGCGCCAACATAAGAACGTTCAAGAATATCTCGCTTCACGCGCGCAACCGTGAACTGCTGGCGGGGAACACCGAACGGCGAAGCTTGATCACCTAACTTACGCGTCTGCACCTGAAGAAACCCGATGTTATACGAACCGACTTTGCCCGTGATCTTTGCACCGTAATCGATCGGCACCGGCGCCCCATCGTCAGTCAGACCAATACGACGAGTAAAGAAGAGTTGGTTAGCTTCCGCGCGGCCGAACAGAAAGATGCCTGCGTTCTCGAGGAAGAAATCTCGCTTCTCCGGGAAGAAGATAGAGAAACGCGTGAGATTGACGACTTGTGTATCTACTTCCGCCTGACCGAAATCAGGATTGGCCGTGAACTCAGCCGTCAGTGACGGCGTAATTCCAATCTTTGCCACTTCCAGTCCCGCTTTGGCTTGCATTCCGGCATCGAAACCCGGCTCGCCAATCAAAGGCACACCTTCCCGCCAGCCGCCGGATGCATACGGCTTCACTTCGAGAAGTCTGCGTCTCTTTATTTCGTCTACGCCAACGAGTTCGCCGGCCTGAGAAACGCGCTCCAACCCAAACGACCGCTGCCAACTCGCCCACAAATTCTCTTCGTTCTTGCGACGAATGATGCGCGCGAAATTCAACCCCCACGTGTCGGCGCCTTCGGTGAAACGTAAGGTGGTGAGTGGTATTGCAATTTCAACTATCCAACCGGTCTGATCAATCCGTCCTGCCGAAATCCACGGTGCGTCCCACGATAGATTGAGATCACGACCCTCGTCCGTAAGCAATGCGTCCTGTTGAGTTCCGAGCGGATTCACAGCGAAACGGTACGCGTTTCTGCGATCGTGATAAGTGTCGAGCAGAATCTCGACCTTGTCGTCATTCGAGAACGTTGCATCTCTGACCAGCTCGCGAAAGTTAATGCGCGAGGGCTCGGAGTCAAACGCGTGAACGCCGACGTACAGGTTCTTGTCGTCGAAGAGCAGACGGACTTCCGTCTTTTCACTGGCGGGCTCGCCTTCGCTGGGTTCCTGTTGACGGAAATCCGTCGCCACCTCTGCTTGCGACCAGCCTGACTCATCAAGTCTGCCGTCGATCTTGATTGGCTCTGTAATGTGCAGTACTCGAATGCGTCGAGTACCGTTTTCCTGCGCGAAGATTGGTGAGGCAAAGATTAAGAGAGCAACGCAGACGTATCCATACTTACGCAGGAGCTGCCAGGGGAGATTCATCAGAGACTATTTATCAGAAGGGAGCGCGATCCGCAGCACCGGCTTGCCATTAATATTCTGTAGCGGAAAGTAAACACGATGTGTGCTCGGATCGACTGCCACGCTATGAGCATTAGGAGCAAACAAACCTTCGCCAACCTTTTGTAAGCTGCGATCGCGCTCGTCGAAGATGGTGATAATACCGCTTTCGGCTGAAACGTAGAGACGCTGTAGGCCCGCATCGAAAGCAAGCACGTCAGGATCCGCTCCTACGGACAGAGTTGCCGTTGCTTTCTTTGTTTCCAAATCAAAAACGACCAGTTTTGAGTTATGTTCGCAAGCCGCAAATGCAAGGCGATGTTCGGAATCGATTAATAATCCGTGACTGCCTTTGCAACCTGTGATCGGATAACGCGCAACGATCTGATCTGTATTCGGATCAATCTCTGCCAGCTCTTCTCGTCCATCAACCGCCACGAAGATCCGATCTGCTGCTGAATCATACTGACTGTTTCCGGCGCCACCGCCAAGTGCAATCGTCGTCACTCGCTGATTCGTTTTCGCATCGATTACAGTGTCGGTCTTGCCATGAAGATCTGAAACGTAAATCTTGTTTGCTTTGCTCGCGTATGCGATGCCGTCAGGGTAGTCGCCGGCCGGAACTCGCGCGACGATGCTCAGGCTTTGATCGTCAATTACGGCTAACTCGTTGGTGCCGGTAGCCGAAGCATAAATGCGATGCAGTGCAGGCACGGCGAGCACGCCGTGAACACGCTTCAAATCTTTTACGTCACCAACAACTATTTGCTTATTGACGTCGAAAACCGTCATCAGATCAGAGCCCAGGTGCGCGATGTATAAACGACCGCTATCCAAACTCTGGTAATCGAAGCGAGTAGTTCCGCCAGTCAGTGGCACATCGGTCAAAACACGTAGAGGCAAACCGCTGGAGGTATGATTAGCTCGCGATTCCGTTGTTGCTGGTTGGTTCGGCTGCGCGTTTGCGGTCGGCTGTGTGTGCGACGTGGCACAGGCAATCAATAGCGCACCAAGACCGAGCACAATCAAGGTGGTTATTGATGTAGCTTTCTTATGTGTCATTCAAATCCTCGACAAAGCAGTCGGGATAATCTCCCGGTAAACGGATCGCATCTTCTCGACAATGTTGGACCATAACCAATGACGCCTAACACATCGAGCCCCTGCTCTACCAATTCGATGGCGCAGATCCGGATCCTTAACCAACCGCAAGATCGTTGACGTGAGTTCTTGAACGTTCTTTGGAGAAAAAAGCAATGCAGTTTCTTCATGCTCGAGGATGTCGGCAGGCCCGCCTACAGAAGTCGCAGCGATCGGTAAACCATGCAACATCCCTTCCAGTATCACCATTCCGAACGGCTCATACCAACTCGGCATCACGAGAATATCCGCACGACGATAACATTCAGCCACTTTGTCTGGCGTGAGCCAACCAGTGAATTCGATTTGTGAGCGATAAGGCCTAAGTGCGTCACCAAGCCACGCGCTCTCGATTTCTGTTGCGGTTCCATATCCACCTGCCAACAGGAAGCGAGCATCTGGTGCTTGATCGAGAACCTGCGGAATTGCCTGGAACAGTTCCGGTATTCCTTTTCGATCCACAAAGCGGCCTGAATAAAGGATTACTGGAGGCTCTTCCCTTTTCTTTTGCATGGCCGCAGTTCGCGCCTCGACTGAATCGGCGATTCCGTTGCCGACGATCCTCACACGCTCAGTTGCTGCCGGACAGTATTTTGTAATCAGCGCTTGCTCGTCACGGGATAGAGCGATCACCCGATCGGCTGCGCATATTACCGTTTCCTGTGTATCCCAATGGGTGATGAAATCACCTATCTCGTACTCTGCGCGATCGAGCGAATGCACTGTATAGACAAGAGGTGTTCGCGTCTCATCTCTGATGGCTCGTGCGACAGGCCAGAACCAGGCGGTATGTAAGTGCACAATATCCGGCTTCCATTTTTCAACCAGCCGGATCGCTGCACCCTCAACTTCTGCCGGCGAGACTTGAAAAAACGACACGCCATCAGAACTAACCGCCAGGGGTTCATCAACGGAAGAAGCAGGGCTTGCAAATGAGATCGGATGCCATTGTCCGTAAGAACCGTCACCGAGCACGAGCGCACCACCGATGAGCAACACGCCGACAGACATTCCCGCGTGGGCTGATGCATTCGCAAGTCCACCTACAGCCGTGCCGAGGCCGCCCCAGATCACTGGAGGAAATTCTGGCGTCAAATGAAGGACCCGCATACTGCACATGCATGCATCGTTGCTGTGTTGTGCCCATGTTGAGCATCAATAAAGTCTCAAAAGCTCCATCGGATGGAGGTTGTTTGCTACAGCGCTTTGATCTGAATCTTGCGAAACGCGACTCGGCCCGTATGAGTCTGTAGACCAATGAAGCAAGGAGCCGCAGTGCTTCCGCGTACTGGATCGGGATTAACGTACTCTGTTGTTTTCGCGCCGTTAAGAAAGACAGTGTAGTTTTGTCCCTGCGCATGAATCTCAAATTCATTCCACTGCCCCGGGGGTTTCACATTTGGATTTTGCGGCGCAGCAAATGAATAGATTGCTGCCGTCTTATGGATGTCCAATCCCGGCGGGTTGCCCTGGCCTAACTGATCGATCTGCACTTCGAAACCAAAATCGATCGCTACGTACGCAGTGTTGTTGTAGCCCTTACTGTTCGGATCGGGAAAACGAAGGAAAACTCCGGAGTTGTCGTCGTCTCGCCAACGCAGCCACTCCAATTTGAGAATGAAATTCGTCGGCGTCGGGTCAATGTTCCAAAACATCCCGAGATCGTTGCCGGGCAAGGATTCAAGTGAGCGGTCAACCACAAGAAAGGTACCTGGGTTATCACGGCCGGGTTGGTTTGTAATCTTCGACATGCGCCACCGGCTGGTATCGCTTCCATCGAAAAGCATCGTGAACCCTGCATCGGGCGTAAACTGCGGCACGACCAAACTGTCAGCCAACCGGCGAGCCAATGCGACGCCGGTCAACATCGGATTGGGTGAGCCGACCGTCGGAAAAAGTGATGGGCCGGCAGCATACGCATTCGTCACGAAGTGGAAACGACAATTGGCATCAGTTACAGAGTTATTCGGATCATCGCCCATGGAAAGCGGACCTGCTTCGTGGTGCGTGGTTCCCATGCCATCTCGACGTCCGCCATCGGCTTTAGGTTTGTAAGGAATGGCCGTCTTTGGATCACCATTGGCCGGCAGCGGTATCCAGGTCTTATCGTCTGAAGCCAGGACTTCGAAAGGAGCGCCATTCGCGAACACTCTGGCTACGTCGTCCGACGCCTTATCCATCGCGTCCCACAGTTCGAAATCAGTAGCGTTCAACGCGTAAGTAACAAAAGCCCGCGTCGTTCCTACTTCATCCACCGGGTCGCCGGTAGCGAGTGAGATGTTGTTGCCTGGATTACGGGATTGCGTTTCACCAATCCCACGCATTGTTATGACAATGGTGTCGTCGTTCGCCTTTCGCAGAACGTTAAAACCGTCGACATCTGGAACCTTCTTGAAGAGTTCAGCTTCCGAATCGGTGCTGGGTCGATCCAGTCCGGCTGCTGTGATTTGCAAATGAAAATAGGATGGTTTGCCGTTGCGAATGTGCTTGCCCTTAACAAACAGAGCTGAGGCTTGCAGATCTTTGACCGCTGGATCCAAAGAGCTGATTGAGGTCCGTGGAATACGAATCGTCAGATTGGACCGCAGGTGTGCCATAAGGTTTTGACCAATCTGGTTGTAGTTTGTAATGCCCTGAAACGAGAGCAAGGCCAATCGCGTACTTTCGATCGTACCTAACGCGATTACTACCTTCGTATTGTCGCCCACAGGGATGTTCCCGAGCGTCGTTTGCACTTCGGTTACACGGCCGGTTCCTGTTTGAACATCTGTTGCGAGGCGTATCACACGACAATGAGGAATCAGCATCAATCGCTTCTTGACGTCATCAGGGAACGGCATGCCGATTTGTGAATCGAAAGACGCCGTTCGCGCAGCCTTGATCATTAGAGGCACCGCGCTGAACTTGTTAATAGGAAATAATCCGGAAACAGTTTGACTCTGCACTGCCAGCGGTGCTTCCAATCGCATCTCCAACTCCAACACGCTTGTAGTTCCCGCCGGCACTTTGAGATGAAGCGGTAAGTCGGCAGGCTGAATCGCGTCGGAGACCTGGCCACCTGTAACTCCATCAAAAAGCTGTTTACGCAATGCACGGTGCATTTCGCCATTGATGAAATCATTGCTTTCGTCAGTGCCAATTTGCGAAGCGGATTCATCGAAATAACGGTTGTTGAGATCGTTAACGACGGCTGTTGGCCAGGGAGGCTGCGCCATTTCAGTGTCGTTTGTAGTATCAAGCAGTCGTGGCGACCAGCCACCGAAGAATACCGATCTACCGCCGAGACAATAAGCGAGGCCTGGAAAACCGCCTCTTACATTCGACACCCACGGCAGTCCCCAGAACTCAGCGCGCGGGACTTTTGGATCCTTTTCCACCGGGCCGGGCGGATTGAGGCCAAGTACCGGAAGATTCTGGACATGCTCTGTGAGTACGAGTGGACCCGCATCCAGCACCAAAATCCTATGACTGTGCGTCTTATCAGCAAAGAACAGGTGCTGGGCGAAGATCGGCCCAAAACTACCGCCGCCAATGACGATGATGTCGAAGGGCCTCGCGTCGTTCTGAGCGGTGGTGTCCGGACGCTGCCCGTTAGGATTAGTGCTGGCAAGGGCTTCATCCATACCATTGCAGATGTAGCGGCCAAGTACGTCGCGCGTAAAGTCGGTTTCTTGAGCGAGTTTGGTGGTCATTTGGCCTCCTCAGCGGCTTGGATCATGTGAAGGGCGTGTCGGGCCGAACCGGCGTGGTTGAGAATTCGAGTCAGACAGAAATCCCTAACCATATATGTCGCACTAGTGCAATTCGTTTCAGCAGCCAGGAAGGACGGATTTAGACGTGGCGGTATTGCTCAATTGCAAATTGGATATTAACGGTGTGAAGCCGAGGATGTAACGAAGGATTAGCCGGGTAATGGGTCCTAAGACTTTGGATTCCAACGTCGCAGTTCAAAGAGAACTCTGAACCTCGAGATAAGGGAAAGATGAGGGACTAAAAAATTTTTTGCTTTCTTTAGAATTCGATTGTGGTTAAGAACTCAATGTGGGCCTATCCAATGAGAGCGAAAATCTTAGCGCGCACATCCGGTACCTATCCCCGCGGCATCACCAATTCTCTCCACCGACAGTCGGGCCAAAATCAATCTCTCGATGCTGATTTTTGTTGGTGATGCCCTTTAACAGTTCAGACAGCTTGTATTTCCTTGGTCTTACTCGCTCGATAACAATGCGACCCCGATCTTCACGCACTTCAACCACGTCGTCGAGTTCGAGCTGAGTTGCCTGCATTACCTCAGCTGGGAGTCGGACAGCGGCGCTGTTCCCCCATTTTTTTAACGTCACTCTCATCTGTCTCGCTCCGTCGCGAATCGGTCGCAAAATCAACAAAATAGACGACCTGCGTTCATGTTGGGAAGGTTCAAAAGTATATCCGAACTCCACGTGGATCTTCGCCAAGAATACTTGTTGGTAATCGAGGTTACATCTTATGGATAACGAGTTCAATTATTCGCATCCCGTTTTTGTGAAAATGGGATCGAGTGATCCCACAACTGAACCCTCACGCTTCCTGAAACTGCATTCATTATTGAAAAAATCCAACGCAATCCTTCAGATTTCTCGGTTTCTCGACATGATTGAACGTTCGAGTGATTAGCTCTTCCGTGGCACGCACTTTGACAACGTTGCGTGACGTCGACGTACGTCCAACTTCCAAAGGAAAACAAGATGCAACAATTGATTCAGGATTTGCGCTACGCAGTGCGCGGACTAATCAAACGACCCGGCTTCACTTTGATTGCGGTGATGACCCTGGCGCTCGGTATCGGTGCAAACAGTGCCATCTTCAGCGTTGTCGATGGCGTTCTCCTGCGTTCACTGCCATTGCCAGACGCGAAGTCGCTCTACGCCATAAACAGAGGCGCGGCCATTTTCAACCGCTACGACGCTCCACTCTCCTACCCACAGTATCAGGACGTGGTCCAGCAAACGCGCAGCTTTCAAAGCATCGGCGCCTGGGTTGACAGTGATGCGAATTTGTCAGGCGGCGGCACGCCCGAGCGCGTGATGTTGCGGATCGTAATCCCGTCACTCCTGCCGACGCTCGGAGTGGAGACGGTGCGCGGCCGCAATTTTCTGCCCGAGGAAACCGCGAAGGGTCGCGACCGCGTAGCGCTGATCACGTATGGACTCTGGCAGAGGCGGTTCGGTGGCGCTGACGATACCGTTGGCAAGTCGCTGTACCTCGACAATACCGAGTATCAAATCGTCGGCATCCTGCCGCGCGATTTCCAATTCGAGTCGCCGGTCGATCTATGGGTGCCGCTCACGACGACCGATCCCGACGTCAACGTGCGCAATTCGCATTTCCTGCGCGCGATCGGGCGACTGCGTCCCGGCGTAACGGAGAAAAGCGTCGCTGCCGATCTTGACGCGGTCGCGAAGTACGAGACCGACAATTTTCCTGACATGTTCCCGCCGAGCACGGGGTTCGCATTTCGCGCGCGGCCGTATCTCGACGCCATCGTTGGCGACGTTAAGTTACCGCTCTACATTCTTTTAGGCGCAGTCGGCTTCGTGCTGCTCATCGCGTGCACCAATGTCGCAAACCTGTTACTCGCCAAGGCCGCTCCACGTCAGCGCGAGATGGCGATCCGCAGCGCGCTGGGCGCGGGAAGACGTCATCTCTTACGCCAGCTTTTGACGGAAAGCATATTGCTCGCGCTGATTGCCGGCGCAATCGGCATGTTGCTGGCTGTATGGGGCACCAGTGCGCTCGTCGCGCTCAGTCCGGATTCACTCCCACGTGCGCGCGAAATTGGTTTCGACTGGCGCGTGCTGGCGTTCACGGGCGCCATCGCATTGACGACCGGCATCATATTCGGCCTCGTGCCGGCGTTTTGGGGACCGCGAGTTGAACTCACCGATGCACTCAAAGAAGGAGGTCGAGGCGCAACCCGCGGCGGCGGAGGTTTGCGCAAGTCGCTGGTGGTAGTCGAAGTCGCACTCTCGGTGATGCTGCTGGTTGGCGCCGGCCTCATGCTGCGAAGCTTCTCTCTTCTGCGCAGTGTTAACCCAGGCTTTAGGACAGATCATGCGCTGACGCTGCGCGTCTCGCTGCCGGTTCCGGAGGGTCGAATATCCGCTGCCGATGAGGATCGCTTCATGAGCTTTTTCGATCGCGCGCTGGCACGACTGAACGAGCTGCCTGGAGTCACCGCTGCCGGCGCAACCAACATGATTCCCCTCGACGGGAACGGCACTGATCGGTTGATCGAAATCGAAGGTTATGAGCCGCGCGATGAGTCTGACATGCCAGACGCGCAGAATCGCCAGGCCACACCGGGATGGTTCGCCGCCATGGGCATTCCGCTCCTACGCGGTCGTCTTATCGAACGCTCCGACGATAACAAAGCGGCGCGCGTGCTGGTTGTGAACGAAGCTTTCGCCAAACGCTTCTTCCCAAACGGCGACGCACTCGGAAAACGCATCCGCCTGGGTAAGCTCACTTCTGAGTTTCCCTGGGCCAACATCGTGGGAGTCGTCGGTGACGTGCGAGGCTTCGCGCTGGAAGAACCGCCGTTACCAACGATGTACTGGCCGGTGGCGCAGGTTCGGTCGACGCCGTCGCTCGCGATTGTTGTGCGCACGGACACTGATCCGGCGACACTCGCCGCCCCCGTGCGTGATGCTATTGCCGAGATCGATCGCGCACAGCCGATTTACGACATGCAGACGCTCGAACAACTCGTTGCGAAATCACTCGATCAGCGTCGATTCACACTCACGCTTATGTTGCTGTTTGGCGTGATCGCGCTGGTGCTCTCGTCCATCGGTATCTACGGCGTAATGGCGTTCGCAGTCACGCAACGAACGCAGGAGATCGGCATTCGCATGGCACTCGGTGCGAGTGCATTAGATGTACTGAAGATGGTAGTTGGATCGGGAATGTTCCTGGCGTTAATCGGCGTGGTCATTGGACTGATCGGGGCATTCGCCCTGACACGATTAATGGCCAGTCTGTTATTCGGCGTGTCGCCGACAGACTTTGTGACTTTTGGATTTGTCACAGTGGGATTGCTGACGGTGGCGTTGCTGGCCTGCTACATCCCGGCGCGACGCGCTACGAAGGTCGACCCGCTAGTGGCGTTGAGATACGAGTAAACGGAAATAGCAGTTCGCACTGGCAGAGGCACCGCGGTGCTCCTTCCAGTGCGAACGGCTACATTGCATTATTAGAAGTCGATCTTGCCGACGACAGTCAGTTCGAAACCGCCGGTTAGCGGGTTAATACTCACTACGAAATTGGAGGTGCCGCTCGCTCCCTCGAATCGGCCCGTGCCTCCAACGAAGCGGAAGACACCCTGATCAACAGCCGCAACCGGATCCAGGATCCCCTCAATCTGAAAATTAAGCTTATCTCCGTTGGCAGCAGTCAGGGCTGCTTCTCCGCTGGAATGTAACACGCCGTTGCTGTCTGGAATGTAATGGACGGTCCCGGTGACGGTCCACTGACCGAGGTGTGTCGCGGTGCCCGAGCCTGTGGGGATGGCCCCAACCAGATGGCCCGCTCCATCAGTGATAAGAGTTGCGACGCCCGCACCTTTAAGAGCGAAGGGGCGCTCGACGGCTGACGCCGGGATCGTTCCCAGCAGCAGGGCGAGTGTTAACATCAAAGTGCGTATTTTCGTAACGGGTTTCATTGCCATTCTCCTTTAATAGTAAGTTACTCATCACCCTAGAGTGGCGAGTCGCCCGAAAACATCACACAATGATTTTTTCAGCCGCAGACGAACGCGGATGAACGCTAGTAGATCAGCGTTCATCCGCGTTCATCTGCGGCTAAAAATGTTCTGTTAGTTAGTTCTGCGTTCCCGGTTTCTCTCGGTTACCAAAGGCGGCGGTTTGCGTTTTCATGAACTCTATCAAGGTGTTCACGTCCGCTTCCGCCAGGCCGAGTCTGGGCATGCGAACCTCGTTGTATTTCTTGAACAGCGCCGTTGCGATCGGATCTTTCTCGTCAATTAATTTGTCCGGCTCAGTGATAATTCTGCTGAGCCACGCACGATCGCGCACGCTCGTTACACCAAGAAGGTCTGGTCCAACCTTATCGCCGTTTCCGATCGTGTGACAGGCAGCGCAGCGGGTGGCGAACAGGTATTGTCCCTTATCGATATTGAGTTTGACGGCGCCGCTGCCGGTAGCCGCCGCCACATCGGCTCGTTGCGCGCCATAACCGATCAACTGTTCAATTTTCAAAGCCATGAACTTGGTATTGTCGAGGGCCGAGTTTTTCATCCATATTCCGGTGGCTTCGTTGCCGATGAGTAAACTTGGCGTGTGACCGTCAGGATCGTTGCCGTTGGGAAGCGAATCCAGTCCCAACCTCCTGCTAATCAGTTTTATGTCCGCCGGCTTGCCAGTGAGGAACAACCAGCCCGGTCCGACGTGATATTTGCCCGCATACTGTTTAAGCACCTCGGGCGTATCGTGTTCCGGCTCGATCGTGATCGAGTAGAAGAAGACATCTTTCCCCATACGATCGCCCAGTTGTTTTTGAAGTTGGACCAGTCGAGCGGTCTCCAGTGGGCAGTTGTACTTGCAGGTGGTGTAGATAAGCTCGATAGCTACAACCTTACCCTTGATCAGATCGTCGTAGAAGCGAACTTTCTTGCCGTGCTGCGTGATCAACTCAACGTTCGGAAAGTGGCTTTCACCCCACTGCGAGTCTGTAGTCACATCCGGTTTCGACGCCTGCTTTAGATGCATTCCGCATTTCGGGCAAGAGCCTGCAGTCTTTGACCTGACTTCCGGATGCATCGGGCAACTGTATTCGACACTTTCCTGCTGAGCGAAACTGACTCCGGTCGGAGCTTGAGAATTGATTGCCAGAAATATGCCGAATATCAGCACTCCGAGCAGAAGAAGCTTCACGTTCTTTCTTTTCATATCTGACTTCTCCTCTTCTCTGTGCAACCTCTGTGTCTCAGGGAACACGGAGGTTGCACAGAGAAATCATTCATTGGATCGGTGCAGTGACGGTGCCAACTTCGGCAGAGGTAATAACGTTGTTTCCGACGTTGATACTTCCACTCGTCAGCTTCCCGGTTGTGGTGTCGAACTTGAGAGTAGCGGTCGCCAGCATTGTGCGAGCCGACAAGGGGCCCTTGGCGCTGTCGAAGTAAGGCACTGTTACGACGATCGTGTCGGAAGCCTGCAGCGGCCTGATCTCTTCCGCGTGATTGTCTCCGGTGACAAACGTCTTCAGAGCTCTTCCGCTCCCGCTCGTTCCCTTCAACTGGGAAAAGTCGAAGTCAAGCAGTACAAGCGCAGGTGTAGTCGTCGAGGTAGTATCTATCACCCTTTTGCAAGTAATAATCACGCTGCCACTGATTGTGACAGAACCGTTGGGATCGCTCACCGTGCCCTTAGTCGAAAGCGTGATGCTACTGTCGACAGTTGCTGTGTCGGTCGCGGTTGTGGTCTGCGCCTGGACGGATGCACCACTCAAGGCCAGCATCGCCAGTACCACAACGACACCAACCGCGAGTGTTACTTTAGTATTTAGCTGTGTGTTCATTGTCTCTCTCCTTTCTTCGACTATTCAAAAGCGGTCGGAAGTATGTCGTCCGGCGCCATAAACGTGACGCCCTGCGGTTTGGGAATCGGAGTCGGAAGCGGT